>TARA_R110000796_G_scaffold67449_2_pt1 | contig 108435 bp, 84 predicted proteins | sample TARA_R110000796 | Tara Oceans TARA_R110000796 (sample SAMEA4397815) | marine metagenome | biome: Polar Biome; feature: [SRF] surface water layer (ENVO:00010504); material: water (ENVO:00002006), including particulate matter (ENVO:01000060) such as... | depth 5 m
TTTGAAATAATTATAGATAAGTTGAGGGCGTTCCGATAAAATAGCAATTGGAGTATCGCTACCCATTGAACCTAAAGGCTCATAGGCAGTTTTACCCATAGGTAATATAATGGTGTTTATGTCTTCAAGAGTATATCCGAATGCAGCTTTTCTTTTTTCTAATGATGCTTCATTTAAAAATAAAGGACAGTCATTATAAGGAATATCTCTAAGGTGAACTAGATTTTTATCTAACCATTTTTTATAAGGATGTCTTTGCGCAATTTCTTCTTTAATTTCTTCATCATTGATAATTCGACCTTCTTCCATGTTTACCAAGAACATTTTTCCTGGTTCTAGTCTGCCATGTAATTCAATATTTTCTGGTTCTAAATCGACAACACCAGTTTCTGATGACATAATTACGTAACCATCTTTAGTTACAGAATAACGAGAAGGTCTTAATCCGTTTCGGTCTAGTACTGCACCAATATAATTTCCATCAGTAAAAGGGATTGATGCTGGACCATCCCAAGGCTCAGAAAGACAAGAATTATATTCGTAGAATGCTCGTTTAGCTTCTGACATATCTGGATTTTTTTCCCAAGCTTCTGGAACTAAAATCATCATAACTTCTGGTAGCGATCTTCCTGTCATTAAAAGTAATTCAACCACCATATCCATAGTTGCAGAATCGGATTTACCAGGAAGTATAATGGGCAATATATTTTTAATTTCATCACCAAATAAATCACTTTTTAAAAGTTCTTCACGAGAACGCATACGAGTTACGTTACCTCTTAAGGTGTTTATTTCACCATTATGGCACATGTATCTAAATGGCTGTGCTAAATCCCAAGTTGGAAATGTATTTGTAGAAAAACGTTGGTGTACAAGTGCTAATCTTGTAACTACTCGTGAATCCATTAAATCTTTATAATAAAGATTGATGTCTTCAGGCATTAGAAGACCTTTGAAAATAATTATTTTAGTGGATAAGCTAGGAACATAAAAAAATTTATTTTCTGATAATTTAGAGTTTATTACGGTATGTTCTGTAGTTTTTCTAGCTATATATAATTTTAGGTTGAAATCAAAAAAAGATTGTTTTGGATCTTCTTTTGCAACAAATATTTGTTTTATATAAGGCTCTGTTTCCATAGCAATTCTACCAGGTACAGCTTTATTTACGGGAACATCTCTCCATCCTAATAACTTTAATCCTTGTTTTTTGATGTTCTCTTCAAAAACAGAAGTGCAAAACTCTCTTTGGTTTTGTTTTTGAGGTAAAAATATATTACCTGTAGCATAGTTTCCTGGCTCAGGTAATTCAAATGTACATTCGTCTTGAAAAAAAGCATGCGGAATATCAATTAATATACCAGCGCCATCACCAGTCTTTCCATCAGAACTAACAGCGCCTCTATGCTCTAGTTTTTCTAATATTTCAAGTGCCTTATGAATTATATCATTAGATTTTTTTCCTTTAAGGCTGCATATGAATCCTGCTCCACAGTTATCATGCTCAAATTCCGGTAGGTATAACCCTTGCTTTTTCAATGCCATAAATTATTGTATTTCTTCAAAAATATCATTTTTAATGAATTATATACACCTTATTTATTATAATGTAACAAAAAAAGTAACGTTTGGAATAATTGATTAAAAATTATTCATTTTTAACTTTATGATAATCTTAATTTGTGATTATGATAATATTATCAAATTTAAACAATGGCACCCTTAAATTAATGGGGTATCCTGTATTTTATTTGTGATTTTTAATGAAATATGTTATTAATTTAAGGGCGAAATTCTTTTTTTTATAATTAAAAACACAAACACCCCTAAATATTTAGGGGTGTTTGTGTTTTTAACATTAATTTTTGTTATTTATTTATGATATTTCTTGATATAACAATTTTTTGAATCTCTGATGTGCCCTCATAAATTTGAGTGATTTTTGCGTCTCGCATTAATCGTTCTACATGATACTCTTTTACATAGCCATTTCCACCGTGTATTTGAACAGCTTCTACAGTAGTTTCCATAGCAACTTTTGAAGCGTAAAGCTTTGCCATAGCACTTGATAAATCATAGTTATGACCATTGTCTTTGTCCCAAGCAGCTTTATAGACTAAATATCTAGCAGCTTCAATTTCGGTATGCATATCAGCTAGTTTAAAAGCAATAGCTTGGTGATTATAAATTTCAGTTCCGAACGATTTACGTTCTTTTGAATATTTTAATGCCAATTCATAGGCTCCAGCAGCTATTCCTAATGCTTGAGATGCAATTCCTATTCGTCCACCGCCTAATGTTTTCATGGCAAATTTAAAACCGAACCCGTCTTCTCCAATTCTATTTTCCTTTGGCACTTTTACATCATTAAATAGTAAAGAGTGTGTGTCACTACCTCTTATGCCAAGTTTGTTTTCTTTAGGACCTATTTCGAATCCAGGCATATTTTTTTCAACTATTAAGGCATTTATACCTTTATGACCTTTAGATACATCAGTTTGTGCAATAACCAGATATACCTCAGCAGAATTCCCATTAGTAATCCAGTTTTTAGTTCCGTTTAATAAGTAATAATCACCCTTGTCAATTGCAGTTGTCTTTTGAGAAGTAGCATCGCTTCCTGCCTCTGGTTCAGACAAGCAAAAGGCTCCAATTATTTCTCCAGAAGCTAATCTGGTTAAGTATTTATTTTTTTGTTCTTCATTTCCAAACGTTTCTAATCCCCAACAAACTAATGAATTATTTACTGATACAACTACTGACGCAGAAGCATCAACTTTAGAAAGTTCTTCCATTGCTATCGCATAAGACAAAGTATCTAAACCACTTCCTCCATATTTTGGATCGACCATCATGCCTAAAAACCCAAGCTCACCTAGTTTTTTAATTTGCTCTTTTGGGAATTTTTGTTCCTCATCTCTTTCAATAACTCCTGGTAATAGTTCAATTTGAGCGAAATCTCTTGCCGCTTGTTGAATCATTAACTGTTCTTCTGATAATTTAAAATCCATATAATTATGATATAATTAAAAAACATATACAAATATAAAAGAATATTACTTTATAGTTAGTTAAAACACTTCAATTCAAAGAATTTGTTAATCATGTGTTTTATGGCGTAAAATTCAGGTTTAGTTTTTGTTAAATACTTTTGTTCAGCATCATATATTTTTATATTTGCGAACAATATCTTTTGAATTGATTTAAAAATAAATTATGAGACAGCACTAACCCCGTTTTGGGGATAATATTTAATTTTTTCACAAAAATGATTACATAATTAGTCTAGTCGAATTAATAATTTACAAAATCAAATACTATGAAAGATTTACTTGCCATATACGAGAATAAATCACCCGAAATTGTTTTTAATTGGAAAGATACTGAAACAGAGGCCGAAGGTTGGGCTGTAATTAATTCGCTTCGTGGTGGTGCGGCTGGAGGTGGCACAAGAATGAGAGAAGGTTTAGATGTTAATGAGGTCTTATCTTTAGCAAAAACCATGGAAGTGAAATTTACTGTTTCTGGACCTCCAATAGGAGGGGCTAAATCAGGAATTAATTTTAACCCTAATGATCCACGAAAAAGAGGTGTTTTAGAGCGTTGGTATAGTGCTGTTGCTCCTTTGTTGAAAAGTTATTACGGAACAGGAGGTGATTTAAATGTGGATGAAATTCATGAGGTAATTCCAATAACTGAGGATGCTGGTGTGTGGCACCCTCAGGAAGGTGTTTTTAATGGCCACTTCAAACCAACTGAAGCAGATAAAATAAATAGAATTGGACAACTCAGACTTGGCGTTATAAAAGTTTTAGAAGGAAGTAATTATTCGCCAGATACCGCAAGAAAATATACGGTTGCCGATATGATTACTGGTTATGGTGTTGCCGAAGCGGTAAAGCATTATTACGATATATTTGGAGGTTCGGTATTAGGAAAAAGAGCTATTATTCAAGGTTTTGGTAATGTAGGTGCCGCGGCAGCTTTCTATTTATCAAAAATGGGAGCTAAAATAGTAGGCATCATAGATAGAGATGGAGGTATAATTAAAGAAGAAGGCTTTACTTTTGACGAGATTGTTGAATTATATAAGATTAAAGATGGGAATACTTTAGTGTCACCTAAAATGATTCCTTTTGAAGAAGTTAACAAACTTATTTGGGATTTACAGGCTGAGATTTTTGCTCCTTGTGCTGCTTCAAGACTTATTACTAAAGAACAAATATCTAGAATGATATCTTCTGGATTAGAAGTAATAACTTGTGGAGCGAATGTTCCATTTGCAGATAAAGAGATTTTCTTTGGTCCAATTATGGAATACACAGATGAACGTGTAAGTTTAATTCCAGACTTTATTTCTAACTGTGGAATGGCTCGTGTATTTGCATATTTTATGGAAGGAAGGGTGCCCATGGATGACGAATTAATATTTAATGACACTTCGACTACTATTAGAAATGCAATTTTCAATATCTTTAGCCAGAATTCAAAAAAAATAAATTTAAGCAAAACCGCTTTTGAAATCGCATTAAAACAATTAATTTAAACTGACTCACTTTATGGAAACCATTATTGTAATTGTATTTGTAATAGGTTATTTAGCTATTACTTTGGAACATAATTTAAAAATTGACAAATTGATTCCTGCCTTAGCCATGATGGCTGTTCTTTGGGCTTTAATTGCTTTAGACATTGATGGATTTACAACGTGGTTTGATTCTGCAGCACATAGTTTAGTTGATGGTTTTGCTGCTTTTGACCATGAACATAAATTGCATCTTTTAGAAGAAACCTTACTGCATCATTTAGGGAAAACAGCAGAAATATTATTCTTTTTATTAGGAGCAATGACCATTGTTGAAATAATTGATTATTTCGACGGATTTGAAACTATAAAAGGTTTTATAAAGACGAAAAGCAAAAGAAAATTACTTTGGTTGTTTTCTATATTAGCCTTTATTCTTTCGGCGATTATAGATAATTTAACTGCAACTATTGTATTAATAACTATTCTACAGAAAGTAATTAAAGATCGTGAAACAAAATTATGGTTTGCAGGTATTATAATTATTGCTGCAAATGCTGGTGGTGCTTGGTCACCTATTGGAGATGTTACAACAACAATGTTGTGGATTGGACATAAAGTATCTGCGGCACAATTAATTGAGCATGTTTTAGTTCCATCAATTATCTGTATGATACTGCCTACTTTTATCGCAAGTCGTCAAAGTATTTTCAAAGGTAAATTAGAAACTCCTTTAGAGGAAGATGCGGAACCAAAATCTAAATTTGGTGCTACTATGTTATACCTTGGTTTAGGAGCTATTATTTTTGTTCCAATATTTAAAACAGTAACACACTTACCTCCTTATGTAGGCATGATGCTATCTTTAGCACTTGTTGCAACTTTTGCTGAAATATATAGTAATGCTAAATTTAATATTACAACTGTTGATGGAGGTGAAAGTGAAGCTGCTGGTCATCATAGCCCAGTACACCATTCTTTATCTAAAATAGAACTACCTAGTGTATTATTTTTCTTAGGTATTTTATTAGCTGTAGCTGCTTTAGAATCTCTAGGGATGCTGTTTAATTTTGCGGAAGGATTAGATAAAGTCATGCCAATGTTGGGTACGGAATCTGTAGGAGAAAAAGTTTCCGATTTGGTAATATTGATATTAGGTGTAGGCTCGGCTGTTATTGATAACGTGCCTTTAGTAGCTGCAAGTATGGGAATGTTCTCTGTAGGTGAAAATGATCCGGTATGGCATTTTATCGCTTATTCTGCTGGTACAGGTGGTAGTATGTTGATTATTGGCTCTGCAGCTGGTGTTGTAGCAATGGGAATGGAAAAAATAGATTTCTTTTGGTATTTTAAAAAAATAGCTTGGCTTGCTTTAGTCGGATTCTTAGGAGGAGCCGCTGCTTTTATTTTAATTAGAAATTTTATTTTAAACGCATAATTTAATCGACAAAATACCGTTATAACAGCAACTTAAATAAAGTAATTATATGTTATTGTTTCAAGACCTTGTTGAAGAGGCTCAAATTGGGGAGGCTATATCTGATGAAAAAACCCTTTCAGTAATAGATTTAATTGTTAATGGAGGAGCAGGTAGTATCATAATTATATCGGTATTATTTGTAATGCTTTTTGTGGCATTATATATTTATTTTGAACGCATCTTTGCTATTAAAGCAGCATCTAAAATTGATAAAAATTTCATGAATCAAATTCGAGATCATGTTACAAATGGCAAGTTAGAAGCTGCAAAAATACTTTGTGCTCAAACTGATTCGCCAGTTGCTAGATTAACGGAAAAAGGTATTTCTCGTATAGGAAAACCATTGGATGATATCAATACAGCTATCGAAAATGCGGGAACATTAGAAGTTTATAAGTTAGAAAAAAACGTCAGTATACTCGCTACTGTTGCTGGTGCTGCGCCAATGATTGGATTCTTAGGAACTGTAATTGGTATGATTTTAGCTTTTCATGAAATGGCATCTAGTGGTGGACAAGCTGAAATGGGATCATTAGCATCGGGTATTTATACGGCAATGACAACTACAGTAGCTGGTTTGGTAGTAGGTATTATTGCTTATATTGGCTATAATCATTTGGTAAACAGAACTGATAAAGTCGTTCATAAAATGGAGGCTAATGCAGTAGATTTCTTAGATTTATTGAACGAACCTCTTTAATTTCTTATTATGAAGCTAAAAGGTAGAAATAAAGTAAGTCCAGATTTTAGTATGTCATCGATGACAGATATTGTTTTTCTGTTACTGGTGTTTTTTATGCTAACATCAAACTCTCCTAATGCTCTTGATTTATTATTGCCAAAAGCTAAAGGAAAATCTACAAATACTCAGAATGTTTCTGTTAGTATAAATAAGAAATTAGAATACTTCGTAAATAATGAGAAAATTAACGGAGAATATATTGAAATTGAACTAAAAAAAGCACTTAAAGGACAAGAGAACCCTACAATTATTCTAAGAGCAGAAGAGAGCGTTGCTATTAAAGAAGCTGTTAACGTTATGGATATTGCAAATAGAAATAAATTCAAGGTTATTTTGGCTGTGCGTCCTAATTAATGTCATTACTAGACACGAGACACAAAAAAAAATCTTTCACACTTACAACAATTTTGTTAAGTGCACTCCTAGTATTGTTTTTTTATATTGGATTAACCTATTTAGATCCACCAATAGAAAATGGAATTTCTATTAATTTTGGGACAACAGATTTTGGGAGTGGAAATGTACAACCAAAACAAAAAATACAATCTGAGCCTTTAAATAAACCTATTCAACCTCCTGTTCAACAAGAAAAAGTGGAAAAGGTAGAGGAAACCGTTCCGGAAGAAGTGACTTCTAAAGAACAGCCAACCGAAAAAGTGGTAACTCAAGAAAGCGAAGAATCTATTGTTTTAAAACAACAAAAAGAAGCAAAACGAAAAGTTGAGGCAGCTGAAAAAGCAGCGAAAGCAGAGGCTGATCGAATTGCAAAAGAAAAACAAGAAGCTCAAGAAAAAGCCCAAAAAGAGCAGGAAGCAAAAAAGAAAAATCTTGATGCGCTTATGGGTGGACTTAATAAATCCGACGGAACTGCATCTGGTAGTGAAGGAAACGATACAAAGGCTGGAGATAAAGGAAATCCAAATGGAGATCCTTACGCTACTAGTTATTATGGAGCTCCTGGTTCAGGAAGTGGAACAGGGGGTTACGGACTAAATGGGAGGAGTCTTGTTGGTAATAGTTCTGTAAAGCAAGACTGTAATGAAGAAGGTCGCGTGGTGGTTCAAATTGTGGTGGATAGAACAGGGAAGGTTATAAGCGCAACTCCAGGCGTAAAAGGTACTACAAATACAAACCCTTGTTTAATGAAACCTGCAGAGCTTACAGCTCGTTCTCACACATGGAAGCCTGATTCAAATGCACCTAGTCAACAGGTGGGTTTTGTTGTTGTGAATTTTAAATTACGAGAGTAATACATGACGTATCAGGAAGTTCTAAATTGGATGTTTGCTCAACTTCCAATGTATCAACAAAAAGGAACAATAGCCTATTCAGGTAAGTTAGATGGAATTATTACTTTTTCTAATTACTTAAATAATCCTGAAAAAAACTTTAAAAGCATTCATGTTGCTGGCACCAATGGTAAAGGGTCTAGCAGTCATATGTTGGCTTCAGTTTTACAGGAAGCTGGATATAAAGTTGGATTATATACATCACCTCATTTAAAAGATTTTCGAGAACGTATTAAGATTAATGGCAAAACTATTAGTAAAAAATATGTAGTCAATTTTATTGAAAACAATCTTCAATTTTTAAAAGAAAATAAACTTTCTTTTTTTGAAATGACTGTGGGAATGGCTTTTGATTATTTTGCGTTTAAGAAAATTGATATAGCAATTATTGAAGTTGGATTAGGAGGGCGTTTAGATTCTACAAATATAATTACACCAGAAGTTTCTTTAATTACAAATATAGGGTTAGACCATGTTGAGATGCTTGGTGATACACTTGAAAAAATAGCAAAAGAAAAAGCTGGAATTATAAAAGAAGGAATTCCAGTAGTTATAAGTGAAACTCAAAAAGAAACTGCGCCTATTTTTAGGAATAGTGCCACAGATAAAAATACAACTATTCTATTTGCTGATAATGAAGTAAAAGAAGCCTATAAAACTTCTTTGTTAGGAGATTATCAAGAAAAAAATGTAAAAGGTGTTTTGGGAGTCTTTAAAAAACTCAAATCTTTTAATATTAGTCAAAATGATATTAAAAAAGGGCTTTTAAATGTGGTAGAAAATACAGGTTTACTTGGGCGATGGCAGATTATAAATGATAAGCCAAAAGTAGTTTGTGATACGGCTCATAACGCGCATGGGTTGGAAATTGTAATGAAACAAATTCAAAAACAAGAATTTAAACAACTCCATATAGTTATTGGTTTTGTTAAGGATAAAAATTTAAGTGCTATATTTCCTTTATTTTCTCAAAAAGCAACATATTATTTTTGTTCTCCAGCAATAGAAAGGGGATTAGATGCTGACGTTTTACAAACAATAGCTTCAGAATTTGGGCTAAATGGAAAATCATATTCTTCTGTAAATAAAGCATTTAACACAGCTTTAGAAAATGCAAATCCTGACGATATGATTTATATTGGAGGAAGTACTTTCGTGGTAGCAGAAGTTGTTTAAATTTTTATCATTATTTTCTTTTGGGATATAAAAAACTATTCTATATTTGCACTCGCTTAATCAAATAACGATTAGCAAATCGGGCTCTTAGCTCAGTTGGTTTAGAGCACCTGCCTTACAAGCAGGGGGTCGTAGGTTCGAATCCTACAGGGCCCACAGTAATAAAAAAAGACTTCCAAGATATTGGAAGTCTTTTTTTTTGGCTACAATAACAACTTTACTGCATTTATATTTTTTTAAAAGATTGGTATCAGAAATCTAATAATATATTAAGTTTTAGACTAACTCCAATACCATATTGATTAGCGAAATTTAACATTATAAAGATTTAATTTGAACAATTGAATTTTAAATAATTAGAGGTTGATTTATTTATCCGCAATCATTATCTTATATTTATAGTAGATTTATCTACTTTAAAAATGACTGAATTTTCTGATAATAGAATAAAACTTGTATTTACCTTGTCATTATTAACTGCTATTATTTCAACCATTTGGTTTTTAATAGCTATAAATATGGAGATGCCAGATTTAAGTATTTATATTGGATCTACTGTGCCGCTTTTTATTCTTTCTGCTATAATTTCCAAAAGAGGAAGTCTTACTTTAGCTCGGTTTATCTATATGGTAGCCTTCAATTTAAGTGTTACACTAACAGCATCATTTGTTGGAAAGGCAGGTAGTGTGGAATTTATTTTAATGTTTGCAATGGCATTACCTTTTGTCTTGTTTTCTTTTAGAAGAGAAAAAAGTTATATCATAATTTTTTCAGGACTTTCAATGGTTTTTTGGTGCTTGCTTTATTTTACAGATTTCAACCTATTTACAAATACACATATGGATGAGTTGCAAGCCGCTACATATATTTATCCTGTATCAATTGCTACTACTATTTTTCTTGTAACATATCAACTAATATATTTTTCTTTAATAAATACTCGATTTTACTCAAACATACATCATGATCGAGAAGAAGCTATTGAGGAATCAAATGCAAAGTCTAGGTTTTTAAGTATGATGAGCCATGAAATTCGAACCCCTTTGAATGCAATTACAGGTCTCTCACATATTTTAGGTGACACAAATCCGCGAGAAGATCAAAAACAGAATATAGATGCTTTAAATTACTCTGGAAAAATATTATTGAACCTGTTGAATAATGTCTTAGATTTTAGTAAAATGGAGTCTACAGAAATTGAGCTTGACCCTATTCCTACTAACATTATGGCAGCAGTTAGACAGATAAAAAAAATACATGAGCCAAGTTGTTTGCGTAAAGGAATTACCTTGGAATTGGAAATTGAAGAGAAACTTCCAATTGTTTGTTTGGATGTTGTCCGTTTCAATCAAGTAATTAATAATCTTGTTTCTAACTCCATAAAGTTTACCGAAAATGGGACTGTAACCTTGAAAATTACAAAACAAGATGAAGTAAATGGTCATGCGGTTATTTGTACTGAGATAATAGACACTGGTATTGGAATAACTGAGGATCAACAAAAATATATATGGCAAGCATTTACTCAGGCTTCTAGTAGTACAAATCGTTTATATGGTGGTACTGGACTTGGATTACCCATTGTAAAAAGTATAATAGAAGCAATGGACTCTACTGTTGAAATAGAAAGTAAAATAGGAGTTGGAAGTCGTTTTTATTTTAATCTCGAATTAAAGCTGGCCTCTAGTGATGAGTTGAATAAGATCAAACATAAAAAAGTACATGATCTAAAAGGTAAAAAAATATTACTAGTAGAAGACAATCAAATTAACATAATGGTAGGTAGGCAGATACTAGAAAAGGCCAATTTAGTTGTAGATGTAGCTTTTGATGGTTTAATAGCTGTAAATAAAGTAAAAGAAAATACGTATGATGCAATTCTTATGGATATTCAAATGCCTGTAATGGATGGGTATACTGCTGCAATTGAAATTAGGAAGTTTAATTCTACTTTACCAATTTTAGCGCTATCAGCTTCTGTATTTTTAGAAGTAAAAAACAAAATACAGCAATGCGGAATGAACGGATTTATTTTTAAACCTTTTGATCCAGAAGACCTGCTTAATAAAATAGAAGAAGTAGTGGATCTATAATTTAATATTTTTTTGTACAAATTACTTAATCGTTTTTATTAGTGTGTAAAAGAGCTCAAATATTCAATTATAAATATAGTTTTTTAATTTTTTGTTAAAAAACGATTTCAACATAATGTTTTATGTTAATCTTAACATAAAACTTAATAACTCTATTTACTTTTAAAAGCACTGAAAAGTAAATTTATACTTCAAAATTAACTTTTGATAGATACGATATACTTTTTTGATTATGGGATTAACTAGAACTAGATAAAAAGTATTTTATGAAAAGAAGAGATTTTATGCACTATGCAGGTATGGGAGCTGGGGCTTTAATGTTGCCTTCCTTTCTTATGGGAAATAATATTCCCGTGGAGGCACTATTGGAACCAGGAATGGATACTATGCTTAAAAAGAAAATGGCAGATGTTGCTTTGAATACAGCTAAATCTTTAGGAGCTACCTATGCTGATGCAAGAATTGGTAGGTATCTAAATCAATATGTATTTACTCGAGAAGATAAAGTACAAAACGTTGTTAATACAGAATCATTTGGTATTGGTATCCGAGTTATCGCAAATGGGACATGGGGTTTTTCATCTACCAATAGTGTGACGGAAGAAGGTATCAAAAAAGCAACTGAACAAGCTGTGGCAATTGCGAAAGCTAATTCTAAAATACAAAAAGAGCCTGTTATTTTAGCTCCAGTTCAATCGCAAGGTGAGGTTTCATGGAAAACTCCTATTGTAAAAGATTTTAAAGATGTACCAGTATCGGAAAAGGTTGAGTTATTATTAGGAGCTAATGCCGCTGCTATAGACAATGGTGCGAGTTTTGTGAATTCGGCATTATTTATGGTAAATGAGCAAAAATATTTTGCTTCTACTGATGGTTCTTATATAGATCAAGACGTTCATCGAATCTGGCCAACATTTACTGTAACCGCAGTAGATCGTGCAGCTGGTAAATTTAAGACAAGAGAAGCAATGAGTGCTCCTATGGGAATGGGGTATGAATATATGGATGGTCTAGAATCTGAAAAATTGGTTGGTCCTGCGGGAATAAAATTGTATAGAGGCAGTTACGATATTATTGAAGATGCAAAATTAGCTGCAAAACAAGCAAAAGAAAAATTAACTGCAAAATCTGTTGATGCAGGAAAATATGATTTGGTTTTAGAACCAAATCATTTAGGATTAACAATTCATGAATCAGTTGGGCATCCATTAGAATTAGATCGTGTTTTAGGATATGAAGCTAATTATGCAGGAACAAGTTTTGCTACTTTAGATAAATGGAAATCTGGTAATTTTAATTACGGTAGTGATATTGTAAACTTAATAGCAGATAAGACCCAAGTAGGCTCTTTGGGAGCCGTAGGTTTTGATGATGAAGGGGTGAAAACCAAAAAATGGGATTTGGTTAGAAACGGAATTCTTACAAATTACGAAGCTATTAGAGATCAAGTACACATGATTGGTCAAAAAGAATCGCACGGATGTTGTTACGCACAAAGTTGGGATGATGTTCAGTTTCAACGTATGCCAAATGTATCATTAGAACCAGGTAAAGAAAAATATTCTATAGATGAGATGATTAAAGATGTAGAAAAAGGCATCTATATAGCCGGGCGAGGTTCTTATTCTATTGATCAGCAACGTTACAATTTTCAATTTGGAGGTACGGTATTCTATGAAATAAAAAATGGAAAAATTGTAGGGATGTTAGATGATGTAGCTTATCAATCTAATACACAAGAATTTTGGAATTCCTGTGTTAAAATATGTGATGAAAGTGATTATCGTTTATTTGGATCTTTCTTTGATGGTAAGGGTCAACCTTCTCAAGTAAGTGCCGTCTCTCATGGCAGTTCTACTTCTAGATTTAATGATGTGAATGTAATCAACACGGGTAGAACCATTTAATATAGGTTTTCCTTTAAAAAATTAGTAAAATGGCTATATATACAAAAGAAGAAGCAAGAAAAATTCTAGAAAAAGCACTAAGTTTTTCAAAAGCAGATGCCTGTGAAATAAATTTAGGAGGTAGTAATAGTGGAAATATAAGGTATGCTAGAAATTCCGTTTCTACATCAGGATACAGTTCTAATCAATCTTTAGCAGTACAATCCAGCTTTGGTAAAAAATCTGGTACAGCAACAATTGATGAGTTTGATGATGCCTCTTTAGAGAAAGTAGTAAGAAGAGCGGAAGAACTAGCTCAATTATCACCTGAAAATCCAGAGTTTATGGAGCCTTTAGGGCCTCAGTCTTATGATGAATCCATAAGTTTTGATGAAGCTACAGCAAGTGTTTCTCCAGAATATAGGGCGGAGGTCGCTAAGAGTAGCATTGAACCCGCAGCTGCAAAAGATGTAACAGCAGCAGGCTATTTTAATGATTCAGATGGGTTTCGTGCAATGATTAACTCTAAAGGGTTGTTTGCCTATAATAGAGCGACCAATACAGATTTTACAGTGACTATGAGAACAAATGATGGTACTGGATCTGGTTGGGTATCAAGAGATTTTAATGATATTTCAAAGTTTGATGCATCAGAAGCATCAAAAATAGCAATTGAAAAAGCAGTATTATCTAAAGAAGCAAAAGCAATTGAACCAGGAAAGTATACTGTAATTCTTGAGCCAGCTGCTGCTTCAGATCTATTACAAAACATGTTTAGATCTTTTAATGCTCGTTCTGCCGATGAAGGAAGAAGTTTTATGTCTGCCCCCGATGGAGGAAACAAATTAGGGCAAAAAATAGTTGATGAGCGTGTTAGTATTTGGACAGATCCATTGAATCCTGATGTTCCAACTGCAACATGGAATGGAGAGGGGCAACCTTTGAAAAAAACTATGTTTGTTGAAAATGGAGTAGTTAAAAATTTAGCGTACAGTCGTTATTGGGCAGAGCAAAAAGGGGTAGAACCTGTGCCTTTTCCATCTAATGCAATTATGGCGGGTGGCGATGCAAGTCTAGAAGATTTAATTAAAAGTACCAAAAAAGGTATTTTGGTAACAAGGCTTTGGTATATACGTAGTGTAGACCCACAAACATTGCTTTATACAGGATTAACGAGAGATGGAACTTTCTATATAGAAAATGGGCAAATAAAATATCCTGTTAAAAACTTCAGGTTTAATGAAAGTCCTATTATTATGCTTAATAATCTTGAAACTCTTGGAAAACAAGTTCGAATAGATGGGAATCTTATTCCGTATATGAAAATTCGAGATTTTACTTTTACCAGCTTATCTGATGCTGTATAATTAACAAAAAAGTATACTAAAACTGGTTGTTTATGATTATTTCATGATAACCAGTTTTTCTTTTAATCAAATTAACGATAAATACAAATTAACGATAAATACAAATTAAGTTACAAAAGCATTGAGCAACGAATTTTTCTTTACTAGATTACAATACGAGTCTGGCGATTGGGATGTAGATCAACGCATGCCATCTAACGTATTAAATTCATTGGTAGAATACACAACTTTAAAAGTTGATACTCAAGAAAAAATTATTACGCTATCAAGCGATGATATTTTTAAAAGTCCCTTTTGCTATATATCTGGACATAAATTAGTCCAATTCACAAAAAAAGAAAGAGAAAATTTTGAAAAATATGTTCGTAACGGGGGGTTTGTTTTTGCTGATGACTGTAATCATGATATTGACGGACTTTTTGCAAAATCTTTTGAAAGACAGATGGAAGAAATTTTTGGTACAGATCAACTAAAAAAAATACCAAATGATCATGAGTTGTATTCTATATTTTTTGATTTTGAGGATGGCCCTCCAACCACTTCACAAGAGCTAAATGGTTGGGGAGATGATTTAGTGCATGATTACTTAAAAGCAATTGTAATTAATGGAAGAATAGGTGTGCTCTATAGTAATAAAGATTATGGCTGCGAATGGGATTATGATTTTAGAAACAAGCGTTGGTATAAAATAGATAATACACGTTTTGGAGTTAACATTGTTTTGTATGCGTTAACATCATAAAAAATAGAAAATGAATAAAGAATTACAACGTATTGAAGAGGAAGTGAATATCCTATCTAATAAGCTTGATGCTTTAAAAAACGAAATAGCTAAAGTTATTGTAGGTCAAGAAGAAACAGTTTCTCAATTACTTATTACTTTTTTGGCAGGAGGGCATGCACTATTAGAAGGGGTGCCAGGTTTAGCAAAAACTTTAATGATCAGGACATTAGCTAACGCGATAGATCTCAAATTTAAACGCATTCAATTTACACCAGATTTGATGCCTTCTGATATTATTGGAACTGAAATATTGGAAGAAGATCATACTACTGGTAAGAAGTTTTTTAAATTCAATAAAGGACCAATTTTTTCTAATATCATTCTTGCGGATGAAATAAACAGAACACCGCCTAAAACTCAAGCAGCTTTATTGGAAGCAATGCAAGAATTTGAAGTAACTTATGGTGATAAGACTTATCCTTTAGATAGACCCTTTTTTATTTTAGCAACTCAAAATCCTATAGAGCAATCAGGAACTTTTGTATTACCAGAAGCACAGCAAGATCGGTTTTTATTATACATAAAAATTGGTTATCCAACAGAAGTAGAAGAAACAGCTATTTTAAAAGCTACCACGGGGAGTAAAAAGAAAACACTTAACAAAGTTATTTCTGGTGATGATATTGTTCGATTACAACAATTGGTAAGAGAAGTTTCTATAAGCGATGGTTTAATATCATATGTTAGTGATGTTATCAGAGCTACAAGACCCGATACAACTCTAAATAGTTATGTTAAAGATTGGGTAGATTGGGGTGCTGGACCACGTGCCGGACAGGCTATGATATTAACAGCTAAAGCTAATGCTCTTTTGCAAGGAAGACTGGCGGTTACTTTAAGTGATATTAAAAGTGTTGCGTTGCCAGTTTTACGTCATAGGGTTATTGTTAATTTTAGAGCAGAGGCGGAAGGGATTACCTCTGATGCTGTAGCATTACATATTCTTGAAACAACTAAGTTAAGAGACTCATAATATGAAACAAGACTACCATCAATTATTAAAACCAGAAATAGTGAATACCATATCAGGGTTATCATTAATTTCTAGAATTGTTGTAGATGGTTTTTTATCAGGACTTAATAAAAGCAAAAGTGTGGGGCCTGGTATGGAATTTAGTCAATATAGAGGTTATGACCCTGGCGATGATCTTCGATTGATGGATTGGAAAATGTTGGCACGTTCTGGAAGATATTATATCAAACAATCAGAAATAGAAAGTCAGGTAACAGTTAAGTTTATTGTAGATGCTAGTGCCTCTATGCTTCATTCAGATAATGGGTTAAGTAAAATAGAATTCGCAAAAGTGTTAGTTGCTAGCTTGGCTTATATGGCTCAAAATCAAGGAGATTCTATAGGGCTATATGCAGTAAATGAAAAAAGTATAGTTGCTATTTATCCAAAGGCAGATAAAAAACACTATAACCGTTTGTTGTTAGAATTATTAAATATTACTACTGATGGAAAATGGCCAAAATCATCTGTTGCAACAAAAAACATAGCAAGTAAAAGTGGTAAAGAAATGCTATTTTTTCTAACTGATATGTATGAAGATGAAAATGAAATTTCAAAATTCATTAAAGAACTAAAATCATCCCGTAATGAAGTAGTTGTTTTGCAAATTATGGGAAGTAAAGAAATGGATTTTGATTATAAAAGCAATATCACTTTTGAAGATTTAGAATCAGGTCTACGAATAAAAGTAAATGCAGAAAAAGCAAAAGATCAATACTTAAAGGCAATAGATAATATGATAATCGATACCAAAAATCAATTGCTAGCAAAGGGTATTTCTTATCATTTATTTCGAATGGATAGCCATTTAGGAGAAGCATTGCAACTATTTTTAAAGCAACGAAAAAATTTGAATTAGCATGATTTTTAGCACCCCTTCATATTTATGGGCTTTATTGGGTCTTTTAGTTCCCATTGGAATCCATTTATGGAGTAAAAAAGAAGCTAAAACAATCAAGATAGGAAGCATTCAGTTTTTAAATCCATCAGATTCAAAACAATCTAGTAGTATTCAATTAAATGAAATATGGTTATTAGTATTACGGATGATGATTATTGCAATTGTCGTTTTAATACTATCAGAGCCAAAATGGAAAACGAATGTCATTAATTCTCCAATAACCTATATTGTAGAACCTTCGCTTTTGAAAAACGATGCTATAATTACTTTAATAGATAGTTTAAGTGATGAGGTTGAAATTCGATTATTGAAAACAAATTTACCAAAATGGAGTATTGATAATGAGATTTTTGAATCTAAAGAAATTCCAAAGTATTGGCAATTAATGGAAGAAATGAATGCTCTGAAGACAGATAGTATTGTGGTCTTTTCAAATGCTTATGTTCAAGGTTTTAAAGGAAAAAAACCTAACACTGCTGGGGAAATTAATTGGATAGTTTTAGATTCTGGAAATGCAATAAATAAAACCCTACAAGTAGTTCAAAAAAATGATAATTTAAAAATAATTTCAGCTTTATCTGATGCAAAACATACCACAATCGAAAGTGAATTGATGTCAAATAATGATAAGGTTTTAAAGTATACTGCGAATAAGGATAGTGTTCAGTTTATAAATTCAGGGAAGGAACAAATGTTTCCAATTTATAAGGAGGCTCCAGTTAATATACTACTTTATTATTCTGATAGTTTAACTTCTGAGAAAACATATATAGAAACCTCATTTAAGGTGCTTGGCTCTTATTTGAATAGAAAACTTGATGTGAAAACCAAAAATGATCTTAATGAAATGAGGTTAGATACTTTTGATTTGGTTGTTTGGTTAAGCGAAAAAAAAATTCCAAAAATCAAAAATAGGTTGTTGATTTTTAAAGAAGACGAGTATGCAAATCATCTTATTGCTCCCACAAAAAATAAAAATATATTTAAGTTGACTAATCATTTAACCATTGAGAATAGTACTTCTGGACATTTAACGGAACAATTGTTAGATGTGCTTAATTTAGATACATCTTTAGAAAAACAAATTTCAGAAATTGATAGAAGACAGGTAGGTGTTAAAGAATTAGAGTCAAATAATAATTATAAAAAGAAAAATAAAATACAATTAGCTAATTTAGATATCTCAAAATGGTTTTGGTTTTCTTTATTATTTTTCATGATTATTGAACGTCTTTTAGCCCATTTTAAAAAGCAATAATGGCGGCAGGTAAAGAACAATTAATTCAATTTCAAAAACGATGGCAGGCTTTACTCTATTCAGAGATTTTGCTGTATGCTTTTGGTGTCTTTTTCTTTACCTATTTTATAGTATTACATATCGGTATCTGTTTACTTATAACTTTATTGGTTGTTGGGGTTTTAATATTCTTTAAATCTCCTTGGAGAAAAGGCATTAATAAAACCGTTAATTATATTGATGCAAATTTTAAAGAAGCTTCATACAGTAGCGGTTTATTATTAGTTTCTGAAGAACAATTATCTAGTTTGTCTAAACTTCAAAAACATAGAATATCTCAACAATTGCAGTCAAAGTTAAAAAGTACGTTGCCACCTAATAATATTAAAACTGCATTATTGGTAATGGTTTTACTCATCGGAATCGGTTATGTAAACTATAAATTAGAGCTATTTGAAGGGTTTAAAATTTCAAAAGAAAAAACAGCTAATGAAAACAAGATCAATTTTATTCCTTTAGATAGTATTCATAAAAAAGAGCTAAACAAACCTGAACTTATTAGTCAAAAAATTACCATTTCATACCCTTCCTATACCAATATAACCAGAGCAACTTTAAATAATCCAAATATTAAGGCTTTAGTGAATTCTCGAATTTCATGGCAGTTAGAATTTAAAGGAGAAGTTTCGGAAGTAGTTTTGGAACTTTTGGGGAATACGTATCCACTTGAATCAAAAAAAGGGGGGTATACAACAGGGTTAACATTAGAAACATCAGGGTTTTATAATTTCCGATTTAAAGACAAAGAAAATAGATCTTATGTTTCTGATTTGTATTCTTTAGAGGCTATTAATGATGAAGCGCCTCTTGTAGAAATAACAGGAATACCCCAATATACTTATTTTGATTTTGGAGATGATAAACAAATAAATTTCCAGACCAATATTAAAGATGATTATGGAATGGCTGATGCTTATATAATTGCAACGGTGAGTAAAGGGTCGGGAGAATCTGTGAAATTTAGAGAAGAAAAAATTGAGTTTAATGCTAAAATAACTAGAGGGACAAAAAACCTTGAACTATCAAAAAAAATATTGTTAGATGATTTAAAGATGGAAGTAGGAGATGAACTCTATTTTTATGTGGAAGCTTTAGATCAAAAACAACCAAAATCAAATATAACTCGAAGTGAAACGTATTTTGCAGTTATAAAAGATACTACTACCACCCAATTTGCAGTCGAGGGCACTTTAGGGGTAGACCAAATGCCAGACTATTTTAGAAGTCAACGTCAATTAATTATTGATACAGAAAAACTTATCAAGGATAAGCCTAAATTAACAAATGAAGAGTTTAAATTTAAAAGTAATGAGCTTGGTTTTGACCAAAAAGCACTTCGGCTTAAATATGGTCAGTTTATGGGTGATGAATCTGAAATGGCTGTTGCTCCTGATGAAAATGTAGTAGAAGAAACAAAGCAAAACGAGACTGATACTCCTGATGATCAAAATTTGCTTGCTGGTTATACCCATGACCATGATGGTTCAAATGAAGCGCACTTAGTACCTGAAAAAGAAGAAGAAAAGAATGATCCTTTACATGAATATCTTCATAATCACGATGACCCTGAGGAATCTACATTGTTTGAAGAATCTCTTAAAACAAAACTTAGAAAAGCCTTAGATATCATGTGGGATGCAGAGCTGCATTTACGTTTGTATGAGCCTGAAAAATCATTACCCTACCAGTATAAAGCATTAAAACTAATTCAAGAAATTAAAAATAGTGCACGAATTTATGTACATCGTATAGGTTTTGATCCGCCACCAATAAAAGAAGATAAGAGGCTAACAGGTGATATAAAAAAAATTAAAGATTTTCAAAAGAACGAATCCACTTCTTTTGAAGAAACTTTTCCGTTTATTCGAAAAGCAATCATTAGACTAGAAAATTTTATCAATAAAAATGTAGTTTATTCTACTGCGGATCAAGAGCTATTTAATGCAGCAGGTAATGAATTAGCGGCAAAAGCAATTACCGAACCTGGAAAATATTTGGCTACTTTACAAAAGCTAAAATGGTTAACTGAAAATGCAGAATATACTATTGAACAATATAGAGCACTACAAAAATCTTTATTAGCAGTTTTGCCAAAAGCAGATAAAACGCCAGGTTTGCGAGTTGATTTTCAGGAAGATATCAATACATTATTTTTAAAGGAACTTAATGCCTATGAATAATGAATACACTTTTTTGAATCAAAATTATGTGGGCATAATTTTAAGTTTTGCCTTGATTCTTTTAGTTTGTTTTATCTGGAAGGAATGGAAAGATAAAGAAAGAAAACGGTTTTTGATTCGGATTTTAACTTCATTTATAACTATACTTTCTTTAGTTTTTATTGCCTTAAAACCAGCTTACAAAAAAGAAATAACCGTAGGTGAAGCTGTTATTCTAACAAAAGGATATCAAACAGATAAATTAGATAGCCTTAAGAAAAAGAATAAAAAATTGACGATTTTGAAATATGACTCTAATTCAAATATAGTGCGTGATTTAGATTCCATAACATCAGCTATTGTATTGGGTTACGGAATTGAAACCTATGACCTTTGGCAATTTTCAGAAATTCCTACAACCTATTTTTCTCCAAAAAAACCTGATGGAATATCTAAATTAAGCTATCAGAAAACAGCTTCTATAGGATCAAAAATTACAATTCATGGCGAATACATAAATCCAAAAAAAGAAAATCATCTTGTTTTAGCAGATCCAGGAGGTAATGTATTAGATAGTATTATGTTTACTAGCGATAGTGTTCAAAAATTTGAGCTAAAGAGTGATTTGAAAATTGCAGGAAATTTGGTTTACAAATTAATAGAAAAAGATAGTACTGGCTATATTCAAAGTATAGAGCAACTGCCAATTACGGTTTCTGATAAAAAGCCCTTACGTATTTTAATGCTTAATAATTTTCCGACTTTTGAAACAAAATATTTAAAGAATTTTCTTGCTACCAGAGGTCATGAGTTAATTACTCGTAGTCAATTAACCAAAGATCGGTATAAGTTTGAATATTATAATATGGATCGGACTCCAATTTATGGACTAACTGAAAATGTTTTAACCAATTTTGATGTTTTAATAATTGATGCAGATTATTACATGAGTCTTTCATTATCTACAAAAAATAGTTTAAAAAATGTGATTGAATCTCAAGGCTTGGGCGTATTTATTCAGCCTAATGATACTTATTTTAAACTCACTGAAACACAATCTTTTTTTAAATTTTTAAGAGATGATAAAAATGAAATGATAATTGAAGATGATTCAAAAACAATACTTGAAAAATACCCTTACGACTTTGAGTCATCAATAAGTGTAATGCCTATTAATATGAATCTCAATATTAAAATTGGAGTTAGTAAATTTATAGGTTTGGGAAAAGTAGCGACAACAAATGTTATAAACACCTATCAACTTCTTTTAGACGGGAAGCAAGATGTATATACTGGTTTTTGGACAGATATGCTTGATGAGATTTCAAAAAAACAACAAATTGGGACAGCATGGGAAGCAATGTCTGAATTTCCTATAGTAGATGTTCCCTTTGAGTTTAATTTAAGAACAGAAATACCAAAACCAGAGGTTAGTAATCAAAATGGAAGTCAAATAGCTCTTTTGCAAGATGTGTTTGTACCTGCAAAATGGCAAGGGATTGAATATCCTATAAATGAAGGTTGGAATGAACTAAAAATTAAAAATGATACTACTGCTGATTTTTTCTACTATGTTTTTGATTCCACACAAAGGATTGCTTTAAATGATCAACTTAAAATAGATGCTAACTCTAGATATTTTGAATCAAAAGAAAGTAAAAATTCAAATAGAATATCATTTAAAGCAATCTCTCCAATATGGTTTTATATTATTTTCTTATTGGGTATTGGATACTTATGGTTGGAGCCAAAATTGTAAGATTTTTAAAAGCTATTTACTAACAATTATAAAATCTGAACGTCTATTTACTAAATGCTTTTGTTCAGAACATTTGACACCATCCTTACATTCATTTTTAAGTCGAGTTTCTCCATACCCATTAGCACTTTCTATACGATCAATAGCTACTCCATTAGCAATAAGATACCTTCTTGTAGATTTTGCTCTGTTATCAGAGAGTTCTAAATTATAGGCGTCTTTACCTCTAGCGTCTGTATGAGATTCAATTTTGATTTTAATTTCTGGAAACTCTCGCATCACAAAAAGTACTTTTTCTAGTTCGATTTCTGCCCTTGTAGTAATATCATATTTGTCATAATCAAAATAGATAGGCTCTACCTTAATTTTTTCGATATCTCCATCTTTTACAACCAAACTTTCGAATGGAACTAAATAAACATTATTGTTTGTTGATGGTTTATCTGGATTCTCATCAGTCTTAACTTCAACTATCTTTTTTGAATATTTATCTTTTGAAAATATAATTTTATTCTTTTTATTACATGGAAGAATAAAATTGTAAAAACCATAGGCATCTGTTTTTGTTGATGACACTACATTTTCGTCATCTTCATATATTTCAATAGTAGCATTTACCAAAGGCTCTTCTGTTTTTTTATCATAAACAGTACCTGAATATTCAAGACAATCTGTTGGTTTTATTCCTTCAAAATAATAAATATCATCATCACCAAAACCGCCAGCTCTATTAGACGCAAAATAGCCATTGTTGGATGCAATTTCACGTATATATGAAAAGTCGTCCATATTGCTGTTTATTGGCATCCCTCTATTTAATGGGAGCGAATATTCTGTTTCTGAAAGTATTACCGAGGCAAAAACATCTAATCCGCCTAGTCCATAATGCCCATCTGAGGAAAAATATAATATATTATCTGCCGTAAAAGGAAACATTTCTCTTCCTCTTGTGTTGATGGTAGGACCCAAATTAATTGGTTTAGAACCAGCATCTCCCGATGAGTTCAAGGCTACCACATAAATATCTGTTTCTCCATATCCTCCTGGCATGTTAGATGTAAAATACATATATTTTCCGTTTGGACTTAATGCAGGGTGGCTACAAGAATACTCTTTACTATTAAAACTTAAAGAAGTTATGTTCTCTAAAGCATCTCCAGAAATAGTTGCTTTTAAGATTTGCATATTGGAAAGTCCTTCAGAATTTGCGTCTAATTTATTTTTGTTTAAATAATTTCGAGTAAAATAAACTGTTTTTGAATCCCAAGAAAAAGCAATAGTAGCATCATGGTAATTAGATTCCATGTTTTCAAGAAACTTTTCAGGGACAAACTCTTCTACATGTGGATTTGTAATATATAAATCTAAATAAGGCTGATTATTCCATGGATATAGCATGTTAGATTTTACTGTATCTCTGGTTGATGAAAATACAAGTCCGTTTGCATATAACGTTGGAGCGAAATCAGATTTATTACTATTAAATGCAAGATTACTAATTGTATATTTAGGTTTTTCCTTAGAAATACTATCTAAATATGCTTTTTGATCTAAGATCATTTTCAACTTTGTTGGCTTGGTATAGTATTCTCGTAAAAGATCATCGGCCTTTGTAATCTCCAAATCGGCCTTAAGGCATTGTACTAATTTTATAAGATTGCCTTCTTCTATTAATTTCCCTTGGATTGAATATAATTTTGAATACCATGGTTTGGCATTATGATAATCGTTAAGGTTAAAATAGCTATCTGCCAGTCTTTGAATAACATGCATGGAAGGCTTTTTCTTTTCAGATGCTACGTCTTCATATAGATTTATAGCGTTTTTGAACTTAAAGTTTTCAAAGTACGTATCGGCGCGTTCTTCTTTACTTTGAGATAAGGCAAAGCCAGAGTAAAGTATAAAAGTATATAATATATATTTTTTCATAATATTTTTTTTAAAAGAATCTAGGTGATAAAGCTCTTTTGTTTCCATCAAAAACAGTATACTTTAATATAATCTCATGTGAACCATCATTATAATCTCCTAAACCAGTTAGAGAATAATCATAAGCATATCCTAGAAAGAGTTTTTCTGAAATATAGAATCCTGCAAGTGCGCTAACTGCATCATCATACCTATAAGCAAGCCCTAAAGCTAATTTTTCTTTAATTAAAAAATTTCCTGATACATCAACTGTGATGGGCGCTCCAGCAACGTGTTTAGTTAAAAAAGCAGGTTTGAATTTTAAGTTTTCTGATAAATCAAAAACATAACCTCCCATTAGATAATATTGACTTTTTCGATCAGTAACAACATCATCTTTATCATTATAAATTTGAGAATTAAATAAGTTTTGAGATGATATACCTACATACCAATTAGTACTATAATAGAAGGCACCAGCTCCAAAAATTGGTCTTGTAGTATTTAGGTTTTCTCTAAATAAAGGGTCTTGATCGTCTTGATAAATACCTTTTGACCAATCAATATTTAAAATATGGACTCCAGCATTTATACCTAATGAAAGCTTAGTATAATAACCAGTTGTAATTTCATAAGCAAAATTTCCATTTAAGTCTATAGCATTAGAAGCACCAAGATTATCATTGGTTGCGCTAAAACCTATACCTATCCTATCCTTAAGCTTGCCATGAATTGAGAAAGATTGATTCTCTGGGGCGCCATCTATACCTATCCATTGAGAACGATGTAGTAAAGTGGCTTCGAGCTTTCCGCTTGTTCCGGTATAACCAGAATTAAGTACCATGGTGTTATACATATATTGAGTATATTGAGGGGCTTGCTGCGCTTGTAATGTGTAAAACTGGATTATCAGAATTATCACTGTCAAATTAATTTTTATAGCAATTTTTTTCATACGATTATGATTTTGTGGAAATTGGGTTTAATTAAGTCAGATTTATTATCGGGCTAATTGAATCCAACCAGTTAAATTTCTTTGTAATTCTGGAATATTAATCACATAATAATATGTTCCAGATGGAAGCCTTTCGCCAGATTTTAAAACTCCTGATACATTTGCTATCCCATCCCAGTTATTCTGGTAGTTATTTGCTTCAAAAACAGTATTGCCATTTCGGTTATAAATTTTTACTGTTGAAGAATAGTTTAGTATTCCACCTATTGTGAAAAAGTCATTGAAGCCATCATTATTTGGCGTAAACTCGTTGTAGACAATTAGTTCGAACTCTTCGCCTAAAACCTCTTCACATGATATAACAGGTATATTCTGAGTGATACTGGAAGAGCAGCCTGCATTGTTCTCATAACTAACACTTAAACTATTGTTTTCTATGCTATTCCATGCTATTCTGGCAAAATCGTCAGTAATAGTGCCGCCTTCAGTTATTATTCCTCCCGTTACTGTCCAGTTATAATTTGTCATATTACTTTCGGTTGTATAGGTGTACGAACCATTCAAGCAATATTCTTCTAGTTCTCCAATAATGGTTGCGGATTCTTCTTCAATAACATCTACATTTATCACCAGCCTTACTAGACTTTCGCACCCATTTTCAACATTTGCAGCGAAATAAATACCATCTGTTAAAAGTGTTGAAGGGTCTAAAGCTAAACCGCCAGCAGCGTTTGCGTAAAAAAGCACTCCTAATTCATTCACTTGAATATCGGCAATAGTAGCCATATCGCTTTCACAGAATGTTTGGTTTATTGAAATTGTTGTTGGGGGTACTATATCGGTAAGATTTACCGTTATTTGTACGCGAGCTAATATTGATGCGGGAATATTTAAAATACCAGCGAAATATACTTGACCATCTACAAGTGGAGTGTTTACATCAAGCAATGTATCTCCTAATAGACTATCAAAGAAAACAATATCAGTACCTACATTTAAATCTGCAATTGTTGGGGCATCAGAAGCACAAAAAACTTGAAGGATTTCATTTATTATTAAGTCTGGTAAATCTATTAAAACCTCACCTAATTGTGTGCATATACTGCCTCCGATAAAAATATCAAGTATACCATCTAAGTCATATAAGACATCATTTCCATCTACAGCAATACTAAAATTTAAATTTGAGTCTAAAATACCATTGTAAGTGTTGCCATTTGCAATTATGGTAACAGTATCTCCAGCATTTGCATCACCTGTTACAGTACCAGTAATGTCTGTAAGAGAGTTGCCATTTATAATATCAATAAGATTATCAAGGCTAATGGCTGAGTCTAGTACAATAGCTATTGTGTTATTGGAATCTGTAATAGTGACTTCCACAGGCTTTAAGTCCCCTAAATTGTTTTGACAACCAGCCAATTCTTCTGTTAGGTTAACATAGTATGTGTAAGGACTATTTGTGTCATCTAAACCATCGATAGTTAAAGCACCAGTTTCCGTATTTATAGAATAAGTGACAGCTCCAATTACTAAACCATCTGTTATTTGTGTAGTTCTATTTGCATCAAAATACCATGTAAAAGTACCATTTATAGGACTTGTTGGTGTTAAAACCACCTCGCTAGAAGAGCAAATAGGAAGCTCATTACCTAGTACTGTAATATCATTTTGAGTAGGAATAGCTACTACATTTATAGCAACTGGAACACGAGGAGATTCTTCAGGACAACTTGGATTAGCAGTTGCAACATAATACGTCGTATCAATATTTAAAACAGGAGTTGTAAATGTATCTCCAGAATTTAATGTAGCTAATAAATTTCCACCTGACTCGGCATCGTACCATCTTAGTTCTGCAGAAAGATCTTGTGTTTCGGCAATTAAATCAGCAGTAGAGCCATCACATATAGAAATATTTTCTGATTGTGGGTCTATGATGGGTATTGCAGGAGCTCTATACACTTCATAAACTCTTAACTCTTGAACTAGTGAAACATTTAATAAAGATGATAATCGTACTGTTATTCTATCTATAGTAGCATTTGGGCTAAAACCTATGGTTGTACTATTTCCGCTTTGTAAAAGCCCTAATAAATCTACGTTTAATAAACTTGAGAGCGTTCCAGAAAATAGCTGTTGACTACCATTAAAACCTTCAATTTGTATATTATCTGCAATACCAACCTGCAGTAAAGATGGATTTATGGCTAATGATATATATGAATTATCAGAGATATTGGAAGTTGAATCAAAATAAAATGTTTGTTCTATTTCGCCAGCGACTCCTATTATTCCAAGACTTAATTGTGAAAATGTATTTAAGTTATTGTCAATCGCGAATCCTGGATCTGATACCCCAGCTCCTCCAATATTTAATAAATCTAAAGATAATCCGCTACCACTAAAAGAAGTATAGCTTGGTAAGCCGCAAGAGGAAGTTCCTGAGGTGTAAAATGAACCGTATACATTTAAATTTCTTGTATTGTTTAACCCTAATAATGAGCCAATTCTATTTGTAAGACGAATACGGTCATAGGATACATCAGGTGAAACCGCAATAAAATAATCATTATTAGTATCAACAACAACCTTTAACATGTTCGAAGCAAAATCACTCGGATTATTTGAATTACCTTGAAGCACATTTGTATTCACATTTTTTGCTTCAACCGTAAATTCTTGATTTCCGAGAAGTACACTTCCTCCAATATCTGCTAATAAGTTGCCAAGGTTTCCGCCTAATAAAAAGGGCAACAAATCTTCATCTGAATTTACTTTTATATAACTAGTTGTATTTGGTGCTAATAAGGAAGAATATTGGAGTTCTAAATGACCTGTATACGAACCTATTCCTATAGCAATTCCTGAACTTGCTCTAATATTTGCAAAAGTAGCAAGGTTTTCGTCAATAGCATTTCCAGAATTGTCTACTTCCAATTCACTTGAAATAATAGTTGAAAAGACGGGAGATTGTGCTTTTACTTCAAATTGAATTATTATTAGCAATATGAACACAATAGTAGTAATTGTCCTAAAATTTAGTAAATATTTTTTCATAGCAATAATTTTTTGTTTACATAACTGAATAGTTTACATAAGCAAAAAACGAAAAAATTTTAACTTTATTTTAATTTTCTGTATTTTTTAGACGAAATACATTATTAAAATTGATGATAATTCTTATTAATTTATTGTTAATTTATAATAATTTGATGTTCTTTAAAAGAAAACCCCTACTATTCATCGGCTATTAGAAAAATGAATAGTAGGGGTTTAAAAAGTACTTAAGGGGTATGCTATTTTTTAAAAATTTAGAATTTTTTTAATGCAGAATTAAGACTTTCGAGGGGAAACAAAAAAGTATTAGATATAATTTTACGGTATATATAACTATAAAAAATAAAGCACATCGTCAACATAACGTTGATGATGTGCTTTGAACATTATTTTTTTAATTATAGAATAGTTTAATCTATTTATAGAACAACTCGGTAAAGTAAAGTAAACCATTCGCATCAGCTTCAGCAGATACAGCTGTATACGTAAAATCTCCTTCCATAACTTTTTTATGAGCAGGGCTGTTCTTCCAAGCTTCAACTACAGCGCTAGCATTAGAAAAATTTCTTCCTACATTTTCAGATACAAAATTTGCGTTGGCTTTTACTGATAAATCAGAAGATCTAATATCAAAATTATCATGACTTATTGCTCCTTCAGAAATCATATATTCAGTGTGTTCTTTTGCAAATTCATACGCAATAGTACCATATTCTAATTTATTTAATCCTTTTGAAACTCTGTATTCATTAACAAGTTCTATTACTTCTTTTTCAATAGTAGAAATTTTCATGTTTGTATATAGCGTTTCATCATCATCATTTAGAGTGTTTGTACATGAAGTGAATGCTAATAAAAATGATAAAAATAGTATTGGGGCAACTTTAATTTTTGACATGATTTTTTTGCAATTTTTTATTTCGAGTGCAAAAGTAAACCGTTTTAGTCCTTTCGATGGATAATACTATATGTACAGCCAGTTTACTCGTTGAATTGTACATTATTTTATCTTAAAATTGCATAGTAAATTCTTGATATTTTTTAATCTAATAAATATGTATTTGGTCTATGTTTTTCCCCGCCAATTTAGTTTAGTTCACCTCATTTATTTAAATATAAATATGGTTTAATATAGTTTTACTAATTTTAGATTTGTAATTAGAAATACATTTGAGAAACAGGAATTTATTTATAAATTTATTAATAGGAGTTGCCTTGTTGAGTATTCCTATACTTACTTCTCCAGATTTTGGCAGTGCTAGAGAGTTAACCTTAAAATGAGTGAAACAGGTTGAACGAGAAGCATTATCAGAAAATGCAATTATACTATTATTAGAAGTTCCTTTTTAAATAAGATTATAATATTTCTAGAATTCGTTCTAAAGCCATTCCTCTTGATCCTTTTATAAGAATAGTAGAATTTTCTATTCTAGTTGTTTTAAGAAATTTTTCTAAATCGTCAAAAGATTCAAAGGTCTTTAATTTTGTTGATGTACTAGAAAAGTTTTTTCCTATTAAATAAGATGTATTGAAATTAAACTCTGTTAGAAGATCAGCAATTGTTTGATGTTCTGCTGCTGCTGCATTGCCTAATTCAAACATATCGCCCAAAAATACTATTTTATTTGAAGATTTTAGATTTCTAAAATTGTCTAAGGCGGCTTTCATGCTACTTGGATTTGCATTATAAGCATCTAAAATAATATGATGACCATTTTTCTCTATAATTTGCGAACGATTATTTGAAGGGATATAACTTTCAATTCCTATTTTGATATTTTCCAAAGACACATTAAAAAATTTTCCAATACTAATTGCAGCGCAACAGTTTATAAAATTATAAGCCCCTATTAATTGAGATGTTATTAAAGTATTTTCAACTTTAATAACCACAAAAGGATCTGCGGATTGTAATTGTATTGGATAGAATTTTTTATTCTCTTGACTAAATCCGTATTTTTTTATATAATTTTTTAGTTTTGATGATTGAATTTCATCATCTGCATTAAAAAATATTGATTTTTCATTTTCAATTAGAAAATCATAAAGTTCACTTTTCCCTTTAATTACACCTGCTTCACTTCCAAAACCTTCTAAATGTGCTTTTCCAAAATTTGTAATATAACCAAAGTCAGGTTCGGCAATCGTACATAAAAAATCAATCTCTTTTTGATGATTGGCTCCCATTTCAATAATTGCAATTTCGGTGTCTTTTTTTATAGATAGTAGGGTGAGGGGTACACCAATATGATTGTTTAAATTACCAACAGTGGCAATGGTTTTGTAGCTTGTGGATAATACAGAATTTATAAGCTCTTTTGTAGTTGTCTTACCATTACTTCCTGTTAATGCAATAACTTTTGCTTTGCAATAATTCCGGTGATATTTTCCAAGTTTTTGAAGAGTTTCTAAAGTATTTGAAACGAGAATTGTGTTTTCGTTCGTTATAAATTCTTTTTCATCAATAATTGCATAGGCGGCCCCTTTTTCAAGTGCTTGTTTCGCATATGTATTACCATTAAAATTGTCTCCTTTTAAAGCAAAAAAAATGCAATTTGGAGTTATTTTTCTTGTATCTGTAGATATTTGTGGAAACTGTAAAAAGAGTTCGTGAAGCTGTTCTATTTTCATAAATCTAAGGTATAAAAAAAGTCCTGATGATACCATCAGGACTTTTCGAAATTTTATAAAATCTAAACAGTTATTTAGCTTTTTTGCTTCTTACTGTTTTGTTTTTTGTTTTTGATTTAGAACCAACTCTAGACATTGCACATCTAAAACCAATATAGTCAGTTGCCATGTACTGTGGTAGGTATCTACGTTGTGCAGGATCTAACCAATAGGCTCTATCTCTCCAAGAACCACCTTTAAATACACGTACTTCATCATTAATTAAAGTCGTTCTATAATTTGATTTGTCATATTCTCTCTTTATAGTTCCAGCAGAGTCTTTCTGCACACTAAATGTTGGAGAATTGTACATTTTCTTTTTCTTATCTCCTTCTTCATCATCACTAAATTTATCATAGAATCTAGATGATCCAGGCTCACCATCTCTATAACCTCTATTGTCACTAGAAGAGAAGTTTGTTCTTAAATAGGTTTCTTGTTCATCAACAGGAACCATTTTTATTTCTCCTGGTAAATTTACGGCAACAACTTTTCCGTTTGGTAAGGTGTCGTAAACAATAGAATCTCTAATTACATTTACTTTACCATCTTCTCCAATGGCAGTTTTCATGTAAACATTTCCACGATAGTAGTTAAAATCACTTACTTCATCATCAACTATTGGTCTATAAACATCAGCTACCCATTCTGCAACGTTACCAGCCATATCGTATAACCCAAGATCGTTAGGTTTGTATGATTTTACTTCTGCAGTAATATCAGCACCATCATCAGACCAACCAGCAATTCCGCCGTAATCTCCTTTACCTTGTTTAAAGTTGGCTAATTGATCGCCTCTTCCTACACGTTGACCATTTCTAGTATAATCACCTTCCCATGGGTATTTTTTTCTACCTCTATAATTATTATATTCTCTTGATCCAACTTGTGCAGCAGCAGCATATTCCCATTCTGTTTCAGTAGGTAATCTATATTCTGGTAATATAACACCAGTACTACGTGAAGCAAAATTAGATACAGAATCTTTTTTCATTTTGCCTTGAAGAGAATCAATCTGTCCATCATACACAGATTCTGGTCTGTTTAAATAAGCTTCAGTACTAAAAGTACCTTCGATTTCACCATTTAGAGCTTTATATTTTGCTTCTTTAGAAAGATATCCTTCCCTTTCTAACATAACTTCATTTACACGGTCTGTTCTCCATTCAGCAAATTGAACAGCTTGTATCCAATTTACTCCAACAACAGGATATTCTGCATAAGCAGGATGACGTAAATAGTTATTTGTCATTGTTTCATTAAAACCTAAACGATTTCTCCAAACCAACGTATCTGGTAATGCACCCGTATATATGTTTGCATATCTCGGATCTTCAGGAGGATATACTTGTTTAAGGTAATCCAAATATTCCATATACATTTTATTGGTTACCTCAGTTTCATCCATGTAAAAAGATTGTACGTGCTGTTGCGTAGGAGTATTGTTCCAATCATGCATCACGTCATCTTGTACTTTACCTTTTGTGAATGTTCCACCTTCAACAAACACTAATCCTGGAGCAGTTTCCTGTTCTTTAAAATCTGTGTTGTATTGAAAACCACCTTCTTTGTCATTTATTTGCCAACCTGTAGCTCTGGATGTATTTTTGGAAGAAGAAGAATTTTTACAACTACTAAAACCACCCGCTATAATAGCGCAAGAGAGTGCAACTTTGATGAATTGTTTTTTCATAATTAGGACTTGAGTTCAATAAATAAACTACATATTATGTAGTTTGGTAAATCAATATTTTTGGTTTGCAATTATTGCTTTCGGCTTTTAGAACGATATTTTCAAAAGAATATTTTATATTTTCAAAAATATTTAAAGAAAATTATGCGAACCTACCGGACTGCATCTAAATGGATAACGAAGCAAATACCGGATTAGTATTTATGATTTTCCTTTTTTTAAATAGTAAACATCAAATTATAACACAAAACAACCAGATAGTATAATATATATAGGTAAGATATTATAGTGTTGTTAGTTGATATTTATGAAAACTTTTTTCTTTTTGAATAAGTTTTTTTCAAAACAAGCGTTACTCTAATATTATTAAATAACTTTTTGTTACTTTATAATTGGTTAATCCACTAATAAGTAAGTGTAAAGTTCAGAAAACTAGAGATGAAAAAAATACTGATAATTACTTCTTTTTTAATCATAACCAAGATAACCGCGCAAGAAAATAGGGTTATTACTACTGGAGTTCCTTTTTTAACAATTGCTGCGGATGCTAGAGCTTCTGGAATGGGAGATATTGGTGTAGCAACATCGGTAGATGTTTTTTCACAACAATGGAACCCTGCGAAATATGCTTTTGCAGAACATAAAATGGGAATAGGTGTTAGTTATACACCTTATTTAGAAAGTATTATTACTGATATAGCGCTTTTAAACGCTAATTTTTATAATAAAATAAATGATAAAAGTACTTTTGCGGCAAGTCTTCGATATTTTACATTAGGTGAAATTGAACTTAGGCAAACAGCTGGGGAAGAAGGTAGAAGAGTAAAACCTAACGAATTTGCGATAGATGGTTCTTATTCTATGAAACTAAGTGAAACATTTTCTATGGCAGTGGGAGGTCGTTTTATCAGCTCAAATTTAAAATTTCAAGATCAAGCAGGCTCAGATGCTCAAGCCGCAAATACCTTTGCGGTAGATGTTGCTGCTTTTTATCGCTCTAGAGAAATAGCATATAATAATTTTGATGGTCGATGGAGAGCGGGTTTTAATATCTCTAATTTGGGGAGCAAGATTGTTTACGATGAAGGCGGTCAAGAAAACTTTTTACCTACAAACTTAAAGTTTGGGGCTGGTTTTGACTTTATCCTTGATTCAGATAATAAAATTGCAATTACATCAGAATTTAATAAATTATTAGTGCCAACACCTCAAGATTTTAATAATGATGGAGTTGTAAATGGTGATGATAATGCAGAATACCAACAAATAGGTTTTTTAAGTGGCGTATTTAATTCTTTTAGTGATGCCCCAGATGGTTTTTCAGAAGAATTAAAAGAAATTACTTGGGCTTTAGGTGCAGAATATTCTTTTCAAGATTCTTTTATGTTGAGAAGTGGCTATTTTAATGAAAGTGAAGAAAAGGGATCAAGAAAATTTTTCTCATTGGGAGCAGGATTTAAATTTAAAGCTACACAAATAGATTTATCTTATTTATTCTCTTCATCAAAAGTTCGTAATCCTTTAGAAAATACATTGCGTTTTTCATTAACCTTTAATTTAGGTGAAGAGTTTTATAACGATTAACTATAATGATTATTCATTTTTGAAATCCAAATTAGAATATAAATTCTAATTTGGATTTTTTTGTATTATAGATTGAATCATATCGTAAGAAGATTAAATATATTTTTTGTTACCTTTCCTAAATAATATACTATACCCCATTGAGAAAACATAAAATTATAATAGACTATTGCGTTTACTCATCATTTGAAGATTTATCAGATGAAGATCAAGTATTAATGAATTCCGCAATAGAAGCTAGAGCAAATGCATATGCTCCTTATTCTAATTTTCACGTTGGAGCTGCGGTGCTTTTAGCAAACGGAGAAGTAATTATAGGGAATAACCAAGAAAATGCGTCATACCCATCTGGATTATGTGCGGAACGTGTTGCTGTTTTTCAGGCTGGTGCTAAATATCCTGGTATTGTTATTAAAGCTATAGCAATAACTGCAACATCCAATAACTATGTTGTAAATGAACCAGCTGCTCCTTGTGGTAATTGCAGGCAATCAATTGTAGAGTATGAACAAAAACAAAAACAGCCTATTGAAATACTTTTAATGGGAGAAAAAGGAGAAGTGGTTAAATTTAATTCTTTAGCAGATATTCTTCCATTGGCTTTCAATAATTCATTTTTATAATTATCATAAAAGATTTATTTTATATAGAATCATCACTTTAGTATAACTATTCGTGTATTTTCTGTTTGACATTGCGCTTTTTCTTTAATTTTTTTCCCCTATTGATTTATATGTGTATTTTTGCTTCTCAATTTTTGTTCCTAAAGTTGTATAGGAGTAACTTAGTTCTATAAAAATTAGCATTTAATGGAAAAAATCACAAAAGAGGTCTACCTAAAGTGGTATGAAGATATGTTGTTCTGGAGAAAATTCGAGGACAAATTAGCAGCGGTATATATTCAACAAAAAGTTAGAGGATTTTTACACCTTTATAACGGACAAGAAGCAGTTTTGGCTGGAGCTCTTCATGCAATGGATCTTACAAAAGATAAAATGATTACTGCCTACAGAAATCACGTTCAACCAATTGGTATGGGTGTTGATCCTAAGAGAGTTATGGCAGAATTGTATGGAAAAGTTACAGGAACTTCGCAGGGTATGGGAGGTTCAATGCATATTTTTTCAAAAGAACACCGTTTTTATGGTGGTCATGGTATTGTTGGAGGTCAAATACCTTTAGGTGCGGGCTTGGCTTTTGCTGATAAATATAAAAAAAATGATGCTGTTACACTTTGTTACATGGGTGATGGTGCTGTAAGACAAGGATCATTGCACGAAACATTTAACTTAGCTATGTTGTGGCAATTACCAGTTGTATTTGTTTGTGAAAATAACGGGTATGCGATGGGAACATCAGTAGCAAGAACTTCTTATTCAACAGACATTTGGAAATTAGGTCTAGGTTACGAAATGCCTTGCGGTCCCGTAGATGGTATGGATCCAGTTACTGTAGCTAAAGAAATGAGTAAAGCTATCGAAAGAGCTAGAAGTGGTGGTGGACCAACTTTCTTAGAAATGAAAACATACAGATATAGAGGTCATTCTATGTCAGATGCACAACATTATAGAACAAAAGAAGAAGTTGAAGAGTACAAAAAAATAGATCCAATTACACAAGTTTTAGATGTAATTAAAGATAAAGGTTACGCAACTGACGAAGAAATTAAGGCAGTAGATAAAAGAGTAAAGAATTTAGTAGCTGAATGTGAAAAATTCGCAGAAGAATCTGATTATCCACCAGTAAGCCAATTGTATGACATGGTTTACGAACAAGAAGATTATCCATTTTTACAACATAAATTATAGTTAGATGGCAGAAGTAATTAATATGCCGAGACTTAGTGATACCATGGAAGAAGGTACGGTAGCTAAGTGGTTGAAGCAAGTAGGAGATAAAGTAGAAGAAGGTGATATTTTAGCAGAGATAGAAACCGATAAAGCAACTATGGAATTTGAATCTTTCCATGAAGGGACTTTATTGCATATTGGTATTCAAGAAGGAGATGGTGCCCCAGTTGATACACTTTTAGCTATAATTGGTGAAGAAGGTGAAGATATTTCTGGATTATTGAATGGATCAGAGGCTTCTTCTGAAAGTAAAATTGAAGAAGAAAAGAACGAAACTACAGTAGCAAGCTCAGAAGATAATTCAAATGAAGATATTTCTTCTGGTACTGAAATACCTGAGGGAGTTGAAATTATTAAAATGCCACGTCTTAGTGATACCATGGAAGAGGGTACAGTTGCGACTTGGTTGAAGAAAGTAGGTGATAAAGTTGAGGAAGGAGATATTTTAGCAGAAATCGAAACAGATAAAGCGACAATGGAGTTTGAATCTTTCTACTCAGGAACTTTATTATATATAGGAATACAAGAAGGAGAATCGTCTCCGGTTGATGCTGTATTGGCAGTTATAGGGCCAGATGGAACTAATGTTGATAGCGTTCTAAATGCAAAGCCTTCTTCGGCAAAAAAGGAAACTTCTTCTGCAAAAGCTGAAAAGCAGCCTGAAGATTCTGCTAAGGTAGAAGGTAATAAAACAGAAGAAACTCAGTCCGTTACTGCAAATGATGGACAACGTGTTTTTGCATCACCACTTGCTAAAAAAATAGCTTCTGAAAAAGGTGTTAATTTAGCAAATGTTACTGGATCTGGAGATAATGGTAGAATTGTAAAAAAAGATATTGAGAATTTTGTGCCTTCACAAAAAACAGCTCCAGCAGCAACTTCTGCTGAATCTAGCACATCAAAAACAATAGCTCCAATACTTAATCTTCCAGTAGGAGAAGAAAGTTTTGAAGATATTAAGAATAATCAAATGCGTAAGGTAATTGCCAAGCGTTTAGGAGAATCTAAATTCACAGCACCTCATTATTATCTTACTATAGAAGTTTCGATGGATAATGCCAAAGATTCTAGAATGCAGATTAATAGTTTGCCAGATACCAAAGTTTCATTTAATGATATGGTTGTGAAAGCTTGTGCTATGGCGCTTAAAAAGCATCCACAAGTAAATACAACTTGGAATGGCGATACAACACGTTATAATCATCACATTAGTGTTGGAGTAGCAGTTGCAGTAGAAGATGGTTTAGTTGTTCCAGTTCTTAAGTTTACAGATCAAATGGGACTTTCTCAAATAGGTGCTTCGGTTAGAGATTTAGCAGGTAAAGCGAGAAATAAAAAGTTGACACCAGCTGAGATGGAAGGTAGTACTTTTACAGTTTCAAATTTAGGAATGTTTGGTATTGAGAGTTTTACATCTATAATTAATCAACCTAACTCTGCAATTCTTTCAGTAGGAGCAATTATTGAAAAACCAGTTGTAAAAGAAGGTCAGATTGTTGTTGGAAATACTATGAAGCTTACGTTAGCTTGTGATCATAGAACAGTAGATGGTGCAACAGCAGCTCAATTTTTACAAACACTACGTTCGTATATTGAGAATCCAGTAACTATGTTAGCATAATTTATAGTTACTAAAATATAAATAGAAAGCATCCTAATGAAATGGGATGCTTTTTTTTATCTTTAAAATCTAATATAGATGAAATGAAAAAAATTATACTTTCAGCAGTTTTAATAATTGTATTACAAAGCTGTTACATACATTTTAATAAAGAAAACAAGACTTCTGCTACAAATTTTTCTGATGCTTCTAAGATAGGTGTATTGATGAATTTTTTAGCTTCTGATGAACTTCAAGGCAGAGAAGCTGGTAGTGAAGGGATTGCAGAGGCGGCTAGTTTTATTGAAACTATTTTTGAAAAGAATAATGTGAAGCCTTATTTTGAAACGTATAAAGATACCTTGTCAAATTTTGATAAAACCGCATACAATATAGTTGGAGTTGTTGAAGGAAATGATCCAAATCTAAAAAAGGAATGCATAATTATTGGAGCTCATTATGATCATATTGGTTTGATTAAAGCTGTAAATGATGATGAAATAGCTAATGGAGCTAATGATAATGCAACAGGTACAAGTACGGTTTTAGAATTAGCTCGTTATTTTGGAAATGCAAAAACAAATAAAAGGAGTATAATTTTTGCTTTATTTAGTGCAGAAGAAAAAGGACTTTTGGGGTCTAAGCATTTAGCAAGAAAACTTAAAGATGAAAATCTGAATCTTTATGTAATGCTAAATTTTGAAATGACAGGAGTTCCTTTAATAGATAAAGATTACGAAATGTACGTTACAGGCTTTGAAAATTCAAACTTAGCTGAGGTTGTAAATAAATATGCAAATGAGAAATTTGCTGGGTTTTTACCAAAAGCAAAAGAATTTAACTTATTCAAACGCTCAGATAATTACCCTTTTGATTCTGAATTTAATGTGCCATCTCAGACTTTTTCAACTTTCGATTTTACAAATTTTGATCATTACCATGGTGTTGATGATGAACCTGAACTAATGGATTTTAATCATATGGCAGTTTTAGTAAATAAGGTTATTCCAGTTATTGAGGGAATAGCAAATGCATCAGAAAAAGAAATTTCGTATAATTAATGGCTAATATAATTATAACAGGCTCCAGTAGAGGAATTGGATTTGAAATGGCAAAACTCTTTGCTAACGACGGGCATCATGTTTTAGCATTGTCAAGAAATGAGCAGCCAATTTTAAAACTAAATCATAAAAATATAACCACTTTTCCTTTTGATTTATCAAACACAGATGATTTAATAAAATTAGAAGATTTTATTACTGTAAATTGGAAACATGTTGATATTCTAATTAATAACGCTGGAAAATTACTAAATAAACCTTTTTTAGAAATTAGCGAATCTGAATTTGAAGAAGTATATAGAGTAAATGTTTTTGGCGTTGCTAGTGTGACCAAAAAGGTTCTTCCTAGAATGACAAAATCGAGTCATGTGGTTACAATAAGTTCTATGGGTGGCGTTCAAGGCAGTCTAAAATTCCCAGGTTTAGCAGCATACAGTTCAAGTAAAGCAGCGGTTATTACTTTAACCGAATTATGGGCCGAAGAGTTTAAAGAAACAGGTCCTTCATTTAATGTTTTAGCACTTGGTGCTGTACAAACAGAAATGTTAGAAGAAGCTTTTCCAGGATATAAAGCACCTAATACAGCTTTAGAAATGGCAAGCTATATAAAAGATTTTGCGTTAACTGGGCATAAATTTTATAATGGCAAATTATTACAAGTAAGTAGTAGCACGCCATAAATTTAGAATTGTTGTACTATATATAGTAGAAATATGCTTTTTTTATATTAAACTATTTTTATCTTATGCATAAGACTTTAGAAAAATACCTTCCTGAGCGAGCTATAGAACTATGTGTAGATTTAATTAAGGAAAATAGTGTTAATCTTAAGATTGTAAATCAGAGAGTTACCCGTCATGGAGACTATAGAAGATTACCAGACGGTTCTCATAAAATAACTGTTAATGCTTCTCTTAATAAATACCGATTTTTAATTACTTTAGTACACGAAATTGCACATTTAGTAGCGTTTGAAAAATATGGTCGTAAAATAAAACCTCATGGGTTGGAATGGAAAAGAACATTTCAAGTTTTAATGTTGCCTTTTATTCATCCAGAAGTCTTTCCAAGTAAAGTGCTGCCACTTATTGCAAATCATTTTAGAAATCCTAGTGCTAGTAGTGACACCGATGCAAAATTATCACTAGCTTTAAAACAGTTTGATGAACAATTTAAAGAGAATTTTTATGTTTTTGAGTTGCCTATTGGGAGTATTTTCAGGATACATAATGGGCGAATCTTTAAAAAAGGATATAAAAAAGTAAAAAGATACGAATGTGCTGAAGTTGCAACAGGTAGAACATATCTTTTTCAACCAAATGCAGAAGTCGAACTATTAAAAGATTAAAAAATGAATAAAAATTATTATGCTGTTTTAATGGCAGGTGGAGTAGGATCTCGTTTTTGGCCTATAAGTACTACAGATTATCCAAAGCAATTTCACGATATGCTTGGAACTGGTGATACGCTTATTCAAAAAACATTTAAGCGTTTAAACAAGTTTGTGCCCAAGGAAAACATTTTAATCTTAACCAACGAGCGTTATAACGATTTAGTTTTAGAGCAGTTGCCATTGGTGAAACAAAATCAAGTAGTTTTAGAACCAGCAATGCGTAATACTGCTCCATGTATTTTGTATGCAGCTCTTAAAATACAAAAAGAGAATCCAGATGCTGTAATGATAGTGGCTCCAAGCGATCACTGGATTGAAGATGAATCGGCTTTTGCAACAGATGTTCAAACTTGTTTTGATAAATGCGAAAAAGAAAATGTACTTTGTACTTTAGGTATAAAACCAACTTTTCCTAACACAGGTTTTGGTTATATTGAATTTGAAAAAGGGAATAGTACTGGATTAAAGAAAGTAAATCAGTTTAGAGAAAAACCTGATTATGAAACAGCTAAAGAGTTTTTGGCTCAGGGTAATTTTCTTTGGAATGCAGGAATTTTTATGTGGAGTGTAAAAACAATTGTAGATGCTTTTAAAAATTACCAACCATCACAATACGAGTTGTTTGAAAAAGGAATTGCTATTTATAATACAAGTTCAGAACAAGAATTTATAAATGAGAATTATCCAAAAGCCGAGAATATTTCTATTGATTATGCAATTTTAGAACAATCGAAAAGTATTTTTGTATTACCAGCTACTTTTGATTGGAATGATTTAGGCACATGGGGTTCACTTTACGATAAACTTGATAAAGATGAAAATAGCAATGCAGTAGTAAATAGTAAAGTATTGAGTCAAGATGCTAACGGTAACATGATTAGATCTCCAAAAGGTAAAATTGTGGTTATTGATGGTTTAAATGATTATATAATTGTAGATAAAGAAGAGGTTTTGTTAATTTATCCAAAGTCAAAAGAACAAGATATTAAACAAGTTCTTATTAAAGTAAAAGATAAATTTGGTAATCAGTACACCTAAAATATGAGCGAAGAATTAAAGAAAGAGCATATCACTCCTGACCAAAATGATCAAGGAGAAGAAGTTAAAAAAGACTTTCAAGGTCTTTTAGGATCGACAAAGAGATTTTTGTCTGAGTTATTAGATATTAGAAATAATACGGATCAAGAAGCAACAAGAGAATCTATTGTTGCCGATATAACTTTTAAAGGGCATACTTCGTGGATTCTGATTTGTTCTATATTTATAGCATCAATAGGTTTAAATGCAAACTCCACAGCAGTTGTCATTGGAGCGATGTTAATATCGCCTCTTATGGGGCCTATTTTAGGAATGGGATTATCATTGGCTATAAACGATATTGATACGCTTCGACGTTCACTTAAGAACTTTGCAGTAATGGTTATCTTGAGTATTTTAACTGCTTTTTTATTTTTTAAATTTTTCCCTTTACGTGATGAGTCATCTGAATTATTAGCACGTACCGCTCCGGATATTCGTGACGTACTTATTGCATTTTTTGGTGGTTTAGCCTTAGTTATTGCTAGAGCTAAAAAAGGAACTATTGCTAGTGTAATTTTTGGCGTTGCTATTGCAACTGCTTTAATGCCGCCACTTTGTACGGTTGGTTTTGGATTGGCAATAGGTAATTATGGTTATGCAGGGGGTGCTATGTACCTGTTTACTATAAATACAATATTTATTGGGTTGGCTACTTTTTTGGTTATAAAGCTATTAAAGTTCCCTATGGTGCGTTATGCAAATTCACATAGAAGAAGATTGATTGCAAGATTGGCTTCACTGGTTGCTATTTTAGTAATGGTTCCTGCTGGATATACTTTTTACAAAGCTCTACAAGAATCTTTATTCAGAAAACAAGCTAATATATTTATTAGCGAGAATATTGAAACATATATGTTTTCAGGTGAAGGACGATTTTTAGACGATTTTACAGATTTAGAATATAAAGGAGGGGAGAATTCTTTTATCGAATTGGTATTTATGGGAAATGAAACTATCCCAGATAATGTAATTGCGACATGGAATACTCAAAAGGAAGCCTATTCAAAATTAAAGAATGTAGATCTAAGAATTATTCAGGGCTCAAAAAATACGGCTGGAGATCAGCTTAAATATGTTAGCGAATTATACGAATCTAAAAAAGCGGAACTACTTAGTAAAGATGAAAAAATAAAAGTACTTGAAGAGAGTTTAGGTAAAATGGGAAAATTAGCTGCAATGCAAATTCCTTTTCCTGAAATTAGTGTAGAGGCTCGTACAAATTATGAGAATTTATCTTCGTTAGGATATTCGTATACCATCATTACCGATTTTAATAAAACAGATACTATCCCAATTTTTGAAATACAATGGGCAAAGTCCGCAAAGAAAAACGAAATAGAAGCTGACACTAAAAAATTAGGAGAGTGGCTAAAATTAAGACTTAAAAACAAACAAATTCAGATAAAAGATATTTCAAGCAATTAATTACGCTCTTCAATATACATCTGCCTTACTTTTTTAAATAATTCAGACGAATAAACAAAATCTGTTACAGCTTCATTATCTGTTTTGAATATTTCTTTATTTGAACCTTCCCATTCTTTAAGTCCATTTTTAAGAAATATTATCTTTTTACCTATTTCCATTACTGAGTTCATGTCATGTGTATTTATTACCGTAGTAATATCATACTCTTCAGTAATCTCCTGAATAAGATTATCAATAAGAATTGCAGTTTTTGGGTCTAAACCAGAGTTTGGTTCATCACAAAATAAATATTTAGGATTCATTACAATAGCTCTAGCAATTGCGACTCTTTTTTGCATTCCACCTGAAATTTCTGCAGGAAACTTATTATGTGCATCAATTAGGTTAACGCGTTTTAAAACAATATTTACACGATCTTGCATTTCAGATTTTGATTGTCGAGTAAACATTTCTAAAGGGAACATTACATTACCTTCAACTGTCATAGAGTCAAACAGAGCGCTTCCTTGAAAAACCATACCCATCTCTTGACGGAGATCACGCTTTTCATCACCTGATAAGCTCGAATATGATCTACCATCATATGCAATACTACCTTCTTCTGGTTCAAAAAGTCCTAAAAGACATTTTAGAAATACAGTTTTTCCTGAACCACTTTGCCCAATAATTAAATTTGTTTTTCCTTTTTCAAAAGAAGTAGTAACTCCTTTTAAAATCTTAGTATCTCCAAAAGATTTATGAATATCGTTTACTTCAATCATTAGCCTAGTAAGAGTTGTGTTAATACATAATTTACTATAATAATTACAACACTAGTCCAAACAAATGATGTAGTACTTGCTTTTCCTACTTCAAGAGCGCCACCTTTCATATAATATCCATGAAAAGATGGTATTGTAGCAATTATAAAAGCGAATAAAATGGATTTAATAAAAGAATACGTGACATGAAAAGGAATGAATTCTAATTGAATTCCTTCAATAAAATCAGCACTGGTGCTAAATCCACCGAAAACACCTGCAACCCAACCACCTAAAATACCAATATACATAGCAATTGCTATGGCAAAAGGGTATAATAATAATGCTATGATTTTAGGGAAAACTAAATAGTTAAGAGAATTTACTCCCATCACTTCTAAAGCATCAATTTGTTCTGTTACACGCATGGTACCAATACTAGAGGTGATGTAAGAGCCTACTTTTCCTGCCATTATTATCGAAGTAAAAGTTGGTGCAAACTCTAAAATTACAGATTGCCTTGTAGCAAAGCCTATTAAATTTCTTGGGATTAAAGGGTTTGTTATATTAAGTGCTGTTTGTATAGAAACAACACCTCCAATAAAAAACGATATAAATATAATGATACCTAAAGAACCATAAATGAGCTCATCTATTTCTTTTAAGATGAGAGATCTCATGATTCTCCATTTTGTAGGTTTTTTAAAAACCTCACGTATCATAATAAAATAACTGCCAATAGATGCTAGGTAGTTCATTAAAAATTATAATCTAGTTGTTGTAAAAATAATAATATTATATTGTAAGTGACTCGTAATTTGTAAGAAAAGAAAATACCAACTTAAATAAGTGAGCAAAGTATGGTGTAATATTAAAATTCATTTAACTTTTATTTCAATAATGAGAATATTTATTTCTTTAATTTTATCGAATAAAATCAATTTCATGAATAAAAATAACCGTGCTGTTCTTCTATTATCAGCATTTATGTGTTTTATTACGATAACATCTCAAGCACAAAGAAAATCAAAAAACAAAATACAACAAGAAGAAATTAGTGGCAATACAATACCCTATGCGTCTCCAAAGTTAGTGGTAGGTATTATTGTTGATCAAATGAGGTTTGATTATTTGAATCGGTTTTGGTCTCATTACGGAGATGGGGGTTTTAAAAGGTTAGTAAATGAAGGTTTTAATTGTAAAAACAATCATTTTAACTATGCTCCTACATATACAGCCCCTGGACACACATCGGTTTATACAGGAACAACTCCTGCTACTCATGGGATTATAGGGAATAATTGGTATGATAAAGAGACCGATAAAGAAGTTTACTGTGTTTCAGATGATGCCTATGAATCTGTAGGAACTTTATCTGATGCTGGAAAAATGTCTCCGCACAGAAATAAAGTCACCACAATTACAGATCAACTGCGGCTGCATACTCAAATGAGAGGAAAAGTTATAGCTGTTTCTTTAAAAGATAGAGGAGCTGTATTACCAGGTGGCCATACAGCAAATGCAGCTTATTGGTTTCAAGGTAAGAATGAAGGAAGTTGGATTACGAGTACATATTATATGAACGAATTACCAAAATGGGTGGCAGATTTTAATGCTTCTGATAAAGCAGAAGTTTATAAAAAGCCATGGACTACTCTTGAAAATATTTCAACATATTTAGAAAGTGGAACTGATGTTAATGGGTATGAAGGGCTTTTTAAAGGTGAAGTAAATTCATCTTTTCCACATAATTTACCTACTTTATGGGATGCTAACGGCCAATTTGATATAGTAAAATCTACCCCTTATGGTAATAGTCTAACAACAGATTTTGCCTTAGAGGCTTTAGATGGTGAAAGTTTAGGGAATGATGCAATTACCGATTTTTTAGCAGTAAGTTTTTCTAGTACAGATTATGTTGGGCATATGTTTGGAGTTAATTCAAAAGAAGTTCAAGACACTTATATTAGATTAGATAAAGATTTAGAACGACTATTAAATGCATTAGATGAAAAAGTAGGCGAAGGTGAATATACTGTTTTCTTAACTGCGGATCATGCAGCTATAAATGTACCTTCATATTTAAAAAATCAAAAAATACCTGCAGGATATATTGATTCAAAAGAAGTTAAAGAAAAATTCACTGAATTTTTGAAATATACATACGGTACAGTTGATATTGTTAAAAACTCATCTAATAGCCAGCTATTTTTAGATCATAAAATTATCAAAAATCTCGATTTAGATTTAAAAACTGTTGAGGAGCAAATAGCTCAAGAATTCATGAACTACGGATATTACGAAAGAGTATATACTGCAAATCAAATGTGGACGAATAATTATACTCATGGAATTCCTTATATTTTACAAAATGGATACAACCAAGAGCGATCAGGAGATGTTCTTTTAGTTTTAAAACCAGGGTTGATAAGTTATTCTGAAACTGGGTCAACTCATGGTTCACCATATATTTATGACACACATGTTCCACTGCTTTTTTATGGAAAAGGTATTAAAAATGGGGCTACTAATGAGCGTACAGAAATTCCAGATATTGCTCCTACTATAGCTGCATTATTAGGTATTGCTTTCCCAAGTGGAACAACTGGAAACCCAATAGTAAAGGTTTTAGAATAGTATTAAAAAAGCTGTTTTTTTATTCCACTCCACCGTAAACTTCTAATAAATTCGCCTTCTTTTTGTGTTACTAAAAAGGAGGCTTTTTCTTTTTTCGCTTTAAAAAAACCTTTCATGTTATCAAAAAAGGCTTGAGGTTTATTTTGTTTCCATGCCATTTTAAGTGATGCAATAAGTGTTATTATAAAACCGTATCTCATGGTATACATTGCTTTACCTTGAAGTAGTTTTGCCTTTTTATTATAAGCATTACCAGTTGGGCGTAGATGTTTTACTTGTAGTTCAGCATTGGTAATAATTTCAAACCCGTAAAACTGAGCTAAAAGCTCATCTACAGTATCCCATCCCATAGCATTTTTAGGTCCATTTATTGCCATGAAACATTGTTTAGAATAAGCTTTAAATGCTCCTCTAACATGATTTTTATTCATAGGGTGATTAAGCTTCCATTCTCCTTTAACATTCTTTTCATATACAAAGCCACCAACAATTCCTGCTTTTGAGTGTTGTTTAAAAATAGCAGCTATTTGTTCAAAATAGGTATTAGGTAAAATAACATCGGCATCTAACTTTACTAAAAAATCATAATCAGCATCTAGTAATTCTAATCCTTTATTAAATGCATTAATCACTTTACTTCCTGGCATATGATCTTTAGAAGAGATTGTGTTCAGCTTATAATAAGTAGGATTATTTAAGGTATAAGTATCAATAATTTCTTCTGTTTTATCTGTAGAATTATCATTGACAATAATTACTTTCTTTGGTTGAAGCGTTTGAGATTTTATTGAATTTAATGTAATTCTTAAAAAAGCCTCTTCATTGTGTGCTGGAATAATTATATAATAATTCATCGTGTAATTTATAATTTATCAAAGATAAATATCGAATAATTAGTTTGAACATATTAAGGTGAAATTTGTTTTTAAAAAACTCAATTTTTCGCTCAAGATTTATTTTTTTGCTTAAAAATATCAGCTTAAATACGAATATTTTCGATGAAATACACTTTTTAGACTAAAACCTATGATTTTTTATTAGGAATTACTGAGAAATATTTCGTGAATTTTGTCGAAGATATTAACCCCTTTATCGAACTGTTATGAAAAATAATTTAACCTACAACGCACTCTTTGCATTTCTTATTGCATTCTCATGCTACTCTTTGTCGGCACAAGATTTTGAGTCTTTTAGTTCTGATAATTCAGAATTGATAGAAGCGAATAAGAGAAATGATAATTTTAATGAGCTTAAAAAATTAGGCTATAAAGAGAAAGAAATTTATGAAGATTTAGGTAATGCTAATTTCTTAAGTAAAAACTATGATACCGCAATATTTTGGTACACAAAATTATTTGAGTTTAGTGATGGTGCTAATATTAGTAAGAGTTATTATGAGCGTTATCATTATTCATTACAGATGACAAATAAAACTACAGTTAAAAATGTATCAGATAAAAAAGATTGGGTTGCAAATGTAAAAGCTGATTATGATGTTGAAGAAGAATCTGAGTCTAAATACAGACCATTAGATTTTAATACAAATCAAAAAACGAAAGCTTTAGTAACATTTGTAGATGGCGAAACCAAACTTGAAAATGTTTCTGATAAACAAAACGAGTATAAATCGCAAATAGCTGTTACGGCAGATGGAAACACAGCATATTATACAAAAGCTATTTATGTAAAACCATTATACGGCGTTTTTTCTAAAAAAGAATTAGTTCATAAAATATATAAGGCTGAAAAAATTTCAGGACAATGGAAAACTACAAATGAAGTTTCAGTTTGTCCTAAGAATTCATCTTCAATGCATCCTGCAGTCTCTGAAGATGGTAAACAATTATTTTTTGCATCAGATATGCCAGGTACCTATGGTAAGTTTGATATTTATGTTGCAGACATTCACAAAGATGGAACATATGGTATCGCAAAAAATTTAGGTAAAAAAGTGAATACAATCGAAAATGATTTATATCCTAATATTGTGGGAGGGACTTCGCTATTTTTCGCTTCAAACGGACATAAAGGCTATGGGGGACTAGATGTTTTTATGGTGGAAGTAGCTAACAACAAGGTTGGCTGGACGGTCAACCTTGGCAGTCCCATAAACACAAATCAAGACGATTTTTCAATAGATCTACTAAAAGAAAAAGGAGTAGGCTATGTAATATTAAACAGAGGAAAAGATCAAGGTGATGTTCAAAGAGTTGCATATACGTATTCTAACCCCAAAAAGAATTCAGTGCAAGACAGAAAAGACTATAACATCTTAGAAGCCCTCAATAATGATTCAAAAATAAATTATTCCACATCTGTTTTTGAAGATAAGTAAATTGTTTTATGATGGTATCCGGTGCAAAGCAATATAAAATGTAGCATTGGAATTGAAGAATTACAATAACATTAATTTCCCCAAAGATGAACTGCAAAACCACAATATCAATCAAATTTTCTCTACTAGTATTAGGGTTAATTTTAAGCATGCAAACTGTATCAGGCCAAGAAACAGTTGCTGATTTTAGTTCAAAAACTACATATCATAATCAATTGTTTTTCAATAGATTTTTGATTAACCCAACATTTTCTTTAGTAAGAGAAGAAAAATCATACATTAATATTTTACATAGAAATCAATACACCACTTTTGAAGATAACAATCAAAACTATTTTATAGGTTTCAGTAATAAATTAAATGATCATACAGCATTAGGAATAGGAGTTTACAGTCAATGGTCTGGTGTTGTTCAAGAATTCGGGTTTAATGCAAATTATGCGACTTCAGTACAGTTAGGTGAGAAAAGTTCATTAACCTTTGGTACTAATGTTACATATTTTAGTGATGGTCTTGATAAAAATAGAGTGGTTGCTGATGAGAATGATCCAGAGTTAATGGATGCTCATAAAGAAAGTAAAATTGCTATCCAGCCAGGTGTTACATTATCAATTGGTAAGTTCGATTTTAGTTTATATGCACAAGACTTATTTAAATACAACCAAACTACCAATGCTTTTTTAACTAACTTTAATAGTAAAAGTATTAAGGCATCGGTTCAGTATACACAATTATTGGGTGCAACTAGAGGACTATTTGCTGATGCTAAATTAACACCACTTCTTCAAGTGGGTAGAAGTCAAGAAAGTACAATGAATCTTGTTGGATCTTTAGTATTAGAACTGCCTCAGTACGGTTGGGTACAAACTACCTTTGATAATGAATATGGCCTTTCTATGGGCTTCGGATTTAATCTGAATAAGAAAATGTCCTTAGGTTATTTAATGGAGAAAGATGTTGTAAAAGGAGATGCTGATTTAGGATGGAACCATGAATTGTCTGTAGCGTATACATTTAAGAATAATAAACAAACTTTAGCAGATTATGTTGATAGTTCTCAAGATAGTAAAGTTGATGAAATTATTAGAAATTATGAAGAGCAGATTTTAAAATTAATGGCAGATCAACAGAAAGGTAACAACAGTAATAATACCATTAGTAAAGATGTTGAGGAAGATGCTATTAAAACTTCTACTAAGAACAATAATAAAAAAGGAAAAAGAAGTATTGAATCTGGTCCTGGCTCTGGAGTAGGCGTTGCTTCTGCATCTAATGAAACAAAAGAATATGAAAGTATGCTTGCATATGAAAACAGATTAATTTTAGATGAATTAATCTTAAGACAAGATTCTATAGAAACTTCACGTAATGAAGAGTTTGAAAAAAGATTTGAAGCTATAGTAAGAATATTAAAAAATGAATTAAAAAATAATAGCAACAGCAATTCAAATAACAAAGATTCTTATAATGACCCAAATGCTGTAATTGCATCTAATAATTCAACAGCTAAAAAAACATATGCACTAAATAATGATCACAAAAAGCAATATGAAAAACTACCGATTAAAGTTCTTAATCAATCTGATATTATTGGAGTAAAATCTGGATATTATGTAATTGCAAATGTGTACAAAACTAAAAAGTATTTAACTGCTTTCATGAATAGTTTAAATGAAAAAGGACTAAACCCTAGACAGTTTTATAATAAAGAAAATGGATTGTACTATGTTTATTTAGCAGATTTTGATATTAAGCAAGATGCAGAAACGGCATACGTTTCAAATTTGAATGGAAAGTATCAAGACGAAAAATGGATTATGCAAGTAGATAATCTTTCAGCTACAGCTGCAAATATTTACGAAGACTAAGAGAATTTATTAAAAACAAGACTAAAATCTAGCAAAAAGCACTAGTAACTTTAAATAGTAACTAGTGCTTTTTGCTAGATTTTACTATATATAAACTTCCTGATTTTAGTGTGTTTCAAACTTTTCGATGAACTGCATTTTTTTAATTTTAGCTTTAGTTAATTGAAAAACAATATATTATAGATGAACGGTTACGTATTTAGGATGAATAACTTAAAATTGTAGGAAAAATATTACTTTTTAATTTTGTTTATAATTATTATTTACTACTTTTAAAATATGTTAACATAATATTAGGTTTTGAAAATTGGTTACAATTTCCTTTTTTAAAATCGTATTAACATACTAAAATGTTTAATTCTAAAATAGAAAGCTTATACTATAAAATTACAGAAATCCAAAAATCCCCCCATTTATGAAAAATTATCTTAACCTACAGATTTTAAAAAAGGGAATTCTCACCCTTAAATCACTAAAAAAAGCCAATCTTTTTAATCTTCTAAAAGAAAATTTGGCACTAAAAATTACAGCACATATTTTTTTAAGGCCTTGGCTATCAATTCATAGTAATCCCTAATGCTACTTTAGTTTAAAGACAATTTATTTTGTTCAGATTTGATTTAAATCTTAAAAAGACCTAGTCCCCCATTTTAAGATTTGAGTTTCAAAATTGAACTTATTAAGGAGATTTCAATCAATCTCCTAAGAATTTTTTGTCTTAATTTTTCACTAAAAAATAGTTAGAGTAATACTAAAAAATTCAATTAATTTTTAATTGTTGGTGTCTTCTTTATCCCCAAAATTGAAGATGTCAACTAAAATAACCCCCACAATATGAAGTCAAATTTTTTAAAAGTTATGATTATTGATCACGATGTTCAATATCATGAAGGTTATCGTTATTATTTTGAAACCTACACAGATTATGCTCTTGCTGGTATTTATACATCAGTTAAAGATGCTTTACTAGACTTTAACTCCGTTATGCCTGATATTATTGTATCAGAAGTATCAATTCCTGATATTGGAGGCATTGATGCGATAAAACATTTCAGAAAATTAGATAAGGAAGTTAAGGTAATTATGTTAAGTGCTGATACCGATTTTGAACAGGTAAAACGTGCATTTAAAAACAGAGCTAATGGTTATTTAACCAAACCAGTTACTAAGCAAAGATTGCATCATGCCTTAGATTCTATAAAATTTGAAGGAGCTGCAATGAGTCATGATATTGCCAAGAAACTAATAGCTATGTTTCAACGAAAAACATACGCTTCTTTTTCTAAGAGAGAAAATCAAATTATAGATTATTTGTGTCAAGGAAGTACCTATAAAATGATAGCAGATAAGTTATTTATAACAGCAAGTGCTGTGAATTTTCACATTCAAAATATCTATTTAAAACTTAATGTGAATTCAAAATCTGAAGCACTACTTAAATTGCAAGAAATAGAAGAGTATTATTAAAATTTTAATTTCAGTGTTATGCTTGCTTTTTTAGGTTTACAATTACTCCTGCCAAATAGTGAAGTATTGTAGCCTGAAAAAGCTTTTTTTATTTTTACAATTAATCTTTAGTCAATAAATTATTTAAGCAATTTTCACAGATGTCATACTTAAACTTCCTCCTACTAGCTTATCATTAAATAAGGTTAAATCTTCATTTTTTTGTTTTAACCCTAATGTATATATGAGAGGAAAATAATGATCGGGTGTTGGTATTGCTAACTGAAAAGCGCTAGATTGTTTTTCATAATTTAGCAAAGGTTCATAATTGCCATCAAGAAGAAAATTGTTTATTTTCTCTCTTGCTTCAATAGCCCAGTCATAACCATAATTTTCTTTATCTATATTTTTAAAATCTACTAATCTTAAATTATGAATAATATTACCACTTCCAATAATAAGAATTCCTTTTGTGCGTAATGAATTTAATTTTTGTGCCAATTCAAAATGATACTGTGCAGATTTTGTATAATCTATACTTAATTGAACAACAGGGATGTTCGCATTTGGGTACATATGTTTAATTACGGACCATGCTCCATGATCTAATCCCCATTCATGATCTAATTCTACACGAGTTGAGTCTAATATATTTTTTGTCTCAACGGCTAATTCTGGACTACCATTTGCAGGATATTCAACTTCATATAATTCTTTTGGGAAACCTCCAAAATCATGAATTGTTTTTGGATTTTCCATAGCCGTAACTTTAGTTCCTCTTGTAAGCCAATGAGCAGAAATACATAAAATGGCTTTTGGTTCTGGTAAAGTATTTGTTATAGTTCTAAAACCTTGAACAAATTGGTTTTCTTCAATGGCATTCATTGGACTACCATGACCAATAAAAAGGGCAGGCATTTTTTCAGTAGTGGAAAAATTTTGAGAAATGTTATGCAAGTCATTTATGTTTTTCATAAAAGTAAAATTAAATGAAATTAATGCAAATTCTCTGAAAATGATCTTAATAAAATTCTATTAAATGGCGATAATTTTGTTGTTATTTGAGTCGAAAAAATTGATTAGATTATTTTTTTTGAGTTCTGTAGTATAAATTCCATGTGCCAGAATTTGACTCTACAATATCAGGAAAGCCATCATTATTTAAATCTCCTTTTTTAATTGATGCTGTTGTATGGTTTACTTTCTTCTTAAGGCTTATCTAAATTGTTATGTTGTAATTATTTATAAAAATCATTTTTTTGCAATTAATCAAATACAATATCTTCTATCGTTATTTTTTCGTCCTTCACGAAATCGTATAGCGTTAACCTTCTTAAGGTGTAATAGTTTACCCAAAACTTTTCTAAGGAGTTCAAATATTCTACTACAGCTTTGTCTTTCTCCTCTTGAGCAATATTTAGATCAGTAATTGTAATTTTTCCAAGCATATATCTTTTCTTGGTAATTTCGTAGCGTTTTAAAGCGATTTCTTGTGCTTTTTCGGAGGTTGCCAAAAAGTCTCTTTGGTTAGACCAATTTAAAGTGTGTAAATAAATTTCTTGTTCAAAAGCTTGCTTGTCTTGCTTAATATCATTTTCTACAAGGGTTAAATCTGCTTCTGCCATTTTTCTTCTTGATTTAGAAACACCCCAGTCAAATAATGGAATCCCTAATGTGAGAGAAACATTTTGCTGTTTATCGAAATCTTGAAAAAGACTGTTGTATTCTTCAGCTCGTTTGTTTAATCCAAAGTTAGCACGTAAATTTATTTCTAGACGATTACTTCCTTTTATTTGTGCCAATTGTTTTTCTGCTTCTAAACGTCTACGTCTAAACTCTATAACAGATTTTCTATTATTTTCTGCTTCTTGCAATGCTTTTTCTACATTCACACCAAATTCTGTAAGCTTTTGAGGAACTTCAAGCTCAATAGATTCGGTATCTAATTCTAGAAATCGAGCTAAATCTTGTGAAGTTTGTTTAAGAAGAATGGTATTGGTAGTAACATTATTTTTTGAAATTAAATGACTTAATTCTATTTGTAACAATTCATTCTCTGCTATTTTTCCAATTTCAAACCTTCCTTTGGTTATTTGTAGTAGCGTATCTTGATTGGATAAATTTTTCTGTGCTATTTCTAAACTTACCTGAGCTTTTAATAGTCCAAAATACCTTTGGCATGTGGTTAAAGAAATATCTTCCATATTTTCGATAATATTACGCTTAGATTCTTCATATCGTAGCGGTTCTATTTTTTTGTCCCACTTATATGGATTATAAAAAAGAGAGTTTTGATAATAATTAATAGAGAATGGTATTAAAGAGTAGTTTGTGAGCTCATTATCTCCATATGCATCTACTCTTTCAAGTTGACTATTGATGTATAAGGCACCTCCAGTATATGGGACTTTTTGTTCTATTCTAAGGCTAGCATCTAATACAGATTGATTTTGTTTTACAAAAATATCTTGTCCTTCATCATTTGTAATTCTCCTTATAGAATTTGAATATTCAGGAAGTGTAGCTGTTAAACTAAGTTGTGGTAAAAAATCAGCCACATAGTTTCTGTATCTCCAATAACTAGCTTGATGTGTATTAAGAGCTCTAACGTATTGAGGAGATTTTTTTTGTGCTATTTTAATAGCTTCAGAAAGCATTATTTTATGAGTTTGTCCATAACTTATAAACGTTATAATTAGCATTAGAAAAAATAGAATTCTTTTCATTTGGTTTGATTTATTCGGTGATGAAATAAAAGGTTTTAGTTATATTTTAAATAAAAAATTATTCATGCCTAATAGCCTCAATAGGGTTTTTGTCGGCAGCTGATTTTGCAGGTAATACTCCGAAAATAAGCCCAATAAAAGTAGCTACCAAAAAGGATAATAAAATAGAACTTATAGATACTATGGTTTCAATATCTGTTGCTAATTCAAGAATGTATGATGCTATAATTCCTAATATGCATCCAACAATACCGCCACTTAAACTTATCAAAATAGACTCAGATAAAAATTGTAGTATAATATCTTGTTTGGTAGCTCCAATGGCTTTCATAATACCAATTTCTTTTGTTCTTTCTAAGATTGAAGCTAACATGATATTCATGATGCCAATACCTCCAATTAGTAAGGAGATACCTGCGATGATACTCAAAACAATATTAAATATCTGCTTTGTTTTTTGTTGCTGTTTAAGTAAATTAATGGGGATTGTTATTTCAAAATCTAACATGCCATTATGTTTTCTTTTTAGCATTTTGCTAATGACTTCTGCTGTTCCTTTTAACTCATTAGAATTATTTACTTGTATGGTAAGTTTGTCTAGTTGATGATAATTCCCTCTTGGGAGTCTCTTCTTAGGGCCGTTTTCACTCCCGCTAATAAAAATCATTCCACCTCCGCTTAAATCTAAGGCTTGATCACTAATAATTTTTCGGTCTTGGTAACGAACTAAAAAGGTTTTAATGGGAATATAGATGTCTTGGTTTAAGTCTCTAATTCCAAGATTTTCTTGCGCTGTTTCTGAAATTAATTTCTCTTCTATGATACCTACAACTTTGAGCCAAACATCTTTTACTTTTATATGTTTTCCAATAGCACTCTCACCAGTGAATAATTTTTTTTCAACTTTTTCGCCGATAATGCATACGGGTAGGGCATTTATGCTTTGTGTATCACTAAATTTTTTTCCTTGCCCAATATGAATATTACTAGTATCGAAAAAAGAATTGGTAACGCCTATTAACTTTACAGGGCTCTGCCTTCCTTTTTTAATCATATAAGTTTCCAGTATAATTTCAGGGCTTAGCTTTTGAACTGTAGGAATAGTTTCTTCAATGCTATGAACATCTAAAAGGTCTAACCCTTTAGAGAATCTGATAGTTTCACTAGCACCTTCCTCTTCTTCTTGATTCGAATTACTATCATCTGGTTCATCTGGGATAGGTGTAATTACTATATTATTTACTCCAACCAGATCTAGTTGAGCAAGTATTTCTTGTTCCGCACCTTTACCTATAGCTAGCATGGTGATAACAGCCGCAACGCCAAAAATTATACCTAAAGCTGTTAAAAATGTACGTACTTTGTTCGCTAAAATTACTCGAATTGCTTCAGTAATGTTAGATTTTATGGTTTCAAAAAGTATTTTATCTATCATAAGAAGGAGATTACCTTAGCATTTGAACACTTTTTTCATCAAGGTCTTTTGGCTTGGTAAGGTATACAATGTCTTTCTCCTTTAATCCTTTCTTTACAATGACTACATCTTCATTGGATTCCCCTAATTCTATTTGTTTTTTATCAATCGAAAAGCCAGAATCGATAAAGACATAACTAATAGAATCTTTTGAGAAAACAGCTTCCAAAGGAATCATCAGAACTTCTTCTTCTTTTTGGATTAAAATTCTATTAGAAGTGGTCATGCCAGGTCTTATATTTGCATTCGATTCATTTAGTTTAATCGAAACTTGAAATAATTTAATGTCTGAGCCTCTCTTATTTTCTCCAACATTAGCTACACTAGTAACTACTCCTTTCATGGTTATATCAGGAAACGCATCAAAACCTACAGAAACATATTGGTCTTTTTTAATTTTCCGTATGTCTACCTCATTTGAATAGGTTTTAGATTCCATTTTAGTTAAATCGGGTAGTGTGGCAATGGTTAAATCCCAAGGACTTATATCAGATCCTACTTTCTTTTTACTACCATCCCAATTTTTAGCATACGTAATCATTCCGTTGGCATCAGAATGAATTGTAAAGGAGGATTGCAAGGCTATCAAATCCTCTACTTGTGATCTTATTTTGGAAACTTCATTACCTACTTGAACCATTTTAGCAACGGCTTTTCTTTTTTTAATAGAATAATCTTCTTTTTTTTCTTTTAAATCTCGTTCTGCTCTTTCAATTTTTATTTCTAGTTGTTTTATTGTTACTGGAGATTCATAAATAGATTGTTTAAGTTCTAGTTTATCTTCTTCAATATTAAATAGGATATCTTTAATGGCCGTTCTTTCCTGTTTTAATGTCAGAGTGGTGTCTAATTGTTCTTGAGTAAATTGAGATTCTGCACTTTCTAAATTTAATCTTGCATCAATAATTTGTTCATTTACAGATGAAGGGTCTAATCTTCCAACATAATCACCTTCCTTAACAAGAGTTCCTTCTGGGATAAGGTCTTGTATCTTAATATTATTCAATCTAAACTTTCTTAAGTTATCTGGTCCGTCAATATTTTTTAAACTCGTAGATTGCGCTTCACCAGAAATGATAACTTCACTTAAAAATTCACCTTTGATGACTTCAGTCTTAATAGGGGAATTTTCTTCAGAATTTGGTTTAAACAACGTGTAGCCTAGAATGAGTAGTAGTATAGGAATTCCTATAAATAGTAATCTCTTTTTCATATTTGGTTTGGTTTTATTTAGCTTAAAACTAGGTAATTATGCTTATCAACAATTGAGCCAAGTGTTATTTTTTTCTTAATATTTAGAATTCATGTTAAATTAGAAGAAGGAGCGCATATGTTTTTATAACAAGTAAGAAGTAGTAATAGTCTACAACTCTTACTTAGTTTTGGCTACAATTTTAGATGTTAAATGAAAAAAATAGAATCTATTAGCTTTAAAGAGAAGGTGATTGATGCTGTCCTATTTGATTGTGTTCCAATTGAGAAGAAACCATCTGCATTAAAAAATGAAGTTTCTTGAGAAAAACTTTTTACAAAGATTAGAAGCGTAGCAAATAATACTATTTTTTTCATAATTTGAACAAATTATTTATTTACAATTTTGAATTGTAAAAATTTAAAATCCACTTTGCTTAAAACATTTCTTTATTTTGCCCAAATAGATTTCATAGGATAAACTTTTAGGTCTTTTATTTGAATTCTATCTCCAAAAATATCAAACCCTTCTTGATTATTAGAATCAGTATTACGTTTTATTGCGTAAGAAAATTTCCCACCATCAATAAATACTTCTATCGAAGTTTTATCTATAATAATATCTGCACTTATTTCTAAACTAGTCATGTCTTCAGGGGAGTAGAACATTCCATTTATTAAGTTTGAGTTTAAATCATATTTAAATATAGTCTGTCCATTTAAATTAATTCCAGTATCTGTAGCATGAAAAAGCTTAAATGTTGTCTTAATACGTAAACTTGTAATGTCTTTAAATTGCTGTAAAAATGCTGTTGCTTTATTTTGATTATCTCCTTCAAAGATGTGTTCTTTTTCTTGTAATGTTTCTAATTCATTTATTGGAGAACTGTACATTCTAATACCTTCTTTGGTAGTATGCAATGTTAGCTGCGTAGGTAATAGCATAAGATTGTTAAACGATTTTGCAGGTTGAGGTATACGACCCCATCCAATTTGTATGCGCCTTCCATCAGATTCAGGAATATTGTAGAATGTTTGTGCGGCATAAAGCTCTCCATTTCCATAGTAATATTTTCCGCCTTCAGGACTAAATTTTTGGCCATCAAAGCTACCTATCATATACGTGCCACTTGCCCCATACATTACCCATTTTTGATTGTTTATATTTCCATCAACTGGTAATTCAAAAAACTGTGGACATTCCCAGAAACCAGAAGTATGGCTTTCATAGTTCCATGTTTTTAAATTATCTGAGGTATAAATAGAAATTCCATCACGCTCAAATAAAGTCATCACCCAATTTTTTGTAGGTTCATACCAGAATACTTGAGGGTCTCTAAGGTGCTGGCTATCCCATTTTTCTTTAGAATCTATTACAGGATTGTCATCATATTTAATAAATGTACGCCCTTTATCTAAACTGTATGCAACACATTGTGTTTCATTATCAGCGCTATGAGCAGTATAAATTGCAACCATAGGAGGGATACCCGATTTGCCAAAACCTGACGTATTATTTTCATCAATAACTGCAGTTCCTGAAAATATGGTTCCTAATTTATCAGGATACATGGCAACAGGAAGTTCTGTCCAATGAATAAGATCTTTACTTACAGCATGTCCCCAACTCATATTCTCCCATTCTCTTTCAAAAGGATTATGTTGATAAAACAGATGATATTCACCTTCATAATAAATCATTCCATTTGGATCATTAATCCAGCCTCTTCTTGTTGTAAAATGAATTTGAGGTCTATTAACTTCATTATATAAGCTGTCTTGTCCTGCAATTTTATCATCTTGATATATTTTATTTAACCCATCTTTATTTCCATTATATTTAATTTTAAGGGTCTTTCCCTTGTAAGCAGAAATATCATAAAAAACCCAATAACTTGGATTGGGGGACAAGCGAATTACAAAATCTAGATCAGGTTCTTTATCTATTTTGAAGCTCATTTTTTCGCGGCTTGCATCTTGTGAAATAGGTAAATTCAAATATTTTTTTGTAAGCTTTATAGTTAAATCACTTTCCTTTTTCTCATCAGTTATTTGATTGTTTTGTGATAAAACATTAATGGTTGAAATTAAAAATATAAGTATTGCACTAAAAGAGTTTTTCATGAACATATATTATTTTGAGTATTCTAATCTAAAGATTTTTTCAATTCACAGTACAGAATATATAATTAAACTGCCAAATAATAATGAAATAGGTGCTATAAATTGAAAACAAATAGGTTTAAGGATGTCGGCACTTTTTTGAGAATACGTATAATGTAATCTTCTTGGCACAAGATAAAGTATCAACGAAGTAATGAGCATAAACCATCCTAATAACTTTAAGTAGAAAGGAAATTTAGATATTGGAGAAGATAAAATTAAAGCAACAGCAGGAATTATTCTAATTGTTATTTCAGTATAATTTATAAGAGGAGTACTACCTGCTTTTCTCAATATTTGGCGAGCTTTTTTCGGATTAAAAAGCATAAGTAATCCAACAAGAATTATAAAAACTCCAAACAATAGTACTATTAATTTTGCTATTATTTCCATTTTCAAATCTAGAAAAAGTGTAGATGATTTTTTCCTAAAAGCATGTAAATTATTGTTTTACAGATATTTATTGTATAATTTTTTTAAAACAAGAATATGTAAATAGATTTATAGCCTCTCAGCATACACCAAATAATATCTAGGCGTAAATTTTCTAAGTATAGGTCGTAATCCAATTTTATTTACTGGATTGGTAAATTTAACTCGATCAACAATTTTCCAGCCAGCTTTTTCTAAAAGCCAGTCAAATTGCCAATCTTCAAACTCATGATAATGACGATCCCATTGGTCAGTTTTACTTTGATAAGCAGGGGAGAACCATAAACACAATGGAATACTTGCGACTAATTTATTTGCTTTTATTTCTCGAAGAACATTAAAGGGAGCGATTAAGTGCTCAAAAATCTCAAAAGCGGTCACCACTTCAGCGTCTGAATTTACTACTGATGAAAAATTGATATCTAAATCTTCTCCTTTTGTATTTGATACCTGATACCCATAAGAGTTCATAATCTTTGAAAACGGATTCTCAACTCCTAAATCTAATATAGATTCTTCAGTAGCGATATGTTTTTGAAGAAATTTTAAAGTATGTTCAAATCGCTTATTCGGAAAACTGTTTTCGTACATGTATGAGTTTTGTTAATGTCTGTAAATTATGGCGTTTATGTTCATTCCGGCGCCAACACTTGCAAATATAACAACATCTCCTTTTTCAATGCTTTGATTTTCTAATTTTCCACGCTTTACCATATCAAATAAAGTTGGAATTGTAGCTACAGAACTGTTCCCCAACTCTTTTATATTCATTGGCATAATGCCTTCAGGCATATTCATTCCGTATTCTTTGTAAAAGCGTTTTACAATGGCTTCATCCATTTTTTCATTTGCCTGATGAATAAATATTTTTTTTACATCGTTTATAGAAAGCCCACTATTATCTAAGCAATCTTTCATTGCTTTTGGAACATTAGTAACGGCAAATTCATAAATTTTTCGACCATGCATTTTTATATAACTAGTCCCGCTTTTATCTTTTGAAGAATAGGATTGGCCAAAGAAAAGATAGTTGGCTTCTTCGAAAGCATAGGTTGCAGATGAATGAGCAATAATTTCACCATTAGCATCAGAGGCTTCAATTATTGTAGCACCAGCGCCATCAGAATAAATCATTGAATCACGGTCGTAATCATCAACAACTCTTGAAAGTGTTTCTGCTCCAATTACAAGACATTTTTTAGCAATACCACTTTTTATAAAAGCATTTGCTTGTATAACTCCTTCAATCCAACCTGGACATCCAAAAAGTATATCGTATGCTACACATTTCGGATTTTTTATTTTTAAATGATGTTTTACTCGGGTTGCTAAACTTGGTAAAGTATCACCTTGTGATTGACCATGTTTTACATCACCAAAATTATGTGCAAAAATTATATAGTCTAAAGTTTCTTTATCAATACCAGCATCAATAATTGCTTTTTCTGCAGCAAGAAAAGCAATGTCGGAAGTATTCAAGTCATCCGTTACATAACGCCTTTCTTCAATACCGGTAATTGCTTTAAATTTTTCAATAATAACTTCATTCGGATATTTAAATGGTGTTCCATCTTCATTTAAAAATTCATGAGAACTAAAGTTGGTATTTGTAGTTAAAACTGAAGGGATATAAGAACCTGTTCCGGTAATTCCGATTTTCATTTTTATAGAGTTGGTTTAATCTGCACTAAGTTACTAAAAAAGAGATCTGCTGTTATGCGCGCATAATAAACAACATGATGTTCAATTTAATTTTTATATCATTAACATAAATCAAAAAGCCTCTTCGATTTTCTGAAGAGGCCTGTAAGTACTGATTTTGTTAAAAATTTTTAAGCTTCCATATAAGCTTCAATGGGCGCACAAGTGCATATTAAATTACGATCCCCATATGCATCGTCAACTCTTCTTACTGATGGCCAGAATTTATTTTCTGATACAAAATCTAATGGAAAAGCTGCTTTTTCTCTACTATAAGGAAAATCCCATGAATCATTAGTTACCATTTTTAAGGTATGTGGCGCATTTTTTAATACGTTATTCGGCTCGCTTTCTGACGTTGAATTAATTTCTTTTCTGATAGAAATCATCGCTTCGCAAAAACGATCCAACTCTGCTAATCCTTCACTTTCAGTAGGTTCAATCATAACAGTGCCAGCAACAGGGAAAGATACTGTTGGAGCATGAAAACCATAATCCATTAGTCTTTTTGCAATGTCGGTAACTTCAATGCCATTTTGTTTAAAGGGTCTGCAATCTATAATCATTTCATGAGCAGCACGTCCTTTTTCTCCAGTATATAAAACTTCAAAGTTTCCACTTAAACGATGCTTAATGTAATTCGCATTTAAAATGGCAATTTCAGTTGAATGTCTTAATCCATTTTCGCCAAGCATCTTTATATATCCGTATGATATCAAACAAACTAAAGAACTTCCCCATGGTGCTGCTGAGATTGCAGAAATTGCATTTTCGCCACCTGTTTTAATTACTGGGTTTCCTGGTAAAAAAGGCACTAATTGTTCTGCAACACAAATTGGACCAACTCCTGGTCCACCACCTCCATGTGGAATGGCAAATGTTTTGTGTAAATTAAGGTGGCAAACATCGGCTCCAATGGTTGCCGGGTTTGTTAAACCCACTTGAGCATTCATATTTGCACCATCCATATAAACTTGCCCACCATTATCATGAATAAGTTTAGTTATGTATTTAATTGAGGATTCAAAAACACCATGTGTAGATGGGTAAGTAACCATTAAAGCAGCTAAATTATCAGCATATTTTAGTACTTTTTCTTCTAAATCGGCAACATCAATATTCCCTTTTTCATCGGTTTTAGTAACGACAACTTGCATACCCGCCATAACTGCTGAAGCAGGATTGGTACCATGCGCTGAGGCAGGTATCAAGCAAATATTTCTGTGTGCTTCATTTCTAGATTCATGATAAGCTCGAATGACCATTAGGCCTGCATATTCGCCTTGAGCACCGGAATTGGGTTGTAATGATGTGCCTGCAAAACCGGTTATGGTATTTAAACTCTTTTCAAGTTCTTTAAGCATAATTTGATAACCTTCCGCTTGATCAACTGGAACAAATGGATGAATATTGCACCAATTTGGAGAGCTCAATGGCAACATTTCTGATGCAGCATTCAATTTCATAGTACAAGAACCTAACGAAATCATAGAATGATTCAAGGCTAGATCTTTACGCTCCAATTTTTTAATATAACGCATCATTTCTGTTTCAGAATGATACGAATTGAAAACTTTGTTTTCTAAAAATGGAGAAGTACGTTTGAGGTTAAATGGAATTACATCTGATTCTTCTGTAATACTTATTTTTCTTTCATAAGCTAAGAAATCACTATAATCGGTATACTTATCATAATCAGGTTTTTCCCCAATATTCTGCTTTTTGATTGTATCAAGACCACTAAATAATTTAAATAATTTGATTATATCTTTAGGACTTGTAGCTTCGTTTACGGAAATAGATATGGTATTGTCATCAATATAATTAAAATTGACTTCAAGATATTCTGCAGCTTTTTTAAGCTCTTGAATATTTTCGACTGAAAGTTTTAATGTATCAAAATAAGAGGTGTTAAGTTGACTTACACTATCTATTTCTGTAAGAAATTCAGAAATATGTCTAGCCATATTATGAACTTTACTCGCGATATATTTCAATCCTTTTGGACCATGATACACTGCATACATACTAGCCATTACAGCCAATAAAACCTGAGCGGTACAAATATTAGAGGTAGCTTTATCACGTTTTATATGTTGTTCTCTGGTTTGCAAAGCCATGCGGAGTGCTGGATTTCCATCGGTGTCTTTGGTAACTCCAATAATACGACCAGGAATACTTCTTTTATAGTCTTCTTTTGTTGCAAAAAATGCAGCATGAGGCCCGCCGTAACCTAATGGAATTCCGAAACGTTGGGTTGTTCCTACCACCACGTCCGCACCAAATTCTCCAGGAGAGGTTAATAAAACTAAGCTTAAAATATCGGCAGCAACAGCTACTTTAATGTCATTCTCTTTAGCTTTTGTTACGAAATTAGCATAGTCATATACTTGTCCGTATTTTCCAGGATATTGTAAGATAGCGCCATAAAATGCTGAACTGAAATCAAAATTCTCATGATTTCCTATAACCAAATTAATACCAAGAGGTGTTGCTCTGGTTTGTAATAGTGATAAGGTTTGTGGTAAAATTTCTTCTGAAACAAAGAAATTTACAACATTGTTCTTTTTTTGTTCTCTACTTCTTACTTCAAAAAGCATGGTCATTGCTTCTGCCGCTGCTGTACTCTCATCTAATAACGAAGCATTTGCCAATTCCATACCTGTAAGGTCGCAAATCATGGTTTGAAAATTTAGCAGTGCTTCAAGTCTACCTTGTGCAATTTCTGCTTGGTATGGAGTGTAAGCTGTATACCACCCTGGATTTTCAAGAATATTTCTTTTGATTACCGAAGGGGTAAGGCTTTCATGATATCCTAAACCTATATAAGATGTAAATACTTTATTTTTCTCTGATAATTTCTGTAAGTGATTTAAAAATTCGTGTTCGCTCATTGGCTTATCAAGAGCAAGCGGTTTTTTTAAACGAATATCCTCGGGTATAGTTTCATAGATGAGTTGTTCAAGATTTTCAACTCCAACCGTTTTTAGCATATGCTGAAGGTCTTCTTCTCTTATGCCAATATGTCGCGATGCAAACACGTCTGTCTTCATTAATTAAGCAATTTTTCTTAAAATTAGTCAGGCAAAAATAATGATTAATTCTCTCAAAACACGAGATTTAAAGCAAGACAAAAGCTAAAGTTTTTAACTAAAAACTCAGGTTATAAACAGTATTAGTTATTTTTGTTTGATGAAGTTTCTAAAACAATTTTTTGACTTTTACATTGATGCTAGCGTGCATGTTGCATTAGCGGTACTTTCTTTACTTCATGCTACAGATATTTTATTAGATATACCTATAGATCATCATTTGAATCTTTTTGTTTTTTTTGGATCTATAAGTGCTTATAACTTTGTTAAATATGGTGTTGAAGCGGAGAAATACATACTAGTAGCTACTAGATATCATAAAAATATTCAATTTTTCAGCATCATTGCACTTTTAATTGCTATCTATCATGTTACTTTTTTAAGTAAAAGCACTTTGTTTTTCATGATGATAATGGTTTTAATGACAGGGTTGTATGCTGTTCCAGTTCTTCCACATGCAAAGAACTTAAGAAATTTAGGGGGATTGAAAATATTTATAGTGGCTCTTGTTTGGGCTGGAACTACTGTTGTGCTTCCGGCAGTTTCTAATTCGACAAATATTTATTGGGATATTTTAATAGAGACAATTCAGCGTTTTTTATTGGTCTTAATATTATTAGTACCCTTCGAAATACGTGATTTGGCTTATGATAGTTTAGATTTAAAAACGTTACCACAACGTTATGGAGTTACAAACACGAAATTTTTTGCTTTTTTTGCTATTGTAATTTTTTATGCATCTACTTTTTTAAAAGATAATTTATTGTTTATTGATGCTATTGGAAAAGGATTACTTTTTTTAATACTTGGAGGTTTTATTTTTTTTACAAAAAAAAATCAGAAAAGATATTTTTCTTCTTTTTGGGTAGAAGCTATTCCAATTTTTTGGTGGGGAATATTAACTCTATTAAAAAATATTGTTTAATACTGACTTTCTAATTCTTTTTTCATCTTAGTTTTATCTTTATCAGATAAAGCTTTTAAATTTGCTTTCGAGCATAGTGAGGTTAACGCTGCATTATTTTTAGCGTGACTTGAACAAGCCTTACATGTGAGTATGTGAAATTTTAGTTTCCACTTTTCTACAAAAGTAGCTTCTTTATATTGAGCTTTATTGCAAATTGTAGCTGCTTTTTCGCAAGAAATCATAATTTAAACCAATTTTGATTAAGGCATTCCATCAAGGCCGTTCTTGATCTATGAATCATTACCCATAGATTGGACGGATTAATTCCTAATTCATTACAAATATCTTCTGTGCTAACCCCTTGAATGGTTTTCATATTAAAAACGTGTGCTTGTTTTTTTGGTAGTTTTGCGATACATTCCTGAATTGCTAACCCAAGTTCTTCATTTTCGATTGCATCATTTTCTAAAATACTATATGGGTCAGCTACTTGTTCTTCGAGCCAGTCACCATCACTATCTATATTAGCACTATAGCTCATTCTAACTTCTGCTTTTCCTTTGTTAGAATTTATTTTTCGGTAATGGTCAATTACTTTTCTTTTTAGAATAGCAACTAGCCAAGTACGTTCTGCAGCATCACCTTTAAAGTTTTTTGCAGATTTTAGTCCTGCTAAAAAAGTTTCTTGTACGATATCTTTTGCAATTTCAGTATCACTTACCCGAGTTACCGCATAGTTATAGAGATAATCTGCATATTGGTCTACCCAAGTTTCAGGATGCAATGAATGAGATGTCATATACGTTTTTAGAATTTCAAAGTTACCTAATTTTTTTGTGAACAAATAGTAGTATTTTTAGCTTAAATTTAAAATTCTATGAAATCTTATATAGCGTTATTTTTTTTATTTGTGATAAATTCTAGTTATTCACAAATTAAGTCTAAGGCAATTGAAGCTGTCTCTCCCGAAGAATTTAAAAAAGTGGTATTGATAGATGTAAGAACACCTGACGAATTTAAAGCAGGGCATATTGCTGATGCAATTAATGTTAATTGGTTTGATTCAAATTTTGTCGAGCAAATAGAAGCCATTGTATCTAAAGAAAAGCCTGTTTATGTATATTGTAAGGCTGGTGGTCGTAGTGAAAAAGCGTACCAAAAACTTGAAGCATTGGGCTATAAAGTAACAGATCTTAAAGGAGGATATGATGCATATATTGCTAAGCAAGAAAAATAGGTAAAGCAATAGGCTATTTGTTTTTAAAAAAAAGATAAGATGGTTTTTTATTCTTGGGTTGCCACAATCCAATCATTAATAATCCTCTTTAGATTATGTTTGTTCTTTTGAATGTCTTCTAAGTTTTTAAAGCTGAGAACAGCCCTATCATTTGCTTTCCAAATTAAGAAACCAGAGGCTTCTGTTATTATTTTTTGTTTAGGCTGTTCTTTAACCTTTGCGCCTCGATGGAAAATTAATTGTAATTGCTTTGGAGGTTGAATTTTGAGTGTTATTCTATCCTCATTGTTTATTGAATAGTTGGGGCCATTCCACTTTATGTTTTCAACTAATGCATTTTCGGCTTCTAAAATTATTTTTCGGAGTTCTTCAATTTCATTTCTTAATGGGTGGTTTAGTGCATTAAGAAATTTGGTCACATTTTGGTTTAGAGGGCTAACCATTACTTTCCAACTCTTTCGATGGGTCTAAAACGCAAGGCACTCCAAGTGCTATCAATAGAAACCGCCGTTACAGTAGTTATTCCATATTTTTCACCAGTTGCTCTAATGGTATCTCGATTAATATCAGTCTTAATTTTTGAAGTTCCTTTAGGATAGGCAAACCATAGCACGCTATCATATTCTATTTTTTCTAATTGATTTTCTAAAAAATCAATATATTCTTGATTGTTATTAATAAAGACTAAGACATTTGCATTTTTTGTTTTGTGGTCTAATTGTGTTCCGTAGCCAAGAACGGTAAATTTCATTTTTAAATTTTCAGGAGCGTTTAATACAATCGCATTTCCTTTAAATTTGAATTTTTTTATAATTTCTTCCATGATTATAAAATTATTTTATTGGTAAATTTATCCCTTTTGCTTCAATTGTAAACTTTTTGATCATTGTTGTTGATCCGCCATTGTATTCAATGCCAACACTACTATATAATAGGGGAGTAACAGTAGTACCAATATTAATTTCATTTACTACTTCTTCCGGATAGTGTTCTTTACTGTAATCGGATAAACTTTTTACTTGAGCATGTAATTTGGTGTCAACCATTTCTAGTATTATTTGGCATGGAGATCTAAAACTACTTGTAGTAACGGGTTTTGTAATAGCTGTTGCTATATTATTTTCATATTTTACAAAATAGCAATCTACTGCATTGCCAAATTTTGTAGTACGAATAAAACGTAAGCCATATCCAGTTTTCGTCTTTGGATCAAAATTTAAAACCACATCCATATAAAGATGTGCAACACTAAAACCTTGTCCTGCTGTTTTAAAAGGTGAAACTAGAAGTGTAAGTTTCATTTTTTCAAAAGAAGTTTGAACAGGTGTAAAACTCATGGATGCTGTTCTGCCATTTTGTAAAAGCCCTATTTCATCTCTTACATCTTGTTTGCCATAAATCCATGCATTTTTAGCAGTCATTTCGGGAGTAAATTCTGAAGTATCAAAATGAGTGAAGGACCAAAAACCGGGAATAATTTTTGATTGATTTTCTAATGAGATATTTTTGAAATTGGTAGATAAAACATTTGGATTCGTATGAATATCCTTAGCTTTTATTGCAGAAGGTAAAACAAAACGAGTTTCTTTTCCAGCATCAGAACGTTGATGCTTTGGCGCTACTCCAACCATTATAAAATATCCAACATCCCCAGCAGTCAAAACATAATCTTTTAAAGGTTCATTTAGCCTAGATACGGCTACTTTCATAGGGTTTAAACCTTTTTTATCTTGACATCTATACCAAGTAATTAATGACTGGTCATCAAAATTAAAATCTTTATAAGTATAATTAACCCTAAGTAAACCAGTATCTATTTTTTTAATTAGCACCTGTTTTTTAAACAAGGGTGGTTCAAGCTTAGAAGGAAGTATTTCTAAAACACAAGTACCTTCTAATCCTGAAACTGTTTTAGCGGTTAGGACTATTTGTTTGCTGAAATTAGAAAAATTTATAGGAATAATCGTGCATTTTTCACCATTATTAGTTACTTGAAGCCTAACATACTTTTGATCTTCTTTAGATAAATTCCAACTTATTGCTTCTTTATCTGCTTCAATATTACTAAATCTAAATAATGAAGCATTAGCTAAAAGACTGTCTTTACCTGTTTCTAAAATAGAAGTATTTGGAGATATTTTTAATTGTATAGGTATTTTTGTTAAGGGTTCTCCTAATGTTTTTTCGGCTTCTATAACTAAAGATTTTAAGCCTTCTGGATCCCAATCATCTGCACCGCTTAAAAGATTATAGGTGTTGTAAATTACGTCTCCTTTGTATTCAAATCGATATGCATTTAATAAGTTTTTATTTGTTAGATCTATTGTGGTACTAGGTTTATTTTTACTTATTTGTTCTGAATTTCCATTTACTAAAACCTGATATTGATAATTTTTTGTTGTTAATGGTGGATCATCACGCCATTCTAGAGAACTTATAGCACCTCCATTAAAACGCGTATCTATAACACTAAGTTGACCATTTGCTTTTGTAAAATACTGTGTTCCTTGAGTAAAAACTTGAATATCAGAATTTAAAAAAACGGCACCAGTTCCAGTAGTGCGATAGAAAGGTTTAGAACTATAAAAATCAAAAGTACAGTTTTTATAGACCGCAGTTCCTGCAAGCGCATCGTCTGTTGATTCAAAATGACACTGATCAAAAAACACCCGTTTACCACCCACAAAAGGGCATAGGTTCAATCTACTTATAAAATGGGTATTTCGAGCAACAATTTTATCTCCATTACAAATAATTAATTGGGCTTGTACAATAGCAGTAGCACGTTTTTCTCTATTTAACGATGGTTTAAGCGGGAATACTAAATCAATGTTACAGTAATTTCCAAAAGTCAGATTTTCTGAAGAAGTACCGTCTCCATCAAAATGAAACATCGTGAAATTACCTTTAGCGCCAATGGTTTGACCTCGGTTACATGCTAAAACTACATTTTCTGGCCGAGTAGTTAATCCTTGAAATTTTAACCATTCACATTTGATTTCTAGACCATATGGGATAGTTTCATTTAGTTCTTTTGGTTCTCGAATAGCAGGATCATCGGGATTGTCTATCCAGTAAACATAAGGAGCAATATAAAGCACCATAGGTTCTTTTTCGGTGCCATTAATTATATGTTTCACCGCTTCATTTACAGAATTAAAAACAAAAGGATTACCAGATACCTCCTTATCACTTAGCTGACCATCAATAAAAAAAGCTTTTGGACCTAATATAATTGTATCATTTTGATAAATTAAATAGTTATCATTAAAAGCAATAGGATCTGATTTGTCTAAAGATTTATATTTTTTGATTTGAGAATAAGAAAAGATGAACGTAAAGAATAGAATAAAAAGGCTATATTTTTTTTTCATAATTTCTTAAAATTTAGAATGTATAGGGTGATGTTAAAGATAATTTTTAACTTTTTATTTTAGCTAAATTTCATGGATGTTTGACTATTAAAATTAAGATTTTTAGCCAAATGGAACTAAATCGGGCTTTAGAAATTCCTTTTTGGCAATATCAGAACTATAAATATCAAATCCATAATGATAAGCCATAAGGTCTTTGAAATTATATTTTAGTTGAGGGAATTCAAGGATAAAATCTTTGAAATTATTACAACTTGATTTTAACCAAAAATGATAGATTGCTTTAGTTGCAGCTATTGTTAAAGTCAAATTATATTTATCTTTTGCTCCTACAAATGTTACAAATTTTCGCAATTGAAGTTGCATATTTTTTTCAGCTTTTTCAATTCCGTATTTATCAATATTAATCCAAGCTAACCTTAAGTGTGCTTCATGAGAAAATATTTCAGGATTTAATTTACAAGTATTAAATTGTTGTTCAAACTCAGTATCAGAAAGTTCAAAATGTTTTTCCATTTTTAATAAGATTTAAGAGCAACAAGAACAATCAGGTTCTCCGATAAGATCACCTTTTTTATTAAATTCAAATTTACAACATTCACTAAAATTTTGCTTAAGAATAGATTTTGCACGTCTTATTCTTGCCTTAACGTTCGCAAGACTTATCTCTAATATTTCGGCAGCCTCATATTGTTTTTTTCCATCAATGTAAACTAATTCAATTACATCTTTATAGTTATCAGGTAGCTCATTAATAAATTTATCAAAGCAGCAAACTTCTTGATAGTCATTAGAAGTTTCTGTTTTATTTACATTTAATTGATTGCTATATTTTGATTTTTGATTAAAATAGTTTGCAATTTCATTTCTTACAATTTGAAAAATCCAAGCTTTTACTTTTTCTAATTCTTTAATTTGATTTATGTTTTTGTGGATTTTTAAAAAAGAGTTTTGAAAAATTTCATTAGCAGCATTATTATCTTTCACTTTTTTCAAAGTGAAAAAATAAATTTCATTATGATACCTATTCAATATTTCTTGTGTACTTATTTTCATGAAATAAATTTTTAAGGTTAGCTATTAGGCTAACCTCAAGATATTTAGCAACAATCACAATTATTACATTCACATTTTATACAACTGCAATTATTTTCTAAACAATTAGTACAGTTACACTTTGTGCATTCGCAGTTTGTACATTTACAATTCCCCATAATATTAAAAATTTAAGTTTAATAAGGAGACTATCTTTTTAAAAAAAGGATACTATAAAAATTAAATAAATTACATGATTTTCAAAATAATAATAATTTATAATGATGTTTTACTGTGGAATTTTTTCAACCAAAATTTCTTCTCCTGATTTACTATAATAGGTGCAAGTCAACTTTTCTATATTTACAATCCATTTTTCAACCCCTGATTTTGCGGTATCACTACAAAACGTAAAATAATTGGTTTTTCCTTGCTGATGCGCTATAAGATCAGTTTTAAATTGCTCTGAATTTGATGCATCATTCACATTAATTGTATTATAACTAGCTGTTGAAGATATTTTGAGGTTATTTATATTAAAATAATCGGTATGCCCGTCGGAAACATGAGTTTCATAATACATAACACCTAATTTTTTTAGCTCTTTAATATAATTTGGAAAGTCTGCACCTGACTTTACTTTGCTATGAGCCGATTTAATTTCTTCTATGGAAAACATTTTTATTTTTATGTTGAAATATGAATTTAACAGATAATTACGTATTGTTATACAATTCTAAAACCTTATTAAAATCTATTGAATTATTAATTTTATAGAAATAATTCAATTGCCATTGTTGAGTTCGTTCTGCTTGTTTGTTTTTTACAATATTCCATTGTGGATAAACTCTGAATCCTCTTTTTCCTTCTTTATTTTCTGTAGAAATTATTCCTTTGCTAATTAATATAGATTTTGGAAAAACAAACTGCCCGAACTCGTTTTCATTTCGTGCATTTACAATATAAAAATCAATTTGATCAGTTTCATTAAAAGGTTCAATCGGGTTGTTTTTAATTCGTTTCCAGAAAGTTACAAATTGCCCAATTTTTTTAGGTGTAATTTTGGCGCTTCTGCTAATAATATTTCTTCCGTTCAATTTAAATTGGCAGGCATCATATTCAAGACTTTCTGATTCAATTTTGTAATCCGAAATAACGAGAGTACAATTATCATAGACATTCTCTTTAATTTGATTCAAATTATTGTCCATTTTTTTATTCTACTAATTATTTTTCAAGTCATCTAGATGCGTTGAAATTCTATTTCTTTAAGTTGTTTACTAACTGTTTAATTTCATTTATCTGAATAACAGGCTGAATATTAGTATAGTTTTTAAAGTCGCTAACAATAATATCTATGTTTTGCACTATTGCTTTATTATATTCAGAAATATTGTAAACATAAAAATAGCCTACAGCAACAAACGGAACTTTTTCATTAGGTGTTCTACCTGCTATTCCTTTATCAATTTCATAAAACTTCAAGTTTTCTCCTAAATAACCAGCAACCATAGGCATGTGCTTGTTTTCATAATAATCCATATCAAAAGTTGCATTTTCTCCATTCGGATAAAGTATAGCTACTTTAAACATGCCAGTTTCTGGAATAGATGAGCTTTTCAGTTGACTAGTTTTGCAACTTAATAAGCCTATAAAGGCAAAAATTAGCGAAAAGAATTTAATTTTAGATGTCATATAGATAAAATTAAACTAATTATGATTTCTATATACTAAAATAAACTATTTAAAGTAAACCAGCACGTTCTAATAAAGGCTCAATTTTAGGTGCTGCTCCTCTAAACTTTTTATACAATTCCATAGGATTTTCAGTACCTCCTTTTGAAAGTATATTGTCTTTAAATTTAGTAGCTACTTCTTTATCAAAAATGCCTTTCTCTTTAAAATAAGCAAAAGCATCTGCATCTAAAACTTCTGCCCACTTGTAGCTATAATAGCCAGAGGAATATCCTCCTTGAAAAATATGAGAGAACGATGTACTCATGCATGTTTCAGGACTTTCAGGATATAATTCTGTGCCTATAAAAGCTTTATTTTCTTGTGCTTTAACATCAGTTATTTGAGTAGGATCTGAACCATGCCATGCCATATCTAAGAGGCCGAAACTCAGTTGGCGTAAGGTTTGCATGCCTTCTTGAAAAGTAGCAGAATCTTTTATTTTTTGTACTAATTCCATCGGAATAATTGCGCCATTTTCATAATGTGTAGCGAAAAGTTCTAAGGCTTCTTTTTCATAGCACCAGTTTTCTAAAATCTGACTTGGTAATTCTACAAAATCCCAATACACCGAAGTTCCAGATAGTCCTGGATAAACTGTATTAGCTAGCATACCGTGTAATCCGTGCCCAAATTCATGAAATAGAGTCGTAACTTCGTTAAAGGTCAAGAGTGATGGTTTGCTTGTTGTTGGTTTAGTGAAGTTACACACGTTTGATATATGCGGACGTACATTTTGTCCATTTTCGACATACTGTGATTTAAAAGAAGTCATCCAAGCACCACCTCGTTTTCCAGATCTTGGGTGAAAATCAGCATAGAATAAGGATACTAAATTTCTGTTTTCATCATAAATACGATACGTTTTTACATCGGCATGGTATTTATCAATATCAAAAACTTCTTCAAATTGTAATCCGTATAACTTTTCAGCTACTTTAAAAACACCAGCAATAACATTCTCTAATTTAAAATAGGGTTTTAATTTTTCATCATCTAAATCAAATAACTTTTGCTTTAATTTTTCAGAATAATAAGAACCATCCCATTTTTCTAATCTATCTATGTTGTCTAATTCTTTTGCGAAATCTTCGAGCTCTTTAAATTCTCTTTCTGCTGCTGGCTTTGCTTTTTCTAATAATTCATTTAAGAATTCATGAACTTTTTCAGGCGTTTCTGCCATACGCTCTTCTAATACAAAATGAGCATGTGTCTTATATCCTAAAAGGTTTGCTCGTTCAAAACGTAACTTGGCAATGTGAAGCACGTTTTGTTGATTGTCTAATTCGTCATTATGAAAGCCTTTACTACCAAAAGCGATGGATAATTCTTTGCGTAGCGTTCTGTTTTTAGCATACTTCATAAAAGGAATATAGCTAGGATAATCTAAAGTAATCAGCCAACCTTTTTTATCTTTCGCATTTGCCATTTGGGCGGCAGCTTCTTTTTCTCCTTCTGGCAAACCATCTAAATCAGCTTCATTGGTCAAATGCATTTCAAATTTGTTGGTTTCTGCCAATACATTTTCACCAAATAAGAGTTTTAATTTTGAGAGTTCAGCATCTATTTCGCGCAATCTTTTCTTTTTATCTTCGGATAAATTAGCGCCATTTCTACTAAAGCTTTTGTATTTTTTATCTAATAGTGTCTGTTCCTCTGTTGTTAGCTTAAGATTTTCTTTTTCATCATAAACGGCTTTTACTTTTTCAAATAAAGCTTCATTTAAAGTGATATCATTACCAAATTCGGACAATAAAGGAGATATTTCTTGTGCTATTTTCTGAATTTCTGCGTTTGTTTCAGCCGAATTCAAATTAAAAAAGACACTTGAAACCCGATCTAACTGTTGACCTGCATAATCAAGTGCTGCAATTGTATTTTTAAAAGTTGGTTTTGCTGTATTAGTTGTAATGGCATCTATTTCGGCTCTGGCCTCGGCAATAGCTTTTGTAAAAGCAGGCATAAAATGCTCATTTTTAAGCTTTGAAAATGGTGCAGTATCAAATGGAGATAAAAGAGGATTCATTTTTTATGTATTTAGATGTACTTAAATTAGTACGGAATAGTCATATAAAAAAGGCTCATAAACCGAGTTCAAGAGCTATTTTTATTGAAAATTATAGATTACTTATTATTGATTGATTTTGCGCCTTCGATAACTTTTTGTTTTAAACCTTCTTTGTAAAAGATAATTTTATCTAAAACACATTTATCAGCACTACCTATAATTTGAGCTGCTAAAATTCCAGCATTTTTTGCTCCGTTTAAAGCAACTGTTGCAACAGGAACTCCACCGGGCATTTGAAGAATAGAAAGGATAGAATCCCAACCGTCGATAGAATTACTGCTTTTTACAGGAACTCCAATTACAGGTAAAGGAGACATAGATGCTACCATTCCAGGTAAATGTGCCGCTCCTCCGGCTCCTGCAATAATAACTGTATACCCATTTATATGTGCATTTTTACTAAAATCAAATAGTTTTTCAGGAGTACGATGGGCAGATACAATATCTACATCTACCTCAATATCAAAACCTTTTAAAATATCAATGGCTTCTTGCATTACAGGAAGGTCGCTTGTGCTTCCCATTACTACGGCTACTTTGCTCATATCTTTTATTTACTAATCACTTTGATTGTTTCTTTTACTTTTTGTGCTATTTTTCTAGCTACCGAAATATCTTTATTTACTATGGTAACATGACCCATTTTACGAAAAGGACGTGTTTGTTTTTTACCATAAATATGAGGTGTCACACCTTCCAATTTTAGAATAGTTTCCATGTTTTCATACACAACATCACCTGTATACCCTTCGGCTCCAACAAGATTAACCATAATTCCGGCAACTTTACTTTCTGTACTCCCTAGAGGTAAGCTTAAAATGGCTCTAATATGTTGCTCAAATTGGTTAGTGTAACTTGCTTCTATACTGTAATGCCCACTATTGTGTGGCCTTGGCGCTACTTCGTTAACTAAAATTTGATCATCTTTTGTTTGGAACATTTCAACGGCTAAAATACCAATATGCTTCATTTTTTTAGAAACTTCTAAGGCTATTTCAGTTGCTTTTTTTGCTACTTTTTCATCAATGCGAGCAGGGCAAATTACATATTCTACTTGGTTCGCTTCTGGGTGAAATTCCATTTCAACAACAGGATAGGTAACCACATCTCCTTGCGGATTTCGGACTACAATAACAGCTAATTCATTTTTAAAAGGAACCATTTCTTCGGCGATACATTCTCCTGAAGGCAAGCCTTTTAAATCATCAAGATTTCGAACTACTTTAACACCTTGCCCATCATAACCAAATTGTGCTGCTTTCCAAACAAAAGGAAATTCTAATCCGCCATTTTCCAAGCTATCTATAATTTCGCTAGCATACGCAAAGCGAGAAAAATCAGCAGTAGGAATAGCATTGTCAACATAAAAAAGCTTTTGTTTTGCTTTATTTTGTATTGTTCTTAATGTTTTTGTTGGAGGATAAACAGTTAAACCTTCATGCTCTAATTTTTCTAATGCATCAAGGTTTACATTTTCGATTTCTATGGTTAAAACGTCTACCTTTTTTCCAAAATTATAAACATCATCAAAATTCATTAAATCACCAATGACAAATTCATCACAAGCAATTTTGCATGGCGCATCTTTTGATGCTTCTAAAACTTTCGTATGAATATCAAACTTTCGAGTTTCATACAAAAGCATTTTACCTAATTGTCCGCCACCTAATATTCCAAGTTTAAAATTAGATGAAAAGTAGTTTTTTGAATTTTGATTTGGCATAATTACTATCGAATTCTGTATTCAATACAAAAATACACCGAATTCTTAAAACCAACGATGTTAGAAGTAAAAAGAGAAATCAAAACGCTATATTTGTCAATTCAAAAAAAATAAGCGTGATAAAGCTCCACGATAAGCACTTTAAACCTTTTCTTAGTCAGGCGGAAGTAAAGGAAGCAGTAAAAAATATTGCTACTAAAATTGCAGCAGACTATAAAGATCAAACTCCAATATTTGTTGGTGTTTTGAACGGATCGTTTATGTTTGTTTCAGACTTTTTAAAAGAATATGAACACCCATGTGAAGTTTCTTTTGTGAAATTATCTTCTTATAGTGGACTGACTTCTACAGGAATTGTCGAAACTTTATTAGATATTCCTGAAAATATTAAAGGAAAAAGCGTCATTATTCTTGAAGATATAATCGACACTGGTCGTACATTAAAAGAGTTAGTACATATGTTTTCAAATACAAATGTGCTTGATTTTAAAATTGCAACATTATTTCATAAACCATCAGTTTATAACGGGGAATATAAAATAGATTATATAGGATTGGAAATCCCTGATAAATTTATTGTGGGTTATGGTCTTGATTATAATGAACTAGGAAGAAATTTAAAAGAAGTATACCAACTAAACCAAAATACTATGATTAATCTTGTGTTATTCGGGAAACCGGGTGCTGGCAAGGGTACGCAAGCAGAATTTTTAAAATCAGAATACAATTTAAAGCATATTTCTACAGGAGATGTTTTTCGATATAATATCAAAAATGGAACAGAATTAGGAAAATTAGCTCAATCATTTATGGATAAGGGTGATTTAGTTCCAGACGAAGTAACTATAAAAATGCTTCAAGATGAAGTAGAAAAAAACCCAGAAGCGAGCGGATTTATTTTTGATGGTTTTCCAAGAACTACAGCACAAGCGGATGCTTTAGATGCTTTTTTAGAATCTAAAGACATGCAAATAAATGCGACTATTGCTTTAGAGGCAAATGATGAGGTTTTAATTTCGCGTTTGTTAGAAAGGGGCAAAATTAGTGGTAGAGCCGATGATCAAGACGAAACTAAAATCCGTAATAGATTTGAAGAGTATAATCTAAAGACGGCTCCTTTAAAAGCCTATTATGAAGGAAAAAATAAGTTTTATAGCGTAAACGGTATTGGTGACATTACTGAGATTACGGAGCGTTTAAAAAAAGTTATTGATAAACTTTAATTTAAGCCAAATTAATACCAATTGAACACAAACTTTTAGAATAAGATGACAGAAGGAAATTTTGTAGATTACGTAAAAGTACATTTGGAATCTGGAAATGGAGGTAAAGGTTCTGTGCATTTACACCGTGAAAAATTTATTACTAAAGGAGGACCTGACGGTGGTGATGGTGGTCGAGGAGGACATGTGATTGTTCGAGGTAGTAAAGATTTATGGACACTTTTAAGCTTTAAATTCAAACGCAAGTTTGCGGCTGGACATGGAGAACATGGTGCAAAAAGTAGAAGTACGGGTGCAGATGGTGAAGATGTATATTTAGATGTGCCATTAGGAACTGTAATTAAAGATGCAGATACTGAGGAGGTTATCATGGAAATTACTGATGAAAATGAAGAAAAAATTCTTTTGCCTGGTGGATTAGGAGGTCGTGGAAATTGGCATTTTAAAACAGCAACAAATCAAACTCCACGATATGCACAGCCAGGAATTCCAGGTAATGAGCTTTCTGTGATTTTAGAATTAAAACTTTTGGCTGATGTTGGGCTAGTTGGTTTTCCAAATGCAGGAAAATCAACATTACTTTCTGTAATGACAACTGCAAAACCTAAAATAGCCGATTATGAGTTTACTACTTTAAAGCCAAATTTAGGAATTGTAAAATATCGTGATTTTCAAAGTTTTGTAATGGCCGATATACCAGGAATTATTGAGGGTGCTGCAGAAGGCAAGGGATTAGGATATTACTTTTTGAGACATATTGAGCGTAATTCTACCCTACTTTTCTTAGTTCCCGCTGATAGTAAAGATATTAAAAAGGAGTATGAGATTCTTTTAGATGAGCTTCGCAGGTACAATCCCGAAATGTTGGATAAAGAACGTTTGGTGGTTATTTCAAAAAGCGACATGCTTGATGATGAACTAAAAGCAGAAATGCAAAAAGAATTAGATAAAGAACTTAATGATGTTCCATATCTATTTATTTCTTCCGTTGCGCAAATGGGTCTTACTGAGTTAAAAGATAAGCTTTGGAAGATGTTGAACGATTAAATTATTAATTGTTTGAAGTATATTTTCTTTTTACTTATTTTTATATAAATCACTAAAAATGAAAAAGATATTTTTTTTGTTAGTGCTATTTTTTAGTATCTCCTGTACTTCAGTTCGGGTGAATTATGACTACGATAAGAAGACAGACTTTTCTAGTTATACGACCTATAACTATTATCCAGAAATGGAAACCGGGTTAAGCGGACTTGATACAAAACGGATTTTGGTACTTGTAGATTCTACTATGCAAGTAAAAGGGATTAAATTATCTGAAGAACCTGATTTTTATATTAATATTCAAAGTAATTCATTTAGAGCCACTCAAAATAATAATGTTGGAGTTGGTATCGGTGGAGGAGGAGGAAATGTTGGCGGCGGAATTTCAATAGGTTTACCATTAGGACAACCAAATTTAGAACGAGAAATTCGCTTTGATTTTGTAGACACCCAAAAAGATGTTTTGTTTTGGGAAGCTAGTAGTTCAAGTGGATTTAAAGAAAATGTTTCTCCAGAAATCAGAGAACAAAAACTTAGGCAAATAGTTAATAAGGTCTTTGAAAAATATCCGCCAAAAATTAAATAGTAAATATTTTAAATATAAAAGGAATTAAAATAACAAAAGGGTTTCATTTTATATTGAAACCCTTTTGCTTTTAGTATTGTTTTGAGCTTATCCTTTAAGCAAATCCTTATATTTATCCTTATAAGCAAAAAGCATTATAACGTTTAGGATTAATAAAAGAAGAGCAGGTCCAATACCTTCGGGTGCCATCGTCGCATGAAATAAAACAGCATTTACAGAAACACTCATTAAAATTATCATCATTAAGGCAGTGTATTTATTGAAAATGAGGGATAATCCAGCAATGAGCTCTACCGCACCCACTAAATAAATAGTTTTTGTAGTCATTAATGCACTCATATAATTCATAATTCCTTCCGGCATTTCGGTAGGTGCTGGCATAAAAGGATAAAATTTATTTGCTCCGAAAATAGCAATTAGAATGCCGAAAACAATTCTAATAACCATGATTACTTTTGAATTCATATTTAGTTGGTTTATAAGTTTATAGGTTAAATATACAAAGAAAAATAATTGCTTTTTATACCATGTATTATTTAATATGAACTCGTATTCCTTCACTATGACTGCTAAATTCTGGAGCATACATGCTTTGAATAGTGGTAATTCCATTACTAAAATCACCTGCATTATTCACGAGTAAGTCATATTCAAAAACGTAAACACCTTTAGGTAAATAATCAAAGAAAAAGTTTGTGCTTGCATCTTTGGTACTCTCATAATACCCTAATCCATCTTGCCATTTGTAACTAGATAAAACAGAAATAGGTTCTAAACCAGCAGCTCTCATATCTTTCATATGTAAAAATTCCATATCTCGATCTGCTTTTAATTCGATGCGAACACGAACTACATCCCCCACTTTTAGTGTTGATTTTGAAGTGATTTCAGAAATTTCTTCCCCCGTTGCAGTATTGGCCTTTAAAAATAATTTTTTATTCAATTTTAAGGGAGTTTCTGCCGATGTAATTTTATCTAAATCTTCAAAATATTGCCAGTACATCGCACCCCAAGCAATTCCATTTCCTTTTTTGCTAAGTTGAATGTCTGCCATTTTCGGGGATATTTCAACAGAGTTCCAAGAAGTTTTGTAGTATCCTGTTCCTGCTTCAACCTTAACATCTTCTAATTTTGAAGGATTTATTTTCTCTCCTCCAATAAGAACTTCAATAGCATCCGTAACCGATAACCAATCACTACCTTGTAGCAATAAGGCATATACTGCTTCGGTAGTTGCTTTGGTTGTTTCCCACTGGTTCGTTTGTTTCTGTTTTAACAACCAGATTTTTAAATTATCGATGGTTTCTGTATCATTTTGAATTTCAGAAAAGGCTTCTATTAAAAGTGCTTGTGTTTCTATCGGTGCTTGATACCAATGCCAAGAACTAGTATTCTCTTTCCAATACATCCCTAATTCCTCACTAATGACACTATTTTCTTCAAGAGATTTAAGTATATCATTAGCTGATTTTGTGTCCTTCATGCGTTGTAAAACCAATGCTAACATGCCTTTCTCATACAAGTTTTTATTTTTCCAGTATTGCTGTGCTTGACCTTTATAATAGGTAGTCATTTCTGCTACTTTTTTTGATGCTTTGATATTTGTAAAAAAACTACGCATATACAAATAATGAATCTGTGTCGAACTTAAATGATCATCGTTTATGTTAGCGGTATGCTTTTTCATGTTTTCGTATTCCTCAACAAATTCTTGATCTAAATAAGCAATTGCATTTGCTATCATTTGACTAGACTCTCTTTGCTTTTTTTCTTCATTTAGAGCAGTCGTAGTGAGTTTATTCAGATGTCCTAAACCAGTAATAATATGTTGTGTGATATATCTATTTTCTCTACCACCAGCAAACCATGCCCATCCACCAGAAGACATTTGGTTTTGTTCGAGTTTTGTCAATGCTCTTTCTTGTTCACTTTTCATTTTATTCATATTAAAAAGTAAAGCAATACGTTTTTTTTGTTCGGTTTCTGATTGAGCATCTCGTAACCAAGGAGTCTCTTGAATTAAAATAGATTTCAATTCTTCATTCTTTTCTAAATTACTTAAAAGCGCATCAGAATTTGCCCACTGATTAAAAACCTCTTGTACTCTTGGATTACTAGTTGCAATATGACTTGCTAACGAATTTGCATAATATCTTGAGAATGTTTGCTCATTACATTCATAAGGATATTCCATTAAATAGGGTAGTGCTTGTACCGCATACCAAGCCGGGTTGGAGGTAACCTCTAAAGTAAGTTTATGGTTGCTCAGTGTTTTTGAAGCAGAATTTTTTAGCTTATCTAAAGAAAAAGTTTTTGTTTGATTGCTTCGAACCCACATAGGTAAGGTTTCAGTAACTAGCATACGATTACTTAATACTGGCAATAGGCTTTGTTCCCCATCACTGAAATTACCAGCTTTAGCTAATATTTGATACTGTACAGCTTGTAAACCTTTTGGGATAGTTAATGACCATGCCACTTGTGTATTTCCATCAGCAGCTACTGAAAATTCTTTTTGTACAACATTTGTTAAAGTGGTTGTGATATCGTTATTAGAAATAGCATCGGTTAAAATTAATTTTGCTTGACCAGTTAATACTTTTTTTGTGAGGTTGGCTATTTTAGTACTGATGATAATTTGATCGCCTTCACGTAAAAATCGCGGTACATTTGGCAATACCATTAATTCTTTTTGCGTCACGGTTTGTAAAGTAGTTGTGGCGCTTTCTAAATTTTTGGTATGCGCCAATAACTGCAATTTCCATTTGGTTAATGCTTCAGGAGTAGTAAAGCTAAAGGATACATTTCCGTCTTTATCGGTTTGCAATTGAGGGAAGAAAAAAGCAGTTTCTTGCAGATTTTTTCGAATTTGTACTTCGCTAAAATCGGTTTCTTTTGCTCCTGATGGTGGTGGAGCGGGAGCAGAGTCATTATAACCCACTGGAGCAGCCTCCTCAAGCATCTTTGAATCAGCGACTATTTCTACACTATCTTCCATGACCATGTTTGGAATTGAAACTGACTTTTTATACATCCGTTGGGTGCCATAAAATCCATCTCGACCATAGCCGAAATTAAGTCCAAACCAATCGAAAGTATCATAATACTGTGCTACATAATTATAACCATTGTCAAAATTCCAGAAGGTTCTAAAAGATGTATTTCCAAAGCTATTATTGGAATTACTATAGCGATAGGAATAATAATTTTGTTGGTATACTGGGTTAAAACTCCAAGAGTGACTTTGAAAAGCATCTAAAGAAGCATCATACATACTTGCTAAAAGTTCTGCGGCAACTTTATCGCCTTTTTGTCCTTTTATTTTAAATGACCATGTTTCATCAGTACCGGGTTGCAGCTTATCACGAAATGTAACAGTTTCAATTTCTAAGCTTGTTGATGGATATGGAACAGCAATAGGGATTGAACCTGAGGCAAATGAATTAAAAGCAGCATAACTGAAATTTATAGCAAATCCACCTAAATCGTCTTTGTTGATAGGGATAATGATAGTCTCAGTATTCTCTGTCAAATGAATGATTTTTGTCTCTATTATTTTATGATTCTTCTCTATTGAAACCGTAATGTTTAGGTCTTTGGCAGCAGAACGTAGTGTTAATTTTACTTTGTCATCAATCACATACGACGATTTGTCTGAAGTAATACTAAAAAGTTGATGATCGGCTAGGCCTTTATCATTTTCACTAAAGAGTTGCATTTGTGCTTTATCTTCTACTAATTGACCAAACTTATCTTTTGTTTCTAATTCAATACGATAAGCTCCAGAAATCCATTTTTTTAAACTTGGTAGTGTAACTTCATTAGATTTTTCCGTATCAAAAGAAGCTTCCCAAACTAATTCACCTTTTTCCCATGTGCTAGGATTGTGTTCTTTATCAAATGCCTCATTTGGGAATAATTCTTTAAATTTTGTTTTACCAAAATTATCATAATCTGGAGCTTCCCAAGGTCTTGGCCTTAAAACATGATCTGGTGCTTTCAATTTATAAATTTTTAAAGTTCCTTTTGATGGAACAAATTGCCCGTTAAGATTATTGGTGCTTATCGTTAACTTATTTTCTTTACTATCCTTATCTATAGAATTTTCAATTTCTATGCTTGCAGTTAAAGAATGGTATCCTACATTAACAAGGGTTGTTGTACTATGCGTTTCTCCATTAATATCTGTAATATCAGCAGTAACATCGTAGCTGAAAGTAGGTAAATTGTCAGCTGATGTATTTGTGTCTGGGATTGCCTTAAAATCTATTTTAAAATTACCCGATGCATCTGTGACTGTTTCGCCGTGACTAATTTCTTGTGGAATCGAATTAAAATAAGGACGATACCAATAATACCATCTTGGGAAATAAACAACTCGTTTTACCCTGTAACTTACTTTCGCATCACTAATTGTGCTACCTGCATAAGCAATTGCTTTACCTTTTACTGCGATGGTATCATTTACTTTATACGTTTCAGTAATGGGTTCAAATGTAGCTTCAAATTTTGGTCGTTTATATTCTTCAACAGAAAAATAAGAAGAACCATTTAGGTTGACTGAATTTGAGCTTACAACTAAAGTGAAACCTCCAGTTAACCCATTATTTGGAAGGATAAATTCTCCCGTAAAAGAGCCATATTCATTGGTTTTTAATGCTTGACTGCTAACCTCTTGATGATTAACATCAAATAGTGTTACATCAACAGGTGTATTCACTAAAATCGATTGATTTTCTTTTGATTTTGAAATAGCAATTCCTTTAAAATAAAGTGGTTGCCCTGGGCGGTAGATACTTCGATCTGTAAAAAGAAAACATGAATAGGAAGTTTTATTATCAATGATTCTTGAATAATTACGATCAATATAATAATCTCCAAAATAAGCGATCTCATTATTAACAGCAATTTTTGCTTTAATTTCTGTCCAACTTTCTAATGACTTTGAAATAGTTACTTGTCCATTTTTGTCTGTTATAAATGTCTTATTTATGTAATTTTTACTGTAGTTGACCCTGTAAGTTAATTCTAATTTAGCAGCATTAATTGGCTTTCCATTACTCCTGTCAATTACTTGAAATGTATGAGATTTATCTGTTTGGTTTTCTACCAAAGCCAGATTAGTAGCTTGTATCGTACTATATGAAAATGATACTTTACTCTTGTCTTTAGGAGTTGCAACCAATAAATATCGACCATTTTCTAACTCTGGGACAAGAACTTCAACAGTATGATTTTGATAATCACCCTCATTTTTTAAAGCAGTATCCCATGTCTTATACGTTTTTAATTTACTAATAAATGCTAATTTTTTTTCTTCTGGATAGAGGTCTTCTAATTCGTCAAGTTGACTTTGCCTAACTTCATAAGCAGTAATATTTAAAGAATCTACATTTTTATAATTAACGAGTAAACGTGATGGTTTATGAATAGGGATATATTGCTCATTAGTAAGTTGTGTATATTTATAAAGAATAATTGACTTCAGATTTCTACTTTTTTCTGCTCCATCACTTTCAGGGTATGTATTGATGATGGTTTCACATATTGCAAATGCTTCTTTATGTTTCCAACGATTTTCTTCATTTCTATTTGATTGATAAGAATTGCCTAATTCTTGAAAGTGTTGTGCGATTTCAAATTCATACAATCCCCAATTTTCATTCTCTTTTATTTGCTCAGCAGAATTTTTAAGAACGCTTATGTAATAGTCACTTGTGTTGTTAAATGTCGCATTGTTTTTAATAAACTGTAAACGCTCAATATCAATAGTAACGTAAGCATCTAATGCCTTGTCTTGAGCATGAAACTTTAATAAATCTTGATAAATTTGTAATGCTTTTGATTGCAGAGAAGTGGTATCATTAGCATCTATTTTTTGTTCAATAAATTGATACCCTTCGCATAATAATTCTGGTGTATTTATGTCAAACTTATCAGCCGGACGCGTAATGGTATTCTCTGTAGTTTTATAAAAATCAAGAGCTGTATGTGCTAAAAGGTCAAAAAGAGTAGGGCGATACTTTTCTGAATTTTTTTGTGTATTTAATAGGTCATTAAAAGTGCTAACTTTTACCTTTTGAAGGTCAGAAGTATTTTGTAATGATGCATTAAAATGAATATTTATTTCATTAAACAGTGTTGTTAAATCCCAAGTTCTAAAATCAATACTATCTACTTTTTGCTCTGTTTTAGTTCTGTTGTAAAACTGATATCTATTTTGTTGAAAATATTGCCAATATAAATTTGCTAAATAGCTCTCTAAAATATTTTTAGTAGGAAATGTAGCTTTGGTTATTTCGGTATTAAATTCTTTTATGATATTTAACTGTGCATCTTCTTCTAAAATAAGTGCATATTTTGAAGAATATAAAAGCGATTTAATTAGCTGAGAACTATTATTTTCTTTTTTAGCTTTCTGAGAAATTGTACTGACCAATTTCAATGCAGATTTTGTAAGGTCTTCATTTTCAAATTGCTGCACTTGTTTCCATAATTCGTCATAAGATGTTTTACTTTCTTGTGAATGCATAAGTTGTGAAAATAATAGTATGGTTAATAATAATGATAGCTTTTTCATAGGAATAAATTTACAAAACAAAGGTGCTGTTTGATTGAATGGTATACAATAATAATTGAGTAAAACCCCATTTTGAATTAGTATACGTTATTAAATAGTAAACAATTAAGATGCCAAAAAAATAAATGAGAGATTTAAATAGATTTTAATAATCCTCCATCAATAGGGATAGCAGTTCCAGTAATATAAGCAGCATTTTCTGATGCTAAAAAAGCAACTAGATATCCGTATTCTTCGGGATTACCGATTCGCTTGAGAGATACTTTTAACTCCATTTGGTTGCGTACTTCGGTCTCAGAAATTTTTAATTGTTTTGCTTTAGTTGCATTTAAGTTTGTAATACGGTCAGTATCAAAATATCCTGTTAGAATACTATTCACTGTAATTTGGAAGGAACCAACATCTGTAGCTAATGATTTTCCCCAAGTAACAACTGCTGCTCGTATGGTATTTGATAGTGCTAAATAGGATAAAGGTTCTTTAACAGAAACAGAAGCTACATTTATAATACGTCCCCATTTGTTCTTAATCATATTTTTTAAAGCAAGTTCTGTAGTAAAAACTGTAGTTTTAAATAATAAATCAAAAGCTTGTTGGTAGTCTTCAGTGTCTTTTTCTAAGGTATTTCCTGCATTTGGACCTTGAGTATTATTAACAAGGATATCTATGGTGTTCGTTTTAAAAAATGCACTTACTTTATCTTTATACATATCAAAATTAGTATAATCGACCACAATATATTGATGTGTTTGACCTTCAGAAGTGGAAAGATTGGCTATGGCAGCTTGTAATTTATCTTCGTTTCTGGAAACTAAAGTAATACTTGCACCACTTGCTGCTAATTGTTTTGCAATTGCTTTGCCAATACCACTACTGGCACCACCAACTAAAGCTTTTTTATCTATAAGAGAAATATTCATTTTGTTATTTATATTCTTCTCGGGTTGGACTAAAAACATCCATTAATTTGCAAGGGGTAAGAGCTTTTCCACTATGTGGAGTATAAGATTCTATGATAACCAATTCACCAGGTTCATAAATTTTTGTAATACCATTTAAAGTGAACTCAAAGGTACCTTCCAAAACCTGCATAACTTGTTCGTTAACATGAGAATGTTCAGGAACAATTGCGCCTTCCTCAACTTCCCAAAATGCCAGACTCATATTTTTGGTGTGTATTAGTTTTCCATGATAACCAGGCATTATTTCTTTTGATACTATTTCTTTTAATTTGAGATTCATTATATCTTAATTTATAAACTAAGATAAAAATAAAGAATGATAAAAGTAACTCGTTTGAAATAGGTTTTTCAATTACTATCTTTACAACATAATTAAAGTTTCATGAAGATACATTTTATTGCTATTGGAGGAAGTGCAATGCATAATCTTGCTTTAGCATTAGAAAATAAAGGATATGCAATAACTGGTAGTGATGATGTTATTTTTGAACCATCAAAGACTCGGTTAGCAGAAAAAGGATTATTACCAAAAGAATTTGGATGGTTTCCTGAAAAGATTACTAAAGATATAGATGCTGTTATACTTGGAATGCATGCCAAAGCAGACAATCCTGAACTAATAAAGGCTCAAGAATTAGGTTTAGAAATATTTTCTTATCCAGAATTTTTATACGAACAATCAAAAAATAAAACAAGAGTAGTTATAGGTGGTAGTCACGGAAAAACAACCATAACTTCAATGATTTTGCATGTTCTAAATTATCATGGTCGTGAAGTAGATTATATGGTTGGTGCTCAATTAGAGGGTTTTGATCGTATGGTACACTTAACTGAAGAGAATGATTTTATTGTTTTAGAAGGTGATGAGTATTTATCATCACCCATAGATAGGAGACCAAAATTTCACATCTATAAACCAAATATTGCTCTGTTAAGTGGTATTGCATGGGATCATATTAATGTTTTTCCAACTTTTGAAAACTATATTGAGCAGTTTCAAATTTTTGTGGACAGTATTGTTAAAGGTGGAAGCATTACTTATAATGATGAAGATGAAAATGTTAGAAGGGTAGTAGAATCTTCTGAAAATGCAATTCGTAAATTGCCATATCATACACCAGAATATGCGGTGGAAAATGGACAAACATTATTAGAAACATCTGAAGGGTCAATGCCAATTGAAGTTTTTGGTAAGCATAATTTAAGTAATTTATCTGGGGCAAAATGGATTTGCCAAAACATGGGAGTTGATGAAGATGATTTTTATGAAGCTATTGCAACATTTAAAGGTGCTTCAAAGCGGTTAGAAAAAATTGCAGAAGGTAAAAACTGCATTGTATATAAAGATTTTGCACATTCGCCGAGTAAAGTAGCAGCGACAACAAAAGCTGTTAAAGAACAATTCCCAAATAGAAAATTAATAGCCTGTTTAGAACTGCACACATATAGCAGCTTTAATCCTGAATTTTTAAAAGAGTATAAAGGTGCTTTAGATACAGCAGATTTACCTATTGTTTTTTATTTACCAGAATCGGTTGCAATCAAGAATTTGGCACCAGTATCACCTAAGCAAATTGCAGAGGCTTTTAATCGTGATGACCTAAAAATCATGACAGATTCAAATGCTTTCAAAGATTTTTTATACACTCAAAATCTAAATAATACTGTAGTTTTATTAATGAGTTCTGGAAATTATGGAGGACTTGATTTAGAGCAACTAAAAAATTATGTAATAGAGTTTTAATAATTGATATATTTCAAATTTTGTTAAATACGGGTTTAAATATTTGCAGGTTATTTTACTCCTTTTTTTTCAGAAATTTCATTAAATCATCAATATTTACTATATAGTTGAGCTTTAAAAGTTTTGTCAAAAATTTATTTTTTACTGATATAAAATTGATTTAACATTTGAAAAATAAGTATAAAATAATTTGTTATCTATATTTAGAAAATGCAAGACAAACAAGCTTCACTTTCTATAAAAAACTGGTCTGATGATGATAAGCCTAGAGAAAAACTAGTTCAAAAGGGAAAATCGGTTTTGTCTGATGCAGAATTAATTGCAATTTTAATTGGTTCTGGTAGTCGAAATGAAAGTGCAGTTGAGTTGTCAAAAAGAATTTTAGCATCTGTACATAATAATTTAAATGCGCTAGGTACGCTTTCTGTAAAAAAATTAATGCAATTCAAAGGTATTGGTGAGGCTAAAGCGGTAAGCATCGCTGCAGCTTTAGAAATAGGGAGAAGACGCAGGGGAGAAGAAGTTCAAAAAATCACTAAAATTTTAAGTAGTAAAAGTGTATTTGAATTATTACAGCCTTTGATTGGAGATTTACCTCATGAAGAATTTTGGATTGTTTATTTAAATAATTCTAATAAAGTATTGCATAATTCACAACAAAGTAAAGGTAGTATTACTGGCACTTTAGTTGATGTGAGGTTGGTGATGAAAGAAGCTATAGAAATTGGAGCAGTAGCAATTATTTTGGCTCATAACCACCCATCGGGAACATTAAAACCTAGCGAGGCTGATAAAAATATTACGCAAAAAATAAAAAAAGCAGGTGAAGGGCTAGATATAAAAGTTTTAGACCATATAATTATCACTCAAACAGATTATTTTAGCTTTGCAGATGAGAATATTCTTTAATTAAAAACAAGAGTGTATTTTTAATGATCCTATAATTAAGTAATATGTTACTAATTTACACACATAAAATAACACCCCGATTTAGTTTTGTAATGAAACAAATTTTTGATCGTATTTTGGGTGTTGAGGTACAGTTTACCGCAAAAGTTGAGGATTTCATTAAACATTCTGGAGCTAAAATTACCTATACAAAATTGCCCTTGCAAAATGAGTTTTTTGTAAGGAGTAATGATCTTTTATTTGAACAAGGTATAAATGATTTGCAGATAAAAGTTCAAGATTGGGATGGTATTCCGTGCTTTTTTAGTGCTGGAGAACGCAGTACAATACCTTTTGATATTTTTTCTGCAAGTTTTTATTTGTTAAGTAGATATGAAGAATATTTGCCACATGTTAAAGATATTCATGGTAGGTTTCCACCTTCAGAAAGTATTGCTTTTAAAAATGATTTTTTAGAAATTCCAGTTGTAAACATATGGGCGAAAAGGTTATTTGCTAAATTGAAAGAGCGTTTTCCTGACTTAGAATCAAAAAAAGACACGTATAATTTTAATTCGATTATAGATGTTACTACGTCACATTGTTATGCTCATAAAGGAATAGTTAGAAGTTTTGCAGGTTTAGTATTAGATTTATCTTCTCTTAAAATAAGAAGAATTTTTGAAAGAATATCGGTTTGGTTTAATCCTAAAAAGGATCCTTATAATAATTATTCCTGGCTTATTGATTTACATAAAAAATACAATATTTCAAGCATGTTCTTTTTTCAGTTTGCAGACTATTCCACTTTTGATAAAAATGTTTCAACGAATAATAATCGATTTAAATTTTTAATTAAATCAATTTCTGACTATAGTATTGTTTCATTATGCGCCTCATATAGTTCATTTTATAATACAGAATTATTAAAGAAAGAAAAGAAAAACCTATCTAATGTTATAAATAGGCCTATAAGCTATTCTCGTTTGCGTTATAATAGAGTAGATGTGCCAATGACTTATAGGAATTTAGTTGATGCAGAATTTACAGATGATTATACAATGGGGTATACACATGAAATTGGATTTCGTGCGAGTACATGTACTCCTTTTTATTTCTATGATATAAATTTAGAAGTACAACAGCCTATAAAAATTCATCCCTTTGCAGTACATGATTATGCTTTTTCAAAATTAAATAACATACATGAAGCTACTACTAAAATGGATTATCTATATACACAAGTTAAAATGGTGGATGGCGATTTTATAACTATATTTTCAAATGAATTGTTAGGCGCAAAAGGGGTAATCCCATGGAAAGAACTTTATGAATATGTGATAAAAAACTATAATGTATAGTAAGATAGTTACCGATGTTTTTTTTGATTTGGATCATACCCTTTGGGATTTTGAGAAAAACTCTGCATTAACCTTTGAAAAAATACTTCTTGATAATCAAATAGCAGTAAATTTAGATGATTTCTTAAAAGTATATATTCCTAATAACTTGGCTTTTTGGAAATTATTTAGAGAAGATAAAATCACAAAAGCCGAGTTAAGATACCAACGGTTAAAGACTACCTTCGATATATTGAATTTAAAAATTTCTGATTTAACTATAAATAAATTATCCGAAGAATATATTTCTAATTTATCTAGTTATAATCATCTTTTTCCGAATGCAATAGAAATTTTAGAATATCTTAAACCAAAATATAAACTTCATATAATTACAAACGGGTTTCAAGATGTTCAAGAAAAAAAGATCAGAAATTCTAAAATGAATGGTTTTTTTGAGCATATAATTAATTCTGAAATAGCTGGAGTAAAAAAACCAAATCCGATAATATTTAACCTTGCACTTGAAAGAGCAAATGCACTACCCCAAAATTCTTTAATGATTGGCGATAGTTTAGAGGCTGATATTTTTGGAGCACAAGCATTAGGCTTTCATGTCTTGCATTTTAATGCTCATAATGAGGATAAACATGAATTTTGTGATATGATTGCAGATCTAAATGAAATAAAATCTTATTTATAGAGTTGTAAAAGATAACACTATAGTATTCTAACTAAAAGTTAGAATTGTAAGATTTACAATGAAAAAGATTAGGAGAAGATACTTATATTTTTTTTGTTTGATATTGCTCACATCCTGTATTGAAGAGCAAGATTTTGATCAAGCTAAAGATCTAGAAATTATTACTGATATTTCTGGCCCAATTTTGTATGTAGAATCTCCCGAAAATTTAATTAATGACGCTACTGATTCTAACTTCATATCTCAGAATGTAAATTTTGATGGTTTTAATGCAGCTATTTTTTCTGATAGAGTTATTTCTGGATCATTAAATTTTCAAATAGAAAATACGACAAGTAAACAAATAGATTTTACTTTAGATTTTTTAGATGATACAGATACCGTTATAGATTCTGAGTTTTTTAGTATACCAGCCGCACCACCAACTGTTGTAATAAATAGAGAAATATTTTATGGACCACCATCAGGTAGAAGTATAGATATAATTAAAAACACTTCGAGCTTTCAATTAAGCGCAGTAAACAATAGTGATAATACTAGTGTTTCAAATAATAATGAACCTAAGGTTATTTTTCGATCTAGTGGTAGTTTTAAATTGAGACTTGTAGAATGAAATGTATTCGTTTAATTTTCATAGCTCTTTTTTTGTATAGTCTTTCTAGTAGAAGTCAAAATAAGCAATTGCTTTATGATTTTAATGAAATTCCACAATCTTTACTTTTAAATCCAGGAATGTCAACTTCATATAAATGGTATGCAGGTGTTCCTGTTATTTCAGGAATTTCTTTTCAAGCGGGAAGTAGTGGTGTTTCGGTTAATGATTTATTTGCGAATGATGGTATAGATTTTAATACCAAGATTAGAGAAAAGGTTGTTTACGGAATGAATTTTAGAGATGAGTTAAGTGGAACTTATCAAATTGACATTATTAATGCTGGTTTTCGTAGTAGAAAAAATGAACATATATTTTATTCTTTTGGTGTTTACAATGAAGGCGATGCAATAGGTTATTTCTTTAAAGATTATGCACTTTTAGCTTTCGAAGGGAATACAAATAACCTTAATAAAAAGTTTGATTTAAGTCATTTGAAAACCAGAGGAGAAATAGTAAATGTTTTTCATTTCGGGATTAATGAAAAAATATCAAATCAAATCATATTGGGGGTAAGAGCTAAACTGTATTCCAGTTTTGTAAACTTTACGTCTACTAGAAATAAAGGATATTTTTTAACAACAGAGGGGCAAAATAATTTGTTGCGTAACACTTTAGATGCAGATATAGAAATTAGAACTTCAGGAATATTTGAACTTAAAGATGTTTTAGATGACGATAATTTAGCAAACGGACCAGGAATAAAAAAAATATTAAGTAAGAGAGCTTTATTAGGAGGTAATTTAGGTTTAGGATTTGATTTAGGATTTACATATTATTTAAATGAACGTACTTCATTAACAGGTAGTTTGATTGATGTTGGTTTTATTTATCATAATAAAGATGTGCGCACTTATACACTTAAAGGAATTGCAAGCACAGAAGGTATTGAGGCGATACTTCCAGAAGATTCATCGAATGATATCGAGGATAAGTGGCAAAATCTTATTGATGAATTGGAAAGTTTAGTGCCTTATGAAGAGAGTAATGAAAATTATTTAACCTTTAGACCAACAAAATTAAATGCTTCTATTAGACACGATTTTGGAGAAGGTATTGAGTCTAAGGAAATATGTGATTGCACGAGTAGTGTAAACGGCAGGAGTAGTGGTAGAGCATACAAAAATAGTATTGGAGGTCAGCTATATGCGATTAATCGACCTAGAGGACCGCAAACTGCTCTTACAGCTTTTTATCAACATAGGTTTGGTAATGCGTTATCTTTTAAAACAACTTATACAATTGATAAGTTTTCGTATACAAATATTGGACTAGGAGGTAGTATTCAAGTTGGGCCAGTTAATATATATCTTATGGCAGATAATTTATTAGCGTACAAAAATATTGCAGACAGTCATTATGCTTCTGTGCAATTTGGATTAAATATCATATCTTGGGGGCAGAAAAAATAGTACGATTCTGATGAAAAAAATAGTCTTTATACTTTTACTAACATTTTGTTTACAGTCTTTTGGACAAAATGAAATTAATAATTATAAATATATAATTGTTCCTAAACAGTTTGATGCTTTTAAAAATCCAAATCAATATCAAACAAGTACTTTGATTAAATATCTTTTTACAGAAAAAGGATTTAATGTAATTTATGATGATGCACTACCAGCTGAATTAAGTTCTAATAGATGTTTAGGGTTGCTTGTTGCTTTAAATGATGAGTCAGGAATGTTTAGCACAAAAGCATCTTTATCATTAAAAGATTGTAATTCTAAAGAAATTTATAAAACAGAAGAGGGGCTTAGTAAGATTAAAGAATATAAATCATCTTATGATGAAGCTATAAGAGAGGCTTTTAATTCATCATTTGCTAATTTTAATTATTCTTATAAAAAAGAAACATCTGCACCAATTACGGTATCTTTTAAAAATGATGTTAAAGAAGTTAAAGAGAAAAGTATTCCTGTTGAGAAAATTGTAAAGCAAGTAGATAGCGAGGCTGGTGCTATAAAAGAAACTTCGTCTGAAGTTATGACTTCTGTTAAAGCATCTCCAACACCAGCAATTACAATAGAAAAAGAAGTTTTAAAAGATGTGGTATATGCGCAAAATATTCCAAACGGATATCAGTTAGTGGATAGTACGCCTAAAATAATCATGAAAATCTTTAAAACATCTCAACCAAATATATATTTAGGTGAGGAAACTTCTGGTGCTTCTGGATTAGTATATACTAAAGATGGAGTTTGGTATTTTGAATATTATTCTGGGGATAAGCTAATAGTTAAAACATTAACTATAAAGTTTTAAAAATCATATTTATTTTTCCATCTATTTTTTAAAAACTCTTTAATAGCATTTTCTCTTTGATTTTGATTTGGAGTGTAAAAAGATGTGCCTGATAATTCTTCGGGTAAAAATTCTGTTTCAACAAAATTATTTTGATAATCATGTGCATATTTATAATCTGCGCCATAACCTAAGTCTTTCATTAGCTTTGTTGGGGCATTTCGTAAGGCTAGAGGCACTGATAAATCTCCAGTGTCAGCAACAGCTTTTAATGCTTTATTTATAGCAATATAGCTGCCATTACTTTTAGGAGATGTTGCTAAATAAATGGCACATTGACTAAGAATTATTCGAGCTTCAGGATACCCAATAGTAGTTACTGCTTGAAAAGTTGTATTTGCCATCACAAGTGCAGTTGGGTTTGCAAGTCCAATATCTTCAGAAGCAGAAATAAGCATTCTTCTAGCAATAAATTTTACATCTTCGCCGCCTTCAATCATTCTTGCCAACCAATACACAGCGCCATTCGGGTCACTACCTCTTATTGATTTTATAAAAGCAGATATAATATCATAATGTTGCTCCCCAGTTTTGTCATACCGAACTGTATTTTTTTGGACTTTTTGAGTAACTAGCTTATCGGTAATAATAATGTCATCAGTGCTTTCTGAATTAACAACTAGCTCAAAAATGTTAAGTAACTTTCTACCATCACCTCCAGACAATCTAAGTAAAGCATCAGTTTCTTTAAGGATTATTTTTTTTGATTTTAAATAGGTGTCTTCAGTTATAGCTCTTTTTAAAAGCGCTTGTAAATCATCTCTACCAAATTCATTTAAAATATATACTTGACATCTAGATAGTAAAGCGGGAATAACTTCAAAACTTGGATTTTCGGTAGTTGCTCCTATTAAAGTAACCCACCCTTTTTCAACAGCAGCTAAAAGTGAATCTTGTTGTGATTTACTGAATCTATGTATTTCATCAATAAATAGAATAGGGTTTTTTGAAGTAAACAGTCCGCCACTTTGTTTTGCTTTATCAATGACTTCTCTAATATCTTTTACACCACTATTTATTGCGCTTAATGTATAAAAAGGCCTGCCACTTTCTATAGCAATAATATTTGCTAGAGTTGTTTTTCCTGTGCCTGGAGGTCCCCAGAGTATTAGAGAAGGAATGATTCCCTTTTTAATTTGATGAGTTAACGAGCCATTATCACCAACTAAATGTAGTTGACTTATATATTCTTCTAAATTCTTAGGGCGTACCCTTTCAGCAAGTGGTTCATTCATACCGTAAAAATACAAATTCTACTAATGACAATTTATCATGTTTTGTAATTCTGGTAGTGTTTTTGAATTCTATTTTTTAAATTAGGGATATGTCAGAAAAAAACTATTTTCAGTTTTCAAATACTATTATACTGGTTCCTCTTTTGTTTGCCTTATGTATTTGGTTTGTTTTTTTAATTGAAATTAAATTAAAAATAAATCTCAATCAATATGGTATTTACCCTAGAACTTTAGTTGGGCTTAGGGGAATTTTTTTTAGTCCATTTATTCATGGATCTGCTCAACATTTGTATAATAATACAGTACCCTTAATTGTTTTGACAGCATCAATCTTGTATTTCTATAAAAGTATAGCTTTTAGAGTGTTATTTTTAGGGATTATTACATCAGGATTTATAACATGGTGTATAGGTCGAGAATCATATCATATTGGAGCAAGTGGACTAATTTATGTATTAGCAAGTTTTATTTTTTTTAAAGGAATTTTCACTAAACATTATAGATTAGTTGCATTGTCATTAATAGTTGTATTTGTTTATGGAAGTATGCTATGGTATATATTTCCTATAAAAGACGATATTTCTTGGGAAGGTCATTTATCAGGTTTTCTAGTAGGTCTTGTTTTTGCATATTTTTTAAAAACCCCAGTTCCAGAAGTCAAAAAATATGATTGGCAGAGAGAAGATTACAATGAAGAAGACGATATATTTTTACAACATTTTGATGACAATGGTAATTTTATAGAAAGTAAGCCTGAGTTAAATTTTGATGAAAATGATGAGATTAAAATTAAATATCATTACAAAAAAAATGACGATGAATAGACCTATTGCTAAATAGTGTCTATTTGATTACAAACCTCTTTGTCTTACAGCCTCATATAAAAAAACACCACAAGCCACAGAAACATTTAAAGATCCTATTTCTCCAAGTAAAGGTAATTTAGCTTTTTCATTTACTGCTTTTAAAATTGAAGGAGATATTCCAATGTCTTCTGCTCCCATAATAATAGCACATGAATCTTTAAAAGAAACGTCATAAACAGAGCTCTCTGTTTTTTCCGTTGCAGCGATAATTTTTACACCAGAAGCTTGTAAATAATAGACAGCATCTTTTAAATGATCGACTTTAGCGATAGGAACTTTAAATGCCGCACCAGCTGATGTTTTAATAGTATCTGCGGTGACAGGAGCAGCACCTTTTTTTTGTATGATAATTCCATCAACACCAGTACATTCAGCAGTTCTGATAATGGCACCGAAATTACGAACATCTGAGAGTTGGTCTAATAATAAATACAGAGGTGTTGTATTTACCTTAGCGACTTTCTCAGTAAGTTCTTCAAGAGTATAAAATCGGATTGGCGATATATTAGCAATAACACCTTGGTGGTTTCCTTTTGTTAATCGGTTTAATTTTTCAATAGGAACATAGGAAGAATTAATTCCATTTTTACGAATTAATGTTTCTAATTCTTTAAAAAGATCTCCTTTTAACCCTTTTTGAATAAAGATTTTATCGATTGGTTTATCTGCTTTTATTGCTTCAATAATTGCTCGAATACCGTAGATTTGAGTATTGTTTTCCATTGGGGTAAAGGTAGAAAAAAATGAGTACTCTTAAATGGAAGATATAAAATAAAAACAGGCACACTTTTTAGTGTGCCTGTAGAAGGATTGACCTTTTAAGCTAGCTAATCTTTAGTAATTACTTCTTTAAATTCGGGTCCCCAAGCTGTACCATTAAATGGACTCCCTCCTTGAATAAAGGCGTAAGTAAACTCTAATATTTGATCGCAAGTACTAGTAATTTTTCCAGTTGCGGTAATATTATATGCTGGTTGAGGATCACCATTGTATGTTGAAGTTAAATATGGTTCTACTTGCTTACTAGCATCAATACTAAAAGCCCCAGTTATTAGATTCACATCAACTTTTACAGGTACATTTGTTACAATTACTTCACCCCACCAATCTTGAAACCAGCCAAAACTTATACCATTCATTACTAAGTCTCCATCGTCATCTATAGAAGTTGTAATTTGTGTATTATAACCCCAAGAATCAACTCCAGTCCAACTACCAACATAATCAGATAATTCTAAAAGACAGAAGTTTATTCTTTCTAATTTATAGTTTAAAGTAGTTCCACTTGTAGCGTTGTTCTCCCCAGCATCTACATTTAAAACAAAATCTAAAACTTCACCAACAGGCATTAACTCTGTGTTGGTAATTAAATTTACAGATCCAGAAACAGAACCTGCTGGAATGGTAATAGAATTTGAAGATAATGTATACATGCTAGGATCAATATTTGTAGATGGATCTACTGCTAAATCAATACTTATGTCTTGTGTCTGAGGTAAACCTAATAGGGCAACCGTTATAGTAGTTTCTATATCAACAAGCTCTCCTAATTCATTTACGCCAGTCTGTAAAGATTTTGATGCATCTTTAAATTGAATATAGTAAGTTGCATTCGGGTCTGGGCTATCAGATAGCGCATCAAAATTAGTAGGATCATAATCACATGATACAGCTACTAAAATTGTAAGCAATAAAGCGATATAATTTTTATATATATTTTTCATAATTTTTTATTTTTTATTGATCCCACCAAACTTTAGTTGTTAATGTTACCGCTGGCACATTTTCAGTATTATAGTCTAATTCACTTTGTGGATAAGGGAATCTACTTGGAATTTCGTTTATAACTGCTTGTGGATGTAATGTTAAAGCAGGAAAACCAGTTCTTCTGTAATCAGCATAAGGTTGATTAGTGCCAAAACCATCAATATATTTTTGAGTAATTATATTTTCTAAAGTTACTGGAACACCATTGATATTTGCATCTAACCATGCTGTATTGGCTTCTCCGGTTATTCTTAAAACAGATGCAGCAACCGCAGCTTCATAAGCTGCTTGTGCACTACCTTGTCCAAGAGCTAAACGCGCCTCAGCTTCAATAAATTTTAATTCTGAATAGGTCATTAATTTTGTAGAAGCATCAAATGCTGCAACATCAGAACCAGGTAATGAAGCATTTCCATTTTGACTACCAATTACGCTACCTGTATAATTCCCATCACCATCTTCTTCTGCATAAAAAGGAAGTCTTGGATCATCATTAGCTGCCATCATATCAACTAAAGTGGCTCCCATTCTGATATCTGTTCTTTGTTCTATAAATTGGAAAATTGGATTTCTATTAGCATCCTCAAAAGGCACTAAAAAATCATCTGCATTTGATGCAAATCCAGAAGCTACCGCTGTTAATGCTTCCGTATATGCTGCATTTCCATCTTTATTTGCACGTTGTAATGCATGTCTTGCTTTTATAGAGTATGCAGCTTTTTTCCATTTTGCTATACTACCACTATAAATTACATCGCCAGAGACTGATAAGGCATTATTAGTATTGTTTAAATTAGCAATAGCTTGATCTAATAAAGTATTAATACTTGTATAGATTGATTGCTGAGGGTCATAAATAGGTTTTAAAACATTATTAGAGCCTTGAAATGCTTCAGAAAAAGGCATGTCACCGAATAAATCTGTTCCAATACCAATAGTCGTTGCAATACATACTTGGGCAACACCTGCAAAATTGGGAGATTCTGCACCTTCAGTTTGCGCTTTATTGATGATAAGAGTACTATTCATCATCATTTCAGTATACATTGGATTCCATGCATTTGCTACGTCAGCAGGGGTTAATTGATACCTAGCTTCTGTGAATGATTGACGGTCTGTTCCATCAAACTGTTGCATCCAAATATTAGTAGTTCTTGTTGTATTGTTTCCAACTAAATTATAGCCCATTGATTGCTGAATAGCTGGGAGTAATAAATTCATAGGAACATCTGCTGGGGAATCTGGATCGATATTAATGGTAGAATCGTTCCATTTCTCACAAGAGATAGTTAAAAAAAGTATAGATAGAATTACTACCGCACTTTTGTAATTTATATTTTTGAGTTTTTTCATGATTATTTTTTTTTCAAATTAAAAAGTCAATTTAACACCCATTGTGTAACTCTTTGTACCTGGGCTGTTAAAGTAATCCATACCTTGCGCGTTAGTAGCACCACCTAAGTTCGTTTCTGGATCAATACCAGTATATGGAGTGCTTAACCAAAGGTTTCTACCAGAGAAATATATTTGACCTCCTTTTATGATTTTTCCGATTTCTGGTAAATTATATGCTAGAGTAACATCTCTAAGTCTTACCCAATCTGCAGGTTCCATAGCTGCAGAAGAAGGCCCTCCACCGAAGTTACTACCTTGTCCTTCAAACCATCTTTGATCTTGAACAACTGGTGTTACATTTTCAACTCCACTTGAAACAACATCTCCATTAGCATCAATATGACCATATACACCATTCATGACTACAAGATTTTCGGCAGGTGTTCTATCAAAATCAATACTTCCATCTGTGTTATAGTAAACTTCTCTTTTTTCAGTCTCATCACTAGTTCCAAAGAAATTCATTGCGAATGATGTACCATTATACATTACTCCTCCAGATTTAACATCAATTAGGAATGATAAAGCAAGATTTTTATAAGTAATTGTATTGGTAATATTTGCTGTCCAATCAGGATTGAAATTTCCAATAGGCACTAAACCTTGTGCTGTATTAGTCATTGGATAACCATCCCTAAAACTATCAGTAGGGTCATCATTAATAAGAATAGTTCCATTCGCATCTCTATACCAATCTTCACCGAAAATACTTCTATATTCTTCACCAACAACTGCTCTAACTTGTGGTGTTGTAAACCCACCTAAAAAAATGTTATCAACACCGTCAGCTAATCCAGTAACTATATTTGTAAATTTAGTAAAGTTTGCTACAAAATCCCATGAGAAATCCTCTGTTTTAATAGGATTTGCATTTAGGCTTATTTCAATACCTTTAGATTCCATTGAAGCAGCATTTAAGAAAACAGATGTAAAACCTGAAGATGCAGCAATTGGAACAGACATTAATAAGTCTTTATTGTTGTTGTTGAAATATGTGAAATCAACACCTAATCTACTTTGAAAAAATCTTAAATCGGCACCGACTTCCCATGAGTCTTGTGTTTCATGTTTTAAATCAGGATTACCTAAACCAGAACCAACCGCAAAACCAGTCTGGTCTTGATATGGAAAATTCACACCGTTTGTCCAACCATCAGCAGTTGACGCTCCAAAAAAGTAATTAGAGGTATTGTATGGCGAAGCAATGTTTGCTGTACGAGCTGCAGATGCTCTAAGTTTACCGAAAGATAAAACTGAACCTTTCATTCCTTCAATTTCAGTAAATACGAAACCTAAACTTGCTGAAGGGTAGAATGCTGATTTATTTTGAGAAGGCATAGTAGTTGCCCAATCATTTCTTCCTGTAAAACCTAAGAAAAGCATATCGGCAATTGATAATTCAAGATCTGCAAAAAGTGCTGAAGTTCTAAATCTACTTACTCCACTAGAAACAGTATTGTTACTGGTATTGTTTAATTGGTAAAAATCAGGTATTTCTAAACCAGTCGCATCTCCAAAAAGAGATTTGCCATATGTTGAATAGAAGTTATTACCTAAAGTGAAGCTGAAATCAAAAGCATCAGAAATGTCTTTGCTGTAAGTTAATAAAAGGTCAGAGTTGAAAACGCTATTGTAGCTTGAACTTTCGGCTAAATATCCTGTTGGGAGAGCTCTTGATCCAATTTTGAATTTGTCAATATATCTTCTATTGTACCAATCAATACCTGTATTATATGTTAAATTTAAATCGCTTGTGAATTTAACATTTAAATTTATATTACCAGTGAATCGGTTGATGTCTTCCGTAAAAGAAATGTTATTAGAAACCCAGTATGGGTTGTCATAACCACCACCGTTTCTATAGTTACGTTGCGTGCCATCAGCAAATTCATATCCAGCACTATTGTCAAAGGTAGATGCAGTTCTAACTAGACCAAGCATGATACCAGAAACGTTAGAACCTTTTTGAATTTGAACAGCTCTTGAATTGGTATACGCCATATCAGCACCAAAAGTAATAGCATTAGACACTTTTGTAGAACCACTTAAACGAGCAGTTGTTCTTCCAAATTGGTTGTTTGGAATAATACCAGATTGCTCTAAGTTAGACATTGAAAAGAAATAATCTCCATTTTCACTGCCATTACTAATACTTAGTCTATTATTAATATTTGTTCCATGTTGGAAAAATTCAAAAGGATCATAATATTGTGCTGGAGTTCCATTACCAGTTCCTTTCGGAACTAAACGACCATTTGGATCCCATTTATAAGAAGTGTCACCGTCATATTCTAGATCAGCGATTTTTGCTCCCCATGAAGCTGCATTACCTCCAGCCCAGTTGCCATTAGTACCTTGTGAATATAATTTTTGTCTACCTGGGACTTGAGATATTACATCTACACCAACCGAAGTATGAAACTCAATTTTTTTAGAAGTAAGATTTTTACCAGATTTTGTTGTAATGATGATAGCTCCGTTTGCAGCTCTTACACCATAAAGTGCTGTCGCTGCACCACCTTTAAGAACAGAAAGACTTGCGATATCATCAGGGTTAATGTCAATACTTCTATTTGAGGTGTTTACCCCTCCAGTTCCACTACTACCTCCTCCAGTAGCAATTGGCATACCATTTACTACAAATAAAGGTTGGTTGTTTCCAGTTATAGAAGCAGATCCTCTAATAGTTATGAAAGTAGATGCGCCAGCTTCACCTGAAGAACTTACAATTTGAACCCCAGAAGTAGTTCCAGAAAGAGAGTTTACTAAATCTGCATTAGGTTTTACACTAATTGCTTCAGCATCCACAGTCTGAACATTGTAACCAAGTGTTTTATCTTTTCTAGATATCCCTAAACCTGTTACAACAACTTCTTCTAATGCTTGAGCATCTTCAGTCATTTGTACATTAATAGTATTGCTTGCTCCAACAAGCTTTTTTGCTTCTTTTTGCCCAACATAGGTAAACAATAAAGTTTCACCAGTACTACATTTGATAGTGTAATTACCATCAAAGTCTGTTTGAGTACCATTAGTCGATCCAACTACGACGATATTTACACCAGGAAGCGGTAGACCATCTTGGTCTGTAACAGTTCCTGAAACCGTCTTTTCTTGTGCGAATGTCAAATGCACAACAAACGCTAAAAGAAGCGTAAAGATTCCATTTACTTTTGTTTTCATTATTATATTATTTGAATTAGTTATCAGCGAAAGTCTTAAATCCTTGTTAATTATCCTAACAAAAAATAAGAATATTTTATGAATATTTTAAAATTATATTAACAAGACTGTATTGGTAAAGGTTTTGTTAAAAATAAAGTATATTGAAATTAAGAGTATTTATATTTGTTATCTATGAAGATTTTAAAAAAAAGGCACTCCTTATTAATGAGTGCCTTTTTAAAAAAACTAATGATTTTTATTTTTAGTTTACATCCCACCACAGTTTTGTGTAGCGCGTATCAGGTCCTTGAATAGCGTTAATTGCATCATAATTAGCCTTATTGTTATCTTCTACAGAAGAATCATAAGCATCTCTAACAGGGATTGTTGCTATAGCAGCATTTGCTGAAGGAGTTAGTGCTGGTAAATCTAAACGTCTCCACTCTGCCCATAACTCTGGTCCATTAAGATATAAGGCAACCCATTTTTCATATGCAATATCTGTTAATGTTGCAGATGTATGTGCTGCAGTATAGTCATCAATGTCATCAGTACTAACACCCCAATATTCCATAGAATCTTCAATACCTTCTTTAAAAAGACTTGCAGTTGTACCACTACCTACATTCCAACCTTTTAAGGCAGCTTCTGCAAGAGAAAACTTCACTTGAGCGGAAGTATAAATAGGTGTTGGAGCATCTGGAGTGTAAATAATAGTTGCTGGAGGGAATGAATAATTTGGAACGTCTCCATTCACTTTTCCATTTGGTGCACCTACATATGGTTCGTCAATTCCACCTGGGAATAAAACAACTGGTGAAATACTGTCCCTAGCTGGTTCTCCATATTCAAATAATCTTGGATCTAAATTAGTTCTTAGTGATTCAACTAATGTAACTGAAAGAATAAAATCTTCTCTGGTTTTATATCTATCTGCCCAAGGACTATCGCTTACATCATCTGCTCCATAAGTATAAAGAATATTGTCATCATTGCTCATAATTAATTGACCAGAAGCGACAGTTTCCTCAAATTTAGTTTTGGCTAAGGATGGGTTTGCATCTGATATTCTTAAAGCCATTACCATTTTAAGGGTATTGGCAAACATTATCCATCGATCCATATCTCCACCTAAAATAACATCGCCACTAGGACCTGAATTAGAAGTGTTAATAAGCGCTAAAGCTTCTTCAACTTCTGCAAACATGATATCGTATAACTCTTCTTGGGTATTAAACTTTGGTTTTGGGAAACTTATCCCTTGAAAAGCTTCTGTCCATGGAAGTGCGCCCCATCTGTCTGTTAAAAATTGCAAATAATAGGCTCTTAGGAGCATAGCAACGGCAATTTGATTGTCATTATCTCCATAAATGGCTGCATCAACTTTTAATACTTCATCACTATTTATTTTGATAATTTCATTTAAGTTTTGAATAGGTCCTGTATAAAAATCATTATACGATGCCGTCAAGCTCGTATATCTTGAATCACCAGGGTATTGTCCTTCTGTTAAATGCTGCATAAACAAAATTCCTTTAGTACTTGTGATAATATCACTAGGAATAGATGATTGTGCTCCTGTCAATAATTGTGATGTTATTGCTTCAGTTGGTCCACTAGGGTCATTATTTGTATTTCCAAAATCTACAGAGTCACAAGAACTATAGAATATTGAAATACATACCAATACTACTATATGTTTTATTTTATTATTCATTTTGGATTATTTTAAAAAGTTACATTTAAGTTTATACCTATGGTTTTTGAGTCAGGTAATTGTCCTCCTTCAGCCCAGTTCAAATCATTTCTTTTTTCTATTTCAGAAGGGTCGATCCATGGCAAATCTGAATAAATTAACCAAAGGTTGTTAGCATATAAACCAATAGAGGCTTTTTTTAATTTAATTTTCTCTATTAGTTTACTATCAAAAGAATAGTTTAATCGAACTGTTCTTAATTTTATATATGTTGCGTCATGGACATTGTTTTCATAAGAAGCTCCAAGGTTGCCAGAGTTAAATAGATCTTGTGGATCAACATAAGCATCAACTGGAGTTCCATCAGAAATAGGATTTCCGTTAGCATCTTCACCAGTTTGCAAGACTCCAACAATATGTACTCCACCACCAGCGCTAACTGGATCTCTTAAAGGTAGTCCTTTGTCATTTAAACCTGCAGTTTGTGCTGATAAACCTGAATGATCAAAATATCTTTCTGTTCTTGAATAATATTTACCTCCTTTTTGAAAATCAAATCCAAGATTTAAATCAATATTCTTATAAGTCATGTTTGAAGTGAAACCCCCAGTGAAATCAGGTAAAAGACTACCAATTAATTTATTTGATTCTATTGCGTATTGGTAGTTGCCATTAGATTTTGGGATATATATTCTATTTCCATTGTCGTCCGTTGCAAAACCAGGACCGTAAAAAAGACCCCATTCTTGCCCCACACGTTCTTGTAAACTAACACTACCATAGGTGCTTAAATTCCTAGAATCTAATGATTCACCTGTGTTTGGGTCTGTATATAATTCATCAACAAATCTTTCTAGGGTGGCGAAATTAACACCTAAATTCCAATTAAAGTTATCAGTTTTTATAATATCCCCAAATATACCCAATTCAAAACCTTTTGATGTTTGCTTACCTGAGTTTATTGTAATACTACTATAACCTGTTGAACCATCTAATGATACAGGTATTGGTAAGTTAACATCTTCTCTGTTGAAATAAGTTAGGTCAAAAGAAATTCTATTATTGAAAAACTGTAATTCTGTACCTAGTTCTAATTCTTTTCTTAGACCTCCAACTAAATCTGGATTTTCTTGTGCTCCATTAACATATAATCTTCCATTGCCTTGATATAATGATCCAACTTCATAAACGCTTCTAATTTTATAAGGATTAGGATAATATGGAGCACTTCCATAGCCAGCTCTAAATTTCGCAAATGATAACACATTATTTTTTGGAAGTAATTGGCTAGCTACGAAACTTGCAGAAGCTCCATAAGTGTTTACCCTATTATCCTCTGGTTGCGCTGTGGAAGACCAATCTAATCTATAAGAACCGTCTAAATATAAAGTGCTTTTATATCCGACAGAAGCTTTAATAAATGTTCCTCTTCTTTCTTCTAGCTTTTTTTCATTATATGCATTAATAGGATCTTGTGAACCACTTAAATTGTAAAAATTAGGAATAGTTAAATTCCCGACAGTATTTGCACCTAATCTTCTATAATTTTGTTCAATAAGTTCAGCTCCCAAGCTAGCGGTAAGATCTAAATCGTTGTTTAAATATTTATCTGCATAATTAAGCATTGCGAAATACTCATTTTTTATATTTCGAGTTTGAATTTCTTCGTACATAGCAGGATCTAATAGACTTTTTGTAGTAGATCTGTCATCTGCTAAATAGGAGTGAAACGTTCTTCTTGCTTCGGCGGTAATATTGAATTTCTCATTAAAGGTATAAGTTCCTCCAATTTTCCCAAAAGTTGAATTCTTATACTCATTTAAATAATTTTCATAGGAGTGAAAATAAGGACTGTCCCAATACAAGGGTCTTGGGTCTCTAGGACCTCTTATATTCCAGGAAACCACTTGGCCATTTCTTTCATAATCTGCTAATCTTGATACATCTAATTGTCTTTGCCACCATTGGTTCATGTTAGAAGCGATGTTTCCATAACCTTGCGTTGGATTGTTTAAGGTGTATCTATCTTCATAGTTAATGTTAGTGAAAATTTTAAACTTATCATTTATATCATATGATGCATTAATAGAAAATTTAGTAGACTTGTTGTTGGAATTTGGAACAATTCCGTTGGCGTTCACATGTGTTAGTGTTGTTCTGATGTTGTAATCATCATCTGCTTTTGAGAAAGCTAAAGTTACAACATTTGTAAGTGCTGATTCGTAAAAGGATTTCACGTCATTTGGACTTGGAGACCAAGGTCTTGTTTCTCCAAATTCTGGTGTTCCTGGAATCCAGCTATCCCAATGACGAGCAAGAGTACCATCTAATTTTGGACCCCAACTTTCATCTGCAAAATAATCAGTATATAAATCTCCATCAAATGATTCCCAGCTCGCAGGATCAGTTGCTGCATTGTAATCAAAAACATTCCATATTTGGCTATAACCCCCTCCATATTCATTTTGGTATTCTGGCATAGTTGCTACAGAGTTGATGGCGGTATTTACATCTACTTCAAAAGATGCTGCACCTTTTTCTGCATTTTTAGAGGTAATTACAATAACTCCATTTCTTCCATCTGGTCCATAAATTGCAGTTGCTGAAGAGCCTTTTAATACGGACATGCTTGCAACATTTTGAGTATTAATGTCGTTGGTGTTGTAGATTCTAATACCGTCTACTACATAAAGTACGTTGGTACTTCCTCTCAATCTTACTTCAGATGGACTAAAAGTTGTGCTTGAATTTCCGATAATTTGAACCCCTGAAACTTTACCTGCTAAAGCATTAGAAATGTCTTGCTCTCTAGCTTTTACTAAAGCATCACCATCAACAGTCTGTTGTGAAAATCCAATAGATTTTTTTTCTCTTTTCACGCCGTAACCTGTAACCACAACCTCACCTAATACTTCTGCGTCTTCTTGCATTTGTACGTTTAGGGTGTTTTGGGCTCCAACGACCATTTTAACTTCTTTTAAGCCAACATAAGAGAAGGAAATTGTTTCCCCTACTGTTGCGCTGATGGTGTAATTTCCATCAAAATCGGTTTGAGTACCATTTGTTGTTCCAATTACTAGTATGTTAACACCAGGTAGCGGTAAGCCATCTTGGTCTTTAACATTACCAGTAATTGTCTTTTCTTGTGCAAATGATAAATGCACAACAAACGCTAATAGAAGCGTCAAGATTCCATTTACTTTCGTTTTCATTTTATTAGAGTATTTTGAATTAGTTGCGACGAAAATCAAAATTTTTTGTTAAATCTCCTATGATTCTTCAGTGATTTTAATGTTTTCATTGAAGTATTATCAACACAATAAAAATGACTTGTCTGTATTATGGAATGATTAATTTAGGCGTCGTATATTTTGAATATCTTAATATATTAAGTAATGACATATTTTTCTGTTCTAACGCGTAGTATAAATCTTAATAATTAGAGTTTAAACTCTATTTTTTAGATGGCTATATTTTGATGTTTAAAAAAAACATTTAAAATAAATCGCTCAGTATTTGAATTATTACGAATTATTACTACATTTGCCGACCCTTAAAAAAGGGTAAGTTATATATAGATACAATTATAGTATGCCAACAATTTCACAATTAGTACGAAAAGGAAGGGCCACGATTACTAAGAAGAGTAA
>TARA_R110000796_G_scaffold14011_22_pt1 | contig 106177 bp, 94 predicted proteins | sample TARA_R110000796 | Tara Oceans TARA_R110000796 (sample SAMEA4397815) | marine metagenome | biome: Polar Biome; feature: [SRF] surface water layer (ENVO:00010504); material: water (ENVO:00002006), including particulate matter (ENVO:01000060) such as... | depth 5 m
CTGCAGCCAGTTCGGGATGATCTTTCGCCATATGGGCGCGCAATTGCTCGAAACTGTCGAATGGCAAAGTCTTGCCCATCACATCCGACAGGGCCCGCAAAATGCTCCAGTCCTCGCGCGCGTCGCCCGGCGCAAAAATCGCCTTGTTCGAACGCTGAACGCGCCCTTCGAGATTGACATAAGTGCCGTTTTTCTCGGTATAGGCAGCGCCCGGCAGGATAACGTCCGCCGCATGGGCACCGGCATCGCCATGATGGCCGATAAAGACCTTGAAGCTATCCTTGAACGGCTCGTAATTCATTTCGTCCGCACCAAGCGCGAACAGCAATTTCGGCTTCTTCGCCGCAATCGCCTTGATCCCGCCATCGGTAGCATAGCCGAGCGCCAGCCCGCCGGTGCGCGAAGCACCGATGTGGAGGACGTTAAAGCCGTTCCAGCCATCACGAACCAGTTTATATTTCCCAGCCAGCTTGAGCGCTGCGCCATGCGCGCCTTCAACGCTGAGCGCACCACCACCAAGGATGATCGCTGGCCGTTCTGCGCCCTTCAGCGCATCGGCAATCGCCTTGGGCAGCTTCGTCAGCAAGCCCATATCGTCACCCAGCCATTCGACCGGATAGGTCTGGTCTGCTTCGGGGCCGATGCCATAAACCTTCGCTCCGCCCTTGCGGACAGCCTTGCGGATGCGGGTGTTGACCAGAGACGCTTCCCAGCGCGGGTTGGTCGAGACCAGCAGGATCACGTCCGCTTCCTCGATACCGGCAATGGTAGAGTTGAAGTTCACCGCGGCGAGATTGGACACGTCATAGGAAAGTCCGGTCTGGCGGCCTTCCAGCATGTCCGACTTCATCGACTTGAGCAGTTTTTTCGCCGCGTACATGGTTTCGCAGTCAACCAGATCGCCGGCAATAGCAGCAACCGAGCTGCCCGCGTTCACATCGGCAATCGCCTGGAATGCTTCGTTCCAGCTTGCTTGTTCCAGCTTGCCGTTCTTGCGCACATAAGGCTTGTCGAGACGGCGCTTCATCAGGCCGTCGATCGCGTGGCGGGTCTTGTCGGTCGCCCATTCCTCATTCACGTCATCATTGACCCGAGGCAGAGCACGCAGCACTTCGCGGCCACGGCTGTCGATCCGGATATTGGTGCCAACACCGTCCATCACGTCTATGCCGAGCGTCTTGGTCAATTCCCAGGGACGCGCTTCAAACGCATAAGGCTTACTGGTCAAAGCGCCGACCGGGCAAAGGTCGACAACATTGCCGGACAATTCGCTGTGCACCGCGCCTTCGAGATAGGACGTAATCTCCATCCCCTCGCCGCGACCAATAGCGCCAATTTCCTCGACGCCGGCGATTTCCTCGGCAAAGCGCACGCAACGGGTGCAGTGGATGCAGCGGGTCATCACCGTCTTGACGATCGGTCCCATATATTTCTCGGTAACCGCGCGCTTATTCTCTTCGTAGCGCGATCCGCCCTTGCCATAGGCCATCGCCTGATCCTGAAGATCGCATTCGCCGCCCTGATCGCAAATCGGACAATCGAGCGGATGGTTGATCAGGAGAAACTCCATCACCCCTTCGCGCGCCTTCTTGACCATTTCGCTGTCGGTGCGGATTTCCTGGCCTTCGGCAGCCGGCAACGCGCAGCTCGCCTGCGGCTTCGGTGGTCCCGGCTTCACTTCAACCAGACACATGCGGCAGTTGCCCGCAATGCTCAGGCGTTCATGATAGCAAAAACGCGGGATTTCCTTGCCGGCAAGCTCTGCGGCTTGCAGCACGGTAGCGCCCTGCGGCACTTCGATTTCGATGCCATCTACGGTTACTTTAGGCATAGCTACTCCGCCGCCTCCATGATCTCTTCGCCCTTATGCTCGCGAATACGGCGTTCCATCTCCGGCCGAAAATGCCTGATCAGGCCCTGGATCGGCCAGGCCGCTGCATCGCCGAGCGCGCAGATAGTGTGGCCTTCGACCTGCTTGGTGACTTCATACAGCGTGTCGATATCGCCGATTTCCGCGTCGCCATCGCGCATTTTTTCCATCACGCGCCACATCCAGCCTGTGCCTTCGCGGCATGGCGTACACTGGCCGCAGCTTTCATGCTTGTAGAAATAGCTGAGCCGCGAAATCGCGCGAACGATGTCGGTCGACTTGTCCATCACGATGACCGCAGCGGTACCGAGACCGGAACCAAGCTCCTTGAGACCATCAAAGTCCATTGGTGCGTCCATGATCTGCGCCGCCGGAACCAACGGAACCGAAGACCCACCCGGAATAACCGCAAGCAGATTGTCCCAGCCGCCGGTGATACCGCCGCAATGTTTCTCGATCATATCCTTGAACGGGATCGACATCGCTTCTTCGAACACTGCCGGTTTGTCGACATGGCCGGAAACCTGGAACAGTTTCGTACCGTGATTGCCTTCGCGGCCAAAGCTGGCAAACCAGGCAGCGCCACGCCGCAGGATCGTCGGAACGACCGCGATAGACTCGACATTGTTGACCGTGGTCGGGCAGCCGTAGAGACCTGCACCGGCAGGAAATGGCGGCTTCAGCCGTGGCTGGCCCTTCTTGCCTTCGAGGCTTTCGATCATCGCGGTTTCTTCGCCGCAGATGTATGCGCCGGCGCCGCGGTGGACGAGGACGTCGAAATCATAGCCGGATTTGGCGGCATTCTTGCCGATCAGACCCGCGTCATAGGCTTCCTTGACGGCCGCCTCCATGACCTTGGCTTCGAAAATATATTCGCCGCGAATGTAAATATAAGCCGCGCGGGCCCGCATCGCGAAACCGGCGATCAAGGCGCCTTCAATCAGCTTGTGCGGATCGTTGCGCAGGATTTCGCGGTCCTTGCAGCTGCCCGGCTCGGATTCATCGGCGTTGATGACGAGAAAGCTCGGCCGCGGATTGCCCTGGCTGTCCTTGGGCGCTTCCTTGGGCATGAACGACCATTTCAGGCCGGTCGGAAAACCCGCTCCGCCACGACCGCGCAGGCCGCTGGCCTTCATTTCCTCGATGATCTTGTCATTGCCGCGCTTGATAATATCGGCGGTATTGTCCCAGTCACCGCGCTTCTGCGCAGCCTTCAAGTCATAGGATTGAAACCCATAGACATTGGTGAAGATACGGTCTTTGTCCTGAAGGAAATCAAACGCCATTATTTTTTCCTCCAACGGCCCCAAAGGCCGCCGATAATGCCAATGATGACCACGCCGAGCCCGATCCAGCCTGCATATCCGTCAACGTGCATGGCATCACCACTCTTTCCGGTAATCGTGATTGGCGTCGACCATGGCTTTCAGATTGGTCGGACCACCTTCGGCTTCGCTGGTCTTGCGACCGATTTGGGAACCGACCTTGATGTCTTTGTCCGCCGCCAGATCTTCGAGGATCCGGGTCATGATGTCATAATCAAGATCTTCGTAATTATCGTCGTTGATCTGCACCATCGGTGCGTTGGAGCAATTGCCCATACACTCGACTTCGGTCAGCGTGAACAGCCCGTCGGGCGTGGTCTTGCCCTTGTTGAGACCCTTGTTCTTGCAGGCTGCCATCACATCATCGCTGCCGCGCAACATGCAGGGCGTGGTGCCGCAAACCTGCACATGATAGCGGCCGACCGGCGCTAGATTATACATGGTGTAGAAGGTCGCGACCTCATAGGCCCGCATATAGGGCATATCGAGATAGGCAGCGACATATTCGATCACCGGAACCGGCAGCCAGCCCTGGGTTTTCGTGTCTGCACCAACCTGCCGCTGGGCAAGGTCGAGCAGCGCCATAACCGCCGATTTCTGGCGGCCAGCCGGATATTTCGCAATCTGCCATTTCGCGAGCTTCTCGTTCGCAGGCGTGAAAGCAAAATCGCCCCATTTGGCACGGGTTTCGATCTCGTCGGGGATGGTTGGTGCATCAGCCATTATCGGTCACACTCTCCAAATACGATATCAATCGCGCCCAAGATCGCGGTGGCGTCGGGCAGCATGTGGCCCTTGGTCATAAAGTCCATTGCCTGCAGATGGCTGAACGCGGTGGGCCGGATCTTGCAGCGATAGGGTTTGTTGGTGCCGTCGCTGACCAGATAGACGCCGAATTCGCCCTTCGGGCTTTCGGTCGCGACATAGACTTCGCCGGCCGGAACGTGGAAGCCCTCGGTGTAGAGTTTGAAGTGATGGATCAAGGCTTCCATCGACTGCTTCATCTCGGCGCGCTTGGGCGGGACGATCTTGCGGTCGGTGGAGGCAACCGGTCCGTCAGGCATTTCATTCAGGCACTGGCGCATGATCCGCGCGCTTTGCTTCACTTCTTCAACCCGGACCATGAAGCGGTCATAGCAATCGCCTCTTGTGCCGACCGGAACGTCAAATTCCATCCGGTCATAAACATCATAAGGCTGCGACTTGCGCAGGTCCCAGGCAACACCGCTGCCGCGCAATACCGGACCGGAAAAGCCCCAGCGCACAGCATCGTCTTTCGATACGACCGCGATATCGACATTGCGCTGCTTGAAGATACGGTTGCCGACAACGAGGCTCATCGCATCGTTGAACAGCGTCGGAAATTCATCCAGCCAGTCGGCCATATCGGTGAGCAGCTTCAGCGGCACGTCCTGATGGACGCCGCCGGGCCGGAACCAGGCACTATGCATCCGCGCGCCACTGGCCCGTTCGAAAAATTCAAGACATTGCTCGCGGATTTCAAACACCCAGATGTTCGGGGTCATCGCGCCGACGTCCATGACATGGGCGCCGATATTGAGCATGTGATTGCAGATGCGGGTCAGCTCTGCGAACAATACCCGCAGATATTGGCCGCGAAGAGGTACTTCGAGATCGAGCAATTTCTCGATCGCCAGCACATAGCTGTGCTCCATCGCGAGCGGCGAGCAATAATCGAGCCGGTCAAAATAGGGCAAGGCCTGCAAATAGGTCTTGTGCTCGATCAGCTTTTCGGTGCCGCGATGCAGCAGACCGATATGCGGATCGACGCGCTCGACCACTTCGCCGTCCAGTTCCATCACCATCCGCAGCACGCCATGGGCGGCCGGATGCTGGGGACCGAAGTTGATCGTGAAATTCTGGATTTCAAGATCGCCAACCGTCGGGTCGGCGTCATCTGCGATATGATCCATTTCGTCGAGATAGTCAGACATTTGATATCTCCGATTCAATGCCGTTCGGGCTGAGCTTGTCGAAGCCCGGCTTGTGACAGACCATGTCCTTCGACAAGCTCAGGACGAAAGAGTTTGCGGGCCGGAAACTCACTTGCCCTCCCCCTTCTTTTGCGTACCCGACTTGGTCCGTTTCGGAGCAGGCTTCTTGACAGCCGCCTTCTTGCGCTTCGATGGCTTGGCCGCTTCTTTATTGGCCTTGTCGCCCGCGCCGGTGTCATTTTTCTTGTCTGTCGTTTTCGGTGTCGGTGGTGGCGCTTCGCCGCCCACTTTTTCGTCACCGGGCAGAATATAATCCGCGCCTTCCCATGGCGACATGAAATCGAAACTGCGGAAATCCTGCGCCAGCTTGACCGGTTCGTAAACCACGCGCTTGGCTTCTTCGGAATAGCGCATCTCGACATAGCCGGTCAGCGGGAAATCCTTGCGGAACGGGTGACCCTGAAAACCATAGTCGGTCAGGATGCGGCGCAAATCGGTGTTACCGTCAAACAGCACGCCGTACATGTCGAACACTTCGCGCTCGAGCCAGCCAGCGACTTCCCAGATATGGGTGACGCTGGGCACCGGCGTATCCTCGTCCGTCGAAACCTTGACGCGGATGCGGTGATTCTTGGTCAGGCTGAGCAAATGATAGCAGACCTCGAACCGTTCCGGACGATCCGGATAGTCAACGCCGGCTATTTCCATCAACTGCTGATATTCATGCTTGTCGCGCAGCTTGTCCAGCACCAAAGCCAGCTTGCTGCGCTCCACGGTAAAGCTGATTTCGCCATAAGCCTCGACCGTATCGATCAAGGCAGCGCCGATGGCTTTGCCAAGCTTTGCAGCAACGCCGGTGTTGCTGGAGATTACAGGTGCGGAATTTGCCATATTAGCGCTCGAATGTCCCGATGCGGCGGATCTTCCGCTGCAATTGCATTACGCCGTAGAGCAAAGCCTCTGCGGTCGGCGGGCAGCCCGGCACGTAAATATCAACCGGAACGATCCGGTCACAGCCACGGACAACCGAATAGCTGTAGTGGTAATAGCCGCCGCCATTGGCGCAACTGCCCATTGAGATCACATATTTCGGGTCGGACATCTGGTCGTAGACCTTGCGCAGAGCCGGTGCCATTTTGTTGCAGAGCGTTCCGGCAACGATCATCACGTCCGACTGGCGCGGACTGGCGCGCGGCGCAGCGCCGAAGCGCTCCATGTCGTAACGCGGCATGTTGACGTGGATCATCTCGACCGCGCAGCAAGCGAGACCGAAAGTCATCCACCACAAGGAGCCGGTGCGCGCCCATTGAAACAGCTCTTCGGTCGACGTGACAAGGAAGCCCTTGTCATTCACTTCCGAATTCAGGTCCTTGAAAAACCCCTCGTCGGGATCGGTATTCGGACGCATCGGGGTACCATCGGCGTTGAGTATCGCCGAACCCGTGGTGTTAGCCTCTAATCCCACTCCAGCGCTCCCATTTTCCAAGCATAAATATAACCGATGATCAGTTCCGCGAGGAACACCATCATCGTCGACCAGCCAACCCAGCCGGTCAGATCAAGCGATACCGCCCACGGAAAAAGAAACGCCGCTTCGAGATCGAAAATGATGAACAGGATCGCGACGAGATAGAAGCGCACGTCAAACTGGCTGCGCGAATCTTCGAAGGCGGGAAAGCCGCATTCATATTCCGAGAGCTTTTCAGCGCTGGGATTATGGGTTCCGGTCAATCGCGAGACGCCCATAGGCAGAAACACGAACGCTGTCGACAAGCCAACGGCTACGAACAGGAACAACAAAATTGGTGCATATTCGGAAAGATCGACCACAAACAGACTCGTTTCGCTAATATTTGGGCTGCTTTTAGGCAGTGGCTCCCCATGCCGCAAGGTCGAAATGGCTTAAATTTACGGCCTTTTGCGAGCCATTCGCACTTACAGCAGCGACTTTGCCAATATCCGGTGCAACTTGCTGTGCAGCGCTTCGTTCGAGGCCAATATTTCGCCCTGACCGATTGGCTGATCGCCGCCGGTATAGTCGGTGACAAAACCACCGGCTTCGCGGACCATCAGTATGCCTGCAGCAACGTCCCACACCTTCAGACCCGCTTCAAAAAAGCCGTCATAACGACCGGCCGCCAGCCAGGCGAGGTCGAGCGCAGCCGAACCGTTGCGACGGATACCCGCCACCTGCGGCGCCACGGCACCGAAAATACGCGCCCATTCACCGAGATCGCCATGACCCTTGAAAGGAATGCCGGTGGCAATCAGTGCTTCTGACATATCGCGACGGGCCGACACGCGCAAACGGCGCTCGCCAAGCCATGCGCCCTTGTCCATTTCCGCCCACCATGTCTGGTCGTTGAGCGGTTCGTAGATCAAACCACTGGTAATTTTGCCCCAGCCGCGGCCGTCGAGCGATGGCTCCTGAACCGCAATTGAAATCGCGAAATGCGGGATGCCGTGGAGAAAATTGGTCGTGCCGTCGAGCGGATCGATGATCCAGCGCGGCTTGCCTTCCTCGCCTTCGATCATGCCGCCCTCTTCGAGAACGAAGCCCCAGCCGGGACGAACCTTCAGCAGTTCGTCATACAGAATCCGTTCGGCGCGCATATCCGCCTTGGATACGAAGTCGGCCGGGCCCTTTTTGGAAACCTGGAGATGTTCGACTTCACCAAAATCCCGGCGCAGGCGCGATCCCGCCTTGCGCGCAGCGCGCTCCATGACGGTGATAAGGGCGGAATGTGCTGGCATTTAATTATCTCCCCCCTCCTGTTTACCGGAGGGGCTGTGGGTGGGTCTATCTATTTTTCAAAGAGCGGGTGAGCAACATGGTCATGCCCGCCCCTGCCCCCTCCCGCAAGCGGGAAGGGAATCTATATTGTCAGGAAACTTTACCGACATATTCGCGGGCATAGACGTCGACGATGATCCGGGTTCCCGCCGAAATGAACGGTGGCACCATGACGCGAACGCCATTGTCGAGAACAGCCGGCTTATAGCTGGATGAAGCCGTCTGGCCTTTGACCACGCCATCGGCCTCGACCACCTCGGCCTCGATCTGGTCGGGCAGTGCCACGGAGATCGGCTTTTCGTCATAAAGCTCCAGTTGCACGTCCATGCCATCCTGCAAGAATGCCACGGCGTCGCCAAGCAAATCGGCGGGCAACGTAAGCTGCTCGTAATTTTCCTTGTCCATGAAGGTCAGCATGTCGCCATCGGCGAACAGATATTGAAAGGTCTTGGTATCAAGCCGGACCTTCTCGAGCGTGTCCGCGCTGCGGAAACGAACATTGGTCTTGCGGCCATCAATGAGATTTTTCATCTCGACCTGCATATAGGCGCCGCCTTTGCCCGGCTGTGTATGCTGGATCTTGGCGACCTTCCACAAGCCACCTTCATATTCCAATATATTGCCCGGACGGATATCTACACCGCTGATTTTCATCGCTTGTCTCGCTCGATCGTTTGTTTGATTGAGCGGCGCTGTAATCTGCTGGCCGATAATAGGCAAGCCCGCTGACACCGAAAGGCTATAGGATTGCCCAAAGGTCTTTTTCATACAATACGGAGAATCGCCCGGCAGCTATAACCGGATCATGGTAGAGACAGAAATTATCCGGGCCCGGCGCGACGACGGCGATGCGGCTCCAGTCGAGCGATGCGCGCTGGCCGCTGGCCTGTTCGGCTATTCAATTTCTCGTGGTCAGATGGGCTCGTTCAAACCAACCGAAGGCTATTTGCGCGATATCGAACAAATGCCCAGTTTTGCGCCGCCATCGGTGAACAACTTTGTCATCCAATATCTGTCCTCCAATGTCGGCAGGACCAGAAGCTCTTCGTAAAAGCAGCTAGCTGTTTTCCAAAATTTCAGTGAAACGTTGAACGGCGTGAGCCGGGCCTTCGGAATCATTCCAGACGGCACCGCTCACCGCAAGGAAATCTGCGCCTGCGTCAATCAATGGCTGGCAATTGTCCGGTGTGATCCCGCCAATCGCCACGCAGGGAATTTCCATCATCGCCGACCACCATTGCAATATGTCCAGCTCCGGCGTATGAAATGTTTCCTTCGTCTGGGTCGGAAAAAAAGCACCAAACGCCACATAATTTGCACCGCCCTCGCCCGCTTCCATCGCAAGATGACGACTGTCATGGCAAGTGATACCGATCTGGATATCATCGCCAAGCTCCGCTCGGGCATTTTTCAGTTTCTCGTCACTTTGCCCGAGATGCACGCCATCGGCGGCCAATTGCCTGGCCAGCGCGATATCGTCGTTGACGATGAAGGCCACGTCAAATTCGTCACAAATGGCTTTCAACGGCCCGCCAAGCCGCGCCGCTTCCTCGTGACCGATATCTTTCACGCGAAACTGGAAGGCGGCAACCGGCCCCGCTTCCAGCGCGCTTCTCAGCCGCTGCGGAAAATCGCCGCCGGTTTCCAGCGGCGAGATAAGATAGAGTTGGCAACCCTGATTATCGCTCACGTGATCAACAATCCCGTCTATCTAGGCGATCGACGCGCGATAGATCTGGTCGATTGCGCCACCCAATACTGCGTCAAATTCCTCATCATTCTGGGAAACCCGCAGATCCTGAAGCAATCCACGGCTGAAGCTGGCGATCATGCCTTCATTCTTGGTCAGTTCCGCACAAGCATCTTCGGTCGAATAACCGCCGGACAGCGCTACCAGACGAACCACCTTGGGATGATCGATCAGCGATTTGTAGAGATTGGGCTCGACGGGAATCGACAATTTCAACATCACCCGCTGGTCATCCGCCAGAGCATCGAGCTGCTTGTTCAATTCACCGAGCAATATCTTGTCACATTCGGCGCGTTCGTCGCTTTTGATATTCACTTCCGGTTCGATGATCGGCACCAGTCCGTGACTCAATATCTGTTTGCCGAATTCGAATTGCTGCGCGACATTGGCGGCAATGCCCTTGGCATTGGCCTTGTTGATGACCGAACGCATCTTGGTGCCGAACATGCCTTTGGCGACAGCATTTTTGCATTGCTCGTCAAGGTCCGGAATAGGTTTCATCAACTGCACGCCATTTTCTTCGTCAGCCAGTCCCTTGTCGACTTTCAGAAAAGGTACGACGCCGCGATCCCACAACGCTTCCGGAACAGGCTTGCCGCCGGCTTCGCCATTCATGGTCTTCTCGAACAGGATTGCCCCGATGATCTTGCCGCTGCCAAAGCTTGGCGCGGTAATGATGCGGCTGCGCATCTTGTGGATCAGTCCAAACATCTCGTCATCGTTCGAAAACGAATCTTCGCCAATGCCGTAACCGGCCAGTGCCTTGGGCGTCGAGCCACCGCTCTGGTCCAGCGCGGCAATAAAGCCCTGACCATTTTCAATCTTGTTCAACATTTCACTATTCGCCATTCTTGCATTCCCATTAATTTTCAATCGGATCGTTTGAGTGCTTCGACGCCGGGCAAGACCTTGCCCTCCATCCACTCGAGAAACGCTCCGCCCGCAGTCGATACAAAGCTAAAATCATCGGCAACGCCCGCCTGGTTGAGCGCAGCCACCGTGTCGCCGCCGCCTGCAACCGAGAGCAATTGCCCTTCCTTGGTCAAGGCCGCCGCTGTTCTCGCCAGTGCGACCGTTGCAACGTCGAAAGGCGGCGTTTCAAACGCGCCCAGCGGACCGTTCCAGACCAGCGTCTTGCAGGTCTTGAGCACGTCTGACAGGGCCTCGACAGCGGCCGGACCGATATCGAGGATCATTTCGTCGGCCGCGACCTCGTGCACATTGACGGTGCGGGTTGGCGGATTGGGCCGGAATTCTTTCGCCACCACGACATCATAAGGCAGGTGCACCGTGCAATTGGCCTTGTCGGCCGCTTCCAATATTGCATTGGCGGTATCGGCGAGATCATGTTCGCACAGGGATTTGCCGACATTGACGCCGCGTGCAGCCAGAAATGTATTGGCCATGCCGCCGCCGATGATCAGATGATCGACTTTCTCGACCATCTGCCGCAACACGTCGAGCTTGCTGGAAACCTTGGCCCCGCCGACGACCGCGGCAACCGGATGTTCCGGATTGCCCAGTGCCTTGTCGAGCGCGGTCAATTCGCGTTCCATCGAACGACCGGCATAAGACGGCAGATAATGCGCCAGCCCCTCGGTCGTCACATGGGCGCGATGCGCCGCAGAGAAAGCATCGTTGACGTAAAAATCACCGAAGGAAGCAATCGCCTTGGCCATAGCGGGATCATTCTTTTCTTCACCCGGCGCAAAACGGCTGTTTTCCAGCACGGTGATGCTGCCGTCCGGCAAAGCGTCGATCGCGGCCTGATCGGGCTCTTGCATGAACCCGACATCCCGGCCGAGAACCGCTGCCAGAGGCGCAACCACGGGCTCGAGGGAAAATTCCGGCTTATGCTCGCCTTTCGGGCGACCGAAATGGGCGATCAACAGCAGTTTCGCACCCTTGTCGGCCAATTCGACGACCGTCGGCAACGAAGCCTTCAACCGCATATCATCAGTCACTTTGCCATCCGCCATCGGGACGTTCAGGTCGACGCGGATCAGGCCGCATTTTCCCCGAACTTCACCGATGTCATCAAGCGTTTTAAAACTGTTAGCCGACATTAATCAGAACCTTTATGGTTTAGAGCAAGCCTGCCATTACCTTGGCAGTATCGATCATGCGGTTGGAGAAGCCCCATTCATTGTCATACCAGCTGACGACGCGGACGAGCTTGCCGTCCATAACCGTCGTTTCGAGGCTGTCGACGGTGCTGCTTGCCGGCTGATGGTTGTAATCGCTGGAAACCAGCGGTTTGTCTTCAAACACCAATACGCCCTTCATCGGGCCTTCCGCTGCCGCTTTCAGCGCACCGTTGATTTCCTCGACCGTGGTGTCGCGGCTGGGCGTGATCACCAGATCGACCAGGCTGACATTCGGTGTCGGTACGCGGACGGACGAACCGTCGAGCTTGCCGTTCAATTCCGGCAATACCAGACCGACAGCGCGGGCCGCGCCCGTTGTTGTCGGGATCATGTTGACCGCACCGGCCCGGGCACGGCGCATGTCGCTGTGCATCTGGTCGAGGATCCGCTGGTCGTTGGTGTAGCTGTGGATCGTGGTCATGAAACCGCGCTCGATGCCGACGGTGTCATTCAGCACCTTGGCGACCGGTGCGAGGCAGTTAGTCGTGCAAGACGCATTGGAAACAATGAGATCCGATGACGTCAGGACGTCGTGATTGACACCGAAGACAACCGTTTTCAGATCTCCCTTGGCCGGAGCCGAGATCAGGACGCGCTTCGCTCCGGCATCGATATGCGGTTGCGCCGCATCCTTGGACTGGAAGAAGCCGGTGCATTCGAGCACGATATCGATACCCATGGCAGCATGCGGCAGATCGCCGGGATTGCGTTCGGAGGTGACTGCAATTTTCTTGCCATTGACCATGATGTGATCGCCGTGAGCGGTGACTTCGCCGGGGAAGCGGCCATGAACGCTGTCATAGGCAAAAAGCAGCGCGTTGGATTCGGCGTCAGCGAGATCGTTGATAGCGACCAGCTCGAGGCCGTCATCATCGCGTTCCAATATCGCGCGCGCCACAAGACGGCCGATCCGGCCAAATCCGTTAATTGCTACTTTCGTCATTGCTATTGCTCCTTTGAATTCAAAATTACCGCTAAATTTCAGCCAATTTTCTTCATTATCTGCGGGGTGATGGCATCCACGGTCAGGCCGAAATGCGCATATAGATCGTCAATCGGCGCCGAAGCCCCGAAACTGTCGATGCCGAAACGCAGCCCGTTCAGACCGGTATAGCGTTCCCAGCCGAAAGTCGTACCCGCTTCGATCGAGACCCGCAGCACAGCATCACCGCCAAGCAGTTCATTCCGATAGTCATCGGACTGCCCGTCGAACAATTCAGTACAAGGCATCGAGACCACATCAGCGCCAACGCCGGCCGCTTCCAGTTTGGCCGCGACATCCATCGCCAGCGACACTTCGGAACCGGTAGCGATCAATACGACCCGCTTGTCGCCTTCCGCCGCTTTCAGGCGATATCCGCCTTTTTCACAGAGATTTACGCTAACGTCATCACGCAGCGGCGGCAGGCCCTGACGAGTCAGTGCGAGAGTCGACGGACCGTCTGCACGCTTGATCGAGAGCGCCCAGCATTCTGCCGTTTCAATCGCATCGGCGGGCCGATAGACGTGCATATTCGGCATCAGGCGCAGACTCTGGATATGTTCGATCGGCTGGTGGGTCGGACCATCTTCTCCCAGGCCGATGCTGTCATGCGTCATGACATAGACGACCCGGGCATTCTGGATCGCGGAAAGCCGCATCGCGCCGCGGCAATAGTCGGTGAACACCAGGAAAGTCCCGCCATAAGGAATGATGCCGCCGTGCAGCGCCATTCCGTTCATCGCCGCTGCCATGCCGAATTCGCGGATACCATAATAGATATAGCGTCCGGAATAATCGTCTTTTGTCAGAGGCTTGGTCGAAGGAGTTTTGGTATTGTTCGAACCCGTAAGATCGGCGCTGCCGCCAATCATCTCGGGCAGCGCTTCGGTAATTGCGCCCAGCGCCATTTCGGAAGATTTGCGCGTTGCCCATTTCGGCGGGTCTTTAGCCAGACCCGCGAGATAGGCCTGCATCGCGCTGTCATCCGGCAGTTCACCAGCCATACGCCGCTGGAATCCTGCCGATTGCGCGTCGCCGCTCAGCCGTTTTTCCCATTCGGCCCGGGCAGCAGCGCCCTTTTCACCAAGTTTCCGCCAGGACGCCAAAACATCATCCGGAATGACAAAAGGTTCGGAATCCCACCCGAGAGCAGCGCGGGCTCCGGCAATCTCCTCGTCGCCGAGGGGAGCGCCATGGGTTGCCGATGTGCCCTGTTTTGTCGGAGCGCCATAACCGATGACCGTCTTGCAGGCGATCAGCGAAGGCCGTGGATCGGCTTCCGCTTCGCTCAGCGCTTTGCGGATATCGTCAAAATCGTGACCGTCGCAGGAAACCACATGCCAACCCGATGCCCGATAGCGTGCCGGAATATCTTCGCTAGTCGATAATTCCGTTCCACCGTCGATAGTTATGCCGTTATCATCCCAAAGAACATTAAGTCTTCCAAGCCCCAGATGCCCGCCGAGACCAACCGCTTCGTGGTTGATCCCTTCCATCAGGCAACCGTCACCGGCGATGACCCAGGTCTTGTGGTCGACCAGATCGTCGCCGAAGGTCGCGTTCAGATGCCGTTCGGCAATCGCCATACCGACGGCAGTGGCGAAGCCCTGCCCCAGCGGTCCGGTGGTCGTCTCGACCCCTTCCAGCTTGAAATTTTCCGGATGGCCCGCACAAGGCGAGCTAAGCTGGCGGAAATTCTTGATATCATCCAGCGTTGGCCGCGCATAGCCGGTCAAATGGAGTAACGAATAGATCAGCATCGATCCGTGGCCCGCCGATAATACGAACCGGTCACGGTCCGCCCATTTCGGCGCTTTCGGATCATATTTCAGAAAGTCGCTGAACAGGACAGTGGCAACATCCGCCATACCCATCGGCATGCCCGGGTGGCCACTGTTCGCTGCTTGCACCGCATCCATGGCTAGCGCCCTGATGGCGTTTGCCATGTTCTTTTCGGTAACAGTCATGACTGGTCTAATCTCCCGGATTGGCGAGTGAAAGCGCACAGCGAAATGCTGCGATTCGCTATTTTGCCTCTTCCTTTGATGATCCAGCAAGGCGGCGTCAAGGACCGCTTTTAAGGATCTAGTGTTTACGGCGCCGGAATAGATTGATAGCAACGCCAGACAAGACCTTACCTGTTGGAAGCAAGCTATGGAAAATGCTCATGGACAATGAACCAGTCATCCTTGCCATAGGCCGGATTGAACGCGCCTTAAGTCGCATAGAATCGGCAAAAGCCAGTATCAAGACAGAGATCGACCCGGCACTGGCGGCGCGCCACGAAGCGTTGAAGTCGGAAATGCAGCAGGCCATCGAGACGATAGACAGCCTGATCGAACGACAGGAACATTGATATGGCGCAAATGAAACTGGAAATCGGCGGACGAACCTTCATGGTCACCTGTCAGGACGGCGAAGAATCGCATCTCACCAAGCTTGCCACAATGGTTGACGAGAAAACCCGCGAATCCGGTGACCCTTCAAGCCTGACCGAAAGCCGGATGCTGCTGTTTACATCATTGCTGCTGGCCGACGATCTGCACAACGCCCAAGCTGCGTCCACCCCGCCTGCGGCCGCACCTGCCCCGCCACCAACCAGCCCAATCAGCGATCAGGTTGTAGCAGCGCTGGAAAAACTGGCCGATCGCACGGAACAACTGGCAAATAGCCTTGAGTAACTCCTATATCACGCCTAGATAAGATCTGACGGGTACTGTCTGGCACGAGCTTGATACGAACATCCCTGAGGCGATATAACTTCCTAGGGAGCTGTCCCTGTACGGATTGCGGACTGTTTTGCAGTCGGGTCCGATGCATATGGCACCCACCTGACGTAATAGGCGTCAGAGGATTTTCCGGCAAACGACCAAGATGGTCCCGTCACATTTTCAAAGAAAGCATGTTTTTTGAGTATCTTGAAAGAGAATAAGAAGAAACTGCGTAAAGAATATAGAAGGCGGCGGGATGCCTTTGTTGGCCAGCTCGACGTGGCAAGCCGTAACCTGTCTTTCCGCCGCCCTCCCTCACCACTGACCCGCCTGTTCGAACCGGGCCAGACGGTCGCATTCTACCGGAGCGTCGGCAGCGAAGCCCCCACTGAGCGGCTGATCGAATATCTGACGGAGACCGGCGTCAATATTGCTTTTCCTCGCGTAACGGATAACGGCGTGCTGGAATTCCGGCTGGTGACCGGCCCTGAATTGCTCGAATCAGGATTCCGGGACATTCCCGAACCTGGCGACACATGCCCCCTCGCCGATCCTGACATGATCATTGCCCCGCTTGTGGCCTTTGACCGATCGCTGCGGCGACTGGGTCAGGGTGGCGGCTATTATGACCGGAGCTTTGCGCAATATCCGGAGGTCCCCCGCATTGGCCTTGCCTGGTCAGTGCAGGAAGCGGCAGAGATCCCGAGCGAGCCCCATGATCTACCGCTGCACATGATCGTGACGGAATGTGAAATAATAGAATAATTTAGGATGACGTCATGACATCAGAAACCGATAGAATCCGACAAGAACAACCAAGCTGGCGCAAGCCAGTCGGCATGATATTGATATTGTTTCTGATCCTGCTGTGGTGCGGCATAGCCGTGACGCTGATCGATTATCTCAGCGGGCTTAATTTCTGGCTGCAATTGCCAGCCTATGTCATTCTGGGGATTGGCTGGATCTTTCCGATCCGTCCGTTGCTGACCTGGATGAACAAGGGGGCTTTGCGCCATCTCCCGGAAAACAAGGGAAATGGCGCGAGTGACGAGACTTGAACTCGCGACCTCCGGCGTGACAGGCCGGCGCTCTAACCAACTGAGCTACACCCGCTTATGTGCCTCTATAGGCGGTGAAGCAGCGCAAGTATAAGAGCGGTGCATCCCTGTCAACTACACTCTTTCGATTATCACAGATATTTCTCGAAATGGCCGATCTAGCCACGATTTATCACCCTGCCAGATAAGCGCGCCAGACATGGTTCCGAGAAAATCGCAAAACCTTATATTGACGGCAACAAATACCGTAAGTTACATCCCGTTACGGTTAACAGGGCGTAAAGCAGAGCGAAACGGCTCGTTAATTAACTAAAATTATTGGCTGTTTTCCGACGGTTTCGGCGGCGAAAAACCCATGACGTCATCCAGCATCTGTTTACCAAATATTTTTCTTTCTTTGCCATATAGATTGCATGACCAGAGAAGAAAAACAGGCTTGCGAATGGGTTTCGCATCCCCTTGCCACAATTTCCGTCCGACGGCGATTGACGCTTGCGGTGAGTGCCGCAGCTCTTTTTTTGACACCGGCATCTGCGCAGGCAGCAGGCACGGTCGCGGGAACCGACATCGTCAATGTGGCACAGGCAACGTTTGACGCACCATCGGGCGGTTCACCCGTCACCATTGATTCTAATATAGTCACTATCAAAGTCGACGAGCTGCTGGATGTCACGGTAGTGTCCAGCGACCCCGGCGATGTGGCCACCTCGCCCGGATTGACCGGACAGGCCACCACCTATCAGGTTACCAACACGGGCAACGGCGACGAAGCCTTCACGTTATCAGCGGATACGGCAAAGCCCGGCGACGAATTTGACACGACGTTCGAACAGATCATTCTCGATAGCAATGGCAACGGCGTTTACGATCCCGGAGTCGATTCCATCTATACGCCCGGCACCAACGACCCGGTGCTTGCGCCTGATGAAAGCGTCACCGTTTTCATCCTTTCCACCATTCCTGCCTCCGCCGGTGATGCTGATCGCTCAGAAATCGAACTTTCTGCCGTGGCCAAGACCGGCAGCGGTACGCCGGGCGACATATTCGCCGGACAAGGCGATGGCGGGGGCGATGCGGTGGTTGGTTCAACCGGCGCGAGCGACAAGGACAGCGGCTTCTTGGTAATCCAGGCTACCGAAATCACTTTGGTCAAAAGCGCGACCATCGTCGATCCCTTTGGTGGAACAGAGGCCGTGCCAGGTGCAGTCATCCGATATCAGCTGGTTGCAACGACAACCGGCACCGGAAACCTGACCAATCTGGCGATCACCGACGATATCCCGGCTGACACCACTTATAATAGCGGAAGCATCACCCTGGAGGGCGCGGCACTGACCGACGCTCCCGGTGATGCCGACGCGGGCGCTTTCGACGGCAGTGCGATCGCCGTGGCTCTGGGCACGGTGCCGGGCGGACAGACACGCACCATCACATTTCAAGTAACCATCGACTGATAAGTTTCAGGGGGACAGCTACATGTTTAAAAGATTTTTCATTGCGATAGCACTGATAGTTCCTGGCACCGCCATGGCGGCCAATAACGTCAGCCTGTCGAGCGACGTGTTTATCGAGCGCAAGGTTGCGAAACCGAACGGCACCACCGCTTTGGTTCTCGAGCAGCCAAAAACAGTCATTCCCGGCGACAATCTCGTGTTCGTCGTCAAATATAAAAATGTCGGCAGCGCGCCGGCATCCGATTTCTCTGTCACCAACCCGCTGCCAAAGGCGGTGGCGTTCAATGGAACGTCTGATGGCACCGAAATTGTCTCCGTTGACGGAGGCAAAACCTGGGGGCCACTTTCGGCTCTCACCTACGCGAGGGACAATGGCGACATTCGCCCTGCCCTCATGACCGACGTGACTCACGTAAAATGGAAATTTAATCGCGCCCTTTCCGCAGGATCGGAGGGGAAATTGATTTTCCGCGGCACTGTAAAGTGATCGCAACCGCTATGGATTGCCGCGGGGTTAGGCAATCCAATTAAGTGAAACAGGAGACAGTTATGACCAGTATACTGAAACTTCTCGTTGCCACTAGTACCATTTCTGTAGCGGCGCTGGGTGCAAACCCCGCGTTCGCTGCAGACTTGGGCACTGATGCCGGAACGAGTATTACCAACAATGTGAGCGTTGCTTTCAACGTCGGCGGGACCGCGCAAACCGCGGTTACCACCAGCGACACGTTCGTTGTCGACAGAAAGGTCAATCTTGTTGTGGCCAAAAGCGATGCGGTGAACACCATCGTCGCTCCCGGACAGACCCAACAGGCCGTGACCTATACCGTCAGCAACCAGACCAACGATACGATCGACGTGTTGTTGACGTCCGAACAGCTAGGCGGCGACAATTTCAACACGACCGGTACCACAACTTACTATCGCGATAACGGGGATGGTATATTCAACGCGGCCGATACGCTGATCACCTATATCGACAACCTCGCCGAAGATACCAGCGTGACCATTCACGCTGTGGCGAACATTCCGACGGGTGTCGTAACCGGCAATCTGGCGAATGTTGCTCTGATTGGCCAGGCGGCGGCCCATGGTGGATCGGGACTTCCTGCTACCGGCGCCGGCGTGAAGGGTACGGCCTTCGCCAACAATTCCACAGCTGTTGATGATCCAACGCTGGTCCAGAACGTCTTCGCAGACGGGGCTGGTACGAGTACCGGTGATGTCGCCGGCAATGGCTATCACAGCGCCACCGACACATATCAGATTGCTGCAGCGAACATTTCGGTGTTCAAATCCAGCCGTGTGGTCAGTGATCCGCTGGGATCAACCAATCCGAAAGCCATACCCGGCGCGGTTATCGAATATTGTATTTCGGTAGCCAATGGTGCGGGTTCGGCGACGGCTACCGGTATAGCTATCACCGATACGCTGCCGGCGGATGTGGGAGGCAACGGCATTACCTTTGTCCCCGGTTCGATCTTTTTGAACGCAACTGCGACGATTACGGTCGGTCCGCCGAAGACCCAGACATGTACTGGTGGTGCTGCCGGTGGCAGTATTTCGGGACTGACGGTCAGTGGCGCCTTGTCTGACATCGCTGCGGGCACGAACCGCGCCATGATCTTCCGTGTAACGGTAGACTAGGCACTCTGGAATCTGGCGGCAAACCGGCGTTTGTCTGGTTTGCCGCCGTTTTTCAGGCATAGCTGTGGGTATATTCACCACCTTTTTTAGGCCAGTCGGCCTAGCCTTTGTCGCAGGCGCTTTAGCCGTGCCTGCTGCTACGGCACTCGTGCAACCCGCGTTTGCCGGGGAGCAGTCGCATGCCCAGAATCTGCCGCTGATCAGCAATATTGCGCAAGTGGAATGGGATATAGGTGGCCAGAGGCTGCAGAAGCCCTCCAATCGCGTCGACATTCAGGTCGTTCCAGCGCCTAGCGCGCCGCCCGAGATCACAACCTATCAGTTCAGTGATCCTCCGGGAGCCGAACAAGTGCGCATCCCGGGCACGATGTGCCGTGGTTCCGCAGGAAGTATACCGATCGAACTGCACGGCGCCTTTGCCGCTACGTCCACGAACCCGGCATCGATCACGCCGACCGACAAAATCCGGGCCGGTGCGCCGCTGATCGTGTCCATCCTAGCGCCAAGCAAGAATTTGGACCCGCTGACGGTCGACAGTTTCGAGATCGTCCTTTCGACGCCTGCAGGCGACCGCGAAGTGATCCTGATTTCGGAAACCGGCCCCGATACATCCCGTTTTATCGGGATGATCAACACCGCCGCAATACCGCCCAATCCGGTGCAGGGCGACTGCAGGCTGTCGGTCCATCCCGGTGATACACTCGATGTTGCGATTGCCGAAATGGCGGGAAATCCGCTGGGCAAAGTGGCGCTGGGCATATTGATCGATCCCTTTGGCGAAACGTTCGATAGCGGTGACGGCGCGCCGGTATCGGGAACGCGGGTCACCCTGATAGATGTTGCAACCGGACAGCCGGCCGAAGTTTTCGGTGATGACGGTGTGTCGGCCTTTCCCAGCACAGTGATCACCGGCGACACGGTGACGGATAGTAGCGGCACCGTCTATAATTTCACCGAAGGCTTCTATCGCTTTCCGTTCGCACGAGCGGGGCGCTACCGCTTGCTGGTCGAGCCCCCGCAGCCCTACAGTTTCGCATCGGCAGCCACGCCCCAGCAACTGGCCCCCTTGCGGCGGACAGACGGGATGCCATTCACCATTGTCGACGGTTCCTATGGCGGGATCATCATATTGAATGACCCTGCTCCGGTGCGCGTCGATGTGCCGCTGGACAAGCCGGGGACGGACCTGATCATCACCAAAACAGCTTCGGCGACGCTGGCGGCGCCGGGAGACGCCGTGCAATACCGGGTCACGGTAGAAAATAGCGATGCTGTGCGAACCACAGGCCAGATTACGATTTCCGATCAGCTACCGCGCGCAATGCGGCTCAAAACCGGTACGATCCGCTATAATGGCGAACTGATCACACCGGTTGTTCAGCCCAACGGACAGGATTTTACCGTCGAGGCACCACCCCTGCCCCCTTCCGGCAGCGGTCTGCTGACCTATATCGCGGAAGTGCGTCAGGACGCGCAGCCGGGAGACGCCCTCAATCTCGCCTCGGCGAGCGATGATCGCGGCGCGACCAGCCCGACCGTCGACGCGCTGGTTCGCGTGGAACGCGACGGTATATTCGAACGGTTCACGCTGATCGGCCGGATTACCGACGGCGGCTGCTCGACCGATCCCGAAAAAGCTTCGGGAATTGGCGGTGTTCGGGTGATCTTGCAAGACGGGACCTATACGGTCACCGACAGTGAAGGTCGCTATCATTTTGAAGGGCTGAAACCCGGCCTGCACGTGGTTCAGGTCGATCCGTCAACCTTCCCCGCCGATCTCGCGCCGGTCGACTGCGCGCGAAACACACGGACCGCTGGCAGCGATATTTCCCGCTTTGTCGAAGGCCGTGGCGGCGCACTGAAGCGCGCGGACTTCCGGGCAAAAACCGTTGCGCCGAGAGAGATCAGCGAAAAATATAACTATCACAAGCCCGCCGTTCTGTCTGATCCGGAAGCTGCCGGAGCCGGTCAGGACTGGCTATCCGGTCAGGAGCCCGGCATCGCATGGCTGTTCCCCGAAGTGGATCATAATCCGCGCGTCAAGGCATTGCGCGTCGCGATCAAGCATCAGGACGGCCAGAAGGTTGAACTGTCGGTCAACGGTAAGCCGGTCAATCCCCTTGCTTTTGACGGAACGAAGAAGAGCGCGGACGGCACAATCCGGGTCAGCACCTGGCGCGGCATCGAAATCGAAGAGCGGACCAATATCTTCGTGGCACGGGTCGTCGATCAGAATGGCGCGCTCGTCCAGCAATTGGAACGCAAGGTTCATTATGCCGGCAGTCCGCTGAATGCCGAACTGCTCAAGGACCGGTCGGTCCTGGTCGCCGATGGCGTTACCCGTCCGGTGATTGCCGTGCGGCTAACGGATCGCACCGGCAAGCCCGCCCGCAACGGCATGGTAGGCGATTTTAGCGTCCCTGCGCCATATGCTCCGGCGATTGAAATCGATGCCCAGCAGGCCAATCAGTTAGCCGGTCTCGAACGGGCTGAGCCGGTATGGCGGGTCGAAGGCGAGGACGGCATCGCCTATATCGAACTCGCCCCGACGACGGCCTCCGGCTCGCTCAGCATTTCCTTCCCCTTCCGGGATGGCGAAGTGGAACGGACCCAGCGTATCGAGACATGGCTTGATCCGGGCGACCGTCCTTGGACCGTCGTCGGCTTTGCCGCCGGTACGCTTGGCTTCAACACGCTGGACGAACGGCTCGAGGACCTTGCCGACGACGAGGACAATATCAACGTCGATGGCCGCGTCGCGCTTTATGCCAAGGGCCGTGTGACCGGCAAATGGCTCATGACCTTGGCCTATGACAGCGACAAGCAGGAAGACGAAACGCTGTTTCAGGGCGTCATCGATCCCCGCAGCTATTATACCGTCTATGCCGACCGCAGCGAGCAACGCTATGATGCCGCTTCGGTGCGCCGCCTCTATCTCAAGCTGGAACGGCCGCAATTTTACGCCCTGTTCGGCGATTATGAAACCGGCATCAGCGAACCCGAACTGGCGCGATATCAGCGCGCATTCAACGGCATCAAGGCGGAATATAAAAGCGATCAGGTCCATCTCAACGCCTTTGGCGCGGACTCGCCAAATCAATATCGCCGCGAGGAAATCCAGGGCAACGGCCTGTCCGGTCCTTATGCGCTCGCCGCACGGGATATCCTGGCGAATAGCGAGCGGATCACGCTGGAAACGCGCGACCGCTTGCGTTCGGACCAGATCATCGAACAGACCGAGCTGACCCGGCATATCGATTATGACATCGACTATCTCGCCGGCACCTTGCGCTTTCGCGAACCGATCCTCAGCCGTAGCAGCGGGCTCGATCCGCAGTTCATCATCGCCGAATATGAAGTTCTCGGCGTTGGCGGGCGCAATCTCAACGTCGGTGGCCGCGCGACTTACCAGACCGCCGACCAGAAGCTAAAAATCGGCGCGACCGCGGTGCATGACGAGGACGAGAGCGTCAAAACCGATCTGCTCGGCGTTGATGTCCGCTATCGCCCGGACGTCAGAACCGAATTCCGCGCGGAACTGGCCGTCACCGACAATGAAGCAAAAGCGGTCACCGCGACAAACAGCGGGCAAGCCGCCACCGCCTGGCTGGTCGAAGCCGAGCATCATGGTTCGAAATTCGATCTGCTCGCCTATGTCCGGCGTCAGGCGACCGGCTATGGCCTGGGCCAACTCAATGCCGCCGAAACCGGCACCCGTAAATTCGGTATCGACGCCAGCGTAAGGGTCCGCGAGAATCTGTCTCTGGCGGTCACCAGCTATCAGGAAGATTTTCTGACGTCGGGCGCCCGCCGCCGCTCCGGTACCGCCGAACTGGAATATCGCACGAAGGACAGGTCGTTCCGCGCAGGTCTCGTCTATGCCAATGACCGGCTGTCCGATGGCACCGAGAACGAGTCCAGGCTCGTCCGGCTGGGCGCGACCCAGCAGTTGTTCGACGGCAAGCTGGAACTGGATGCGCAAACCGAATTTGCTCTGGGCGGTCAGGACGAAAGCATTGATTTCCCCGCGCGGCACAGCTTCTCGGCCCGCTATGCCGTCACCAAGAATATCAAGATCATCGGCACCTATGAGATTGCCGATGGCGAGAATATCGATGCCCGGACAGCCCGGATCGGTGTCGACGTTACGCCGTGGGACGGCGGACGCATCGTCAGCAGCATGAACCAGCAGGAAATCACCGAATATGGCCCGCGCACTTTTGCCGCCTATGGCCTGACCCAGAGCATTCCGCTGGACGACAAATGGACGATCGATTTCTCGCTGGACGGCAATGAAACCATCGGCGGATTCGATCGCAACGACGTAATCAATGAAGAACAACCGGTCGCTTCCGGTGGTTTTCTGGGCAATGATACGACGCTGACCGAAGACTTCCTGGCGGTCACCGCCGGCTTCACCTTCCGTCATGACGACTGGAGCTGGAACGGTCGGGCCGAATATCGCGATGGTGATATTAGCGAGCGCTATGGCTTTACCACCGCGCTCCTCAAACAGATCAGCGAAGGCAGCGCTTTGGGCGCGCTCGCCAGCATATTTGTCGCGGAGGACGAAACCGGCGTCAGCACTAGAGTGATCGAAGCGGAAGCTAGCTGGGCCCATCGCCCGGCCGACAGCGAATGGTCGTGGCTCGAGAAGCTCGAATTCCGCGAAGATCGCGTGCGCAATGCCGTTTCCGGCACATCCGGTCCGATCGGCGGCGCTCTCCTTCTCGTCGACGGGAATGTGACTTCGCGGCGGATCATCAACAGCCTGAGCGTGAACTACACACCGGTTGATGCCGCTAACGGCCTGTTCACCGAAGCTGGCGAATATGGCTTCTTCTGGGGCAGCCGCTATGTGTTTGACCGGTTCGGGCAGGATGATGTCGAAGGCTGGAGCAATGTCATCGGTGCGGATATCAAATTCGACCTGTCCGACACGATCGATGTCGGCGGTCAGGCCACCGCGCGCATCGGCAATGGTTTTGACAGCATCGCTTATTCCGGTGGACCAAGCGTCGGCATCACTCCGTTCAAGAACGGCTATATTTCGGTCGGCTATAATGTCGTCGGCTTCGCAGACCGTGACTTTGAAGAAAGCCGCTACACCAGAGACGGCCCGTTCATCACCTTCCGCCTGAAATTCGATCAGGAGAGTTTGGGAAGTCTGGGGCTTTGAGGGTTCAGCGCCCTTCGCCCGTGAGGGAGAAGAAAGAGCCAAGCCAGACTTTCCTCGTTCCGTTCGCACTGAGCCTGTCGAAGTGCACCTATCGGCGCGCGCTGTCCTTCGACAAGCTCAGGACGAACGGCAACTCTCCGGCCCCTTCTCCCGTGAGGGAGAAGGATACAGAGCCTTATGAGCAACGCGAATTAGGCGGCGTTGGATGAGGGTGTTCTGCTCTCTGAAGTGCAGAACACCCTCATCCAGCTGCGACTAGGCAGCCAAGCTGCCAAGTCTTCGCATCCTTCTCCCTCACGGGAGAAGGCAGAATTAAGCCTATTCAATCCGCGAACAGCAGCACCGGCGTCTCGAGGAAATGCTTGAGCGCCTGCACATAGCTTGCGGCATCATAGCCATCCACCACACGGTGATCGCACGAGATCGACAGGTTCATCAGCTTCCGCGCATGGATTTCGCCGTCGATGATCATCGGACGTTCGACAATCTTGTTCGGTCCGATGATCGCCACTTCGGGACGGTTGATCACCGGCGTGGTCGCGATCCCGCCCAACGGGCCGAGCGATGTCAGGGTCAGCGTTGATCCGGTCAGTTCTTTCGCCGTCGCGCTGCCATCGCGTGCGGCGGCGGCAAGACGGCTAATTTCCGAAGCCAGTTGCCAGATATTGAGATCCTGGGCGTTGCGCAGAACCGGCACCATCAGCCCTTGCGAGGTCTGGGTCGCCATGCCAAGATGGACGGCGCCATGGCGTGTGACAAAGCCGGCCTCGTCATCATAGGTCGCATTCAGCATCGGAAAATCGCGCAATGCTTTGCAGATCGCCGCGATCATGAGCGGCAGGATCGTCAGCTTCGCCCGCTCGCCGCGATTGGCGTTGAGGTCGCCGCGCATATCCTCGATCTCGGTCATGTCGATTTCGTCAACATAGGAGAAATGCGGAATATTCCGTTTAGAATCCGCCATATTTTGCGCGATTTTGCGCCGCATTCCGATGACTTTGATCTTTTCGTCGTCACGTTTCTGCACGGCACCCGACGGACGATAGCCCTGCCCCGCACCATAGTTGAGATAGGCATCGAGATCGCTGTGCCGGATATGCTCACCCTGCGCCTTGACCTCGCTTAGATCGACACCGAGATCGGCGGCCCGCTTGCGAACGGCAGGCGTAGCGAGCGGTTTCGGCTGGCTGGCTGGAGCGGAAATGGCGTCAAGATTTGTTGGAGCACTGGAAGGGTCTTCAGACTCCTTCTGAGGAGATGCACTTGTTGGAATGTCCGAATTATTTTCTTTTTTATCAATAACTTGTCCTGACGGCACGACGTCATCTTGCGCTTGATCCGTCTCGTCCGGGACGGCGAGAGATGCTTCCAAATCTTCCAATTTATCGACATCGACGTCACCCTCAACCTCGATCTCGACCAGCATCGAACCGATCGCGATAATGTCGCCTTCTTCACCGGCCAGGCCGATGATCTTGCCCGAAACCGGCGCTTCCATCTCGACGGTCGCCTTGTCGGTCATGACGTCGGCAATCTGGTCGTCTTCGGCTACGACATCGCCGATCTTGATATGCCATTTGACGATTTCCGCTTCGGCAATACCCTCGCCAATATCCGGCAGGTTGAATATATATTTGCTCATGATTTCAAATCCCTGACAATCTTTTCCAACGCTTCGCCGATCCGGACCGGACCCGGAAAATAGGCCCATTCCAGACTGTGCGGATAGGGCGTGTCAAATCCGGTCACCCGCTCGATCGGTGCCTCGAGATGATAGAAACAGCGTTCCTGCACCAGCGCCGACAGCTCCGCACCAAAGCCGCTGGTCCGAGTTGCTTCGTGCACGATCAGGCAGCGACCGGTTTTCTTGACCGACTTTTCGATCGTCTCGATATCGACCGGCACCAGAGTGCGCAGGTCGATAACCTCGGCATTTATGCCATGTTCCTCGACCACCGCCTTCGCAACATGCACCATCGTGCCATAAGCCAGAACCGTCACCGCATCGCCTTCGCGAACAATCTTCGCCTTGCCCAGCGGCACGGTATAATGGCCTTCCGGCACTTCAGACTCGGCGAATTTCGACCATGGCGAGACCGGATTGTCATAATAGCCGGTGAACGGACCATTGTAGATCCGCTTGGGCTCGAGAAAGAGCACCGGATCATTATCCTCGATCGACGCGATCAATAGCCCCTTGGCGTCATAAGGCGTTGACGGAATGACGGTTTTCAAACCGGAAACATGGGTGAACATGGCTTCGGGCGACTGGCTATGCGTCTGCCCACCGAAAATACCGCCACCGACCGGCGAGCGGACGGTCATCGGCGCGGTAAATTCGCCCGCCGAGCGATAGCGCAACCGCGCTGCTTCGGAAATCAGCTGGTCCATTCCCGGATAGATATAATCGGCAAACTGGATTTCCGGTACTGGCCGCAAACCATAAGCGCACATGCCGACCGCCGCACCGATGATGCCGCATTCGGAAATCGGCGTATCGAAACAGCGCGTCTTGCCGAATTTCTCCTGAAGACCGGCGGTCGCGCGGAAAACCCCGCCGAAATAGCCGACGTCTTCACCCATGATCACGACATTCTCGTCGCGCTGCATCATCGTTTCGAGGCCGCTGTTGATGGCCTCTATCATGTTCATGACGGCCATTTGATTTCCCGTTCCTTATTGGCTTGCGCCGCCTGTTCCTTGAGATGCCAGGGCATTTCTTCAAACACATCCTGAAACATCGTCTCAAACGGCTGGTGCAGACCGTGGCCCAATATGCCGTTCTTGGCTGCTTCGGTCACCGCTTCCTTGACCGCTGCGAGACATTCTGCGTCCAATTGCTCCTGCTGCTCATCGCTCCACACGCCGCGCTGGATCAGATGCTTGTTAAGCCGGTTGATCGGATCACCGAGCGGCCATTCTTCCCGCTCTTGCGCACTGCGATAGGCGGTCGGATCATCGGACGTGCTGTGCGCTTCGGCCCGATAGGTGAAATGCTCGATCAACGTCGGCCCCTGATTGGTCCGCGCCCGCTCTGCCGCCCAGCTTGTGGCCGCATAGACCGCCAGCGGATCATTGCCATCAACACGCAGGGCGGCAATGCCATAGCCGGCACCGCGCGCAGCAAAGGTGGTACGCTCTGCCCCGGCAAAACCGGAAAAGGACGAAATTGCCCACTGGTTGTTGACGATATTCATGATCACTGGCGCATTATAAACCGCTGCAAATGTCATCGCAGCGTGAAAATCACCCTCCGCGGTCGATCCCTCGCCGCACCAAACGGCGGCAATCCGGCTGTCACCCTTGCTGGCGCTGGCCATCGCCCAACCCACTGCTTGCGGATATTGCGTGGTCAGATTGCCCGATACGGTGAAGAAATTCAGCTCGCTCGAACTATACATGATCGGCAGCTGACGCCCTTTGAGCTTGTCGGCCTTGTTCGAGAAAATCTGGTTGACCATCTCGATCATCGGATAGCCACGGACGAACAATATTCCCTGCTGGCGATAGCTGGGGAAGCACATGTCATCGCCGTGCAATGCCATGGCGGCGGCAACCGATGTCGCCTCCTCGCCGGTGCATTTCATGTAAAAGCTGGTTTTACCCTGACGCTGCTGGCGATGCAGCCGGTCATCAAAAGTCCGCACCTGCACCATCGTGCGGAGCATCGTCAGCAGCGTTTCGTCATCAAGCTTGGGATCCCAGGGACCGACAGCCTGGTGGTCATCATCCAGAACGCGGACCATGTCATAGACCATATCGCGCATATCTTTGGGCGCGGTATGGATATCCGGCCGTGCCTGTGCTCCAGCTGCGGGGATATCCAGATCGCTATAGTCAACAACATCCCCCGGCCGGAATTTGGGTTCCGGGATGTGCAACGTCAGGGGCGGCAAATTGCTTTTGCGGCTGTCATCAACCATCCAAACTCTCCTGCTGCACCGCAACGCTGCAGCGCAATATTTGTTTCAATCGGTTGTTATATTATTTCATCTTCTCATAAAGGTCAATGTATCTGTCCTATGCTGAGATATAAAAAAGAGGGAGAAAATCAATGCCCCCCCCTATTCTATTATCTCGGAAGATGTCGATATCTAGAAGCGCAGCGCCATGTTCATCATAGCGCGGTCATCACGATAGATTTGTTGCCCCAACCGGCTTTCAACCGCGGCACCAAAGCTCAAATCGCCGTTGGTAAAACTGAAACCGCCTTTGATCTCACCATAAGACGCATCCTGCAAACCGATGGGCAATAGCAGCGATACGTTTTCCGCATCGAGGAAACGGACCCGGAAGTTCGTATCGTTCCCGGAAACGCGGTTCACATAATCAAGCTTCATGGCGGGCTGGAACGACCACCCCGATGCAAAGCCCAATTTGGTGCTGCCCGATATTTTCAATCCGACTTTGGCTTCCAGACCGGAACGGCCGATCTCGTCCACGGCCAGCGCCAGACTACCGGTGCTATCGCGGAAACCTTCGACATTATAGGATGAATAACCAATGCTGGCCCGCGGCGTCAGCATCAAGCCATCGACATCGATGTTATAACCAGCCTCGATCTCGCTCGCAAAAGCCAGAGAATTGGTATTCAGGTTACTGGACGAAAGTCCAGCCGCAAGCCGACTATTCGAGTCGATCTGTGAATAAGACATCGAAGCCTGACCACCGACGTAGAAATTTCCACCAAGACGATAATTGCCGTAAACCGACGCCTGGTTTGTTTCTACATTGGCAACACTGCCGCCGACCTCCTGTACGCCATTAGCATAGCCGAATGCCGTACCGAATGTGGTCCGATCGCTCAGACCAAATTCCAGACCCATCGCGATATGCCAACTACCTTGCTGTACTCCGCTATTATTGTCGGAGAATGCCAGCGATGACTGCTGAAATCCGGCAGACATGAAACCGCTCATATTCTCCGGCAGTGCCACGGCATCCCAACTGGAAGACTGATAGTTTTTGGCGAAACTGATCTGCGACGCGGCGCTACCGACCATCTGACGGCGACCGTCGAAGACCTCGGGCGCGCCCACAATCTGGATTTTACCAGCGACACCCTGCCGGGAACCGAGCAATGACAGGCGATCCGAAACCAAAGTCCGCATCGTCGAGCTTTGCCTTTCATCCAACGTGGTGGTCCGGCCAGCTTGCGAGGCCGACAGGTTCTGGAAAGTCGCGTTCAATTCAGGCGCTTCCATGACATCAATCAAACCATAGACATTGGCGAGATCGGTATAGGAGTGACCGCGCGCACTATCCAAAGCATTGCCGAACGCCAGTGCGAACGGGTTGGTGATACCGCCGCTTCGGAAGAAATCCGAGAAACGGATAACCCGCATCCTCGCGATAACATTATTAGAACCGTAGCTCAGCTCTGGATAGAGAACACCGATCCTGCCCACAACATTGTCAAAACTATTCTCGACGCCACCTTCAGCCGTGATGATCTCGAAAGTCTGACCATAGCGGGCACTGCTGCGACCGAATGCATTAATCACCGCTGCGGTACCGCCCAAAGAAATGATCCCGGGATTGTCGGCATCACCAACCACCGCCAACTGGTCATTGCCATAACGGTTAACATCAAACAGGGACAATGTTCCGGAAGCCAGGATGACGTCACCTGCGATCGTCAGGGTCCCGGTATCCCCGAAACCACTACCGGGAGCGATAGAACCGTTGACCGAAGTCAGGAATGTCGGATCAAAAAAGCCATTGCCGGTCAGCAGCCCTGAACCAAAGAATGCCTCGCCGGTTGTCAGGCTACCGTCAAGGTCCAGCCACCCGCCAGTCTGGGTATAATCACCCCAGACTTTCAGATTTCCGCCGCTGCGGATATCAAGCCGTGCTGCTCCCTGGAGATTAAGCCGGTCAATGGTGACATCATCACTCAATCGGGTGGTCCCGTGCGCAGCGAGCGTTACTTCATAATAGCGCGCGCGTATATCAGCCGATGGATCAGCAACAACGTTATCCGGGACGAAGTTCAGGCTGCCCGGGCCACCTTCGATAAAGACGCTATTCGGCGTTCCTTCATCAAATTCCGCGCTTATGGTCGACAGGTCGAGACAGTCATCCAGGAAACAGATATTGCCAAATTTCGGAGTATCCCCGGTAACGCCCGGTGCCTCAAATCCCGGGAGCGCGTTGACGAGTTCACCATCAACATCAATGCCGTAATTGGGGTCCATATCCTGCACCCAATGGTTGGGATTTAACCAGTCCCGATTCCCAGCGCGGCTCGATGCATAAACATAGCTATTATTTGCCACGATCTGGTCCCAGAAAAGATAGAGCGGCTGATAGAAGCTTTGCGTTCCATAGGATGAAAATGGCTGGAAGGTCAGCGGATCATTCGGATCGTTGCCAAAAAATCTGGAACCGCCAGACAATACCGCTGTGACAACCGGTGTGTCGAAAAGCTCATCCGCGACCAATGCGCTACCGGAATCACCGCCTGCAGTGGTGCCTTCTCTCGGCAATGCGGCACCGTCATAAAGGTCGAAATCGAACATGCCGTTTGTGTCATCAAAGGCATCCTGACCGGCCGGACTGTCAAAATCTGTGTTATACAGCGTCTGCGGTAATCCGTAATCATCCGGGCCGAAAAGGAAATTATTCCTGTCATTCAGCGAACTCGCGGACGAGATCATATTCTCTGCAATACGCCGCCGGAAATCAATGCCGAGATTGGACCCATTGGACCCCAGCCCTCTCGCTCCATAGCCGTTTATGATGCCATGTGTTTCGGCCGTTAATGGCGAGAACAACATAGTCCAGGTCGGAACACCGCCGGCATGGGTATCAAGCGTTGCCATCGCGACATCCGCCTCAAGAAAACCGGTCGGAAGAGAGCGTTCATCATACCAGACTTGCTCGACATTATAGATGTTGAAATCGACATCGGTCTGGTTTGCCACACCGCCGTCAAGTCCAACCCAGCGGCGGACTGCCGGAAGATTGTCCGCGCTGAATCCGAAAGCAATCGCCGTTCCGCCTGTAGCAAAACCATATGTGTCGGCAGCTTGGCTATTCACGCAGTGGGCCGCAAAAATAACGGTGCGCGGATTGATCAGGGTGCCCGTGCAAAGGCCCAGAGAAGTCGTGGCCTGATTGGCCCTTACGGTCATCTGTCCCACACCCGTGACATCCACAACATTGTCAAGGATACCAACCGGAGGCGGATCGTTCAAAGTCAGGTCATCCCGAATAACGATAGACGGAGCATCTTCTACCATGGTTGGGCCGGATTGGGCCTGAGCCGCCGTCGCAAGGCCCGTCAAACAGGCAACAGAAGACACGGTGACAAATAGCGAACGATTGATGGAACGGAATGACATTCTAAGCTCTCCCCAAAGAGTTGGTTGGACTACTCCCTCACTACTGGTTCACTACTCAAAATATAAAACGCACGACTCGATTGAGACGCACTAGTATCATATTTTACTAGAAGTTTACATTGTTGGCGCGAAATAAAGTCGGGGAGCCAGCATTCACCGGCACACAAGCACGCAACAGGAAAGCAATTCAGCGCGTTGTAGGCTAAACAGCAACCGGCGCAGCGATATGGGATTGCGGAGCATAATCCTCCACTGCGAAATCGCCGATTTGATAATCGAAAATCGAATCAGGCTTGCGCAGAATTTTCAACTTGGGAGCGCCCGAAGGCATCCGAGTGATCTGTTCTTCTACAAGATCGGCATGGTTGAGGTAGAGATGCACATCGCCTCCGTTCCAGACGAGTTCCCCCGGTTCAAGGTCACACTGCTGAGCAATCATCCGGATCAACAGCGCCGCCGAGAACACGTTAAACGCAAAACCGAGACCAAGATCGCAACTGCGTTGATAAAGCAATCCCGACAATTTCCCGCCGGAGACGTAAAACTGATAGGTTTTGTGACAGGGCGGCAATGCCATCTGGTCCAGTTCGGCGACATTCCAGCCGGTAAAAATGTGCCGCCGCGAACCGGGATTGTTCTTGATCCCGTCGATCAACAATTCGATCTGGTTGATGCCCGTTTTCTCGCGGCGATAGAGCCCCTCGCCTGCCGGCGTGTAACGCGGCCAGTCTACCCATTGTTTGCCATAGACCGGACCGAGATCGCCCCATTTGGCGGCAAAAACATCGTCGTCGATGATCCGCTGTTCAAACGCATCCCGGTCAAGCTGCTCGCCGGTTTCCTTGCGATATTTGTCGAGCGGCCAGTCGGTCCAGATATGTACTTTCTGCTTCACCAGCTCCCGGATATTGGTATCACCGGTAAGGAACCAGAGCATCTCCCGCGCCGCCGTTTTCCAGAACACGCGCTTGGTGGTGAGCAACGGAATGGCATCATCGGCAAGATCAAAGCGCATCGTCACACCGAAAATCGCGCGCGTGCCGACGCCGGTGCGATCAATACGTTCATCACCCTGCGTCCAGATTTGCCGCATCAGGTCGAGATATTGCTGCTCGTAATGTTGTCCGGGAATCAAACCGTCATTCTCCAACCATGTGTAGGACAAACGCTAGACCGCTATAGCAATATCCTCAACCAAATCCGGTTGTCGCGAGATCGATAGGGCGTGTTTGCAAGGTCATTCGGCTATGGCTTGAACCGCAAATCGGTCCAGCATATAATACGCGCATCCCTTGCACAGAAAATGTGCGCGGATCGGGAAGTAGCTCAGTCTGGTAGAGTACTGCGTTCGGGACGCAGGGGCCGGAGGTTCGAATCCTCTCTTCCCGACCATAAATTTTTGAGGGTGACATACGGCATCTTCCAGCATTCCGGCCAGGTCACGCCATCAGGGAGTAATTTTTCTCTCCTGGGCCACGGCACATCTGCTTGGCTATTTTTGTTTCCTCGCCATCGATAATCGCAACATCGGTGATGCTCAGGCATTTCCGCCCATCTGGTTCAGCCGTCAGTGCAGTGACGGTCGATGAACCAGACACATCTGCACGAGTCGGGCTCTGCCATGTTGCAACGGCACCGACCTCTTCTTTCTCGACAATGGCCATTGTGGCTTCGGCGGCTTTTTCCTGTTCCTTCTCGTCGAGCTGACAGGCAATTTCGGCACCCAGCACGGCGCCCACTCCGCCGGCGATCAATGTTCCCACATTACCAAGTCCTGCCGCATCGCCAATCACACCGCCCAGCAAACCGCCGATCAGCCCGCCCCCGGTCCTTGCACCCTTGCATTTTTTGGAGCCGGACTTTGTTTTCTGCTTCTTCTTTTTCTTCCCGCCATCAACGGCTTCCTCGGCGCTAGCGATTTGCCCCGAACCTTCCGACACCCCGGCTGACCGGTCCATTCTAAGCTTCGGCTGCGCGAGGGCGAGTTTCACATCAAATTCCGGCACAGGATATCCGCCGCAACCAGTGTTGAAGCAAAAACGGTCCTGCAGATAGGCACGATCTTTTTGATACCGCGCTTCTGCCTTCCGATAATCTGCGAGATTGATTCCTGCAGGATCGGAATCCACATGTTCCTTCATCATCAACTGGTAGAAGCCATCCTGGCTCTTGGGTGAATATTGCATGTTTCCGCCGACCTGATCGACATAGAGTTGGGAGATCGCTTCCTGATGTTCGATCATCCGTTCGCGAAACGGAGTCAGGACTTCGCTGTAATATTTGTCCAGTTTGACCGTGCACTCGTTTATATCGTCCGCCTTGTCGAACGGCATCGCGAAAACCTGGTGATTTTCCCGGCAATCTGGATAGCCTTCGCCGGGGAGTACGGGAGTCGGCGGCAAGACCGGCAATTCCGGTTCGACAGTGGCTGGCGGTACGTAAGCCAGATCGGCTTCGGACTGCGGGCTGGCATTGTTCGATGTTAGGGCAAGTTCGGGCACGCTCCGTTCTGCAGCCCTGTCTTCCGGGATGGCTGGTACCACAGACGCCGAGCTAGAAGGATTATTTGGCGATCCCGCACCGGAATTTGCAATTGTCGGCGAAGAACCGGATTTCGCGAGCGGGGATTGGCTAACATTACCGGTTTCAGAATTGGGTTGACCGGCCGCTGTCTTTTGCACCAGATATACTGGCGTGCCCGTAATATTTGAGCTCATGAATGGACGCTGGGTGCCACCGGTTGCCGCCAATACGTCATCACGAACAAGACCGGCCAACATCTGTATTGGCAAATCTGGCTGCGGCAATCGTTTTGCCAGCGATTCCGCGAAGGGAGAATTGAAAGCGCGACCTTCGGTTGCGATCTGTCCCGGCGCCGCCGCATAAATGATCAACACGCCATCGGCATCAGATTCCGTTAGCCCTTGTGTGACAACCCGGGTTCCCGAAGCCCATCCTTTGCCGAATGGATTTTCGCGGCACGCATCCAGCACCACCATCCGGATCCCCGCACCCGAGACCGATTCTGCCATTCGATCAAGGTCGATTGTTTCATCGGTAAGGTCCGCTGTTGTTTTGAGTTTCGCATCAATGGGTACGAGCCAGTTCTTGCCCTGCCCCTCAATGCCATGACCGGCATAATAGATCATGGCGACGTCGGCACCATTCGCTTTTTCCTGAAACGTCAGGAGTTCGCGCTGAAAGCTGCTTACCGTCAAATCCAGCGCTACGGTAATCTCGTCAAAGCCTGCTTTGCGGGCTGAATCGGCGACAATATTGGCGTCATTTACAGGATTGGACAACGAACCAGTGTTAACATAAGCGGAATTGCCAATGACAAGCGCAACACGTTTGGCGTCGGCCATCGCGGGCCAAATTGCCGCCATCAATGTAATCATCAAGAACCCTATTCGGATCATTGATCGTTCCCCCTGGCCTTACCGCAACGTTCAAGCGGATATTCGCCGATCGTAATACGAAGAAAAGTTATTGTGAAGACTGCGCCCCGTCTCCACAAAATGCCCTGACACTTTAACCCAAAATCGCAAAAAAAAGCAATGCCAGTGCTCCGGTTCGCGGGCATTCCTATAACCGCTCTCGATCCTTTGCCGGACTGAGGTGCATTGCATGCCTGATTCGGCTAAGAATAGACCATCACCCGCATTATCGTAGTTGCGAGGCAAAAAATAACCCTGTTGAACGGCCTTCATTATTCCCAACAATGGCGAATATCCGGTAATCCATTGAATAATAAGCTTATAAACTCATAATCGGGTGTTAACCTTATCTTGAACATAGGCCTGTAGTCCATAACGCTATGAACACGCGCGTTTTGATAGTCGATGACCGGCCAACGAACCTGAGGATTTATGCTCAGTTTGTGACGTTGATGGGGGAAAAATATTCCGCCGTCACTTATGCTGACCCTGTGGAGGCGCTGCATTGGCTGCGTGACAACCAAGCGGATCTGATGGTGGTTGACTACCGTATGCCGCAAATGAATGGTGCTGAATTTATCCGGAAAGTCCGGATGATGCCGGGCGTCAGCGAAATCCCGGCGATTGTCATCACAGCTCATCAGGATCGCGAATGCCGGCTTGCCGCGCTCGATGCGGGTGCGACGGACTTTTTGCAAAGCCCCGTTTCCCATGTCGAATTCTGCAGTCGTGCCTTGTCGCTGCTGACGAAAAGCAAGAAAAGCGTTACTCTGCGCCGGCGCGCATCGGAAATTGAACGCAAACATGCCGCTATCGGCGGAATGGCATCAAATGATGGCCCCATGGGCAAAAGCATGCTCGAGCAGATTATTGATACAATCCCGATCATGATCAACGCGACAGATCGATCTGGCAACTGCCTGTTCACGAATGCCTATCAATCCGCCTTGTTCGACAAAGATCCGGATGAAATGGTGGGCGAGGATTTTGCGGCGTTTTTCGAACCGACCTTAGCGGCCAACTCCCGCCGCAGGAATGATCTGGTTCTGAAATCCGGCCTTGCCATTCCCCACTATGAAGAAAAAATCACCAGCGATGGCGTCGATCTCATTTTTCATTGCAACAAATCTCCTCTGCTCAACCACAAGGGGGAAGCGATTGGCGTTCTGACAACCGCGGTTGACATAACAGCCCGGAAATTTGCCGAAGAACATAGAACCCACTTGGCATTGCATGACATGCTGACCGGCCTTCCTAACCGGGTGTTGCTGGCCGAAAACGTTAAATCCACGATTGATCACTGTAAGAAAACGAACAGCGAAGCAGCATTGTTGCTGCTTGATCTGGACCGTTTCAAGGTCATCAATGATACTCGCGGCCATCACAGCGGTGACGCCCTTTTGCGGGAAATCGCAGAACGGATTTCCAAGGTCATTGGTCCCGACGATTTTGCGGCACGGATCGGTGGCGATGAATTCGCCATTATCTTCAGCAAATTCGAAAGCATTGATTCGATCAATTCGCGCTGCGCAAAAATCCTCAACTCTATCAACGAACCATATGCCATCAGCGGCGTCGGTCAGGTTATCAGCGCATCAATCGGCGTAAGCCTCATCCCCAGCGACGGGGATGAATATGAAGAAGTTCTGCGCATGGCCGACCTCGCCATGTATGATGCCAAGGCCAATGGCCGGAACTGTCATCGTTTCTTCTCGGAAGATATGAACGAAATTGCGCAGGCCGATGCTGCGCTAGAGAATGAATTGCGTGACGCTCTCGTCAAGAATGAGTTTTCACTCGATTATCAACCCATTGTGGATGCCCAAACGCTCGAATATGTCGGCCTGGAAGCTCTGATCAGATGGGAGCATCCCGTTCGGGGAAGATTACTTCCAATCCAGTTCATCCGGGTGGCCGATGACAGCGGGCTCATGGATCTGCTGGGCAATTGGGTGATTGGCGAAGTATGCCGCGAAATAAAGGCTCACGCTGACCAAGGCATTGATCTGCCACGCGTCGCAATCAATGTTTCACCGAGACAATTTCAAAATAACAATCTCTGCGATGAATTGCTGGCCAGTATCAAAGCCAACGGCATTGCGCCTTCCAAAATCACCATCGAAATCACCGAAGAGCTGCTGATCGACAATAATGAGGAAGTCAGAGCAACGCTTCAACGTATTCGCAGCCATGGCGTTGGAATCGCGATTGACGATTTCGGGACCGGCTATTCCTCTCTGCAATATCTGCGAGACCTGCCCGCCAACTGCCTCAAAATCGATCGCACTTTTATATCGCGCATCGAACATAGTGCGGCTGACCGGGCAATTATCGGAACCATCGCGCATCTGGCCCACGCATTAGGCATGCGAGTGGTCGCAGAGGGCGTCGAGAATGAGGCCCAACTGGAATTGTTGCGGGTTTCAGGCTGTGACGAAATCCAGGGATTCCAGATTGCACGCCCGCAACGGGCCGGAGATCTCCGCAAATTATTTGATGGGCGGAAAACAAATCTACCGAGTCGATCGGCAGAAGGCTAACCAACGTGTTATCCCGAACATCGCGCGCTTCGCCAAAACCGCATCATCAGCCCATAGATCCGCACTTCGGCATGGATGGCCAGCCGCGTGATCGGGAACATGAAATGATCAAAAACCGGATCATTTTGATTGTTCTCGCATGGTCAGCTTGCGCTATCTTGAGCGCACCTACCGGATTGATCATTGGTTTCGGCATCTATTTCGTCGTCAGTATAGCAATCGCTATCGCCTATCACGTTCACCGGAAAACTTCGAGTGTGCGGCGGTTCATGGGACTCTGTACGGATTTCGGTGCAGCAGCTTTCCTGTTCCAGATTGGCGGAGAGAGTGTTGCGGCCGTTTACCCGCTAATGCTCTGGGTCATTCTCGGAAACGGCTTCCGTTTTGGAGTATTCTGGCTGTTCCTCGCGTCAGCGATGGCGGCAATTGCATTCGGAGTGACCATCTATACCGTCGAATTCTGGCGCAACAGCCCATCATTGTCGATCGGTCTCTTGGTCGGCTTGTTGGTAATACCGGCATATTGCTCGACATTGATCACCAAAATCTCCCAAGCCAAGGAAGAAGCCGAGGAGGCGAGCAAGGCCAAAAGCCTGTTCCTTGCCAGCATCAGCCATGAACTACGGACCCCGCTGAATGCCATCATCGGTTACGGCACCCATCTTCTCGACATGAAGCTGCCGGAAAAACAGCATCAGATGGTTGCGACCAGTGTATCTGCAGGACGGCATTTGCTGCACCTGATCAATCAACTGCTGAACTTCGCTCAATCCGATTCTCGCGATGAGCTCCCTGAGCCGAAGCCATTCTCTCTTGTGGACGTGCTTTCCGAGGTTCGCGAGATCATGCAGATTGCCGCTGACGAAAAAGGCATCAAGATCGTTCTGCAAGCGGAGCCCCACAGCAATAAAATCATTACGGGTCAGCTCGATTATGTTCGCAATATTCTGATCAACCTGACCAGTAACGCGGTGAAATTTACGGGATCGGGATCCATCACCCTGAAATGTGGTTTCGGACCGGAGAATGAACCTGGGCAGATGTGGCTGTCAGTCACCGACACCGGCCCCGGCATTGCAAAGGAAGCCCATCAGAAAATTTTCGATGTTTTCCATCAAGCAAATGATACGATAGCAAGCGAGTTCGGCGGAACCGGGCTGGGATTAGCCATTTGTCATAAACTGGCCACTCAAATGGGCGGCCATATTTCTGTCGATAGCGAACTCGGTGAAGGCAGCACATTCACCCTGGTGTTTCCAGCCGAAACGCTGAACGCCGACAATCACGGCACCGACGAGGATAGCGTCAGAATACTGTCGCTGACCCGTGATGAACATGCACCGGTCATCTGCAATACCGACCGGCAACCGATAATGATAGACCATGTCCAGTGCCACAAGGCAGACGACATCACGAAAATTCTCGAAGAACGTGATACTGGATTTTATGACATTGCTCTGCTGGATGATGCCATCGCGAGCGAACATGATGACGAATCGCCAATGTGGTCTGCGTTCCGGAAAGCCAAGCTTCCTCCGGTCTTGTTCACCAAAGGCAAAAAGAAAAATCTGACAGACATTCAACTGCGGGCGGCTTTCGCGACGCTTCTCCCTGCGGGGTCGGATTTCAGCGCTATTCGCAGCGCAGTGCAGATTGGCTGTTCATTCGCCGGTTCAGGGGCGCAGCAAACAGAGCAGCTACAACCCCAGCAGCAACAACCTGAAACAGGCAATGACAGCCAGGCAAGCCACGGTTCGTCCGTTCGGGTGTTGATCGCGGACGACAATCGTACAAACCAGATGGTACTCGAAACAATTCTGGCCAATGCGGGTCATCAGGTTACCATGGTTGCCGACGGCGAGAAAGCGCTCGAACAACTCGAAAAAGGGTCGTTCGAGATTGTGTTCCTGGATGTGAACATGCCCGTTATGGGCGGCATTGAATGCTGCAAGCTCTGGCGTCAGATCGAAGGACCGCGCAAGCATATTCCGATTATCGGGCTAACAGCAGATTCCACCGAGGAAACGGAAAAGAAATGTCTTGATGCGGGCATGGACCTCCGAATGACGAAACCGATCGAGGCAAAGGAATTAATTGAAATCATAGCTTCACAAACGGTCAATATCGTCAATCAGGAGCCAGACAATAACCACTCCGACCCGTTGGAAGTGGTCGCCAATATTAGTGGGCAGGAAAGCAGACCGGCTCCGCCCGCCATCGACCCGGCTCAGCTGGACTATCTTCTCTCGATTGGCGACGAGGCTTTCGTCCAGTCTATTATCGAAGCCTATCTGGAAGATGCGGCCGATATCTTGATTGCGTTCAGGAAGTCAGTCGACGAACAATCGGTCGATGACTTTCGTTTCCACGCCCATGCATTCAAAAGTGGGGCCGCGAATGTGGGAGCGACCTATCTCGTTGAGTCCTGTTCAAGACTTGAAGTGGTCGGCGAAAGAGATTTCAAAAATCGCCGTTTTGAATATCTGGCAAAAATCGAACGGCAAGTCGCCGATATTGGTGATTGTCTGAAACGCGTTTCGACAAACAGTCACAAAGACGGCACAGCCGAGATCACAGCGGCCAATCCGATAGATCGTCAGACCGCTTTCAGCGACCGTTGAATCCTTCGGTCTTGCGCTGTTGCGAGCCGCTCCATCTTCCGCACATCCCCTTCTTCGAGATAAAGCGCGGTTTCGGCCCATGCATCGGTAATCTCCAGCAGCTCTTCTAGGCTCACCGGACTTGCGATTTTTCGCGCACGATAGACGGCACGCTCGGCATGATAGCGTCTGCGGTTTTCCTTGGTATATTCGACGATTGCGGCCTCGCCCATGCCGTCTTCTGCCAATATGTCGACGACACCCATGTCATATAGCTCGGTGGCAGTGAACAGCTTGCCCTCGAGGATGAACCGTTCGGTATCCTTGCGACCAAGACGCTGTCGCAGAAAACTGTAGGCACCCATGCCCGGGAAGAGATTGAACAATATTTCCGGAAGGCCCAGCCGTGCGCTTTTTTCGGCAACCAATATGTCAAAAGCCAGCGCATGTTCGAAACCGCCCCCCAGCGCGTCCCCCTGCACCAGAGCCATGGTGATGATCGGCGCGCCAAAACCGGTGCTATTCTCATATTGCATATGGACGCATGTGCGTGCGTATTTTTTCAATGCGCCCAGATCGCGACGACGGATACAATCGGCAAAATGTTTCAAATCGCCACCGAGGTTGTAGATACCCGGCGTACGGGATCCACAGACAAAATAGCGCAACGGATCTGATCTCTGTGATCCATCCATCGCATAGTTGGCGTGAATCCAGTCCTGGACCTGCTGGATTTCCTCTCCCAGTTCGTAGGTATAGCTCGGCCGGGATGTCTGATTCATGTAACACCAGAATATTTCGTCGGAACGATCAAAGCGCAGTTCAATTTCGTTGAACTGTTTGCTGAAAATATCTGGATCAGAAGGAGATGCCGAGTGGATTAGCAAATCCCTCGCCTCAACCAGCAGATTCTCTTTCGCATCGTTGGCCGCGTGGCTGCGAAATTCCATACTATACTCCCTGGGTGACAAAGGTGCCCGACGATACTCAGCCTAACAAAATCCCCTGCCTATGCTATCGAATTTTATGATGTGCCCCATTTCAAAGCAAGAAAAACCCAGAAGATTTCCTAACATGCTTAATTGACTCGGAAATTTTCTTGTTTTTGAGTTATTTGAGCAGAAATAGGCCTGCAAAAAATAGTTAATATCATCAAAAATGACACAGTCTTTCCATATTATAACTGTCGTCATGAGCCATTTCGGACCTTAAAATCTTGAAGAAAATCAAATGTCTCAACCCGCATCTGACTCTGCGCCGGCCGATTGATTCACCAATCCGCGAAACGCACGCACAGCGGAACGATTGCCCTTGGTAACTTCAAAAACATCCTCGGCGATGGGCATGGCGACACCATATTTCTTGGCCAGAGCAATCACGGTGGGCGCGCTTTTCACGCCCTCTGCCACCATGAGCATTTCACCGATGATTTCATCAATATGGCGCCCTTTGCCCAGCTCGACGCCAACATGGCGATTGCGGCTCAATGGACTGGTACAGGTTGCTATCATATCGCCCATACCGGTAAGCCCGGAGAATGTTTCGGGTCTGCCACCCATCGCCACCCCCAAGCGGGTGATTTCGGCAAGCCCTCTGGTGATCAAGGCTGACCGGGTATTGTCGCCGGCACCCAGACCATCACCCATGCCGACAGCGATGGCGATGATATTCTTGAGCACACCACCAAGTTCGCACCCGAGCAGATCGGTATTGGTATAAACGCGGAACAGGCCCGAGTGGAAAAGCTGCTGCAATTGTTTCACAATAATCTCGTCTTCCATCGAAATCACACTGGCTGCGGCCTGCCCGGCCATGATTTCACGGGCCAGATTGGGACCGGTCAGAACGCCAACCGGATGGCCCGGAAGGACCTCTTCAATGACCTCGGTCATTCGCTTGCTCGTTGCCAGTTCCAGTCCCTTGGTCAGGCTGATAACGGGCACCCATGGCCGGAGATATTGCTTTGCCTCCTCCAGCACGCTGCGAAAGCTGCTGGAAGGTATTCCCATGACGAGCACATCGGCCCCGGACACAGCCTCGCCAATTTCCGACGTCGCGGTCACAGCAAGTGGCAATTTGACGCCCGGCAAATATTTGCTGTTGCAGTGATTATCGTTGATATCGCTGACGGTTTCCGGATTTCGCGCCCAAAGCTTTATCGGCGCGTTGCGTGAAACCAGAGAGGCAACCGTCGTTCCCCACGACCCGCCGCCCAATAGTCCGACCTTCAACTCCATAAACACCCCTTCGTTGACGACTACTCTAAAGGAAAACCATCGGCACCAGACTGAAGGGATTTTCAGTGTTTTGCAAGGAACTCCAGATGACGCTTCGCGGTGCCCTTGGGGTTTTCAATCATCGGAATGTGGCCGACATCTTCAAAAATGATCGATTCTGCGTTGGGGATGCCCTTTTCGAGCACATCGACACAACTGACATCGATCAACTGGTCATGACGGCCCCATATGATAAGGGTCGGTGCCTTAACCTGATCAAGCTGGTCGTTCAGCGGCTTGGCCGTGCCATCTTCGACCAAAGTCCAGAAAATCTTGTCGAGCAACGCGCGATGCACGGCAAAATCTTCATAGAAAATTTTCCGAATCTGCCCGGGCACCTTCATCGGCTTGTGCGCTACGAAAGCGAGCATCCGCTTCACATCGTCGGGACTGTGGATCTCGAGCGGGTTTTTGCCGTCTTGAGCCTCTTTCTGAAGCTTGCTCTCATTAACTCCGACGACCCCCGCATTGTTGAACAGCGTCATCGAGATCAGGCGCTCCGGATAATCCAGCGCAAAGCGCAGAGACACGAAACCGCCCATGCTGTTTCCGCCAATATGACATTTCTCGATACCCATCGCATCCAGAAAATCCCGAACGCGTGACGCTTGCGTGGCCATGTCATAGTCCCGGTCAATATCCCTGGTATTTTCTCCGAACCCAGGCAGGTCAGGAGCAATCAGCCGGTATTTTCCAACGATCTCTGGCGCATAGGCCGCCCAATTATCCTTGTCGCCGCCAAAGCCGTGCAGCAGCACCAGCGGTTCGGCATCAGGAGAACCGCCTTCCAGATAGGGCCAGACCATATCGCCCGCTTTGATCGACTTCAATGTCAGCTTACCCCGTCTGCGCAAGGCGTTGCGGAAGAAGCTGAACAAGCTACGCGGGAACAGAACATAGAGGGCAATAAACGCCACCATGATAATTCCCACGATTGTGATAAATATATTCATGGCTCGCTGTTACCCCTTGTTTGCCGACAAGCGTGTATCCAGCCAGTCGGTCATATCATTCAAGACTTCGTCTTTTTCCGGCTCGTTGAAAATCTCATGGAACAATTCCGGATAGATTTTGAGCGTCTTGTCAATCGAGGCAATATGGCTATCCAGATATTTCGATCCTTCAGCGGCAGCCAGACTGTCCTTGCCACCGTGAAGCAGCAGAATGGGCAGTGAAACCTGCCAGGAATTCTCCTGAATTCGGGTCATATTGCTCAGCATTTCGGCAGCCAGCCGGGCACCCATTTTGCCATTATAGACGAGCGGGTCAGCAAGATAGTCGGCGACAACCTTGGGATCGCGACTGACGCCGTTCGGATCAAGCTCGAGCACCCCGAGTTTGGGAAAGAATCGGGACAAAAAGCCACTGATGGCCTTCAGGAATGCGGAAGGCTCTTCCGCCGCTTTTACGGCGGGTCCGGACAAGACGCAGGCGGCAAATTTGGACTGGTTCGACAACAGATAGGTGGCGCTGATCAATCCGCCCATGCTGTGCCCCACGAGCATCACCGGTAAATCTGGAAAATCCTGCTCTGCGCGCGCCAGCAGCTCGTCAACGCCGTCATGGAATACTGAAAAGTCGGGCACAAAACCGGGAGTTCCGTCAGATTTGCCATGGCCCCAATGGTCCATGGCAAAGACGGCATAACCTCTGTCGAGACAATGTTTCGCAAAATATTGGTATCGCCCCGAATGTTCTGCATAGCCATGAACAAGCAGGATCAATGCCTTGGGTTTGTCGTCAGGCAGCCATATCTGCCAATATAAATTCGCACCCGCCGCCTTCGATTCCGGCGGAAGCAGGAACTTCCCGTCTTCCTGTTTCAAGCAATTTTCCTCTTCACCACCAATTCGTGATCATGTGCCAGTTCATTTTCATATTTGAACAAGATCCGGTCCAGTGTCTGGCTAATCTTGGTCTGGGTCCGCACCATCTCGATTTTCGGCCAGGTCGTGCGTTCGCCAAGCTGGATCAGTTCGGCAATATCCTCAACCGGCAGGTTGCTCAAAATCTTCGATGGTCCCCAGAACATGGTCGGGCGGATGATATTGATATCGCCGGTATAGTCCTGGTTGATCACCGACAGCGCCATATTGGCCATGCTGTTCAGGCGCGGAAAATAGGATAGCGGTTTCTGCATCATTTCCACATTGGCGTTGAACCATGCTTTCATGGTTGCTGTCGACGCATTGCGGATCGAGGAGAGCGGATTCCGTTTCTGGCTGAAATCGGTAGCAAACGGCGTCACCAATGGATTGGCCTGACTGACGATATGGTGATTAACACCGTAGAGCCTCGCGAGCCTTTTCACCGGCAGATCATTGGTCACCGAGCCGTCAACCCATTTGCGATTGGGCAGATAGGGAACCCGCTCGCCACGATGGTTTTTTGCGGCCAATGTTACCGGCGGATAGATGCCCGGAACCGCGCAAGAGGCTAGAACCGCTTCGCGGATATAGACATTGGGAGAAGCAATGGCGTTCAGCAGGCGCGACGTCTGGTGTTTTTCCGCCGGAGCGATCGAAACGTTGAGATGGCGGCCGGTAAGCTCATAGGCCTCCTGAAATGTCAGATCGGGAAGCAAGTCTGTCAGACGCTGGCGTATCTCATCCGCTCGCATACGACTGGGGCCGCCCAGAAAGCCGCGCTGCCCTTCGTCTTCGTGATCCGTACCGAGAGTCAGGTTCTCCGGTTCAAAAAATGGCGGTATTTCCTTGTCGGTATGCGTACTGATCAATGCACTGACGACCGAGCCACCACTGGAACCGGACATGATGTCGGGAAGCAGTCCTTCTTCCCAAAGCGCTTTTGCAACGCCGACGTGAAAATAAAGATAAGCGCCCGAGCCACTCATCAGAAAAGCTGATCGTCCGTAGCAATGCTGCGCCCGGCGAAAAAAATCGAGCTTTTCTTCGAACGGTATGTCGGTCACCTTGTCACTGGCCAGATATTCCAGTGAGTTTACAATCGCGTCGACATAATCCTGAATGAGCTGCTTGGTCCCGAATTTCGCTTTCTGGTGCAGGCGGGCATGGCCCATTCCGTCCATATTGCCGTGGATACCTTCGTTCAGGGCATAAAGCAGACCTGCATTGTCCTGCGCTTTCCAGAGCCGCGAGAGACGTTTCAGACGGCGGCGGATCGACTTGTGATCAAAATGCTTACTCTCGTCAGATGTCTTCCAAACATCGACTCCAGTGGATTTGTCGTGCGCCTTCGCGGCTTTCGACCATTCGGAATAGCTCTTGGCCTGGGCCATGGCTTTTTCCATTTTCAAAGTCGTGTTCAGGATCATCTTCGGTTCACTCTTCCACCAAAATTACGCATGGTATTTGCCGTCCCCCGGGAATCGGGCGTCGCGCAATCTATCCGCTCCCTATTTTACTTTCGGTTTGCCTCCGCCGCTTGCTTTTGCAGCAACCGTTCTGGGTTTCCTGGCAACCCGTCGATACATTACCGAACCATCTCTGGGCGTTACCGGTTCTTTTGGTGCTACCGCCGTCTTTTTGGTCGGACGTACGTCGGCATTAGGCTTGGCGTCTCGCAGTTCGTTGAACGCTCTTTGCAGGCATTCTCGAAAAAACTCAACGTCGGGCATCATTTTTCGATCGGAGATAATGCTGAAGGAAATGCTGCCATTGTAGCTTAGTGCAGCGATAAACAGGCCCATTCCATGCGCCAGCGGTGCCAAACCATATTGATGCGTCAGCTTCGCTCCGTTCATATATAGCTGAATCTGGGGGCCAGGGACGTTCGAAACCATCAAATTGCTCATTTTCGGAGCGAAACGTTCGTCGGTCAGAATGCGAGCAACACCCGCCATGGTGACCCCGGGGATATGTTTGGTCAGATCGGTCATGATCCGCGCGCTCAGCCCGGATTTTGCCGCCTTGGTTTCCCGCGTGGTATCCCTGATCGCTTCGAGGCGTTTGACAGGATCGGCGATATTTGACCATATCTTGATCGTCATCGCCGATATATTGTTGCCGGGGTTGGCTTCATCGCCCGAACGGCTGCGGGCGTTGACCGGCGCGACAGCGACAAGAGAATCTTTCGGAAGCTCCTTATGCTTGGCCAGATAATGGCGCAAGGCACCGCTGCAGATCGTCAGCACTACGTCATTTATAGTCGCATCGCCCACTTTGAGACGCATCTTCTTCAGTTCGTCGAGATCGAAGGTGATCGCATCAAACATCTTGTGGGGGGTAACCGGCCCGTTGAACCGGGTTTGCGGAACCCCCGTGGCCGTTTCCTCATCACCGCCGGCCAGAGACTTTTGAGCCGATGACAACAGTGCCGGCGCAAATTTCAGCAATGCCTGAGCCAATTTCACCGGTGAAGTCACCGTACTGTTGATCGCACGGCTCAATATCTCCGACGTTGTCGGGAGATCATTGGCTGCCGGCTCGCCTTCCGGCAACGGGATCGCAGGCGTTCCTTGCGGGTCTTTGTCCGAGACCGCCGCGAAGAAATGCGCACCGGACACACCATCGATGGTGGAATGATGAATTCGCGTCATTATGGCGTAGCTGCCCTTGGCATAGCCGGGAATATTGTCGAGACCTTCCAGCACATACATGTCCCACAGTGGCCTGGTCATATCCAGCGGCTTGCTGTGATGGCGAGCAACGTGAATACAGAATTGCCGCCAGTCAGCAGGCTCGGGCAACCGTCCGTGCGAAATATGCGCTTCCAGATCAAAATTCTCGTCTTTCACCCAATAAGGGTGATCAATATCCATCGGCAGACGGTATAATTTCCGTTTGAACATTGGCGAGACATCCATACGCTTGCGCATATGTTCGATAATGTCCTTGAACCTTACCTTCCCGCCGGGAGCAGTGGACGGATCATAGATATAGACCGCCATCACATGGGTAAGATTGGTGGCGGACTGGATATATAAAAACTGGGCGTCCTGCGCACTCAGCTGGCTTATGTTGCTCTGCTCGGTCATTATAATGTCCTTTCGGCGGCCCGCGTCATTATTCAAATATCCTGTCGGCGAGTGTCAGCAATTCGAGCCGCGATTTTTCCATCCGGCGGGATAGCGCCCTGAACTTCCGCAACAATGCTTTCCGTTCGGCGACGATTTCCGGAGTAGTTTCGCCGGTCAGACCGAGACCCGCTGCCATTTTAAAGCCATTTTCAAACAGGATTTTACCAATCGAGGCCTCGCTGGTGATCCGGCGAAGCAGATAGGCCTGACGCCCCTCTTTCAACGCCATTGCGACACAACTCTTCTTGTCGATCACATGGCCTGGCTCCAGCCGCGACAGGATATCCAATACGATCGTATAGGACTCCACGAACGGCAAGAATACCGCATGGCCGATCAGCGGCTGGAAGCGGTTGGTGAGACTGGCGAGCTTCACGCCCCCGTCCTCGAGCTTCGTCTGCCAATCCGGATCTGCCCGTTGCAATTCTGCTTTCAGATTTTCCCGATATTGCTGCTTTTCCGGATAGAAAAACTCGAACTTGAACAGATCCCGAAGACGGTCGGTCTCTTCCCAGAACACATCCGCGGCCTTCCGGTCATCGACTTCCCGCGCCTTCAAAAGCGACAGTTCGATGATCGCCTTGTCGAGAAAATGATGGATGATGGTGTTGCGATAATAGCTGGCAATCGGATGTTGGTCGGGTTCGATCGCGTAAACCAGCGTCGGGCCCTTGTCATAACGGACAAGCAACCCGTTATTGACCAATGTCTCTATAACACGCTGGACACCTTCAAGATTCTTGTCCGTCAGATCGTCGCTCAACCGGATGTCTCGCTCCCGGGCCCAGCCGACCAGATAGTTTATCACTGCGCGCAGCTCGATTTCTGTCATCGCACGCGGCGCGGTGCCGAGCAGGCACAGACACATCAGCGAAGTCAACGTCAGCGGCGTCGCCCGGTTGGCCTGCACCGCGACCTCAAATGCCATTTTCGACAAGGCCAGCCGGTCATTCGGATTGGGTGCCTTTTTGATAACCACCGGTTCGCCGAAGTCGACATAGACCTTGCCCATCGGTTCCCGCAGGCTTCGAAGATAGCCGATGAACCAGCTCAGCGATTCCGGCTTCTTGATCCGCCCCGTCTGCTCGCTCGCATATTCCTCGACATCGCGGATCAAATCGAAACTGGTGACGACGGGAATGATATGCACATTTTCGATATCGTTGCTGTGCGCGCTGTCCATGACATATTTGAGCAGGCCGTAGCGAGGCGGCATCAGCTTGCCGAGCCGGGAACGTGTGCCTTCAAAGGCCCAGGTCATCGGGAAGCGTTTCTCGAGCAGATAGCTGACATAATAGCGCAAGACGAGCTTGTAGACGGGATTATTCTCGAAGCTCCGCCGGATGAAGATCGTACCGGCGCGGCGCAGCATGAAACCCAGACCGAAAAAATCCAGATTGATGCCGCCGAACAAATGGATGAGCGGCAAGTCGTTTTGATAGGCAAGATCGGTGGCGGTGACACCATCGATATAGGTTTTGTGGGTGAACAGCAGCAAGGTCGGATGGTCTCGCATCGTCTGGCGCAACCGGGTCAGCTCCTTGCGATCGAAAACCACATTGTCCTCATAGCCCTGCGACAACATGAACCGGTCAAGCTTTGCCTTCATGTCGATGAACATGGGACTGGGCCGGGCGATCAGCTCCTTCATATATTTTGCGGCTTGTTCATAGAGCGCCACTTCGCTCTGACCCAGATCAGTGGAAAGCTTCGTCATCGCGGCCCGGAAACGGGCATCGCTGCGCAAACCGTCTGCCACATGCCGCGGAACCTTATAGCGCCGTCCCCGCAATTCGCGTTCGGAAATATCCAGCACCAGGCCAGCCTGTCGCACGACAAAGGCTGACAATTCCGCATTGTCGGTCTGGTCATAATCCTTGCTGAGCTCGGCAAACCGCTGTTTGAGTTCACCAATTGTCGCAGGCTGTCCGGTCAGGCAATGGGCGCGCCGCTTGTTGCGCAAGAGAATGGACCGGGCACGAAAACTGCCGGGGTTTCGCGGATCGCCGAAAATGACATGACGCATTTTGACCGCACGGCTTTTTTCGAAATTGGGAATACGCCAGGCAATGCGCACCGGGATGACCAGAGTCTCCGGATTTTCCTTCAGCTTTTCACCCAAGGGCCCGAGACGCAAATTGGCCCGTTCATCGGACAGGGGGAGCGAGACCCAGTTGAGTTTCTCGCCAGCCGCATCCTCGGCGACGGTTTTACGGAGCCAATCGAGCAGATAGCGCCGTTCGACACCATTGCGCGCGTCGATAACAAATAGCTTGGGACCTTTCGCCAACAAGGGCCCGGATTCTGCTATTTGCATTGTTTCTTTCATCCCGGCTCCCTGACTTCAGCTTATTCCGCCGCTTGAACTTTTGCCGGCTTGGCTGCGGCTGGCTTCTTTGCCGAGGTAGATCGACTCACGGGCTTTTTGGCAACGGATTTATTCGCCAGTGGCTTTTTGCCATCCGCTGGCTTCTTACCCGCAACTGTATTCTTGGCTACCGGCTTTTTTGCTACAGCATCTGGCGTCGCGGATCGCTTGGCACCCGCTGTCTTTTTTTCCGGTGTCCGTTCGTCATTGACCAGCGCTTCAAGTGCCTCCTCTTCTTCTGCCTGCCCGAGCGCCTCGAGGAACATACCGCGCACTTCGGCAACATGTTCGTTCATCGTCCGCACAGACCATTTGCTCGTGTCTACCACTGGCAGAACATCCACCCGGACCTTGGCAGGACGCATAAGAAATTCGTTTTTCGGAGCGACATCGCCGGCATTGTGAATAACGATCGGTACCATCGGTACGCCCGCCTGGATCGCCATATGAAAAGCACCCTTTTTGAAGGGACCCAGTTTCGGCGAGAGCGTTCGCGTACCTTCCGGAGCGATAACGATCGATTTACCGTCGATTTTAATCGCATCAATCAAGGGCGCCATTGCCTTGATCGCACTCCTTGCATTGGCGCGGTCAATGAACACTGTTCCGGCCAGTTCCATCAGCTTGCCAATCACCGGCGTATCGCGGACCTCCTTCTTGGCCACCCCGCCCATATCCTTCCGGATCAGCTTGGCGAGTATCATCACATCAGCCTTGCTCTGATGGTTGAAGACAAAGATGCAGGGTCGTGACGTCCACAGATTTTCTTCGCCGGTCACTTCCAGTTCGCAACCCGTCAATGCGGTGGCGATATCACCGAACAGACCGGTGGAAAAATTCATCGCCTCACGCTGAGATCCCGTAAGCGCCCAGATGGGCAGCGACGCGATCGCCGAGCCGATCAGCGATCCGGTGGCATAGATAGTCCGGACATAATCCACCGGCTTGCCCTGCCCCCGGCTTTCATATTTCTCCAGCGGCCAGTCATTCTCGCGTGCCACTTCGCGCAATTTGGCATTGGGGTTCAGCGGTCGCGGCTTGCCGACCCGTTCCAGCAATTCGATATCGTCATAGCTGTCGGAATAAAAATAGCTGTTGTCGAGATCCAGGCCATATTCCGCAGCAAGGCCTTCGGCTGCGATCACCTTGCCTTCGCCAAAGCACAAAGGCCGGATAATATTGCCGGTAAACTCGCCATTCTCGACTTCATATTGCGAACAAAGCACATGTTCGATGTCGAGATCGCGGGCTGTGGGTTCAATCTGGTAGATCGTGGCGGACGAGACGATGGCAATCGTATGGCCCTTGGCGCGATGGGCTTCGATCAGCGCCCGCGCCTCGGGATAGACTTTGCGCGCGATATATTTTTCGTAAAGCTCTTCGCCAAATTCGAAATAGCTTTCTTCGGTGACGCCCTTCATGAATTTCGCGGCGCCGGTCATCAGCCCGGAAAAGCCCATGTTTCCGGTACTATATTGCGCCATCACGTTTATCGTTTCGACGACTTCTTCAGCGGTCATTTCCCGTCGCTTGATTTTCTCCCACAGCATCGCGGTTGCCGAATAACCGGCAATGATCGTGCCGTCGAAATCGAACAGCGCCGCGATATGCGCGCCTTCCGGAGCGTCTAGAACGTCTTGCAAGTGGGATTGATAGTCAGCGATTTTCTTCTTGGTCATCCAGATGTCCTTTGCCCGAAGTCTATCGTGGCAAAAAACAGAAGCTTTTCCCAGTGAATATTAGAGAAAACATCGATTCATGATGTGTTCGCCAACAAGTAAATCGCAATGCGACGGTGCTGGCACGGCGCAAAAAAGCGTGCCGGACAAATATCCGGCACGCTCCCTGCGCGAAATGGCTTGATGATCAGGGGTACGCGACTAGATCATCGGCACCATTTCCACGACCTGCTTATTGACTGGATTCGCTAGCCGAAGCGGCATCCTGTGCTTTCGACGCCTTTTTGACTTCACCCTTGCTCATCCCGGTGACCAGAACATCACCGGATCCGGCGAAGTTGGCGGCTGGCAATTCCGCGGTACGGTTGCCGGTTTCGACGATCACCGATTGCACGACACCCGCGCCCGATTGTTTGACCGACTGAACATAGCCGACAACCCGGCCCTTGGCATCTTCGATGGGCATGCCGGGTGCAACCGCGAACATACCGCCGGCATTTGCAGCGGAGCTCCCCGAAGCGGCCAGCTGACCGAGGTTACCCATTGCCATGCCGCTACCAGCCGCGCTGCCGGTCAGCGAACCGACGCCCGAGGCGTTATTGGCAGCGTTTGACGCAACACCACCCACAGCAGATTGTGCGCTTCCCGCTGCGTTGCGGGCGGTGCCAACCACTTGCCCGGTGGTCGAACGAATGGCGTCGGTTCCAATCAGGCTGGCGTTGGCACTGCCGTTAGCAGAGCTTGAAGCAGAGCCGCTAGCGGAACCGGTGACGGCATTGCTCGGCAAATCGGCAGCTCCGATCAGCGAACCATTTGCGCTGGAATTGCTCTGCGCATCGGTAGCGACTTGGCCCGACTGCGTATCAATCGTGCGATCAATTCGGGTGGAATTTGTCACATCACCGCTACCGGCGATGGTGCCGGTCGTACGGCCAATCGTGTCCGAACCCAGAGTACTCCCAAGCGAACCGCCGAGGCCGCCACCCAGTCCGCCACTTCCGCCGAGCAACTGCGCCGAGGCTGGTGCTGCGGTCATCAATGCGATCGTCAATGTGCTGATAATAAGTTTCTTCATGTTCTTTCTCCTTACAGGACGATGATATTTTCGCCGTCTGTATGGAGAACGATGCCGGTTTGCGTTTTAATCCATCGATCGCAAAAAAAATGAAAAACTAGCGGAGACCGCAATTTCCGCAGACCAGACCGTTGCCATAGATCTTGTCCGCCCCCTTTTTGCCAAGGTCTTTGGCCTCACCGATCAATCCGGTTACCGCTGCCTCGATTTTGCTGATATTCGGGGCTGGATAATGGGAAAGCAGCCGCGCCGCCACGAGTGGTGCCGCGAAAGACGTGCCGCGTAACGGCACGAGGCTGCCATCGGGGGAAGCACCTTTGATCCCGGCACCGGGAGCGGCGAAGTCCACTGGCGTTGCTATTCCTGCTTCAGGCAAAGCGCGCTCGCGATGATCCACGCCAGTGACTCCGATCACGCCTTTATAGGCAGCCGGATAACGCGGCGGCGCTGCGGGGCCGTCATTGCCGACCGCGGCCACGACCAACATTCCTTTTTGCTGTGCTGCCCTGACGGCGCGACCAAGCAGAGCGTTGTCGGGTCCGACCAGACTGACGGCGACGACCGGGACGTTCCGTTGCGCCATCCAGCCCAAGGCCCGGGCAATGGCAGTCGCATTGCCTCCGGCAGGATCGTTGCCATATATATCGGCGGCCAGCAAACCGCGCGCATTGGCTTTGAGGCTACTTGAGACAAGCGATGCAATCGCGGTGCCGTGACTGCTTGCAATCGGCGCGCCTTTGGCGAAGCCGCGTTGCTCGACCGGCATGCTAATTGCGCTATGACGCGCCACGCCGCCGTCTATCAATCCCATCGCCCCGGACCGGGCCGCGCCACCGGCCAACATACTGCTGGACAGCGCCGATGCATTGACCGGCATTGCAGCCGCACCGCTGGTGAAATAGATATTGTCGGCGCTGACCTCGGCTTCGCGAGCAAGCTTTTGCAATTGCTTCTGTTCCGATTTCAACTGCTTGCCCAGGCGGGTTGCGAATTTCACATAGCTGAGGTCGAGGCCTTCGATTTCATTCCGCTCCAATATTTCAAAACCCTCTTTCTGCGCCCGTTCAAGGGAGGCCGCAGATATCCCCGTAACAATCAGCACCCCACGAACGGCGGGGTCGCCATTCCGGTCGCGCTCTACATAGTCACGATTCTGGCGCAGGAACTGGTTCAGCCGATCGATCCGCAACCGGTTCAACAATGTCCGGAGTTCCGATTTGCTCAAACGGTCCAGCACGCTGGTATCGACCATCCCGCTTACCGGATTTACCAGTGGGTCGGTTATATTGCTGAGAGAACGGTCCGGAAGCGGCAAAGCTGGCCCGACACCCGGCAACGCAAGCTGCGGCAAGGCAGCGGCGGGGGTAAGCAGCAGCAATGTCGCGGCAATCCATTTGGCTATGGTTTTCATGTCTGCTTCCTTATGCGCCGGTTCCGGTTTGGCAATCCAAGTCGATTGCTTTTTTTTCGCATTCGTGGATTAAACGAACGCAGTCCGTCGTTTCATCCATAGACAATGAATAAAGGATATCCGCGCTGAATGGCCTTTGAACAGGATCTGCTGGAGTTACTCCCGCGACTGCGGCGCTTTGCCCGTAGCCTGACGCGCGATATCAATGACGCAGATGACCTGTGTCAGATGGCCCTTGAGCGTGCCCTGAACAAGCGCGACCAGTGGCAGGCAGGAACAAGACTGGATAGCTGGATGTACAGAATTACCCGTAATATTTGGATCGACACGGTGCGCTCGGCGGGCCGCCACAAACATGTCGCCAATGATGATAGCGCAATGGAAAATATCGCCGGTGACGATCATCAGCGGATGGAAAGCCGGATGGAGCTCAATGACGTCGACCGCGCGATGGATCGTCTGCCGATCGAACAGCGCGAGGCTGTATCGCTCGTTCTGGTCGAGGGATTTGCCTATAAGGAAGCAGCCGCCTTGCTCGATATTCCAATCGGGACATTAACCTCTCGTCTGGTGCGCGGCCGCGAAGCCCTGCAGCGCGACTTGGGAGAAGCGGCATGAGTTTTGATGAAGCAACGATCATGGCTTATGTCGATGGTGAATGCGATGCGGTGACCGTCAATCGTATCGAGAAGGCGATGGAAACCGATCCAGCGCTGGCCAGGCAGATTGAACAGGCGCAAGCGCTGCGCGACAAGCTTTCCGCCCATTATGATCCGGTGACGGAAGAAGCGGTTCCCGATCGTCTGGCCGCGATGCTGACCGCTTCTGCGGCATCCAATGTCAACAGCAGTTTCACCGCACGCAAAATCGAACAGGACGAAAGCAAGCAACGGCGCCGCAGCATGGGTATTGCCCAATGGGGCGCAATAGCGGCGACTTTGGCTCTGGGGGTCGTGATCGGCCAATTCGGGCTGGCGGGAGACTCTGACGCTCCCTTCGCCCAGCAAGGCGACGCGCTGGTCGCCAGTGGTCCTCTTGCAGACGCACTCGAAAGCCAGCTTGCGTCGGCGCAGCCTGACGACAGTGACTATCGCATCGGCCTGACCTTCCGCGCCAAGACCGGCAACATCTGCCGCAGTTTCACCGGCGAGGCAGTCTCCGGAATTGGCTGCCGCCAGGGACAGCAATGGAAGATGGTCAGCACATTACCGGGCGGCAACGAGAGCGACTATCGCCAAGCGTCAAGCAGCGCGGTCAATGCAATCGCCGCCGATATGATGGCGGACGCGCCGGCAGATGCCGAGACAGAACGCCAATTGCTGGATTCAAGCTGGAAATAAACCTCCCCGCCTTGATGTACTGACATAGCGGACATAAAAAAGGCGGGATCAAATCCCGCCTTTTGCCCTATATTGAGGTCAGCCTGGTTACCGGACGTCCGCCTGGTTGCCAACGGTGACCCGGGCGACCCGATAGTTGCGATCGCGCATTTCCTCGACATAGTCCTTGTCGGCGTCGACCAGTTCATGCTCATATTCTTCCCAGGCATCGCGCTTGTCTTCTTCGTCGGTTGCGCGGTTAAGGTCGCTTTTCAGTTCCTTGTCGGCCTCGAGAACGTCGACGAGATAATTATACCAGAATTTATTGTAAACGCCGGCAATCGGCTCCGTCCGGACCACGGCGTGGCTTTCCTCGCCATCATGGGCAATGGCCGGAACAGTTGTCGCACCTGCAAGGGCCAAGCTTAAAAACATCGATGAAATACACATTGTCACGTCTCCTTTTTTGAGTTGCTGGCAGGAGAACGACGCAGCCCCGGATTTTCATCCATTCCGAAAAATTATTTTTGCCCCTCGATCAGGACGCTTGCCTGGCGAATGGCCACAGGACAGGACAAGCCTGCCCTATGGCCGCTTCAGAGCATTAATCTCCTAGATTCCAAGATCCCACATCAAGTAGACCGCAAGTGCGACCAACCCCAGCAAGATTGCCAAGCCAGCCCAGTTTCGCGATGTGAAGCCAAGCTGCTTGCGGTTATCATATCTGAACGCCTTTAGTTTCTCCGCAATCGTCTCGTTGCAAGTCAGCAAGGCAGCATCAAGTGCTGACGCGCTTCCCAGAAACTCCAGTATCGCCAGATTTTCGTTGTCAGTGGTGGATGGATATTTTGTGAGCAGCTTTTCAATATATACGCGCCCGCTCTCTGCCGTTGGCACGGCAGGGCCATTGTCTATTTCAATCATTTTATGCATTTCAATTTCAGTCACGAACAGCATTCTGCAAAGGCAGGCTGTGCCATGATATTGCCGAAAGACTCCCGAAGAGTCTGGTTATTTTCTAGCCTGAAAAATGCGTCGGCGGCGCTCTTGTCGATATCGCGCGAGAACGACTTCGAAATAAGATATGGTCGGCAAAATATCCGGAATGCGCGTTATGGGAAGCAAATCCGGCAACCATCCCGGACACCGGAAGATGGCTCGCGACCAATATTTTGGGCGCGTTGTCCGGTCCGCTGTCTTTCGCAATCTGTTTGCGGGCAAGCTGTATCGTCTGGGACGTCTTGCCCAGAATATAAGCTCCGGCACCAGCGGCGGTCGCCGTAAAAAACTGGCCGTGTTTTTGATCAGCGCCAACGCCTTCCGAAGCGGGCGATTGTATTGCAAACGACAGGCTTGCAATGACAAGCAGTCCGCTGAGGAACAGTCTTGTCATCCAATGGCGATCGCCTTGAAGATCAATGTCTGTGACCACCTTCGCCAAAACTGGGAACTCTCACTCATAATACCACTGGAACGGTGATAGATTGGACCTGATCCGACGGGATTTCAAGTCAGATTCAGCAGTATCTGACAGATGAATATCGCAAAAAGAGTGCAGAAACCTCCCCTCCAGTTCGAATTTTGGATGGCGGAAACGACCCGCTTTGCTTTCCCAAGCGAGCGAATGACGGAACGAATATTCCCGACCTCCCGTTATGGGTTGCGGGGCCGCGGGATGATCGCTACATGCTGCCTCGTCTATGAGGTGCGTTGGCTGAGTGGTCGAAAGCGCCGCACTCGAAATGCGGTATGCCAGCAATGGTATCTAGGGTTCGAATCCCTAACGCACCTCCACAGACAAATCGGGCTTGATGTCCCGCCAGACTCCGGCCTTAACGGGTATCTCGCCACCACCAGTTCACCGCCATTCCCTGACACCGGCTATATTGGAATCTGTGGCTGATCGTCGATCATTGCGCGACGATCGATTCGCAAGGGCCTGCAAGTTTATCAGTATCTGCTTTAGACAAGCGATTGTTGGTTCTCAGGCTTCGCCCGCAACAGGTTGATTATCGAGCAGACTGCGCATTTGCAGCGTCGCCTGCCTTGCGTTTATTCCAACGAGGAAACGGATTTCCTGCAGTCCGTCACGGAGCGCCACTGAAGTGTCTTCATCCGCACACAGGCAAGCCATATCCCAGCCTTCAAACAATCGTTCCGAAACATTGACCAGATCAATCAGCCGCACATCGACATGCCGAAAATCGCAGCAAATGCGCTCGAAAGTCTTTTCTACCTGCTCAGGAGGACCTTCCAAAATCTGGATGAAAGCCCCGTCGACAAAGAGCAGACTACCGGTCACTTCAGACAACCGGTTTTGCGCCGCAGAGCTTTCGGCTATCCGGCGAGCGGTTTGCTCCGGTTGTTCGCCGGATTGATTGATATCTAGAGCGCTGGTGTACAGCAATCGGGAGAATTGCTTGTGGGATGTGAACGCGTTCATGCTGCAGCCTTGTTTTTCTCGCCGTGGAACAGGTCGCCGATACTGGCAGCGTTAACAGGTCTGCTGATCAGAAAACCCTGCAGATCGTTACATCCGTGCTCGGTAATAAACGCCATTTGTTCGTCAGTCTCGATGCCTTCGGCCGTTATTTTCATCTGGAGGCTTTCGCCAAGCTGGGCGATCGCCCGAACAATCGACGCGCTGCCAGCATCGGTAGGCAGTCTCTGCACAAAAGACTTGTCGATTTTGATCCGGGTAATCGGAAAGCGGTGCAAATAGCTTAGCGATGAATATCCTGTCCCGAAATCATCCAGCGAAATACGTATCCCATATTCCCACAATTGCGTCAGTGTCCGCATGACGATTTCGTCATTGCCGAGCAACGCGGTTTCGGTGATTTCCAGTTCCAGTCGTGTCGCTGGCAATCCCGAATCCTCCAACGCCTGCATGACAGTCTGGGGAAGCCGCGGATCGAGCAGCTGAACGGGCGAAATATTGACCGCCAGATCGAGATGTTTGGGCCACGAAGCGGCGTCAATACACGCCTGTTTGAGAACCCCGGCGCCAATCCGTGAAATCAGCCCCAGCTCTTCTGCAACCGGAATAAATTCTGATGGTTCGACCTCACCCCGTTCCGGGCAAGTCCAACGCAGTAAAGCTTCCGCGCCGGTATAGGCGCCAGTCGCAGAGTCTATAATCGGTTGATAGGCGATTTTGAAATCTTCCCGCATGAAAGCGCGGCGAAGATCGGTTTCCAGAAAACGTCGCCGTTGTATAACCTCCTGCATGGATGGTTCAAACAAGCGAAATCCCCGCTCATCCGCCCGCTTTGCGGTATATAATGCAATGTCGGTATATTGTACCAGTGTTTCAGGGTCGGTCCCGTGATGGGGCGCGAGGCCGATACCAACACTTGCGCCAATTTCTGCGACTTGCCCCTGGACAATAAACGGTCGCCCCAGAATTTCCACGACCCGGCCTGCCAAAGCACTTGCAGCATCTTCCGAGGTAATCCCGTAAGCAATGACAGCAAACTCGTCTCCGCCGATCCTCGCAACCATATCTCCGTGACGGACAGCATAACGCAAACGCCAGGCAACTTTCTGCAGAACAATATCACCGACAGGATGACCAAGCGTATCGTTGATCGGCTTGAATCTATCCAGATCGACCATCAGCAAGGCAAACGGGCGCCCATGATTATCAAGCTTCTCGCATTCGACTTTCAAGGCTTCGGCGAAGGCACGGCGATTGGGTACTTCGGTCAAGGCATCGTGCAGCGCTATATATTGAAGCTGCTTCTGGGACTTCGACTGGGTCCGCCGTTCAAGCATATGGGTTGAAATGCCGGCACCGATGATAATCAATGCAACGATTGCGACTGCTGCTGCCAAGGCTGCAAAGGCTTCGCTGTCCGCGCCGCCCTGCACGCCGGGAACCGAGATCACGGAAAAGGCGGCCATGCCGGTAAAATGCAAGGTAACGATTGCCGCGGCGAACAATCCGGCGGGCTGTCCGATATTTTTCGACATGCCAATTTTTCTTACCCGGTCAATGACCAGCGCAGAAAGAGTGACAGACAGGACCAGAGAAGCAATCACATATTCGGGCAACCATCTGACAATGCCATCAGCCCGATAGGCGAACATTCCGAGATAATGCATCGAAGCGATCGACAGACCGATGATCCCGCCGCCCGTGAAAACCGCTATAAAACGATTGCGTGAAGAGCCCACCAGCAAGCCCACCGCGGTGCCGACAATTGCGATCAGCGCGGAGAGCACGGTTAAAGTTCCGTCAAGTGTTACCGGAACGCCAGGCCGGTAACCAAGCATGGCAATGAAATGCGTCGCCCAGATCGCTGAACCCGCGGTAAAAGCGGATAGAAAGCACCACTGGTAGCGCGATGCGCCTGTATCTGTGAAGGTGCGTTGGAACAGCTTCACCGATGTCAGCGATCCTACGAGGCACATCGCAGCAGCCAAAGCCACGATCCAGAGATTATGTTCGTGATAAAGGCAAGTCAGTACGCGCATTCAAACTCCTGGGGGAATCGCATCCAAAATATAAATAAAGAAGCAATTAACCGCCTTAGACCGCAAAAACATAAGATTCCGTGAATCGATAAGCTGCTGATTTACAATGTCGTTTCATTCGACCGTGACAATATTCCGGTCGCTTGACGCTAGTCGGAATACTGATGAAGCCGGGGAAGCGTATATGTTTGAGTATTGGGAAAAAACTTGAGACCGGACGCACGCAAAGCGCCGAACCTTGCAATGATCCCGCACCACCGAACAAGCCCGCACTGGCCGCAAACCCTCGCCTTCGCCACGCATCATTGCAGATGTGGTGCTTGCATCTGACCCCGAAGCGCCTAAATTGGCATCATGAACTCATTAGATCCATATAAGTCCGGCAATCCCTTGCCAGCCAACACACCGGACATCCTCGCTGCCCGTTTCGCCATTGGCGACGTCGTGCGCCATCGCATTTTTGATTTTCGCGGTGTGATCTATGATATCGATCCGGTGTTCGCGAATAGCGAAGAATGGTATGAAGCCATTCCGAAAGATCTGCAGCCCCCCAAAGACCAGCCCTTTTATCATCTTTTCGCGGAAAGTAATGACAGCAGCTATGTCGCTTATGTCAGCCAGCAGAATTTGTTGTCTGATGACAGTGGCGAGCCGATCGGGCATCCCGATGTCGCTCGACTGTTTCATGCAACAGAGAGCGGCCAATATCAGCTACATGGCATCCACCGGCATTAAGGCCGGCTTGCGATGGGTCAGGACTTGATCTTCCAGCCCGATTTCAGCAGAAAATAGCATAAAACCGTCAGGCCGATATTGATCGCCAATAATATCAGCGCGCCCGCCACGATCGGCGAATCCGCCACCCCGAGAAAGCCATAGCGGAACCCGGAGATCGCGTAGAAAAACGGATTGGCGTGGCTGACGGCCTGAAACGCCGGCGACAACCGATCGATCGAATAAAATGTCCCGGACAGCAGAGCCAATGGCGCCACCACGAAATTGGTCACCGCAGCGGCATGATCGAATTTTTCTGCCCAGATCGATGTCAGTACGCCCAGAAGCGACAACATTGCGGCCCCCATGAGGCCAAACCAGAGCACGGCCCACCAGTGCGCGATTCCGACGTTAACGCCGGGCCAGAGAAACATCGCCAGCCAGACCGCGAAGCCAACCAGCGCTGCCCGTGTCATCGAGGCGCCGACCAGCGCGCCCAGCAATTCCCCGACCGATAACGGCGGGGTCAGATAGTCGATGATCGTGCCCTGGATCTTGCCGACCAGCATCGAAAAGCTGCTGTTGGCGAATGCATTTTGCAACATGCCCATACAAATCAGGCCCGGCGCGATAAAGTCCGCAAACGGAACACCCATTACGCTACGGTCACCGCGACCCATGGCAACGGTGAATATGACCAGAAACAATAATGTGGTGATCGAAGGCGCCCAGACCGTCTGCAGCTGAACCTTGAAGAACCGCCGCACTTCTTTCCCGTAAAGCGCTGAAAATCCAGCCCAATTGACTCCGCGAATGACGGGTACGCCCGGCTCGGCAAAGCGCATGGCATTGAACGGAAGGTCTGACGGGTGATCTTTTTCGGGTTGGTCGAGCATATTCTTTCCGCCTATCGGCTCCCACCGCCAATCACAACCCTATATCGCACGGCTACCCGACCATTAACGTGGTTGTATATTAACCCCGGCAACCCTATATCGCCCCCGAACTCGAGATGATTAGGACTTTGCATGGCTTGGACGGATGAGCGGATCGATTCGCTGAAGAATATGTGGGAAAAAGGCCTGACAGCCAGCCAGATCGCAGAAGAACTGGGCGGCGTCAGTCGTAACGCTGTGATCGGCAAGGCTCATCGCCTTGGCCTGAAATCGCGCCCGTCTCCGGTAAAGGCCAAGCCCAAAGCCAAAAAAGATGCAAAACCGGCGGCCAAGCCGAAAAAGCCACCGGCAAAGGCTGGTGCCGTTGCCAAGCCAAAGGAAGAACATGTCGCGCGTCGCGCCATGCCACCACCAACGCCGGCAGCCCGTACCCATGCCGCACAGCAGGCGCGTCAGCCCAAACATGATGGTCCGAAGATCGTTTCTGTCGGACCTGGCGGCTTCTTGCGTCAGGGTCCAGGCGACCAGCAGGCACCGATTCCGCCAGCACCACCGCGCCGTCTGGTTCCGGCCAAGCCGAGCGAAGAAATTGCGGACAAGACGAGTCTGCTCGACCTCAACGACAAAATCTGTCGCTGGCCGATCAATCATCCCGGTGAACCCGACTTCCATTTCTGCGGCGAAGAAGTGAACCCGGGCTTTCCCTATTGCGTCGAACATTGCGGTCGCGCGTTCCAGGCCCAACTGCCTCGCGGTGCCCGTCGTGCACCCCCACCGCTGCCGTTTGGCGGCCCGCGGGTTCGTTAAACAAACCATCAAATCGCAAGAATTTTCAATGTACTGGCAAGAGACCCAATAAGTCTCTTGCCAGTGTGACTCCCGCGCTCTTATAGGATCGAACATGTCTGATGATCTGTTCGGTTCCAACCCGCCAACCCAATCCAAAACCGGTGACTATGATGCCTCGGCAATCGAGGTTCTCGAAGGTCTCGAGCCTGTTCGCAAGCGACCGGGGATGTATATTGGCGGCGTCGACGAACGCGCGCTCCACCATCTCGCTGCCGAAGTTATCGACAATAGTATGGACGAAGCGGTCGCCGGCCATGCCAGCCGGATAGAAATAACGCTGGATTCAGAAAACCGTCTCACCGTCACCGACAATGGTCGCGGTATTCCGGTTGATCCCCATCCGAAATTCCCGGGCAAATCGGCGCTCGAAGTGATCATGACCACGCTCCACTCGGGCGGCAAATTTTCCGACAAGGCCTATGCGACATCGGGCGGACTGCACGGCGTCGGCGTTTCCGTCGTCAACGCCCTGTCCTCCGACACGGTCGTAGAAGTGGCGCGGAACAAGACCATCTATCGCCAGACTTTCTCCCAAGGGCTAGCGACTTCCAAACTCGAGGAAGTTGGCACAGCGCCCAACCGCCGCGGTACCAGCATATCCTTCGTCCCCGATATCGAAATTTTCGGCGAGGGTAATCTGTTCAAGGCAGCGCGACTGTTCAAACTGGCGCGTTCCAAGGCCTATCTCTACGCCGGTGTAGAAATCCGCTGGAAATGCGACGAGAGTCAGGCCAGCGATGATGTTCCGGCGGAAGCAACATTCCAGTTCCCCGGTGGTCTGTCCGATCATCTGCGCGAACAACTGTCCGGGCGCGAATGCGTCACCACGGATTTCTTTTCCGGCAGTCAGGATTTTCCGGACAAGCAGGGCCGCGTCGAATGGGCGATCACCTGGCCGATTTGGACCGACGGCAGCTACAGCTGGTATTGCAACACCATTCCGACGCCCAATGGCGGAACCCACGAAACCGGCCTGCGCAACGCGCTGGTTCGCGGACTGCGTGCCTTTGGCGAACTGGTCCAGATCAAGAAGGCGTCACAGCTGACCGCAGACGACATCATCTCCGGCGGTGAAATGATGCTGTCCGTGTTCATTCGCGATCCGCAATTTCAAAGCCAGACCAAGGACCGGCTGACCTCTCCGGAAGCAGCCAAATTTGTCGAAAATGCGATACGTGACCATTTCGACCATTTCCTCACCGACAATATGGATCGCGGTAAGGCGCTGCTCGGTTTTGTCATGGAGCGGATGGACGAACGGCTGAAGCGCAAGGCCGAGCGCGAGGTCAAGCGCAAGACCGCGACATCGGGCCGCAAGGTACGCCTGCCCGGCAAGTTGACCGATTGCTCGATCGGCGATCCCGAGGGCACCGAATTGTTCATCGTCGAAGGCGACAGCGCTGGCGGTTCCGCGAAACAGGCTCGGGAACGCAAAACCCAGGCGATCCTGCCGATCCGCGGTAAAATTCTCAACGTGGCATCCGCGAATAACGCCAAGATCATGGCCAATAGCGAGATTGCCGATTTGATCCTCGCGCTCGGTTGCGGCACGCGCAAGGATTGCGAGCCCGACAATCTGCGCTACGAACGCGTGATCATCATGACCGACGCCGATGTCGACGGCGCCCATATCGCGACTTTGCTGATGACCTTTTTCTTCCAGGAAATGCCGGAAATGGTCCGGCGCGGCCATCTCTATCTCGCGCGGCCGCCACTCTACCGGATCAGCGCAGGGAGCAAGAGCCTCTATGCTCAGGACGACGCAGCGCGGACAAAAATTGAAAATGGTCCGTTCAAGGGCAAGAAGGTCGACGTCAGCCGGTTCAAGGGTCTCGGCGAAATGAACCCCTCCCAGCTTCGCGAAACGACGATGGACCCGAAAACCCGCTCGATGTTCAAGGTGACATTGCCACAGGAATATGAGCAACGCGCGAGCGTCAAGGATCTGGTCGACCGGCTGATGGGCAAGAACCCCGAGCACCGGTTCAACTTCATCCAGCAAAATGCTGCCAGCCTTGATGAAGATGTGATCGACGCCTAGTGGTTGGAGCCTGACTGAGGGCGGTTACAGGAGATTATCGTGCGGTTCCTATATGTTTTCGCGCTTTGCCTTCTGCCTTTTTCCTTCGCCCTTATCGCAAGCCCTGCCAAAGCGCAGACACAATCCGATATTTCCAATCAGCTTTCGGCGCGCGCCAATGATGTGCTTCGACTGTTGCAAGGCGAAGAAATTGAAGCCGGGGTTTTCGACGAGAATTTTCGCAACGCGGTGCCGCCTGCCCAGTTCCGCGCGCTGACTGCGCAAGTCCGGACGCAGCATGGGCAAGCTGTCGAAATTGCCTCAATCACCCCCCGCAACGCCAATTCCGCGATCCTCAAGATACGTTATGAAAAGGCGATCGGTACGGTCAACATTGATCTCGAAAACACTCCCCCGCATCGTATTTCCGGCCTTCTCCTGACGGGGTTCGAAGCCGATGCCGGCTCGCTCGATGACGTCATTGCTGCGATTGATGCCCTGCCCGGTCGTCAGGGACTATTGATCCAGCCATTGGGCACGGCCGACCTCCCGCCTGTCGCCGCGATTGATCCCGACGGCCGCTATGCGATTGCTTCCACATTCAAACTCTATATCCTGGCCGAACTCGACCGGGCCGTGCGAGCCGGCGAACGGCAATGGTCCGATGTCGTACAACTGGGTCCCAAATCCCATCCGTCCGGTGTCAGCCAGAACTGGCCCGATCGGTCGCCGGTCACGCTTCATACGCTGGCGACGCTGATGATTTCGATCAGCGACAATAGCGCTACCGACACGTTGATCCGGATCATCGGACAGAAAAAATTGGCCGGGATTGTGAAAGCCGCTGGCCACCACGATCCGGACGAGTTGCGCCCGATTTTGATGACGAGGCAGGCCTCGGCTCTGAAAATGCCCGTGCATGAAAATCGGAGAGACAAATATCTCGCTGCTGATCCGACTGAACGCGAACGCCTGCTGACCAAATATGACCGCGCATTGACGCTCGACAGTATCGATCCGCGCATTTTGACCAACAAACCCAATTTCATCAATCAACTGGAATGGTTTGCAACGCCGGCGGATATCGTCAGGCTGCTCGCCTATCTCCACAAGAGCGCAAGCGCGGACACCCGGGCAATCCTGGCGATCAACCCCGGGATCGGACAGGACGCGGCCCGGAAATGGGCTTATTTCGGCTATAAGGGCGGATCAGAACCCGGGGTCTTGGCCTATAATTTCCTGCTGCGCTCCAAAACCGGAAAAACCTATGCCGTCACGGTCAACTGGAACAATGAAGAACAATCACTTCAGGAAAGCGAGCTGCTGGCGCTGACGACACGGTTGATAAATCTGCTGGGGGAAGAATAGCTAAAAACCCGGGAGGTCTATGCGGCGGCCAAGGCCTCGACCAGCGCCTTCACCTTCTGCTGCCGCCATTGCGGAAGCGGAGCCATCAGCCAGTAACCGCGCGACGAGACGCTGTCTTCGCCGATAATTTCTACCCGGCCAGCAGCAAGATCGCGCTGGACCAGCATTTTCGGAACCCAAGCATAGCCGAAGCCATTGACCGCCGCCTCTATGGCAAGACCGCCATCGGCAACCCGCATCAATGTTTCCTCGCCCTCGGAAATGGGGCAGCCCGGCCAGTCAATCTTGTTGCCGCCCTTCTGCCCCGGAGCAGAAACTTTCACGAACACGGTATCACCCAGCATCCTGCCTTCATGCTGGCCCGGGCCGTCACCCAGCCAGATTGCGACGTCGAGATTGGCTTCGGTGAAATCAATTTCATCGTCTGCAGCAACCAGCGCGAAACTGGTATCCGGATGGTCGGCGGAGAAACCGGCCAGTCTCTCGTTCAGCCATTTCTGGGTGAAGTCGCGCGGCGCGGCGATTGTCAGCTTGTGCGAAGACTGGCCCGACTGCATCGCCCGAACTGCTTCCTCGAATTGCAAAAAGCCGGAACGCAGCGCGTCCAGCCCGGCAGAGGCCTCATCGGTCAGTTCCAGTCCTTTGGGTGTCCGCCGGAACATGACAACGCCCAGCATATCCTCAAGCGCGCGGATTTGCTGTCCGACCGCAGCAGGCGTTACCGCCAGTTCATCGGCTGCCTTGGTAAAGCTGAGGTGCCGAGCGGCGGCATCGAGCACACGCAGCCCGTTCAATGGCAAATGGGTGCGCTTCATTGCTCGACCGTCGGTTCGGATAGAATAAAACGGGGAATACGAACTTCAAAAGCCGGTGGCGTGTCGCCTACCATGACAAAATGACCTTCCATCGAGCCCCTGGGGGTGTTGAGCGGGCAACCCGAAACATAATCATGGGATCTGCCCGGCTGGATGATCGGCTGTTCGCCGATTACTCCGTCGCCATCGACCATTTGCAGGCCACCGCGCTGGTCGTTTATCCGCCAATGCCGCGTCAACAGCTGCACCGCGGTGTCACGATGGTTCTCGATCCGCACATGATAGGCCCAGAACCAGCGCCTGCCGTCGATGTCGGATTGCTCCGGCAGGAAAGTCACCGACACGCGCACGGTGACGCCGTCGGTGGTTTCAGCAAACGGGAAGAATGATTCCATGGACATGATATAGAGTTAAAGCCCGACAGACGAAAGGGCCTGATCCAGGTCTTCGAGCAAATCGACCGGATCTTCCAGCCCGACGTTGATCCGGATCATGTCTTCGGTAATCCCGATCTCGAGTCTGCCCTCTTCTCCCAGCCCGTGGTGGGTGGTCGTTGAAGGGTGGCACATCAGCGAACGACTATCCCCGATATTATTTGAAATATCGATCAAATTCAATGCGTTGAGAAAGCCATGCGCGCGCGCGCGTCCGCCACCGACATAGAGCGAGAAGATCGGCCCGGCGGCCTCCATCTGGCTCATCGCCACATTATGCTGCGGGTGACTGGGCAGACCGGGGTGCAAGACTTTCTCGACCCGTTGCTCCAGAAACCTGCCTACTTCGAGAGCATTATCGCTCTGTCGGCGGATGCGCAGGTCCAGAGTCTCCAGTCCCTTGAGCACGACCCATGCATTAAACGCGCTTAAAGTAGGTCCGGTGTTGCGGGTAAAAGCGAGCAGCGGGCCTTCGATAAATTCTTCGGTACCACAGACGGCACCGGCCAATACGCGCCCTTGCCCGTCCATCATCTTGGTCGCGCTATAGGCGACCACGTCGGCGCCGAATTCCATCGGCCGCTGCAGGACGTTGGTGGCAAAAGCATTGTCGACCACGCTGGTGATGCCTTTGTCCCGCGCCAGAGCGCAGACGCTGCGGAGATCGATCACTTCCATGGTCGGGTTGGCCGGCGTTTCGAAAAAGAAAACCTTGGTATTCGGCCTGATCGCCTGCTCCCAATTTTCAATATCGCGGCCGTCTATCACGGTCGTTTCTATCCCGAATTTCGGCAGCAAACTGTCGGTCAGCCAGCGGCAGGAGCCGAACAAAGCGCGACTGGCAACGACATGGTCGCCCGCTTCCAGCTGGCAGAGCAAGGCTGCCGTCATTGCAGCCATGCCCGATGCCATGGTGCGGCAAGCTTCCGCGCCTTCCATCATCGCGATCCGCTCTTCCAGCATCTGCACCGTCGGATTTTGCAGACGGCTGTAGGTCATGCCGTCCTGGTCGCCGCTAAAGCGGGCAGCAGCATCCTCTGCACAATCATAAGTATAACCGGAGGTCAGGAAGAGGGCTTCGGATGTCTCGCCGAATTCGCTACGCATCGTTCCGCTACGGATCGCCTTGGTCGCCGGGCGCCAGTTCTTGGTGATATTACGGTCTTGGCCAGTGTTTCTTTTCATATTTCTTTCCTAGCCTTCCGTCAGCTGCGCGACAATAGCATCGCCGATTTCCGTGGTTGAAGCCTTGCCGCCCAGATCATGGCCGAGAACCCCTTGAGCGAGCACGGCGGCAACCGCTGCTTCGATCCGGTCCGCCTCGGCGTCCATAGCGAAGCTGTGCCGCAACATCATCGCTGCGGACAATATCATAGCCGAAGGATTGGCAATGCCCTGCCCTGCGATATCGGGCGCGCTGCCGTGGATGGGTTCATAGAGGCCCTTGGTGCCTTCGCCGAGCGATGCCGACGCCAGCAGGCCAATCGAGCCGACGCACATGCTCGCTTGATCGGAAAGAATATCACCGAACAGGTTGCCGGTCACGACCACATCGAACTGGCCCGGGTTGCGCACCAGCTGCATCGCCGCATTATCGACATACATGTGGCTGAGCTCGACTTCGGGATATTCGGCCGAGGTCTCGATCATCACGTCGCGCCACAATTGCGATGTTTCCAGCACATTGGCCTTGTCGACCGAACAGAGTTTCTTACCGCGCACCATGGCCGTCCGAAAAGCGACATGCGCGATGCGCCGGACTTCGCTCTCGTCATAGGACATGATGTCATAGCCTTCGCGCAGGCCATCCGCCGTCTTGCGCATGCCTTTCTCGCCAAAATAGACATCGCCGTTCAGTTCACGGACGATCACAACATCGATGGTGCGTGCGATTTCGGGTTTGAGGCCGGAGGCATCTTCCATGCCCGGAAACATTTTGGCGGGTCGCAAATTGGCGAAAGTCTGCATTTCCTTGCGCAGACCGAGTACCGCTTGCTCGGGGCGCAGGTGGCGTTCCAGATTGTCGCAGGACGGATCACCGACCGCACCGAACAGGACCGCATCGGCCGACTTCGCCAGCGCGACGGTTTCCGGCGGCAGAGGATGGCCATGGTTACGATAGGCGATACCGCCAACATCGGCGTGCTCCAGTCGCAGGTTCGGCAAGCCCATAGCTTCCAGAACGCGCAGCGCCTCGACCATGATTTCCTGACCAATACCGTCTCCGGCAAGCACCGCAATATGCATGAAATTTCCTTCTTGTGAATGCGCCGCTTCCTGCCGAGAATCGCGCGATTAGGCAACCACCCTTTTCAGCCGATCGACAAGAACCGAGCGCGCAGCCATCACATCCTTGCGGCGGTCGTCAAAGAAATGGCGTTTCAGGAAAAAGCCGGTGACGCGCAATCCGTCAAATATATCCTCCCATTCAGGGGTTACCGTCTCTTTCAGAAAGGCCGGGAGCGGCAAAAGGCGGTCCTTGTAAAGCGCTCCCGCTCCTGCGCTGACCGCCATCGCGCTCTTGGGACTGATATAGACGAGATCCTCTACCGAACCGTTTACCGCGCATTTGTCCAGCGCGAGCCCGAAGCCCAGTTCCGAGAGCAAAAGCAGCTCGTAGCGCACCAGAGCCACCGCCCAGCCCTTGGCAGATGGAGCACCGCAAATCGCGTCTAGCAAAGCGGACAAAGCGGAATGGATTTGCGGATAGCTATGTTCTTCCGGCAAGATCGCAGCGGTCAGGGCCGTCACCCAGTCCAGGGCTGCGCTGGCCAGCGGTTCGCCCAGAAACGGCCCCCTGCTCTGCTCCAGTTCCGCCGTCATCGACGCCAGCTGCTCCTCGGTCCGAGCGCGATAATCGGCCTGCACAATATTGGACGGGATCAGTATCGGACGCATATTGCGCGAGTGCGCGCCGCGCACATAGCCGGACACCAGACCGTTTTCGGGTGTTAGCGAGCGCACGACCGCGCCATGTTCGCCGTGGGAACGGACCGAGCAGATGATCGCGGAGGTGCGGAGACTAGCCATGGAAATAGTCGTAAATCTTCTGCGCCACCGTTGCCGACACGCCGGGTGCGCCCTGCAGATCATCGAGCGAGGCATTCTTCACAGCACGAGCCGTCCCGAAATGCAGCAGCAGTGCCTTTTTCCGCGACGGTCCTATGCCCGGCACATCGTCGAGAGAGCTATGGCCGACGGATTGGGCCCGTCTGGTCCGGTGCGCGCCAATGGCGAAACGGTGGGCTTCGTCGCGCAGCCGCTGGAGATAGAAGAGCACCGGACTGTTCATCGGCAGGTTGATCTGACGGCCGTCGGGAAGATGGAACGTCTCACGCCCCGCGTTGCGGTCCGGTCCTTTTGATACGCCGATCATCACGACATCCTCGACACCGATTTCGGCGAGCGCGCCGCGTGCCGCGCTCATCTGGCCTTTGCCGCCGTCGATCAGCACCAGATCGGGCCATTCGCCCTTGGCACGGTCCGGGTCTTCCTTTTGCGCGCGCGAGAAGCGCCGTTCGAGCACTTCGCGCATCATCGCGAAATCGTCGCCCGGCACGATATCGGGGTTTTTGATATTGAATTTGCGATAGGCGTTCTTGCGGAAACCCTCGGGTCCCGCAACGACCATGCCCCCGACCATATTCGTACCCTGGATATGGCTGTTGTCGTATATTTCGATACGATCCGGCACCGCGTCCAGTTCCAGCAGTTCGACCATCTCGCGCATGATCTTCGCCTGGGTGGAGGTTTCCGCCAGACGCCGATCAAGCGCATCCTCGGCATTGCGGCTGGCCTGCGTCAGCAATTTCCGTCGATCCCCGCGCTGGGGCATCGATACGCTGACCTTATAGTCGGCCTTCGTACTCAGCGCTTCCGCCAGCAGCTCCGCATCCGGCAATTCCCGGTCGAGCAAGACCAGTTTCGGCGGCGGCATCTGTTCATAAAATTGCATCAGGAAGCTGGAGAAGACTTCTTCAATCTCGACGCTGGTGGTGTGGGCGGGGAAGAAGCTGCGATGGCCCCAGTTCTGGCCCCCGCGAATGAAAAAGGCCTGGATACAGACGGTCGATCCCTTGGCCGCCAGCGCGAAAATATCGGAATCCGGCAATCCCTGCGCATTAATCGCCTGACTGCCCTGAATGAAGGTCAGCGCTCTCAGCCGGTCGCGGTAAACCGCCGCCATTTCGAAATCGAGACTCTCGGAGGCTTTCTCCATCGCGCCACCCAGCTTGTGCTGCACATCGGTCGATTTGCCGGAGAGAAAATCGCGCGCATCCTCGACCAGTTCGGCATAATCTTCCTTGCCGATCCGGTCGACGCAGGGCGCGGAGCAGCGCTTGATTTGATAGAGCAAACAAGGCCGCGAGCGGTTGTTGAAAAAACTATCGGTGCAGGATCGCAAAAGAAATAGCTTCTGCAACGCGTTGATCGTCTGGTTGACCGAGCCGGCGCTGGCGAACGGACCAAAATATTGCCCCTTGATCCGCTGCGCGCCGCGATGTTTCGTAATCCGCGGAAAATCATGGTCGTCGCGGAGCAGGATGAAAGGGAAGCTCTTATCATCGCGCAGCAACACATTGTAAGCGGGCCGGAATTTCTTGATCAGTTGCGCTTCGAGCAACAAAGCCTCGGCTTCACTGCCGGTTGTGACGATTGTCATCGAGCGGGTTTGTGCAACCATCCGCATCAATCGCTGCGGCAGCCGGTTCATCTGGACATAGGCACCAACCCGGGACTTTAGCGAGCGCGCCTTGCCGACATAGAGCACGTCGCCACGCTTGTCCTGCATCCGGTAGACGCCGGGCCGTGTGGGAAGTGTATTCAGGACCTCGCGGATCGCCGCCATCCCGGCTTCGAGATCGGGCGTATCGCCCTCCCCACGCACCGCATAGGTCGCTTTATCCTCGTTGAAACGGGAAGCAGCATTGGGATGATCGGGACGGTCGGCTTTGGACATGGAGCATATCTAGGGCGGCATGGGACGCAATGCCAGAATCAATCGTTCCGGCATTCCCGCAAAAGCAGAAATCCGGAACGGTGATGTGAAATCAGATTTGAAAACCGGGTCTCCGCCTGAGCGGAGGCCCAGCGGCTCAGTTCAGCGTTTTGCCGATATCGCCAATGGCCTTGTCGATCAAAGCCTTGTCCGCAGCTGCGTCATGGCGCGCAGCAATCAGTGCCTGCGCCGCCTGGGTTGCAGCAGTAGCAGCCTTGGCGCGAACCGCTGCGATAGCAGAACGTTCTGCCGCACCGATCTTATCTTCTGCCATTTTCTTGCGGCGGGCCAGCAACGCTTTCGTGTCAGTCGTTGCCTGTTCTACCAAAAGAGCAGCTTCTTTCTCGGCGCTATCCATCATCGCTTCGACTTCAGCCTGAGCACCAGCGGTCTTCGCTTCATATTCTGCTTTCAGCGCTTCTGCTTCCTTGCGGAGGTTGGCAGCTTCATCGAGCGTTTTCTTGATCTCGGCGATCTGGTTATCCAGTATCCCGCCAACGATTTTCGGGACTTTCGTCCACAACATGATTGCAAATACGATCAGAACGCCAACCGCCACCCAGAATGTTGGATCCTGCAACGGTCCGACAGCTCCAGCGCCTTCAGCCAAAATAGTCAATAGCATATTCTATCTCCTTCAGCAGGCGCTTAGAAAGCGGCCTTGACCGCCTTTTTTGCATCGGTCGCGGTAACCTTGGCACCGGAAACCGTTTTCACAATAGCCTGAGCGGCTTCTGCCGCCACGGCTTCAATTTCCTTCAAAGCGCTGCTCTGCGCAGTCTTTAGCGCAGCATCGGCTTCATCCGCTTTTTTCGCAAGAGCGGTATCCGCACGCTTGATAGCGGCCTCATTCTTCTTCGCGACCTTGGCTTTGGCGTCATTAACGATCGAGACAGCATCGGTCCGAGCATCATTGATGCTGGTGCGATAATCCGCTTCGATCTGCTCGGCTTTGTCCTGGCCGGCTTGCGCCGCAGCAAGATCGTCGGAAATCCGTTTTTGACGATCATCAACAGTCTTGCTGATTTTCGGCACCATATTCTTGGCGATGCCGAAATAGATGATGCCGATGACGATCAACAACCAGAAAAACTGGCTGCCGTAGACTTCCATAAGCTGACTAATTTGAGGCATTATTCACCTGACAGTTCGAAACGCTAAATAGACAAGGTCAAGCGGGCTGGCAAAACCAGCCCGCCCGAACGATTATTCTGCTGGCGCTACGACCGCAGCTTCTTCAGCTACCGGTGCGTCAACAGCCGCTGCTTCGACAACTACAGCTTCAACCGGAGTTGCCTCTGGTGGAGCGTAGAGAATCATCATCGCAACAGCGAAAGCGATCAGTCCGAGCAATTCAGCAGCAGCAAAGCCGATGAACAGACGTCCCTGCTGGCCGTCAGCCGCAGATGGGTTGCGCAGAGCGCCTTCGAGGAAGGATGCGAAAACATTACCAACACCGGATGCAGCAACACCGATACCGATTGCAGCGATACCAGCGCCGATTACTTGTGCAGAAGCGAGATCCATTTTTTAAACTCCGTATTGAAAAATTAGGATTGAAAGTGACTTAGTGAAGATTTTCCGCATCGCTGATATACAGAGATGTCAGAAGAGCGAAAACATAGGCCTGGATTGCGCATACCAGAAGTTCCAGCGCGCTGACAAATGCGATGAAGAGGATGCTCAGCAACGCGATACCCCACGAGGCACCGCCCGCGTCGATGGCCTGGACCACGAAGCTTGCGAACACCTTGATCAGAATGTGGCCAGCAATCATCGCAACGAACAGCCGCAACGCGAGGCTGAACGGACGGACGAGGAACGACAGAAGCTCTACCGAAAAAATCAGCGGCATCATCCACAACGGCGTGCCGTGCGGGATAAAAAGGCCGAAAAACTTGAAGCCGTGTTTCCAGAAACCGACGATCAATACGATCGAGAAGCTGATCGCCGCCAACAGGCCGGTGACGGTGAACTGGCTGGTCACCGTGAACGGGTGAATACCGGGAATGATTCCGAAGGGCATCATGCCGAGCAGATTTGAAAATAGAATGAACATGAACAAGGTGAAGACCCAAGGCGTATATTTCTTGCCGTTGGGGCCGATGCTGTTGGCAATGATATTGTCGATAAAACCGACCACGCCCTCAACCATCACCTGCCAACGACCGGGAACCAGCTCGCGCTTCATTCCACCGATCATGAACACATAGAGAAGCGCCAGAACGACGAACATCCATAGCGCGCTGTTGGTGAAGCTAATCTGCTGACCAAAAAGAGTGAAGCCATCAAAGATGGGCTGCACTTCAAACTGGTGCATAGGATCAATTTTGCCTTCGGTAGCCACTAATCTAACCCCTGATCGTCAATCATCATCATCTGGTAACGCCGTACCGATGTCATCCACCGGCTGGCTCGAAATCATATAAATTTTCCTGAACGCTACTCCGATCCCTAGGAAGAAGAATAGCAACAGGAACAATGGCGTCGTTCCCAGCCAGGTGTCAAACAGCCACCCGAGTAGGAAACCAGCAGCCACGCCTCCGATCAAATAGCTTAGCACCCTTGCGCCGAGCCGTTGACTTTCGTCTGGCCCTTTGTTCCGGTGCCCCGCTTTGATCCGCTCTCTATTCTGTGCTGTTTCCAGTCGCTCATCCAGCGATGAAACCCGCACATCCTCTTCGAGGGGATCCCGATCAGATTCGCTTGCTGCCATTACAACTCCTATAAAAACCCCGAAGGGCGCCAAAAAGAGCCATAGATAACAGCAGGCCGACCCGCCAAGGCGCGGTCCGTTTAGGAAAGCAGCGTTCCCAAGTCAACAGCAATGCTGCAATGCGGAAATTAGCTAGTTTATAAGGGGATTTTCGCGCACCGGAGCCTTCTCCCGATGGCCGGAAAAGAGTTGATATAAGAAATATCGATCGCGCGCGGATAGCATTGGACTTACGTCCGCGATTGTAATTCGGCCAACCGACCGGCCCATGACAAAAAAAGGCGCGCCAGCATAGCTGACACGCCCTTCTCTGGTAATTTTCTGTGGCCTAGCTCAAGGGCAACGCGAATCGCGCACCGGATCAGAACTGTCCCGCGTATTCCAGGTGCCGCTCGGCGTTTGATATTTTTCGCCGGCCGATGTGCGCATGATCAGGTTGCAACCCGAGGTGAAAGCAAATTGCTCGACCGTCGAATTGGTTTCCTGTGCCTTGCGGGTATAGGCCGCCTTGCGTTTGATATTGATATCCTCGACCAGCGCCTTGATTGCAGGAGAAGGGGAAGACACATAGCCAAGATAGCCGTCCGGCTTTTCGCCAATCTTACCGGCTGACCGCGCCGCTTCATAGGCAGGATCGCGTTGCGCCATCACGGGTGCGGCGACAACCGCCGTTAAAACTAGTCCGCCGATTACAGCCAAAGCCTTGTTTTTCTTTACATAGTCAAACATCAGAAAATATCCGCTTCCTCGTTGATTAAACTTTTTGCATCGCCGTCAAGACGATAGACCACTTCCTGCTTGATGTTGATATTGAGGTTGATGACAATCGGCTTGTCCGGCGCAGTGACCTGCACGCAGGCCGAAAGCCCTATTGATGCCCCCAGTATCAGGCCGGCAGTGGTTAAACTCCTCATATTGCGCCGAATCGCACCATATGGACGATCCGTCAATTGACTTGTCTGATAAAGCATCATCGCTTTCCCCTGGCTGAATGGACTATTCATCTTCTTCTAGAACCTTCACCGCGGCTTTGGCCCGGTTCTCCTGCGCTCGCAGCAGTGCCGGCAGATTTTGCCCGACCAGTATTTCCGGTTCATAATAGGATTTGGCGCTGCTCATCAACTGCATGAAGGGCGCCTGGATCCGGACGTTAAACTGGATCGGAATACGGGCAAGTTGCTTGGTGATGAAATTGCGGCTCGCATCATCGCCCTGTTGCAACCCGTCAAATTTCACCTCGGTGATGATTTCGCCAGCGATGTCGCCATCCATACCAATCGTGAGATTGCTATATTTGATCGATTTAAGCGCGTTGAAGGCAAAATTGGCCATGGTGCCCATATCTTCATAGGTCAGCTCTCCGACATAGGCGAGCGTTCCGCCGCCTTCCCGCGCCACCAGATAACCGCCGACGACCCGGCCGCCGTCCTGATCGAAGACCATCGGCAGCTTGCCGTCAAATACGCCGGTTGCGGTCATATTCTCGAAATCAAACTGGGTCAGGAACTGGGCGGCATCAACGCCTTCGACGGTGAATTGCAGCCGTCTTTCCGCCTCTTCGCTGAGATCCAATATGGTTGGCTCGAGATACAGCTGGCCACCCGCAAAAGGCCATTGGCCGCCCTCGACCTGCATTTTAAAGTCCGGCAGTAAACGATAGCGGATTTGTCCGTTAAAGACCGCAACGCCGGGATTTACCTCCGACAGGGTCACAATCTGGCCTGGTGCAGTTTCCAGCGCGAGCAGATCGGAGAAATTGATTTCGCCTGACAGGCCGGTGACCGGCCCAAAGGCCGCCGCGAGGTTCAGGCCATTGGTCCGGAAGGTCCCGGTACTTTTAATGCCGTTTTCAGAAGCATCCCAGTAAATCCGCCCGACGCCGGATATTTCACCCTGGACATTGGCGATCACCCCCAGAGTCAGCGACGTCAGCTGTTCCGGCTGCAGCTTGTCGTTGAACATCAGCGACTGCACGTCGATCAGTGCCCTGCCCTCACTGTTCTTCAGAGCATGAACGATATCGATGGCCGCAACAGCGGTCAGCGTTTCCGGTTCCCGAAGCCAGCCGGTTGCCGTCAGGTCACTGCCGTCAAAACCCAGCTTGGCGTCGTTGCTGACCAATGGCCGGAACCGTTCCACCGGTTGCTCGTCGCGGACCAGCAGGCTGGCGTCGGCCAGGAATTTGCCATTTTCATAGCGCCAGTCCCCTTCGACATTTTCCATCAGCAGCGGGACATTGGCGACCTTTCCGGAGGCTCCCTCGATCCGGCCTGAAAGATTGCGCCCGAAAGCCGCGGTCAGCACGGCCATGTCGAGGCTCGTCATACTGCCCGCCGTTCCCAGCCGGACACCGACATTTTGTGCCTTCAAGCCGTTGGCCAGTGAAAATCCGAGCGCGCCGCTCGAAATGGCCAGTGGCGTACCGCCAACATCGCCGTTCAGCTTGAGCGAAGGCGCATTGGCCGCGATATTCACGCCCGATCCGTTACCGGAAACGATGGCATCGCCTTGCGGACATAGGCGCGCGCTGGTCGGCCCTGCGTTCAGGGATGCAGTGCGGAGGCTGGCAAATTGCAGGTTGATACATTGGCGGAACAGAGCAAAATTGCCGTTCCGCGATACATAACCGCTAACCGGCACTTGCAGCCCGGTTATCTGTCCATCACCCAGCGGCCCGGTCAAAATTATCCGTCCGTCGACATTGGTCCCGCCCTGCCGCGTTGGCGAAAAGGCCATGGCAGGAATTTTCAACTGTGCCGAACCGGCCTGAAAATTCGCCATTTCGAGCCGTCCGGAAAATCCGCGTGACAGGCTGCCGTCGTCTAGGACAAATTTGGCGTTGGGAAAACCGCCGCCTTCCAGCCTTATATTTCCATCAGCCAACATCCGGATATTCTTGTCGGTAAAGGCCAATAGCAACGGATCACTCAGGTCCAGCGTAGCGCCGGAACGCGAGCGAGCGGTAAGCGCATTGAGCGAAAGCGTCGTCTGCCCGGCCGCTTTCGAAAATTTGATGTCGCTGGATATATCCAGCTGATTTCCAGCCTGCTGAACGGCTTTTGCGAGCCGGTCTACAATTGGGCCAACCGGCGTACCTGTTGTCGATGCCGACAGGCTGCCCGCCTGCCGCAACAGATTTTGCGCCACCTGAACACCGCGAATTTCCGGCTGCCCGGCATAGCTCGCGGTCAATGGCCCGGCGCCATAGCCGAGCGCGAACGGCCCTTTGATCCTCGAGCTATCGGCGCGGCCATATGGTGATTTCAACCCGCTTGCGGTCAGATCGACGTCGCCTTTGCTCTGTTTGAAATCACCGGCCAAAGTCACTGAAGCCCTGATTTCCTGACCGCTATAATCGGCATAGCGAAGCGGCCCGCCGAGCAAACCGACTTTACCCGACCAGCTGGCCAAATCCTCACCTAGATCAACCGAGATCTGAGCGGCGAAATCTTCTGCTGTCAGGTCGAGATCGCTGCAATTCACGCCGGGCAGCCGCAACGGCCCCTGCAAATGAGGTTTCTTGCCGCGAATCGCGATCTCGCCGAAAAAGGTCGGCTTCTCTATCGCGCAGCCGCCCGCGGCCAGATTCTCGCTGATCGCCGCGATTTCTCCGCTGAAGCCATCGTGCAACTCGCCCTGACCGTTCAGCGCCAGCCCGATGACGCCATATTCGCTGTCGATCCGCAGCTTTGCATCGCTCAGCCCCAGCCACATATCCGGCAGCGCCAGCGGACTGTCATCCTCGGGATCGGTAAATTTGTCGAGTTCGCCAAAACTGAGCTTGCCGTTTTCCAGCCGTCCGAACAGCTTTACCCCGCTTGCCCGAACCCAGTTGATACCCACACCACCCATAGACAGACTATTGCCGACTTCGACCAATTCGGCGGTCATGTCCGGATTTTCCGGATCACCGATCACCAGATTGCGAATGACCTGTTTGCGTAGACCGATATCTTCAATCTCGTAGCTGGCCGCGACATCCATCTGGTTCAGTTCGGACTGGATGACATTGTCGGCGAGCGTGGTCCGGCTGATCCACAGGACGACCAGCGCGAGCAGAATCAGAACAAGCAATATCCCGCCGAACAGTCGAAACCGGGAGCGGCGACCGACAGGGTCATTTGCGATTTCTTCATCCATCGCGGCTGAAATGCATAAGTCTTCCTTAAGTTGCAATGTACAAGTGTCTGAAGAGACGAGTTTTCACACCTTTATTCCAATATTGGACATATTCGGCCTGTTTTCTGCTTATCGAATAAGTTCTCCGTTTGTTCTGATTATAAACAACACATGGCCCCGGAACATGAAATCCAGTCAAGCTCGTCGCAGCACCGCAGCGGCCATCGCGCGCGGCTGCGCCAGCGGATTCTAACTGGTCAGGGCAATTCATTACACGATCACGAACTGGTTGAATATCTGCTCGCGCTCGCCATTCCGCGTCGCGACACCAAGCCACTCGCAAAACAATTGATCGAGGAATTTGGAGGGTTTCCAGGCCTTCTCGTCGCTGACGCCGATGCATTAGGAAATTTCCCCGGCATGGGCGAGACCAGCGTCGCGGCGCTAAAAATTGTCCAGCTCGCCGCATTACGCCTGATTTCCGCGCCGGTGCGGGAACAACCGATATTGGCGAGCTGGCAGGCTTTGCTCGATTATCTGCGGGCCGACATGGCGCATCTCGATCACGAACGGGTGCGGATATTGCATCTCGACAGCAAGAACCGGCTGATCCGCGATGAGCTGGTCAGCGAAGGATCGATCGATCAGGCGGCCATCTATACCCGTGAAGTCATAAAGCGCGCGCTTGCTCTGGGATCAGCAGCGATCATCCTCGTCCACAACCACCCCAGCGGCGACAGCACCCCGAGCCGGCAGGATATCGCGATTACCCGGGATATATGCGACGCGGCTCTTACGCTTGGCATCGCGGTCCATGACCATATCATCATTGGCAAAGACGGCCATACATCCTTTCGGTCGAAGGGATTAATCTAGTGAAATAGGTCCCGTTCAATAAAGGAACATCGGCATGCCCTCGACCTGGATCAGATTGGCGCGATACAGATTGGCGTCATAAAGGCCGGAAACATTGACCCCCTTGCTGTCCTCCAGCAATGTGCCGATCGGTACCGTCCCGTAATTGCCGTCGGTGAGGCAGACCATATTGTCCATCCGGTCCTGCTCGATCAGCTGCACTGCCAAAGCGCCAAAGGCAAAGCCGACCATCCGGTCCATTGCGTCCGGTTCGCCTGCGCGCATCAGATAGGCAAGCTCCTGCACGATTGTCCGCTCGTCGCTGCGCGCTTCGATCTCGCGCGCCAGCTGGGTGCCGATGTTAAGGCCGGTACGGCTGGTGTTCGATTTGTTGATTTCGTCGGCAAAATCCGTCGAGCCCGAGAGCTTGGCCCCTTCGGACACCAGACAGATGGCATAGGATTCAGGATTGGCTTCCTTGTCAGCGAGCAGCAACGGCAGCAGCACATCCATATCGGCAGGCACTTCGGCGATCACCGTCCGGTCAGCCTGCGAAAGAAAGCCGGAGAGCAAGGCCGTTTCGCCGGATCGCCGGCCGAAGAGTTCGATTACCGCAATCCGCTCATGGCTGGCGGCCGTGGTCCGCAGCGAGTTGATCGCCTGCACCGAGCGGGTCACGGCGGTGGAAAAGCCGATACAATAGTCGGTGCCATGGACATCATTGTCCATCGTCTTGGGAATCGAAATGACGTTGCGGCCCAGACCGGACAGATAGGCCGAGAAGCGAAGCGTACCATCACCCCCCATGGTGATCAGGACATCGATCTTCAGCGCGTCAAGCACGTCGAGAACCTTCTGCGTCTGGTCGCCCTGGTCCGTAACCCGTGGATCGCAGCGGGAGCTGTGCAATATCGTGCCGCCCTGCCGGTCAATCCCGCGAACCCGGTCCCTGTCCAGCATCATCACGCTATTCTCGTTCGCCCATGGATCGGCAGGGTCAATCTCCAGCACCCCTTCCCAGCCCCGGCGCAAACCGACCACATCCCAGCCGCGCTGCCACGCCGAAGTTGCAATCGACTGGATGCACGGATTGAGGCCCGGAACATCGCCGCCGCCGGTGAGCACTGCCAGTCGCATTTTATTCTCCCTGTTTCCGCCGCTCCATTGCCGACTCATTTCGGAGGTGCTAGCGGGGCCGCAAATCGTGGCACCTCATTGCCGCAAAGCTGCCCTTTGTCCAAGGAACAAAAAATGATCCCGCGCTATTCCCGCCCCGAAATGGTTGCCCTCTGGGAACCCGAATCGAAATTCCAGATCTGGTTCGAAATCGAAGCCCATGCCACCGATGCCCTCGCGGAACTCGGTGTCGTACCAAAGGAAGCGGCTGCCGCAATCTGGGCCAAGGGCAAGTTTGACGTCGCGCGGATCGACGAGATTGAGCGCGAAGTGAAACATGACGTCATCGCCTTTCTGACCAATGTTGCGGAAAATGTCGGTGAAGAATCGCGCTTCATGCATCAGGGCATGACCTCGAGCGATGTCCTCGACACCTGCCTCGCGGTGCAACTCGCGCGCGCTTCCGACATATTGCTGGCAGATATCGACGCGTTGCTCGCAGCGATCAAGAAGCGCGCGTTCGAACATAAATTCACCCCGACCATCGGCCGTAGCCACGGCATCCACGGCGAGCCGGTGACCTTTGGTCTGAAACTCGCTCAAGCCTATGCCGAATTTGAACGGAACCGCGAACGGCTGGTCGCCGCGCGCAAGGAAATCGCTACCTGCGCCATTTCCGGCGCGGTGGGCACCTTCGCCAATATCGATCCCAAGGTCGAAGAGCATGTCGCCGAGAAGCTCGGCCTGACGGTGGAACCAATCTCCACACAGGTCATCCCGCGCGACCGTCATGCGCAGTTTTTCGCCACGCTCGGCGTTATTGCCTCGTCGGTCGAACGGCTCGCGGTTGAAATCCGCCATCTGCAGCGCACCGAAGTGCTCGAGGCCGAAGAATATTTCTCGCCGGGCCAAAAGGGTTCGAGCGCGATGCCGCACAAGCGCAACCCGATCCTGACCGAGAACCTCACCGGCCTCGCCCGCATGGTCCGCAGCTACGCCCTGCCCGCGATGGAAAATGTCGCGCTGTGGCACGAGCGCGATATTTCGCACAGTTCCGTCGAACGGATGATCGGACCGGATGCGACAATCACCCTCGATTTTTCGCTGGTGCGGCTGACTGGCGTGATCGACAAGCTGCTGATCTATCCTGAACGGATGCAGAAAAATCTCGACCGCATGGGCGGTCTTGTCCACTCGCAGCGAGTCTTGCTGGCGCTGACGCAAGCAGGCATCAGCCGCGAGGACAGCTACCGTATCGTCCAGCGCAATGCGATGAAGGTTTGGGAATCGGACGGGCAAGTCGCCTTGCTTGACCTGCTCAAGGCCGATCCCGATGTCTCTGCCAAATTGTCGGACGAAGAGCTGGAGGAACGGTTCAACCTCGATTATCACTTCAAGCATGTCGATACTATTTTTGACCGGGTATTCGGAGCGACAGCTTAGCATCCGGCCTATATCGTCTGGCCACCTGCCTTTTTTGGGGCTAGGATAGCCTCAGCACAGAGAAAAGGTTGAATCATGCAATTTATCAAAATCCTGTTCTGGGTTCTTCTGCTGGTGGCGACCTTCATTTTCTGGTGGACCAACGAGGCACGGTCTTCGCTGGATCTCGGCGCTGCGGTTGTCGAAGCGCGGGTCTCGACCTTTGTGGTCGGCGCCTTCCTGATTGGCTTCGTCCCCACATGGCTGCTGCTGAGGGGCTCCAAATGGAGACTCTCCCGCCGGATCAAGACGCTGGAAGACGCCGCAAGACCGGCGGTCGTGCCAACACCGCCTGCCAGCCGGACACCCGCTCCGGCAGCGGCAGCTAAAGCGGAACCCGCCCCGGCTGTGTCGTCGGTCAGCACCGACAAAGCGACAGGCCTATGACCAACCCCATTTTTGTTGCCCTCGACACGCCCGATCTCGACCAGGCGATAGCGATTGCACAATCGGTAAAAGGACATGTCGGAGGGCTGAAACTCGGGCTGGAGTTTTTCTGTGCCCATGGCCATCATGGCGTGCACGAAATCCAGAAGTTCGATCTGCCGATTTTTCTCGATCTGAAATTGCACGACATTCCCAATACGGTCGCCAAGGCGATGCAGGCGATCAACATGCTGGAGCCTGCCATCGTGACGATCCACGCTTCCGGCGGACGGGCGATGATGGAAGATGCCAAGGCCGCGGCAAACGAACATACCAAGGTTGTTGGGGTCACATTGCTGACCTCTCTCGACGAGAATGATATGGGCAGGATCGGCTATACGGGTACACCACATGATCAGGTCGAAAGACTGGCTGGCCTTGCTCGCGAAGCGGGACTGGATGGCATCGTCTGTTCCGGCAATGAAGTGGCTGCGGCGCACAAAATCTGGAAAGACGGATTTTTCGTCGTCCCCGGCCTGCGTCCGAAAGGCGGCGCGATGGGCGACCAGAAACGCGCGGTGACGCCGAGCCAAGCCAGAGACAATGGTGCCAGCATATTGGTGATTGGACGGCCGATTACCGGAGCGGACAATCCCGGAGAGGCGGCGCGGGCGATTGAAGCGACGCTTTAAGGCAACGCTTCCCTAGATCGGCAGAATTGTCATCCTGAACTCGTTTCAGGACCTCCCACGCCAATGCGCAATCTGAAGGGGTCCTGAAACAAGTTCAGGATGACGAACATGGATTGCCTCGCTAATAGCCTCTCCATGAAAACCCAAATCAAAATCTGTGGCCTCTCCACCGAAGCCGCCATCGATGCGGCAATCAGTAATGGCGCCGACTATATAGGTCTGGTCCATTTCGCAAAAAGCCCGCGCCATGTGTCGCTCGAACGCGCAGCCGAGCTCCGCCAATATGCGGGCAACCGGATCAAGACGGTGCTGTTGCTGGTCAACGCCGACCCGAAAGCCACCGGCCAGGCAATCAGCGTGGTCAAACCCGACGTCATCCAGTTCCACGGCAGCGAAACGCCGGACTGGCTGAAACTGGTCGCGGACAATAGCGGCCTGGAAATCTGGAAAGCCCTCGGCGTGAAGGACAAGCCGACGTTGGCGAAATCCAGCCGCTATATTGGCGCTGCCGACCGGTTGCTGTTCGACGCTCCGGCCAAGGCTTTGCCCGGCGGCACCGGCACCTCCTTTGACTGGTCCCTGCTCGCCGGTCATGATCACCAGATCGACTGGGGTCTCGCCGGCGGGCTTGATCCCGACAATGTCATCACCGCGCTCAATGCCACCCACGCCCCCTTGGTCGACGTGTCCTCGGGCGTCGAATCCGCGCCCGGCGTCAAACAAGTGGACAGAATCGCCGCCTTTTGCCAAGCGGTTCGGGAATATGATGAAGCCGAATAGCATCCGTTCGTGTCGAGCGTAGTCGAGACACAGGCCGATCACTGATGCATCTCGACTTCGCTCGATGCGAACGGAAATTTCGAACCCATGAACGACACACCTCCCAACAGCTTCCGCAACATGCCGGATGACCGCGGCCATTTTGGCGAATTTGGCGGACGCTATGTTGCCGAAACGCTGATGCCGCTGATCCTTGATCTCGAAAAACATTATCGCGAGGCGCAGGCCGATCCGGCGTTCGAGGAGCAGTTTAACGACTTGCTGCAAAATTATGTCGGCCGCCCTTCGCCACTCTATTATGCCGAAAGCCTGACCGAGGAAGTCCGCAAGGATGCTCCGGAAGGCAAAGGCGCGCAAATCTGGTTCAAGCGCGACGAACTCAACCATACCGGCGCGCACAAGATCAACAATTGCGTCGGCCAGATATTGCTCGCCATGCGCATGGGCAAGACGCGGATCATCGCCGAAACCGGCGCCGGTCAGCATGGCGTGGCGACGGCAACGGTTTGCGCCCGCTTTGGCCTGCCCTGCACGATTTTCATGGGCGCGACCGATGTCGCGCGACAGAAACCCAATCTGTTCCGGATGAAATTGCTCGGCGCGGAAGTGGTTCCAGTGACCAGCGGCGCGGCTACGCTGAAAGATGCGATGAACGAAGCGCTGCGCGACTGGGTCGCCAATGTCCACGACACATTCTACATCATCGGCACCGCCGCCGGTCCCCATCCCTATCCCGAGCTCGTCCGCGATTTCCAGAGCGTGATCGGCAAGGAAGCCCGCGCCCAGATGCTCGATCGCGTCGGACGCTTGCCGGATATGCTGGTAGCGGCGATTGGCGGCGGCTCCAATGCGATCGGCCTGTTCCACCCGTTTCTCGACGATCCGGACGTCAAGATGCTCGGCATCGAAGCGGCGGGCCATGGTCTCGACAAGCAACATGCCGCAAGCCTCGCCGGCGGCGGCCCCGGCATCCTCCATGGCAACAAGACCTATTTGCTGCAGGACGAGGATGGCCAGATCACCGAAGCCCATTCGATCAGCGCCGGCCTCGACTATCCCGGCATCGGTCCGGAGCACAGCTGGCTCAAGGAATCCGGCCGCGTCGACTATGACAGCGCCACCGATGTAGAAGCCCTCGACGCCTTCCAGCTTCTATGCCGCACCGAAGGCATTATTCCGGCGCTCGAACCCAGCCACGCGATTGCGGCGGTGGTGCGCGAAGCGGTGAAAATGGATCGCGACAAGATCATCCTCGCGAACCTGTGCGGGCGCGGCGACAAGGATATTTTCACCGTCGCCGAGGCTTTGGGCACGGAGATATGACCCGCCTTTCCCGATCCTTCCCGTCCGACCGCGCAGCGCTAGTCACCTTCGTCACCGCTGGCGACCCGACCCCTGCCGATACCGGCGCCATCCTTGACGCCCTCGTCGAAGGCGGGGCCGATGTTATTGAACTCGGCATGCCGTTCACCGATCCGATGGCCGACGGCCCCTCGATCCAGGCGGCGGATATCCGCAGTCTGGCCGCCGGCACCAGGACCGCCGATATCTTCAAAATGGCGAAGGAATTTCGCCAGCGTCATCCGGATACGCCACTGGTGCTGATGGGCTATGCCAATCCGATGACGATCAGGGGCTCCGAGTGGTTCGCCGATGCTTGTGTTGACGCCGGTGTCGATGCCGTGATCTGCGTCGATATTCCGGTCGAGGAAGACGAAAGTCTCGGCGACGCGCTGCGCGCCAAGGATGTCGCGGTTATCCGTCTTGCCACGCCGACCACCGATGCCGTGCGCCTGCCCACCATATTGAACAACGCCAGCGGCTTTCTCTATTATGTTTCGGTCGCCGGCATCACCGGCCAGCAGCAGGCGGCACAGGCCAGCATCGAAGAAGCGGTCGCCCGGTTGAAAGCCGGTACCGATCTGCCGGTTGCGGTCGGCTTTGGTGTGCGCACACCCGAACAGGCTGCCGAGATCGCCCGCGTCGCCGATGGCGTGGTAGTCGGCTCCGCGATCGTCGAGATTGTCGCCGAACATGGCAAAGGCGCAGCCCCTCATGTCAGGGACTATGTTAAGTCGCTTTCCGATGCTATCAGGGTGGCTCGAAAGACTTGAATTTGAAAAACCGGTCGCATCGAGCGAAGTCGAGATGCCTGTGTGCAGAAAATCTCTCGGCCATGTTCGAGACGAACGAAATAAACGATAAGGGTAAATCATGTCCTGGCTAAGCAATGTCCGCAACAAGATCGCGTCGATCACCAAGCGTGAAACGCCCGAAAATCTCTGGCACAAATGCAAGAAATGCGAAGCGATGGTGTTCCTCAAGGAATATGAGGATAACATGCATATCTGCCCGAAATGCGAGCATCACGGCCGCATCGGACCGATGACCCGCTTCGCCCAGATCATGGACGAGAATAGCTGGAAAATGATTCCCTGGGCGCCGGTTCAGGAAGACCCGCTCAAATTCAAAGACCAGAAGAAATATGTCGACCGGCTGAAAGACGCGCGAACCAAGACCGGCGAGCAGGACGCGCTGATCAACGTCAAGGGCACGATCAAGAGCATTCCCTGCGTCGTCGGTGTCCAGGATTTTGCCTTCATGGGCGGCTCGATGGGGCTGGCCGTGGGTCAGGCCTTTGTCGACGGTGCCATGCGCGCACTGAAGGACCAATGCCCCTATATCATCTTCACCGCCGCCGGTGGCGCGCGGATGCAGGAGGGTATATTGTCGCTAATGCAAATGCCCAAGACCACGGTCGCGATTTCGATGCTGCGGGAAGCAGGCATTCCCTATATTGTTGTCCTGACCGATCCAACGACCGGTGGCGTCACCGCCAGCTATGCGATGCTCGGCGACGTGCATATTTCAGAGCCCGGCGCCATGATCGGCTTTGCCGGCCAGCGGGTGATCGAGAATACCATCCGCGAAAAACTGCCCGAGGGTTTCCAGACCGCGGAATATCTGCTCGAGCACGGCATGATCGACATGGTTGTGCATCGCAAGGAATTGCGTGAACAACTGGCCCAGATCCTAGGCTATCTGATGGCATGGAAAGAGGCGGCTTGAGAAAGCCCCACCCCTGAAAGGGGACGGGAGATAATGGCAGACGGCGCAAAGTCGGATCATCCGGCAGTCCAGATACAGCTCGACCGGCTCGAAATGCTCTCGCCCGGGCGCGATGTGCTGGGACTGGAGAGAATCCACGAGGTCCTTGTCCGGCTCGGCAACCCGCAGGATGGGCTGCCCCCCATCTTTCACGTCGCCGGCACCAATGGCAAAGGCTCGACCTGCGCTTTCCTGCGCGCTGCGATCGAAGCGGAGGGGCTGAAAGCCCATGTCTATACCAGCCCGCATCTGGTCCGGTTCAACGAACGGATCCGGCTGGCGGGCAAGCTGATCGAGGATGAATATCTCGCCACCCTGCTCGCCCGGGTTCTCGATATCAGCGAGGATATCAACCCTAGCTTCTTTGAAGCAACGACGGCAGCCGCCTTCCTCGCCTTCGCCGAAACACCGGCCGATGCCTGTATATTGGAAGTCGGCCTTGGCGGACGGCTCGACGCGACCAATGTGATCTCCAGCCCGGTCGCCACCGGAATAGCGGCGCTCGGCATCGATCACGAAGGTTTTCTGCTTTCTCCCGAAGAGGGCACGCCGGATGATCCGATGGTTCGTATCGCCTGGGAGAAAGCCGGCATCGCCAAGAAAAACGCGCCGTTGCTCACGCAAAAATATGCTGACGACATGCTGCACGTGATCGCAGACCATGCTGCAAATATCGGTGCGCAGCATTTCCCGCGCGGCGATGAATGGGGTGCAGCCATTTACGAAGGCCAGCTCCACTACAAGGACCACAAGGGGAAGCTCAACCTGCCCCTGCCCGCTCTCGTCGGCGCGCATCAGGCCGACAATGCCGCGCTCGCCATCGCGATGCTGCGCCATCAGGACAAGATCGCCATTTCCGACGCCGCGCTCAAGGCCGCCATGGGCTGGGCGCAATGGCCGGGCCGGATGCATTTTCTGATCGCCGGACCAGTGACCCATTTGCTGCCCTCCGACGCAGAAGTCTGGCTCGACGGCGGCCATAATGTCAGCGCCGGACTGGCGCTGGCCAAATATTTTGCCGATTATGAAGCAGGATCAATCGATCTGGTAATCGGAATGCTGTCAAACAAGGATGCCGCCGCGATCATCACGCCGCTGCACGAGAAGCTGGCCAGCGTAACGGTGATCCCCGTACCCGGCCATGAATCGCACGCTCTCGGCGATTATCCGGACGCCGACGCCCCGATGACGGAGGCAAGCGGCATCAAGAGCGCGCTAGAGTCTCTATCGCTTGGCGCGGGCAAGACCGTATTGATCGCAGGATCGCTCTATCTGGTGGGCGACGTTCTGAAAGCGAACGAACAAGTACCGGATTAATCCGGCGTTTCATCCGCATGCACCGAGCCAGCCGTACCCAGCGACCGGTCGACCAGACCATAGCGGATCATCAGCCAGAACATGATAACCCCCGGCAAGGCCGCCACGGTGGTCAGCAGATAGAAGTTCACATAGCCCATGCCCTCGATCAGTGAACCGGCGGTCGTTCCCGTCAGGAAGCGACCCAATATGCTGGCCGCCGCTGATAGCAGCGCGAACTGGGTTCCGGTAAACTGCAGATTGCATAGCGCCGACAGATAAGCGACAACCGCGACACCGCCGACACCGCTGGCGAAATTTTCGAAACCGATTGCTCCCGCCATACCCCAGTTACTGTGGCCTGCAGCGGCAAGCGCGGCAAAGGACAGATTGCTGACCGCCATCAGGATCAGACTCAGCATGACCGCCTTTTTCATGCCGAGGCGCGAATAGACCATGCCGCCGACGAAAATGCCTATCAGAAAGGCAAAGAAGCCCAGACTGACGTCGTAAAAAGCAATCTCGTCATTGGTGAAGCCAAGATCTTCGAACAACAGCCGGAAGGTCAGATTGGCCAGAGTGTCGCCGATCTTGTGAACCAGAATGAACAGCAGGACGAGCAGGGCACCGGAGCGATTGAAAAATTCGACCAGCGGGCTGACATAGGCTTTCGCCGCTTCCAGTGGTCCCTTCAGCGCCATCGGTTCCTGGCGGCGGCTCGGTTCGCGCATGATCAGGCCGACGATGACGGCGAATAAAGCGAACAGCGAACAGACATAATAAGCGATCGACCAGTTGGTCCGCGCCGCTACCACCAGCGCTACCGCGCCGGCTGTTGCGGCACCGATGCGCCAGCCATATTGCGACATGCCGGAACCGACACCCAGCTGCTCGGGTTCGAGCAATTCGATGCGGTAAGCGTCGATCACGACGTCGAATGTAGCGCCCGCTACACCAACCATGATCGCGGCGACCGCGACAGCGGCTATATCCTTGGAGGGATCGAGCGAGCCGAGATAGATAATCGCTGCCATGGCCAGCGCCGCAGTGACGATCAGCCAGGACAGCCTTTGCCCGACCCGGCCGATGATCGGCAATTTGACAACGTCGATGATCGGCGCCCAGAGCCATTTGAAATTATAGGCGAGAAAGGTCAGCGCAAAGGCGGTGACGGTCGATTTTTCAATCCCCGCCTGCGCCAAACGGGTGGTCAAAGTCGCCGCGATCATAGTGAGCGGCAGGGCGGAGGAAACACCCAGAAAAAGCGCTGCCAAAGGGGCCGCTTCGCTATAGGGTCGAACTCCGGCGGGAAGCCGTCCGCGCCAACCCGATACTGCTGCTTGCTCACTCACGCCAAATTCTCCCTCGAACAGGAGGAATCTTTAGCGCCTATTCACCTGAATGCCAGCTTGATTTTATCGTGTCTCAGATATCGAGCAGCTTTGCCGCGACAATCGGCCCCGCTCCCGGACGCTGAACGACAATCGCATATTTGTCCGCACCGTTTGTCCGGAATTTCTCCGGTGACACGGCAAGGCTCATTGTCTTGCCGCGCCAGCTGCCGAGATTGCGTTCGGCCTTGACGACATTGACATAATGCATGGTCCGTCCGCCATTTTCGCCGCGCCCGACGCGCACGGTCTCCGAGGAGCTGAGCGCGATCAGTGAAACGCCGGCGAGATAGTCGGACTTGCCGCTGATCCTGACGATCATCTCTCCGCTGGCACCGGCCGCAACCGTAATAGAGGGACCGGACCGGTCGGCCCGCCGGACCAGCGAGCGTATATCATTTTCGCGGGAACCCACTGCGCCACCGCCGCCGTTGACCACCATTTGCGGGGTATAGACCCCTGATCCTTCATTGCGCTTGGCGGCATAAGCGCGCTGCAGCGCGGTATTACTCTCTTTCGCCAGCGTATCTTTCCAGCCAAGCCGGTCCCAGTAGGTCACCGGTCGGGTGATCACCAGCAGGGAGTCGTCTTTTGCCAGCCGTCTGGCCAGCAAATCTGCGGGGGGACAGGACGAGCATCCCTGACTGGTGAAAAGCTCGATGACCACCGGATTGGAGCTTCCGGCAGCATCGGCGCGACTTGCGACTTTTGTCACCGGAACCGTGCTGGCGGCAGAGGTCGGTGCCAGTTGCGCGGCGATAAAACCGGCAAAAGCCGATCCGCCAATCAACGCACATATAACAATCTTTCTCATTTCCAACTCCGAACGGGTGACAATAGGCATTCGCAGTCACGACACCATAGGTTACAGATTGCAGCCGAGGCATTTTTCCGCCATGCGTCTCGACCATGACCGAAGAAAAACCAGCCAAGATATATCGCGCAAAACCGACCCCCGGAGCAAAGCCCGCAGGGACGCCAGCAGCGCCGTCGACCGAAGTTCGCGAAGGGCAGCGCATTGCCAAGCTTCTCGCCCGCGCCGGCGTCGCATCGCGGCGCGAAATCGAGCGTATGATTGATGATGGGCGGATTGCCCTGAACGGCAATATAGTCGAGCATCCCTCTCTGCTGCTCAAGAATCTGACCGGCATTACCGTCGATGGCAATACAGTGGCGGAACCGTCGCCCGCAAAACTCTACCGCTTCCACAAGCCCAATGGCTATCTGACCGCAGAGCGCGATTTTTCCGGCAAGAAGACTATCTATGAGGTCTTGCCTGCGGACATGGAACGGGTGATGCCAATCGGCCGCCTCGACATGAACACCGAAGGCCTGCTGCTGATGACCACCGACGGCGAGTTCAAGCGCGAGATGGAATTGCCGAAAAACGGTATCGAACGCTCTTACCGCGCCCGGACGTTCGGCGATATCAGCCAGAACCAGCTTGAGGAACTCTATCGCGGGATCACCATCGAAGGCATGCATTACGGCCCGATTACCGCCAATCTTGAGCGGCGCACCGGACGCAACCAGTGGATCGAAATGACTCTGACCGAAGGCAAGAACCGCGAAGTACGCCGGGTCCTGGAACATTTCGGCCTGGAAGTGTCGCGCCTGATCCGGACCCGCTACGGCCCTTTCGTGCTCGGCGATCTGGACAAGGGCGAGATCGAGGTCGTGCGGCAGCATGATCTGGTCCAGTTCCGCAAATCGCTGAAATGAGGATAGACTTGCTCTTAACCCTTGGTAGCGAACGCTCGTCGGTTGCTGACGCGCTCTTGTCCGTCCGTGTCGAGCCTGCCGAATCACTGCTGAGCGACCAGTCCGCTCCTTCGACAATCTCGGGACGAATGGAATAAAATGCGTATAATTGCTGGAAAATGGCGGGGCAGAAATATCGTTGCGCCGAAGGGCGAGATAACCCGCCCGACCGCCGATCGCACGCGCGAACGGCTGTTTTCCATGCTGACCAGCCGCCTCGGCGATTTCGAAGATCTGCAAATTCTCGACCTGTTTTCCGGATCCGGCGCGCTCGGCCTCGAAGCCCTTTCGCGCGGAGCTGCGCATTGCACCTTCGTCGAACAGGACCGCGATGCGATCAGGGCACTGGAAAAGAATATTGATACACTCAGCGCCGACGCCGATGTCCGGATCGGGTCGGTTTTGCATCTCGGCCAGGCCAGAAAGCCTTATGATCTGATATTGATGGATCCGCCTTATGAATCAGGCGCTGGCGCGGTGGCACTGGACAAGCTCGGCCGCCACGGCTGGTTCGCGCCGTCAAGCTGGATCGCGATTGAAACCAGCCGGAACGAGGATGTTGTCGTAAAGGGATATAGTCTGGATACTGTGCGTAACAGTAGCAAGGCGCGGATTCATCTCCTGCGCCCGGAAGGCATTTAGCCGCCCATCAACGCGGTCATGGATGCTGTTTCGACATGGCCTTGCTGCGCGACGCTGTAAAAGCTCGTAGCGGCCATCAACAGGGTAGCGACAATTGCGCTTGCGGTCAGTCTCTTGCTCATTTCATACTCCGTGGGGGATGCTTTGACGTCCATTAGTTAACAAATGGTGCGTTGCAACATATTTATCAACCTGTCCTTTGGTTCAGGGGTATGAATAGAGGCGGGGCCGCTTCATCAGCGCCCCCGCCGGATGCAATATTTTATTGGTCGATGGGAGAATCACCATCAGTGGCTGGCAGTTCGTCGGTTGCAGGACTCTTGTCACTGGCGGGCTTTCCGGGCCAGTAATCCAGCGCCCGATTGCCCCAGTTCAGGCCGGCCTCGCGCGGGTTGATGCAACTGTCCAGCACATCATTTGTGCAGACAGCGACCTCTTTTCCGTCAACCGTCACGGTTTTGCCGTCCTTTGCGGCCACGGGTTTCGTGGCCGGTGCGGCGTCTTCAGGCTGATTTGCATTGGCCGCGTTGCCGATCATCAATCCGGTTGCCGCAATAGCGGTCCATATCAATCGCTTGCTCATTTCAATCTCCTTCATTCTCGGTGGATCCGGTTATGTTACAATGATCCGGATCGGGAAAAGTTCCCGAACAGGCCCTAATCCACTTGCCGCCGTCGCCGATGTTCCCTAACTGTTCACGCGTGTCCGAACCTGTCAAACATCCGCAAGAATCCGATCCGCCTTATGTGAAAGGATTGAACGCGCCGCAGCGCGAAGCCGTTCTCACGACCGAAGGCCCCGTCCTGGTGCTCGCTGGCGCAGGTACCGGCAAGACCGCTGCCCTCACCCGCCGGCTGGCCCATATCGTCTTCTCGCGCAAAGCCTGGCCGAGCGAGATTCTAGCGGTGACCTTCACCAACAAGGCCGCCCGCGAGATGAAGGAACGGATCGGCGCGATCGTCGGCGAGAGTTTCGAGGGCATGCCGTGGCTTGGCACCTTCCACAGCATCGGCGCAAAAATGCTGCGCCGTCATGCCGAACTGGTCGGCCTGCAGAGCAATTTCACCATTCTCGATACCGATGACCAGCTACGACTGCTCAAGCAGCTGATCCGCGCGGCAGAGATTGACGAGAAACGCTGGCCGCCGCGGATGCTCGCCGGTCTGATCGACCAGTGGAAAAACCGGGGGCTGAACCCGCAGGATCTCGATGCCAGTGAAAATGAACGTTACGCCAATGGTCGCGGGCAGGAATTTTATGCCGCCTATCAGGCCCGGCTCAAGATCCTCAACGCCTGCGATTTTGGCGATCTTCTGCTCCATATTCTCAATCTGCTGAAGACCAACCGCGAGATTTTGAAGCTTTATCAGGAACGGTTCAAATATATTCTCGTCGACGAATATCAGGACACCAACAGCTCGCAATATCTCTGGCTGCGGCTGCTCGCCCAGAGCCACCAGAATATCTGTTGCGTCGGCGATGATGACCAGTCGATCTATAGCTGGCGCGGCGCGGAAGTGGCCAACATCCTGCGTTTCGAGAAGGATTTCCCAGAAGCCAAGGTGGTCAAGCTGGAGCAGAATTACCGTTCCACCCCCCATATTCTGGCGGCCGCGTCCGGGCTGATCAACCACAACTCGGGCCGCCTCGGCAAGACCCTGTGGACCGAGGAAACCGAAGGCGACAAGGTGCAGGTCATCGGCGTCTGGGATGGCCCCGAGGAAGCCCGGCGCACAGGTGATGAGATCGAAGCGCTGCAGCAGATCAAGCAGGCGTCGCTGAATGATGTCGCAATCCTTGTCCGTGCCCAGTTCCAGACCCGCGAGTTCGAGGACCGTTTCATCTCGATCGGCATGCCCTACAAGATTGTCGGCGGCTTCCGCTTTTACGAGCGCCAGGAAATCCGCGACGCCCTCGCCTATCTGCGAGTGATCGCCCAGCCCGCCGACGATCTCGCTTTCGAGCGGATCGTGAATATGCCCAAGCGCGGCCTTGGGGATAAAACTGTGGAAAAGGTACACCGCCTCGCCCGCGCCCAGGGCATATCGATGCCCGCCGCTGCGCTCAGCATTTGCGATACCGACGAACTGCCGCCCCGTGCGCGCAGCACTTTACTCGAGCTGATGCGCAATTTCGGGCGCTGGCGCGAACTGGCCGGCGTCACCGATCACGCCGAGCTGACCCGGATCGTTCTAGACGAATGCGGCTATACCGCGATGTTGCAGGCCGACCGCTCGACCGAAGCCGCCGGCCGGCTGGAAAACCTGACCGAACTCGCCCGCGCGATGGAAGAATATGAAACGCTCGGCGAATTTCTCGAACATGTTTCGCTGGTCATGGACAATGACGCGCGCGACGACGAGGCCAAGGTCACCATATTGACCATGCACGGCGCCAAGGGCCTGGAATATGAATATGTCTTTTGCGCCGGCTGGGAAGAAGGCGTGTTCCCGTCGCAGCGCAGCCTCGACGAAGGCGGCAATGCCAGCCTCGAGGAAGAACGTCGTCTCGCCTATGTCGCGATCACCCGCGCCCGCAAGAAATGCACGATCTTCCACGCTGCCAACCGGCGGATCTACGGCCAGTGGAACAGCGCGATCCCGTCGCGGTTCATCGGCGAACTGCCCGAAGAGCATATCGAACAGGAAAGCAGCATGAGCGGCGGCGAAAGCCTGTGGCGCGCCAACTGGAGCGAGAATAGCGACCCCTTCTCCCATCTCGCGGCGGCCAACGCCACCAGAGCCGGCAAACGCGGTCCCGGCTGGCAACGCGCGGCATCCTCCAATTTCGACAAAAACCCCCGCATCATAAAAGAAGCCCGCCGCAGCGCCGTATCGCTAGGCAACAAGGGTCGCGACGACGTCAAGGTCGGCATGCGCGTCTTCCACACCAAATTCGGCTATGGCGAAGTGAAGGTGAAGGAAGGCAACAAGCTGGAGATCGCGTTCGAGAAGAGCGGTGACAAAAGGGTGCTGGATTCGTTTGTGGAGGTGGCTTGAGGGCTAGCGTTCGCGCTGATCGCTCGACTAATCCGTTCGTCCTGAGCTTGTCGAGCCGAAGGCCAGCGCAGCTAACGACCATTGCTGGCAATAAACCGCGGTTCGACAGGCGCAACAAGAACGGTTCTGCTCTCACCCCCTCCTTTTCAAAGGAGGGGTCAGGGGTGGTTTATGAGGAAATTGGTTCGATGCCAATTTCCGAATTTTGCGAAGGTAGAAAAACGGCAGCTGGCAGCCTGAATCCGGCCTCAATACCCCCCGCGCTTTTTCTTGTTTTTCTTCCGCACAACGAAAACAACCGTCCCGATGCCGCCAACCAGCAGCGCGATCAAAGCATAAGCTATTATCAGTCGAAGCTCCATATCAGGCCTCGTCCTCCAGCGCGTCGGCTTCTGTTTCCTCGGCGAATTCGCGGGCGATTTCCGCGTCTACCTTGTCGCGCGGGCTCAGGTGACCGGCTTCGCGTTTTTCGGCCTGGATCGCTTCGAGACCCCACGCCTTTGCCGCGGCCGCCGCGACTATGCGGCGGCTTTCCAACGGATCATTGGCGGCGAGATCAAGCTGCCGCGCTTCTTGTTCGCGGCATGTTGATGCTTTTACGCGCATGACTGGATTCCTCTTTTTCGCGCCCCGATGTTCATTCTAGGACCCGCGATTGTTTTTCATATTTTCAAGGCCCGCTACAACGCCTGCCTTGGCCGAAGGGTTGGACGCATTGGTCTTTTTCTTCTCGGCTTTGGGTTTGCGGACTTCGCGATTGGATTTCTTCTGTGATTTGGCCATGATATTTCCTTCCGGGGTGATGTTCGGTCGGCAGCTGGCCGGTCATCTCAAGGAGGCGACCAACCGGATCGACTGTCGGCGAACAAACTCAAACGATAATAATGCGAATGATGGCCTGCCTCAGGAAAGCCGATCAGAATCATTTCTGAGCGTGAAGAGACAATGCCCGTCAAGACTGCAATCCTGCAATCACGAAGGCTTGTTCTTTATATAGGAAGGGATGACGGCTATTGTAAGGCCAATGCGATGTTAAACGCGATCATTGCGAGACATGCACCGGTCTCACAAAATGGCGTCGCCGACACCCATCATCTTGCCGTTGGTCACGATCACACGGTCGCCAAGCTTGGCTTGTTCGAACAACAGCCGCGCAAATTCGTGCGGTACGCCGACACAGCCGCGCGTGCCCCAGCCCCATTTGACGTCGGAGGCATGGATCGCGACGCCGTCTTTGGTCAGCCTCAGCATATAAGGCATTGGCGAACCGTAGATGTTCGAGACATGATCCTTGCTCTTCTGGGTGATCGGAAAGACACCGGTCGGGGTCGGCTTTTCGGAATCGCCAAAGGTAATCACCGCCGCGCCTATTTCATAGCCGGCGCGGAAGACGGAAATGCTCTCGGCCTTGAGATCGACGGTCACGACCAGTTCGCCTTCCGGCACGCCTTCGTCATCCCATTTATAATAGCCATGGACGAAAGGTTCGTCGATCTGGAGGATGCGTTTGACCACGAACTTGTCGTTCAGGGGTAGTTTGTCGGCAATTTCGATCCGATCCGCCGCAATCGGCTCGGTCGCGGATATATTCGGCTCGACCGGTCCGGAAGCTGCATCTTCGACAACTGGCGTCGATGGCACGGAAGAGGAACCGGCATCGGCGCGGGTCAGGCCCATCACCAGCATGGCGACAATCGCTAGTGCTGCCAGCAGCAGAATTGATGCGCTCACCCGATATGCAATTTTCTCGACCATCGCCAATGCTCCATTTGTTAAGGAAGCATTTACCATGGATTCGCGAGGAAAAATCCCTGATTTTCGGGCCGTCCCGCTGCGGCACGGCGGCCGCGGGAATGTTAAAGACCAGCGTTAACGGGCAACGAGTGGCGACCGCGCTGGCAGGTGCCCTTCGTTGCCATTGTCGCTAGAAAACCGCTTTTGCCTCGGCTTCCTTCATCATCGCCTTGCGCACCATCGGAATCGGCGGACCGCCATAGCTGAGGAACTCGTCGTGGAAAGCCTTCCATTTGCTGCGATCGCCGCCAGTCCAGTCTTCGCGCAGCTTGCGGATCATCAGCTTGCCCATCGTGTAATTGAGATAGGCCGGATCATAAGTGCCGCGCGCCGCCTGCTGGGTCGCGTTGCCGAGATCCTGATAGCATTGGGTCTGGAACATCTTGAGGCTCTGTTCCACCGTCATCCCCCGCGCGTGCAGGCCGATGGCCGACAGATAGCGGCAGTTGCGCAGCAGCGCGTTGGACAATTGCCCGATTTTGGTTTCCGGATCGCCATCGTGCAGCCCCGCTTCGACCATCATCTCTTCGGTATAATGCGCCCAGCCCTCGGCAAAGGCATAGCCGACGAACAATTTTCCGAAGATCGATTTAGCGCGATTGGCGTGGAGGAAATTCAGGAAATGGCCCGGCCATACTTCGTGGATCGAGGTGCCGAGCAGGTCCATCTTACCGGGAATATAGGCAGCGCGAGTGGCCTCGTCCCAGGACGGGTCCGGCGGCGAGATATAATAGACGCTCGGCAGGCCTTTTTCATAAGGCCCAGGAATGTCGATATAGGCGCTATTCTGACGGTTATAGGGCGGCGATTCCTCGACCTGCGCGACTTCGGTGCCGGGAATGCTCACAAGATCTTTCTCGATCAGAAATTCGCGCAAGGGCGGCAATTGGTCGCGGGCTTCCTGCACCGGACCGTTTTCCGGCTTGTTCGCGGCCATTTTCGCGAAACAGTCGACGATGCTCGCGCCCGGCGCAAAGGCAGCGCAAGCCTTGGCCAGAGCCGCCTGATTGCGCTTGAGATCGGCCTGGCCGATGGCTTCGAGCTCGTCGAGCGAGATGTTGACGCCCTCGGTCTTGCTCACCATCGCTGCGAATTTCTCTGCTCCCAGCGCAAAGCCGTCTTTGGTCGCGGGAACCGAACCGATATGACCGGCCAGATCCTTCATCGCCGCCGCAGCCGCAGCCGCAGCAACGTCAAATTCGCGCTGCAGTTCGGGGTCCTTAACTTCGGCAAAAGCCGCCTTCGCGTCACCGGTAAAATAGTCGGCGAAACCACCAAAGCCGGCCTGACCGAATTTGAGATAGGTTTCAGGCAGCGGCAGTTTCAGATTGTCCTTGATCTGAGCAGCAGCAGCCGGAACGGCATTGGCATATTTGATAAATGCCTTCATCCGCGTTGCAGCGTCGGCATAGGGCCGGGCGATATAGACATTGGGATCCAGCGCTCCGACATAATAAGCAGGGTTTTTATGCGGCCAGTCGGCTGTCTCCAGCCAGAAAAGTTCACCCTCCATCACGCTGACCAGATAGTCCCGTTCGAATTTTTCCGCGTCGCTCAGATCCTTGGCATCAATCGCTTGCGCGTCGACAATCGCCTTTTTGCGGATGTCGACGGCCTTTTTGAGGCCTTCGGCGCTCCAGTCGGGAAGCTGGCCGTCAAACTCATGTTTGCCCTGATAGACGGCAAAGGTCGGGTTGACGGGGAAATAGCCCTCGAGAAAGCCTGAAAGATAGCTACCCCAGGCCGTGTCCTGATCAATCTCCATGGCCGCGACCGGCTCGTCCTCGATTTTCTTGCATCCGGTTACAGTCAAGGCGGCCAGCGATACCGCCAGCAACAGATTGCGCATCTTCATTTTCATCTCCCCGGGGAATATTTCATTCGATCATTTCCGTGACCGTTGATTGGCATAGTCGCCGGTCGCTTGGCCAGCCTTATTCGACGAACTGCGGTGCTCCCAAATCTTTCTGTTCGGGGCACGAATTGATTGCAGCAAGTTACGGGAAACGCTAGCAGTCACACTGTGATCAGCACCGCACCCCATCCCTTTACCATAGCCAATTATCGCTACCTTTGGTTCTCGAGACTGGCGGCAATGTTTGCGCTTTATGCGATGATGCTGATCCTTGGCTGGCAAGCTTATAATCTGGCCCGCGAAGACATGGGGGTCAGCGCCTCGGCCGGCATATTGGGCCTGCTCGGATTGCTCCAGTTCGTGCCTTTGTTCATCCTGACACCGCTGGTCGGATGGGTTGCCGACCATATGGATCGCCGCTGGATCGCACGCATCGTGCTGGCGGCACAGGCGTTGATTGCGCTCGCCTTGGGCCTGCTGACCGCGACCGGCAGTATCACGCTCTGGACCATTTATATTATAGCCGTACTGCTGGGTGTCTGCCGGGCATTTCTCGGGCCGGCGATCACCTCGCTGGCGCCCAATCTCGTCCCGAAAGCCTCGATTCCGCGCGCTATCGCGCTCTCGACCATCGCCTGGCAGGTTGGTGTCATTGCCGGTCCGGGTATGGCGGGGCCACTTTACAAGGTCGACGCAGCCCTGCCCTATTTTGTCTGCGCCGGACTTTATGCGCTGGCGACACTGGCGATGTTCCTGATCGGACCGGTACCGCGCGCCGCAGCAGACAAAACCAAAAGCCCGCTGCAACAGGTCGGCGACGGCTTGGCCTATGTCTGGACCAACAAGCTGGTGCTCGGCGCGATCACACTCGATCTGCTGGTCATGTTCCTCGCCGGTGCAACCGCGATGATCCCGGTCTTTGCCAAGGACATATTGCACGCCGGTGAAATCGGCCTGTCACTGCTCGCCGCTTCCCCGGCCGTCGGCGCGGTGATTGTCGCGCTTATTTTCTCCTTTGCTCCGCTCAGCAAGAATGTCGGCAATAGCATGCTCGGCGCGATGGCCGTGTTCGGACTGGGCACGATCGGCTTTGGTCTCAGCACCAATCTATATCTCTCGATGGCCTGTCTCGGAATTTGTGGCGCTGCCGACATGTTCGGCGTCTATGTCCGCAGCTCGCTGATCCAGTTGCACACGCCGGACGCCAAGCGCGGACGGGTCGGTGCGGTCAGCCAGATGACGATCAGCGCATCCAACGAACTCGGCGATGCCCTGTCCGGTGGCCTTGCGGTTCTGGTCGGACCAATTGCCGCCATTGTCGCCGGCGGAGCCGGTGCTATAGTGGTGACCGGACTCTGGTCGCGCCTGTTCCCGCAATTGGGTGCTGCCAAAACATTTGACCCGCCGGATGAACTGCAAACGGAACCGGTTGCAAGAATGACAAAATAACCAGGAGTGCAGGGTAATGATTGCTAACAATATTCTCGAAACCATCGGAAATACGCCGCATATCAAGATGCAGCGCCTGTTCGGTGACGCCAATGTCTGGATCAAATCGGAACGCTCGAACCCGGGCGGATCGATCAAGGACCGGATTGGCCTTGCGATGATCGAAGACGCCGAAAAATCCGGTGCGCTAAAGCCCGGCGGCACCATTATAGAACCGACATCCGGCAATACCGGCGTCGGACTGGCGATGGTCGCCGCGGTCAAGGGCTATACGCTCATTCTCGTCATGCCCGAGTCGATGTCGCTCGAACGGCGCCGCCTGATGCTCGCTTATGGCGCCAGCTTTGACCTGAGCCCCAAAGAAAAAGGTATGAAGGGCGCGATCGAGCGGGCGCAAGAGCTCGTCGACCAGACACCCGGATCATGGATGCCGCAGCAATTTGAAAATCCTGCCAATTTTGAAGTGCACAAGCGCACCACGGCAATCGAAATCCTCAATGATTTCAAAGATGATCCGCTCGACGCGATCATCACAGGAGTCGGCACCGGCGGCCATATCACCGGCGTCGCGGAAGTTCTGAAAGAACATTGGAGCCATTTGAAAGTCTATGCCGTCGAACCGACAAACTCGCCGGTGATCAGCGGCGGTCAGCCCGGCCCTCACCCGATTCAGGGCATTGGCGCCGGCTTCATCCCCGGCAATCTGCACACGAAAAGCATCGACGGCGCGATCCAGGTCGATCCCGGTGATGCCAAGGCAATGGCACTGCGAGCCGCCAAGGAAGAAGGCATGCTCGTCGGCATATCATCCGGCGCGACTCTCGCCGCAATTGCCCAGAAGCTGCCCGAGCTGGGCAAAGGTGCGAAAGTCCTCGGTTTCAATTATGATACCGGCGAACGCTATCTATCCGTCCCAGAGTTTTTGCCCGAAGAATGAGTTCGATAGAGGTCCAGCAGTTCACCTACCGGCATGGTGATGTAGATTTGGTCGGCTATATGGCGCAACCCAGCCGCTATCCGCGCGCGGGTATTCTGATCGTGCCAACCATCGCCGGACCGAGCAAACAGATGCTAGGCCACGCCCGGTGGCTTGCCTCTTTGGGCTATAGCGCGATGGTCTGTGACCTTTATGGAAAAGGCCATGTCGAGAATATGCGCGAAGCGCGGGTGCTGGCGGACGAATTGCGCGCAGACGCAGAATATTATCGGGAACGGTTCCGCTGCGCGCTTGAAGAATTGCGGACACGATCGAGGCTGAGCAATAGCCGGATCGGCGCGATCGGCTATTGTATGGGCGGTGAAATCGTACTCGAAATGGCGCGCTCCGGTGAAGATATCGCTCTGGCCGTCAGCTTCCATGGCCTGCTGGCGACACCGCTACCGGCCAAGCGCGGGACCATAAAATCGCGGATACTGGTCTTCCATGGCCGGGCCGATCCACTGGTTCCTCCCAAGCAAATGCGCGCCTTTCTCGAAGAGATGGATATCGCCGGCGCCGATTGTCATGTGCACATCTATTCCGGCGTTCTCCACGGATTCACCGATATCAACAGCGCATCGGGGGCTATGGAGGCGGTCCAATATAATGCATCAGCCGACCGGCAAAGCAAGGCCGCGATGCTCAGCATGTTTGACGAGGTATTTGAAAATAAGAAAACACCGGACCAGCAATAGGCCCGGTGTTTCTCAGTTTATCGAATAGCTGACCTAGTCCGGCTTGCCATCACCGTCATTGTCGAGCGCGTCGGGTTGGCCGTCACCATCGGTATCCCAGGCATCCGGCTGACCGTCGCCGCTGCGGTCCCAGGCGTCCATGACTCCATCACCATCGGCATCGATGGTCGGGGCCGGAATTTCAGACGGCACTTCGTCCGAAACTTCAGGCTGTGCTGCATTGGCGGCAACAGATAGACCCAATCCGACGGTCATCAGATAGGGTGTCATACGGCGGAGGCCATTGAGGGCTATTTTGGAATGCATTGCATATACTCCTTATGCAGATCATTCCCCTGTCACAGCTGTTGTGAGGCAGCCCCGCACCCGGGTCCAGCCAGCATCGACCATATGGGCCGAATTGCAGCTAAGTCGTTGATTTTAGCTATCTATCTTCAAATAAGCACGATCTGTCGCACTCGATAGCCACTGGAATTGCAACGGGACGTCGACCACAGCCTGTCGCATAACGATCACATTCCGCGATATGTTCCGGCGAACGGATCCAGGACATTCGCCGGTCACCCTTCGTAAAGGATGCCCGGCGAAGCTCTGGTATTTGGAGAACAACCCGTCGGCAGACGGAGCAGAATGAAGCCGCCTGACTGATCGGATCGCCTAGGCGACCGCGAACATTTCGGGGTCGAGCGCCATGATCGAATCAGCGCCGCCCTCGATCTTGCGGCGAAGCGATCCGGTGTCCGGCAGGAAACGCTCGGCAAAATATTGCGCGGTGACCAGCTTGGCTTCGTAATATTTCGGATTATCCGTACCCGCCTCGAGCGTGGCCTGGGCCGCCTTGCTCATCCGCAACCACATCAGTCCGAGCGACACTATGCCCATGATATGCATATAATGATAAGCACCGGCACCGGCGTTGTTCGGGTTGGTCATCCCGTTCTGCATGAACCACATCGTCGCTTTCTGCAGTTCGCCATTGGCTTTTTCCAGAGCTTCGGCAAATTTGGACAGTTTTTCGTGGCCCTTTGCTTCGGCAATCTCGTCGGCAACAACCTTGAAAAAGGCCTGAACCGCACGGCCACCATTCTGGCCGAGCTTGCGACCGACCAGATCCATCGCCTGGATACCGTTGGTGCCTTCATAGATCATTGCAATCCGCGCATCGCGCACGAACTGTTCCATGCCCCATTCGCGAATATAGCCGTGGCCGCCGTAAACCTGCTGCGATTCTGTGGCGATCTGATAGCCCATATAGGTGCCATAGCCTTTGACGACCGGTGTAAGCAGGCTGACCAGATCATTGGCCAGCTGCCGCTCTTCTTCGGTCTCGGCCTTGTCAGCCAGATCAACCTGCAATGCGCCCCAGAGCACCAGTGCGCGCATCGACTCAGTGAACGCCTTGCCGTCCATCAACATCCGCCGCACGTCGGGATGCACGAATAACGTGTCCGCTTTTTCTTCGGGATCCTGTGCTCCCGTCAATGCCCTGCCCTGACGCCGGTCACCGGCGTAGACAACCGCATTTTGATAAGCGATTTCGCCCTGCGCCAGCCCCTGCAGACCAACGCCGAGACGCGCCGCGTTCATCATGATGAACATCGCGCGCAGGCCTTTATTCTCTTCGCCAACCATATAGCCGGTGGCGCCGTCATAGTTCATCACACAGGTCGCATTGCCGTGGATGCCCATTTTTTCCTCGATCGAACCACAGCTCACGCCATTGCGCTCGCCCAGCGTGCCATCTTCGTTGACCAGAAATTTCGGAACGATGAAAAGCGAAATGCCTTTGGAACTGTCGGGAGCGCCCGGTGTCTTGGCCAATACGAGGTGGATGATATTTTCAGCCATGTCGTGCTCGCCGGCAGAGATGAAAATCTTCTGTCCGGTAATTGCATAGCTTCCGCCCGGCATCGGTTCCGCCTTGGTGCGGATAAGACCCAGATCGGTACCGCAATGCGCTTCGGTCAGGTTCATGGTTCCGGTCCATTTGCCGGAGATCATCTGGGTGGCGTAGGTCTGCTTTTGCTCTTCGCTGCCTTCGGTGAGGATCGAAGCAATCGCGCCCTGGGTCAGGCCGGTATACATTTCCAGCGCCTGATTGGCCGAGACCATGAACTCCATGACCGCATTGCCGACCACGCGCGGCAGTCCCTGCCCGCCAAATTCTTCGGGCGACGACAAGGTTGTCCAGCCGCCGTCGGTCAGTTGCTGATAGGCTTCCTTGAAACCCTTTGGCGTCGTGACCGAACCATCTTCGTGACGTGTGCAGCCTTCTTCATCGCCGGACTGGTTGAGCGGATGCAGAACCTCGGTGGAAAATTTCCCGGCCTCGGTCAGGATCGCGTCGACCATTTCCGGCGTCGCATTTTCAAAACCGGGGAGATTCAAATAATTCTCGAGATGAAGAACTTCGTTGAGGATGAACCGGACTTCGCCGATCGGTGCGGTATAACTGGGCATGATATATTCTTTCTGCTCAAATGGGTGTGCCGGACATTACCGGCGTCTATCCTCTATTGATGCTGCGCTTTTACGTCTGTCATGGCGCCCTGCACAGTCTTGATAAAGCTGGTCAGTTCCTTGATCGAGCTGTCGATGTCGGCGCGCTGTTTCTTCAGCGTATCCACCTTTTCCTGACATTTCTCGATGGTAACCTGCTTTTGTGTCTTCCGGCCGTCGCCAAGATCATAGAGGTCGATCATATCGCGGATTTCGGTCAGGCTGAATCCGACATTCTTCGCCCGCATGATCCAGGCAAGGCGCGCCCGGTCGCGTTTATTATATACGCGCGACAGGCCCTTGCGATTCGGGGCGATCAGCCCTTCGTCCTCGTAGAATCGTAACGCACGTGCGGTGACGCCAAATTCTGTCGACAGGTCGGATATCGTATAGGCTTCCCGGTTTTGCAGATCGGGCGTATCAATTTCGGCGTGGTTTGGCGATTGTGACATGCAGGCCTTATAGGTTACGCTAACGTAAACGTCAATCCTCGGCACCCGGACAGAGATTTTCAAAATCACTGCCACGAGTGGAACGGGCAACCGCATCGCCCTCGCCGACCAGATAAAAACTGACTCCGTTAAAGCCGGCGCGCGGGCTGCAATAGCTCGCACAAGCCTTTGGCATCGCACCGGGCAATTTCAGTTCAACGCCATCGAAACGAGCGGTAAAGCTGCACTTTTCTCCACTATTGAGGGTTATGCGGATATTTTCTCCATCGCGTTCCGCCTCGCCCATGCCTTCGCACTTGGTGGCCGGCCCGAACATCGCGATCATCCCGACCTGATAGCCGTTCTCATCATTGCCAACCGCGCAAAAACGGTCGGTCCCCAGATCGCTTCGCCGTTCAAAGGCACCGGAAAGTGTGACGTTGCGGACATCGGGTATGACGCCCGCATCGATCGCGGCCTGTTCCAGCGCAGGCAGTTCGGCGTCCGGCTTTTCAGGACTCGATTGCCCCTGGCCACAGCCCGCCAGAACCAGAACCAATATCAGGGGAAGACAGCGACTCAAACGACCGGCTCCAGCTTGCCGTCGACGATTTTCCGGTAAAAGCAGCTTCTCTGACCCGTATGGCAGGCGGGA
>TARA_R110000796_G_scaffold162592_1_pt1 | contig 104382 bp, 99 predicted proteins | sample TARA_R110000796 | Tara Oceans TARA_R110000796 (sample SAMEA4397815) | marine metagenome | biome: Polar Biome; feature: [SRF] surface water layer (ENVO:00010504); material: water (ENVO:00002006), including particulate matter (ENVO:01000060) such as... | depth 5 m
GTGGGAGAGTAGGTCGCTGCCAATTTATTATCAAAAACCCCTCGACTAACCTCTTGGGGTTTTTTTATGAGCTATGCTTTTTTTGGGGAGCTAGTAGAGGTTACTAAGTACTCTGACTCAACATCAGTACTCAATTGATTATTGAGCTACAATTTGTTCACCGGACTGAGGAAAGTAAGAGGTTAGTATTACTGTTTGCTTAGAATTCAATGAACTTATCTATTTGAGTATTAATAAGTTCGTTATATAACTGATTTGTGACTTTCCCATTTGAGAAATTGCTTTCAATGCCTGCTAGCTTAGGTTTAAGAGCAAATACATGCATCCCTAAATAATTAAAAATGTCTGTGAGGTGAGACATTGCAAAAACTCCGCCTTGTACACCTGAGGAAATACCCACTAATGCAGCCTTTTTATCTCTAACTCCTTGTGGGTATTTTAATCCATCGATGAATGTTTTAAGTATACCAGGGAAAGATCCGTTGTATTCAGGGACGATAAAGATGAGCTTTTTAGCACTTTGGACTTTATCTCTCATCGTATTGAAAATGGCGTTATTTCCATTGTTTTCGTAAAGAGCCGTTCCAGTAAAATCATGAGGTAAGTCAACGAGATCAACAATTTCGGCAGTAATGCCTTTTTCTTGAATAATGGATTGATAGTAATCTGCGACTTGTCTACTAACTGAATTAATACGATTGGTTCCTACTACAATTGTGATCATGCTGTGATTTGATTTCAATTCGAAATTAAGGCCTTTGTCTGAAAGAGCATAGGACTATAAGCTTTTATAGAAGTATGATTATGGAATTAAGTTTTGACTTCTAAAGTTCCTCTCAAAATGAAATCTTTTGCATCTTTGAAATTGAATTGAGAATTGATACTATGGACTATACCAAACGAATTTTTGAAGCTCTTAACTACATTCAATCTGAAAATAATTTTCAACCTGAATTTGGTATCATATTGGGGACGGGTTTAGGCGCTTTAGTAGATAAGATTAGAATTGAGCATACAATTGAATATAAAGAGATACCTCACTTTCCCATTTCAACGGTAGAGAGCCATAGTGGTAGGCTGATTTTCGGAGAACTTTCTGGAAAGAAGGTTGTAGCTATGCAGGGGCGCTTTCATTATTATGAGGGTTATGATATGAAGCAGGTAACTTTTCCTGTTCGCGTATTGAAGCTCTTAGGGATTAAGAAACTCTTTGTTTCAAATGCTGCTGGTGGTGTAAATCTAAGCTTTCAAGTAGCTGATTTAATGGTCATTGAAGACCACATTGATTTGACTAAGGAGAATCCGTTAACAGGTCCTAACCTTGATGAATTTGGAGGACGCTTTCCTGATATGAGCGAGCCTTATGAGCGAAAAATGATTGATCAAGCTTTATCGATTGCGAAGGAGGAAGGTATAAGGTGTCATGAAGGTGTTTACGCTGGGGTGAGTGGGCCTAATTTAGAAACAAGAGCCGAATATCGTTTTCTGAAAATCATTGGCGCAGATGCTGTTGGAATGTCTACTGTACCAGAAGTAATTGTGGCTCGACATATGAATTTGCCTGTATTTGCTATTTCTGCTATTACAGATTTGTGTGACCCAGATCACTTGGAAGTGGCTGAACTTTCTAAAATATTGGCAGCGGCAGCAAAGGCCGAAAAGGGGATGACTATTCTACTACAGAAGTTGATTGCGCTACAGTAATTGTTAATTACTACGTTTTTCAAATTCTTCTCGATTGCGCTGATAAATTCTCTTTTTAATACCGAAAGCTATTCTAACAGCGATTATAACCCAAAATGTAATCGCTGTCCAAATTATCAACCCAGCCATTTGAAGTAAATTATTTCAATTTGACTGCTGTTCCATAGGCAAGTATTTCAGCTGTTCCTTGCATAATCATAGCGGTTGTAAATCGAACATTGATAATAGCATCTGCTCCTAGTTTTTCAGCGTCCTTCGTCATTCTAAAAATTGCCTCTTCTCTTGATTCAGCTTGTAGTTGGGTATATTCATCTATTTCGCCCCCAACTAAATTCTTAAAGCCAGCGAAGATATCCCTACCTACATTTCTAGCCCTTACAGTACTACCTCTAGCAATACCTATGATCTCTATAATTTCTTTATTTGGAACAAAGTCTGTTGTTGATAGTATCATTTTCTTTTTTTTGAGAAGTTACTAAAAAAACGTTTTAAGATTAACATTGCTCTACAGTTCCATAATCAGTTTTAGCTTGTTAATTTCACACTATGGAGATTAATGGAAAAGTGGCCATTGTAACTGGCGTAAGTAAAGGAATTGGTTTGGAAACGGTGAAGCAATTGTTGGAAGGTGGAGCCATTGTAGCAGGATGGGGAAGAACTTCACCCAAATTAGATGATCCTAATTTCCATTTTTTCAAGACAGATGTTTCTGATTGGGATAATGTTCAGGCTTCCTATAAAGCCACTTCTGATAAGCTTGGTAAGGCAAGTGTTTTGGTGAATAATGCTGGAATGGGTTATCAAGGGCTTATTCATGAAATGGATGTGGCCGAATGGAGAGAGATGTATGACATCAATGTTCATGGATTGTTTTATTGCATTAAAGTAGCCGTACCTAGCATGATAGAATTGGGAGAAGGTCATATTGTTAATATTTCTTCCATTGCAGGAACAAGTGGAATTAAAACAATGTCAGGCTATGTGGGAACAAAACATGCGGTTCGAGGAATTTCACATTCTATTTTTCAAGAGCTAAGAGAACACGGGATAAAGGTGACGACAATTTATCCAGGTTCAACCAATACCAATTTCTTCGATAGTATAGAATTGGCAAATGCCAACGATAATATGATGCGTCCGCAAGATGTAGCAAGTTCAATTGTTCAGTCTGTTCAAACTTTTGCAAATTACCATGTGGTGGATGTAGAAGTTCGCCCATTATGGCCAAAAGGAAAGCTCAATTAATAATATTAGGCCTCGTTAAGGATTCAATGTCGATACAGGTAAAGCAACTCACCAAAGTTTACGGACAACAGAAAGCTGTTGATGGAATCTCTTTTGAAGTAAACAAAGGAGATATTCTTGGTTTTCTAGGGCCAAATGGTGCGGGTAAGTCCACAACAATGAAAATTGCGACAGGTTACCTACCACCTTCCGAAGGCGAGGTAATTGTGAATGGGTTTGATATTGTGAAAGAGTCTAAAAAAGCGAGAGCCATTATAGGTTATTTACCAGAGCACAATCCGCTGTATTTAGATATGTTCGTTCACGAGTATTTAGCTTTTATTGCTTCACTTCATCAAATAAAAGGAGAGAAGAGGAAGCAGCGGATAGCTGAAATGATTCGGCTTTGTGGCTTAACACGTGAGCAGAATAAGAAGATAAGCTCACTTTCAAAAGGGTACAGGCAAAGAGTAGGACTGGCTCAGGCATTATTGCATGACCCTGAAGTGCTTATTCTCGATGAACCCACCACTGGCTTAGATCCCAACCAACTTGCTGAAATCAGAGGTTTAATTAAGCAAATCAGTAAAGATAAAACGGTGATTCTTTCGACTCATATTATGCAAGAAGTGAAAGCTTTGTGCAATAGAGTGGTGATTATAAATCAGGGTAGAATTGTGGCCAACGATTCGGTTACTCATTTGACTTCGGGTGTAAAACAGGTTTTGCATGTTGAACTATCTAAACCAGTTGATCTTAAAACTATTTCTGAAATTAAAGATTTTCAGTTTAAAGATTTAGGCGCAGGAAAATACCAGGTTACATCAAAGGTGAATAAGGATATTCGAGAGCGATTTTTTAAACTGGCTTCGGAAAGAAACTGGGTAATTTTAGAAATGCAACTGATTGAGCAAGACCTAGAACAAATTTTCTATGACTTAACTAACCAACAGAGCAATGTGGGCGATTTATAGAAAAGAGGTTCAACAGTTTCTGAATTCGTTGATCGCTTATGTTGTGATCGGTGTTTTTCTTACTGGTATTGGGTTGTTGATGTGGGTTTTCCCTGAAACCAGTGTAATCGATTACGGTTATGCCCAGCTCGATACACTATTCTCATTAGGCCCATTTGTCTATATGTTTCTTATTCCAGCCATTACCATGCGGATGTTGGCTGAAGAGAGAAAAGCAGGCACTTTAGAGTTGCTGCTTACCCGACCATTAAGTGATTTTCAGATCATTTTCGGGAAATACATGGCTGCTTTTTCTTTGGTGGTTTTCTCTGTACTTCCCACGTTGGTTTATTATTACTCGGTTTATCAGCTCGGAAACCCAACCGGAAATTTAGATACACCAGGCATAATTGGGTCTTATGTAGGTCTTATTTTATTAGGTGGTGTTTTTACATCCATTGGGCTATTTGCTTCGGCACTAAGTGAAAACCAGATAGTAGCTTTTATTCTAGCCGTGTTCTTCTGCTTTTTTATGTTTACAGGCATAAGTGCGCTGTCCGATATTTTCACTGGTCAAACTGCCCTTTATATTGATGAAATGAGCCTTTCATTTCATTATGATGCCATGAGCCGTGGCCTGATTGACTCAAGAAACCTTGTATATTTCTTCAGCACTATTACTGTTGTTTTGCTGCTTACTTCGTTAAAATTTGCTGCGCGAAGAATGTCATTTAAACCACACAGGGTAAAGGCAATTAGAATATTTGGATTGGGTTTGTTCATCGTTTTTGCGGTCAATGTAGTTGCTGCCAACTTCTTTTGGAGGTTTGATTTAACAGAAGAAAAACGATATACGCTTCAAGATCCTACTAAGGAACTATTGGGGAAACTGAATCAGCCTTTACATGTGGAAATTTTATTAGGAACCGATTTACCAACCGAATTTCAGCGTTTTCAGAAATCCATTGTAGAAACTGTAGAAGAACTAGGTATTTACAGCAGTCAGCCTATTTACTATTCAGTTAATGATCCTGGAGCGGCTGATACTGAAAGCGAACGAAATAAAAACTATCAGGCTTGGATAGATGCGGGGCTTTCGCCTACCAGAATATTTGACAATGATAACGGAACCGATGTTCAGAAGCTTATTTTCCCTTATGTGGTGCTTCGTTACGGAGATCGAACTTCGAGTGTATTATTGCTGAAAGGGAATCAAGGAGCATCATTTGAAATGAAGCTCAACCAATCGCTTGAGGGTATTGAATACGAATTAGCCACTGGAATTCAGCGTATTGCGGATGTTGACAGAAAACGTATTGGCTTGCTTCAAGGACATGGCGAACTTGACTCGTTGAACATCTATTGGTTTGCGCGTGATTTTTCTGAAGCATTTAATATTGTACCGGTCAACTTGAGTGAGACAACGGAGTTGAAAAACTTCGATGTGATTATTATGGCAAAGCCTACCAAGGCTTTTTCTAGGGAAGATAAGTTTAAAATTGATCAGCATTTGATGCATGGGGGCAAGGCTATTTTTATGGTAGATGCCCTCGGGGTAGACATGCAACAAGCGGGTGGAGTTGGTGCTTTTGGCTTGCCCTACACGCTTGATTTGGATGATCTGTTTTTTCGTTATGGAATTAGGCTGAAAAATGATTTCATCTTGGATGTACAAAATTTCGGCCGATACCCAGTAAGGATGGATGATTCCCAAACAATTACCAATTTACGCTGGCCATTTTTCTTTGGTGCCTCGTGGTTTAGCGACCATCCGATTACTCGAAACTTGGATGCCGTTTACACACGTTTTACTAGTACAATCGACACAGTTGCTGCTGAGGGAATTAAGAAAACTCCATTGATGTTTACTTCTCAATATACTCGAATTTTGAATGCGCCAGCACCTGTTTCGTTCGAAGAAATTGCAGCAGAGAATGATCCAAGTCTTTATCAAGGAGGACAACACCCTATTGCTTATTTATTGGAAGGAGAATTTGAAAGCCTTTTTAAAAATAGAGTTTTACCGAAAGAAGGAGTAAATATCAGCGATTTTAAAGCCGATAGTCCTGACACGAAAATCATTGTGATTGGTGATGGTGATATAATAAGAAATGAAATGCAGCGAGGAGTACCGCTCGATTTAGGGTTTAATCCATATGCCGAAGGTGAAGAAAAAAAGGTGTTTGCCAATAAAGACTTTATGATGAATGCGCTGACTTATTTGATAGACGATGATGGGTTAATTCAGGCAAGAAATAAAGAGATTAAGCTACGGCCTTTAGATAGAATTCGAGCGCAAAAAGAAAAGTTGAAATGGCAGATGATTAACCTTGTTGGGCCAATTGTTTTGTTAGTGCTCTTTGGAGTGATTCGCAACTTTATTCGTGTTAGAAAATATAGCCGTTTCTAGGTTTTTCAGAAGGTTGAAGTTTATTCAACCTTCTGAAAAAATCAGCTTAATATTTCGTTAAGCTATTGTCAATTTCATCGGCATAGGCCAAAATTCCACCCTTAAGGTTATAGAGGTTTTCGAAACCATGGTTTTGCTCTAACCAGTTGATAACATCTCCGCTGCGTTTTCCACTACGGCAATGAATCACCACTTTCTTATCGCGACTCACTTTATCTACGTTTCCTGGAATGGTGTTCATCGGAATCAATTCTCCACCAATTTCGGCTATTTCAAATTCGTTTTGTTCTCTTACATCAATCAACTGAAAGTCTGCTCCTGATGCTTTTAGTTCTGCTAGTTCCTTTACGGTAGTTTCTTTCATAACACTATTTAATATGGAATTGAAAATTAGTGAATTAACATTGAATATGAGGACTATGTTGCTAATCCTTTTATTTGCTTATCAGGTGTTCAGTCAATTTATTGAGTTCTTTTACTTTGTAGCTGAAATCTCCTTTCATGTTGTTTCGAATCATTTCCATGTTTCCAATCAGGGTGTCAATTTCATCTGGAAGTAAATCAGTGAAAAGCTCTCTTAATCGTTTGGCAATGGTTGGGGATTTTCCATTGGTTGAAATTCCAATTTTTAAATCACCTTTGGTAACTATACTTCCCATATAGAAATCACATAATTCGGGGGTGTCGGCTACGTTTACCAAAATGCCTCTTTCTTTGGCTTCAGCCTGTATAGTTTTGTTCAGTTTTTGATTTTCAGTTGCAATAATAACCAACTGCATTTCGGTCAAATCTTCATTAAAAAACTCTCGTTCTATCAGCTTTACAGAGGGGTGGTTTTGAACTAATACTTTTATTTCATTCTTTATTTTTTTTGCTACCAAAGTGACCTTAGCATTTGGACTACTTTTTAGCAAGAAGCTTACTTTCTCTAGCCCAACCTCGCCTCCACCAACAATGAGAACATCAAAAGCATGTACTTTAAGAAAAATTGGGTAGAGTTCATTGACCATGAGCAAATACTTGTTGTTGAATAGAAGAGAGCCTTTGCTCTTGACGGAGGTTTACAGTCTCTCCAATAACGATTATGGCAGGTGCGCCAATTTCATTTCCTTCAGCCTTTTCTTGAATGTCGTCAATTGTGCCTACTACAATTTTTTCGTTCGGTAATGTGCCATTCTGAATAATTGCGATAGAAGTGTTTCCTTTTTTCTCGTCTTGAAAAACTTGACAAATCTCGGTTAACTTTCTGGTACCCATTAGAATTACTATTGTGGCTGATGATTGGGCCGCAATGGTAATGTCTGGCGATAATTCGCCTGTGCTGGTAGTGCCAGTGGTTACCCAGTAACTTTGGTTTATGCCTCTAGAAGTAAGGGGAATGTTTTGTAGCGCAGGCACGGCATGAGCACTGCTGATACCGGGAACCATAGCGGTAGAGATGCCATGTTTTTGAGCATAGACAATTTCTTCATAGCCACGGCCAAAAATAAAAGGGTCTCCTCCCTTTAAGCGGACTACATGCCCTTTTTCTTGAGCAAAGTATACAATCAGTTCATTGATGGCATCTTGAGTGTGGCTGTGTTTTCCTACACGCTTGCCCACATAGATAAGTTCTGCTCGCTTGGTGGCATAGGTTAACAATTCCTTACTAACCAATGCATCGTAAAGAATAACATCGGCATCGGCAATGGCTTTAATTCCCTTTACGCTGATTAAATCTGGATCGCCCGGGCCTGCGCCTACAAGGGTTAATTTTGGATGTATACTCTGCATTAGGCTTTATAGAAATCGGTGATTACGGTTTTGTCTACACCATTTGCATCAGCCAATTGCTGACTTCTGTAGGTGTTGGCTTTTATTAGAAATTGTTCTGCAGCATTGTAAAAGCTGTTGGCAAACTCTTCTGATGGTTCATTCTTGTTGATTTGGAGTACGAAATCTTCAAATGAAGGCTCAAACTGAAAAGGAGCTTTGTTTTGAAAGGTTTGATCAAAACTCTGAAGAATACCAATTTGTGTGTTACAACTTACGTCTTCACTAAGCAACAGAGCTTTGGCCGCAATCACAAAAGCATTGTAACTATTGTAAATGGCATCGGCATAAATACCTTCCTCTAAGCCTTCTTTAGACCAATCCAGTCTTTCTTTAGCTTCTTCAATTACAGTTTGAATTACGTCTAATGTTACGCTGGCGCATTCGCCCACACCAATTTCCGGACTAAAGCTTTCTGATTTTCCCCAATCTACATAGTCCGAAGCTTCGAGTGCTTGTACATCCGTCAATGGTTTGAGCAAATGATAGAAATGCATTTTCCCTAAACGTTGATAGAAGTCGTTAAAATATTCGCCTTCATTGGCTTTTTCTTCAAACTCATGAAGTATAGAAGATAGCGCCAAGGGGATTTTCTTAGTAGGTACTTTTATTACTTTTTCTGCAATAAAGCCTTCCCCATTCGGAGAAATACCACCACCAATTACCACTTGCATAGCAGGAATAACAAGCGCACCATTTTTTATTGAACTACCGTGAAAACCAATGTTAGCTGCCATATGCTGACCACAGGCATTCATACAACCACTGATTTTGATTTTGATAAAGGATTCATCAATCAAATGTTTGAACTCATTGTTGAGCATGTGTTCGAGGGTTGTAGACAGGGCGGTGCTATTGGTAACAGCTAAATTACACGTGTCGGAACCGGGGCAAGAAGTAATGTCGTGTGTGGAATTGAACCCAGGTTTTGCTAGGCCGAGCTCAGTTAATTTTTGAAAGAAGAATGGTAGTAATTCTTTCCGAACATACTTAATAAGCAAACCTTGGTTTACAGTAACTCTAATGTCGTCTGCCGCATATTTTTGAACCAGCTTGGCCAATAGTTTAGCGGTAGAAGAGTGAATGTCTCCTAAAGAAACTCGTACCCAAATACCAAAATAGTCTGATTGCTTTTGCGGAAATGCATTGGTGCGTTGCCAGTCTTCAAATTGTTGCCAGTCTTCAATAGTTACTTGTGGAATTAAGAGTTGGTCAGAAAGCGAGACTTTTTCATGGTCATGATTCACTTCAAATGATTTTACCCTTAATGCTTTTTGTTCTTCGGCCACAAGCTTTAACAATTGATCAAAGCCAATTTTCTTCACCAAAAACTTCATTCTGGCTTTGTTTCGATTGGTGCGCTCTCCGTACCGATCGAATACCCGAATTACGGCTTCTGTAAACGGAATGAACTGATCGGCTGGAAGGAATTCATGCGCAGTTTGAGCGGTCATTGATACCGCACCTAATCCACCTCCAAGCACTACTTTAAAGCCTTTGATACTTTGTCCGTTTTCTTCCTTCAGTTTAGGTATGAACCCTATATCATGAAAATAGGTGTAAGCAGAGTCTTTGTCATCTGACGCGAAGGCAATTTTGAATTTCCTTCCCATATCTTGGCAAATGGGGTTTCTAAGGAAATAATGGGTTAACTCATGGGCATATGCCGTAACATCAAACGGTTCGTTTGGATTGATGCCTGCGTCTGGCGATGCAGTTACATTTCTAACTGTGTTACCGCAAGCACCACGCAATGTAACTTGCTCTTCTTCTAATTCAGCCCATAGCGCAGGGGAATCCTGCATTTTAACAAAGTGCAGTTGAATATCCTGACGTGTGGTTAAGTGTAAATTACCCGTTGCGTATTTATCAGATACCTCAGCAATTTTAACTAGTTGATTTGAGGTTACTTTCCCATATGGAAGTTTAATGCGCACCATTTGAACGCCAGGTTGGCGTTGGCCATAAACGCCACGCGTTAAACGGAAGAGCTTGAATTTGTCTCCTTCAATTTTGCCTTGTTGAAATCTTTCAATCTTTGCTTTGAGCTCAATGATGTCTCTTTTGGCAGCTTTGCTTACTTGTGTAGAAATGTTCAGATCCATACTTTGAGTTTTAGTGATTTGATTTCTGGTACAAAGAAAGAGAAAGAATATAAAATCTACCAAATTAGTAGGGTAATAATTTTGAAAAGATTTTACTCAAGAGGAAAGAAGGGCTGAGGTATTGAATAAGAAAGATAGGGTATAGATTGGCTAGTTTGAGTTACTTACTGAAGTATTTCTCACGAATTTCTTCTAAATACTCGGTGGTGAGCGGTTTGCTAGTGAACTCACTTACCTCTTCCAGTTCGTTTGCTTTTTTTACATATTCTGGATTTTTGGAGGTAGATAACATTACTACAATGATGCGATCGTTTTTTGCTTTATCTAGTTTGGCATATTCTTGTAAAAATTCCCAGCCATCCATTCTGGGCATATTGATGTCTAGAAAAATTAAGTCTGGAGATGTTCTTTCACCTTTTAGGCTTAGTTGAAGATATTCTAGGGCCTCTTGTCCCCCAGTTACTGATACTACTTCTTCTGCAAATTCAGATCTTCCTATTACAATTTCGTGATAGAAGTTATCCGCTTCATTGTCGTCAATTAATAAAATGCACTTAACTTTTTGTTTCATACCTATTTAGTTTGGGATAGAAAAATAAAATGTGCTGCCTTCGTTTGCAGTGGATTCTACCCAGATTTTTCCACCATGCAGCTCTACAATTTTTAAGCATCGGGCTAGGCCTATACCAGTTCCTTCATACAAATCTTGACTATGAAGGCGTTGAAAAATAGAGAATATTTTTTCTTTATAATTTTCTTCAATGCCAATCCCATTGTCTTTTACCGCAAATACCCATTGCTTCTTTATTCTATTTGCTGAAATACTAATTTCGGGATTAGTGTCTGGTTTACAAAACTTTATGGCATTGGAAATGAGGTTTTGAAACAGCGAGCGCAACTCATGTTCGTGCCCTTTAATTTGCGGCAGTTTCTCTATTTTTAGTATTGCTTTTTTTTCTGTCAGCTGTGCCGATAAGTCATTTTTTACCTGTTCAATAATATTGTTACAATCAACTTGAGCTGGGGGGGTATTATATTTCCCTATGCTGGTGTATTCCAATAGTTCATGCAGCAAATCTCGCATACGATCTACCGACCGTGTAATATAGCTGAGGTACAGATTGGCGTCATTGTCAAGTTTGTCGTGATATTTCCAGTTAAATAACTCTACATAATTAGACACCGTTCTGAGTGGCTCTTGTAAGTCGTGTGAGGCTATGTAGGCAAATTGATTTAGCTCTTTGTTTTTTTGTTCAAGCAATTCTAAATGGTGTTGAATTGATAGTTCGGCTTTTTTTCTATCTGTAATGTCTTGAAAAGTGCCTGATAACTTAATTATTACTCCATTCTCTATAATTGGCTTACAAATGGTGCGAACCCAAAGGTGATTTCCTTTGGCTGTAATAAATTGAACTTCTACGTCAAAGGGTGTTCCAAACGCTATGGCGTTTTGTACAGCATCTTTGATTTTTGGTCTCTCATCTGGGTGATAATAATTAATTCCCTCTTCTAGACTCGGTGGCTCATCGTGTCTTAACTCATAAATACTAGCAGTTTCTTGTGTCCATTCAACCTTGAACATTTTAAGGTCTAATTCCCATCCACCCACTTTAGCGGTTTTATTAGTTTCAGCAAGTAGAGCCTCACTTTTTCTCAGGCTTTCTTCGGCCATTCTTTGTTTGGTAATATCATAAACAATTCCTTCACGGAACTTTACTTTACCCGTGGTACTTCGTCTTACGTAGGTTGTGTCTAGCACCCATTTTATATCACCTTGTTTTGTAATTAGTCGGTAAGGTTCATGGTGGTGCATGTTATTGTTGTCGCTTTCATTGGCTCTGATTACCTCGGAAAGAACTCTTTCAATATCATCGGGGTGAATGATGTCGTCATAGCGTATTTGTTGCTTTAAAAATTCATCCGAAGTATAGCCGGATAGCTCTAACACATTTTCTGAAACAAAATCAACTGGTAAGTCTTCGATATTCTTCCATCTAAAAACAACTGCGGGACTGCGATTAATTAGGTTGTATGCATATTTGAGAGCCGCCTCTGCTTCTCTGCGTTCTGTAATATCTTGCATGGTACCTCTAGAGCCGTTAAAGTTATTATTGCAATCGTACTTGGCTTCGGCTATGAGTTCTAGATGTAACCATTTTCCGCTGGTATGTTTGGCCCTAAACTCAAACTGAGTTTTTTCATCATTGACAAGTGACTGTACTAACTTTTCAAAAGATAGCTGATCTTCGGGATGAAGTAATTTGTAAAAGCTATCTCTCTGAGGTGTGAAGTTATCGGGGCTAAGCCCAAAAAGGGTGTAGAGCTCATTGGACCACCATATTTCTTTGGTTGAATGCGTAGTATCGAAACTACCAATTCTCGCAATTTTCTGTGCTTGGTTAAGATTGAATTCATTCTTTCTGAATTGCTCTTCATTTACAATGCTATCTTGGGCTTCTTTACTTCCAGTTATTTCAACTTGAATTGAAGTATATCCTTCTATCTTCCCTCGTTTGTTTTTAAATGGAATAATCGATGTTTGTACCCAGTAGGCCTCGCCCGATTTATTGAGGTTACAAATTTCTCCTTTCCAAGGCCTTCCATTCGAAATGGTCTGCCATAAAGATTGAAAGAAGTGGTCTGAGTGCTGTTTAGATTTAAGCAAATTGTGATTCTTGCCTAAGAGTTCATTTTGAGAATAGCCAGATACATTACAGAAGAGTGTGTTTACAAAAGTGATAATGCCTTTACTATCTGTAGTTGAAACCGCAGCAGTGTAGTTTAAGGCTTCTATCAGCAAATTTTGCTGGTCGCCTTTTCCAATCTTTTCATTAACACTGTCAACTTTTGAAATCACTTTTAATACTCTATTATGATGTAGCTGTTTGAGAAATTTGAAATTATAATAGCTCGCTTGAATATTTAATGCTTCTGATAAGATACTGAAATATATACTAAAGACCATGTTGATCTCTTTATATCTACATTTTTAAGTAGAACAAGTAATGTTTATTATTTATAGTATAATGTAGTATTAAAGCAGAGGGATGGAACGAAAAAAGCCTCAATCATTGCTGATTGAGGCTCCAAATTTATTTTAGATTGCTCTTACAAAGATTGCTTAGCATCAAATCTTTCCAAGAAATCGGCTACTCTTCTTACAAACATTCCGCCTAAAGAACCATCAACAACCCTGTGGTCGTAAGAGTGTGAAAGGAACATTTTATGACGTATGGCAATGGCATCACCTGAAGGTGTTTCAACTACAGCTGGTTTTTTAACTACAGCTCCCAAAGCCATGATAGCTACCTGAGGTTGCATAATGATTGGTGTTCCCATTACGTTTCCAAAAGAGCCTACATTTGAAACTGTAAACGTTCCGCCTTGTAAGTCGTCTGGTGTTAGTTTGTTTTCACGTGCTCTTTTAGCCAAGTCATTCACTTTTTTGGTAAGTCCAGTCAAGTTGTATTGATCGGCCCTATGTATTACAGGAACAATAAGGTTTCCACTTGGAAGGGCTACTGCCAAACCAATATTGATGTCCTTTTTCTTGATGATTCTAGTGCCATCTACTTGCACGTTAATCATTGGATAATCCTTAATGGCCTTAACAATGGCCTCTATGAAAATTGGAGTGAAAGTAATTGGCTCACCTTCTCTTTCCATAAAGCTATTTTTCACCTTGTTTCTCCATGAAACTACTCCCGAAACATCAGCTTCAACAAAAGAAGTAACGTGTGGCGAAATGCGTTTAGAATCTACCATACGTTCGGCAATCATCTTACGCATTCTGTCCATTTCGATGATTTCGTCTTCACCAGAAATAGAAACAGGCATTTGCTTAGGAGCAGATTGTACTGGAGCAGAGGCTGTAACCTGAACTGGAGCTGCAGCAACACCTCCTTGTGGCCTGTTTTTCACATAGGCTAGAATGTCTTTTTTAGTAACTCTATCCTCTCGGCCTGTACCAGGTACTCTCTCCAATTCGCTCATTGTTATCCCTTCTTCACGGGCAATATTCATTACCAATGGAGAATAGAATCTATCGCCAGCAGGCTTTTCTAAAACGGCTACGTGTCCATTTGAAGAAGAGTTAGCTGGTTTATCGTTGGTTTGATTATTTGAAGCTGTTGCTTTAGGTGCTTCTGCAACTGGAGCTGAATCTCCTCCAGCAGAGGCTTCGGTTTCAATTCTGGCAATTGGAGCACCCACAGGAACAACATCACCTTCCTTTACCAATATTTCTTTCAAAACACCTGCATGAATGGCAGGAACTTCAGTGTCAACCTTATCAGTGGCTACTTCAAGTACGGATTCATCGGCCTCAATTGTGTCGCCTTCTTGTTTCAGCCAAGTTAAGACTGTTCCCTCCATTATACTCTCGCCCATTTTAGGCATCACCATTTCTACAAGTGCCATATTGTTAGTTTTTATAGATTAAAAACGTTTGCATTCAAAGGACAAAAATAGCATTAAACCAAATATTATCAATGTCTTATTGGTTCAAACTTTTTCTAACCAAATTTAGTACTGATATTTCTGTTAATTCGATATTTAATATTCTATTCTGTGTTAATTGAAGCCTTTTGGTTATGGTTTGTTTGCTATCAGCGTAAGCAATCCATACCGTACCAACGGGTTTTTCTTCTGAACCACCACCCGGCCCAGCAATTCCGCTACTGGCTATGCCGATATCGGAGTTAAATTTCTCCCTTACTCTTTCAGCCATTTCTGTTACACACTCCTCACTTACAGCTCCATGCTTTTCAAGAGTGGAGGCTTTAACACCTAACACATCAATCTTAAATTGGTTGTGGTAAGGTACAATTCCGCCTTGAAAGTACGCGGATGATCCAGGGATTTGAGTGATTTTATGTTGAATAAATCCACCCGAACAGCTTTCTGCCAAGGCAATTGTCTTCTTTTGAGCTAGCAGAAGTTGGCCAATGGCCTCTTCTAAGCTTATTTCGTCATAGCCGTATATGTATTTCCCTGCCAAGGGAAGGAATACATCAATCAATTGCTGTACTTCCTTTTCTAATAATCCTCGGTCTTCACCAATGGCGGTAAGCCTTAGTTTTACATGGCCGATACTCGGAAGATAGGCCAAGCGAATGTGCGGAGGTAGGGCATATTCCCAATCTTTGATTTTTTCTGCCAAAAAAGATTCGCCTATACCGACTGTTTTTATCACTTTATGGTAGATGACGGGAGTTTGGAAGAATTCACGAATTTTCGGAATCACAAACTCCTTCATTACGTTCTTCATCTCATGCGGTACGCCAGGCATGGAAACGAAAATTTTCCCATTTCTTTCATACCATGTACAAGGAGCTGTGCCTAATGAATTATGAATTACTTCGGCAATTTCGGGCACTAGGGCCTGCCTCTTGTTCATTTCTGTAAATTCTCTTCCTCTTTTTTCGAAGAAGTCTTTTACATGGGCAAGCACACTTGCGTTTTCTACAATTTGGCAGCCAAAATATTTGGCCAAACTGGGCATGGTAAGATCATCATTGGTTGGACCCAATCCGCCAGTAATTAATACTAAATCTGCACGACCTTCGGCTTCTGTAAATGCGTGAAGAATGTCAGGCTCATTATCGCCCACGGTAGTTTTTCTTACCACTCTCACCCCTAGTTGATCTAGGGCGTAACTCATCCACTGGGCATTGGTGTCTAGAATTTGACCATAGAGAATTTCATCTCCAATGGTCAAAATTTCCGCAGTTATATTCTTCATGCTAAGAAACTATTGGGCGGCTTTTAAGGCTTGCTCAATATCTGTTATGATGTCTGTAATGTGTTCTAAACCTACCGAAACTCTAATCAGTTCCGGAGTAATTCCAACCTTCATTCTTTCATCTTCCGAAAGTTTTGCGTGCGTGGTAGAAGAGGGGTGGGTTACAATGGTGCGGCTATCGCCCAAATTGGCAGTAAGCGAACATGTTTTAATGTTGTTCAAAAATATTCTTCCACTTTCCAGCCCTCCTTTGATACCAAATGCTACCATTGCTCCGCCTGATTTCATTTGCTTTTTTGCTACCTCATACATGGGGTGCGACTTTAAGAAGGGGTATTTGACCCATTCCACAAACTCAGATTTTTCTAGAAACTCAGCTAATTTAAGCGCATTTTCAGAGTGGCGATCCATACGAATTGCGAGAGTTTCTAAGCTTTTAGAAATTACCCAAGCATTGAAGGCTGATAACGCAGGGCCAGTACTTCTACTAAAGGCATAGATTTCATCAATCAATTCTTTTTTTCCCACAGTAACTCCACCCATTACTCGCCCTTGGCCATCCATAAATTTGGTAGCCGAATGAATTACCAAATCAGCACCATATTGAATAGGCTGTTGTAAATAGGGAGTAGCAAAGCAATTGTCTACTACTAAAATGAGCTTATGAGTTTTGGCAAAATTACCTAGCCATTCTAAATCTATGATGTCTACAGCTGGGTTTGTAGGAGTTTCTATATATAGAATTTTGGTATTGGGCTGAACAGCTTTATCCCAATCGTTAGTGTTGTCAATGTCTACATAAGTAGTATTAATTTTCCATTTGGGTAGTATTTTACCAAAAACGGTATGTGTAGAACCGAATATGGAACGGCAGGAAATAATATGGTCGCCTGACGAAAGTAAGGCAGCGAAAGTTGAGAAAATAGCCGCCATTCCTGAAGCAAAGGCATAACCTGCTTCTGCGTTTTCCATTTTGCACACTTTATCTACAAACTCCTGAAGGTTTGGGTTACTAAAGCGGCTGTAAATGTACTTATCATTTTCACCAGCAAATGCAGCACGCATTTCTTCTGCATCCTCGTAGGTGAAGCTAGAAGTAAGATACATTGGAGTAGAATGCTCCTGTGCATGAGTGCCTTCAATTTGTGTGCGAATGGCCTCGGTTTCGAATTGCTGTCTGTCTTTCATTCAAATCATTTCTTGCCCAAATATACATTTCGAAACAGCTAGAGAAAAGGATTCTGACATTGTTTACAAAAGGAGCGAATAATGATTTTACTACTTGAGTTCTTTTCTCATCTGGTTCAATGCAATTTCAGCCAACATTGGCCATTTGTTTGCCTCCTCAAAGCTTATTACAAACCAGTCTTTCAGTGGAGGTTTAACCTTAAAAGGGTTGAGCAACTCATATTTATGAATACCTTCCGATTCAGGCTCAAAATCTCTTCCTAGCCTAACGGCAAGTGATTTTTTATAGAAAAAGGCAAAGTTTTTACCTTTTAATTGAATTCCAGGAGATGCCATCATTGTACCCTCAGTTACTTCTGCATGATTGGCAACGATGTTGTTTCGTACTTGATTGAATAGTTCTTCTTCCATAGTAAAATAATTTTGTAGCTCATGTGATTCTGAATGCAGATTCTTATCATTCCTAACTAAGTAATGACTTTGGGTAAGCCAACTGACGTTGGAAATCTGTAAATTCATGAACTTTACCGTTGAATTTAATCAATCTGAAAATGAAAAAGTATCTAATAGTTTTCCTTATGACGCTCCTAATGGGCTGTGGAGGGACAAAAACTGAGAATAAAATTGAAGAAGTGAAAGTGACTCCTCCAAAAACGGAACATCACTCAGAAAGCATCACTAAAGTTTTTGACGCTCATGGCGGTTTTGGCAATTGGTCTGAAATGAAACAGCTTTCTTATGACATGTCGAACGGACAGCATCATTTGATTGAACTTCAGAATAGATACACGCGAGTAGAGTCCGCTAAAGATACCGTTGGTTTTGATGGCAACGAAGTATGGGTTATGCCTGCTAGCGCAAATGCCACAAGAGCGCGAATGACTTATAATCTCTATTTCTATTTTTATGCATTCCCGTTTGTTGTGGGTGATCCTGGAGTTATCTATGAAGATGTAGAACCAATGGATATTCTTGGTACAACTTACAATGGCGTTAAGGTTTCTTATGAGAATGGAGTAGGTGAATCTTCTAAAGATAATTACATCATTTATTCCGACCCAGAAACGCATGAAATGGCTTGGCTAATGTATACGGCCACATTTGGCGGTGAAGAAGCCAGCGACCGCTGGAATTTGATTAAGTATGATCAATGGCAAACTATAAATGGAATTACAATCCCAAAATCTCTGCAATGGTATCAGTATAAAGATGGAGAAGTTGGTGGAATGAGAAATGAGGTGCTTTTCGAAAATGTAAAACTTTCGAAAGAAGCTCCCAGTATGGATGATTTTAAAATGCCAGAAGGTGCTCAAATTGCTCCAAGAGGATAACTTTTAAGCGCTTTTTTAGAAATGTCGTAAATGAGCTGGCTCATTTACGACATTTCTATTTATGCCCTGCGACCTTTTACCACAGGCTTATATAGAAATGACAAAGAGATGTGTCATTCTTTCCCCATATTTGTCCGCTTACAGGATTCTTGTTTTCATTTTGACAGCAATTTTCTCTATTCGAAAGTAAGGCCAAAACAAAAGTGACCTTAATTGCTGTTTTAAATAAAAATATTGTTTTGGAACAGAACTTGCTCAATCGGAAAACGTTAAACGAAGCCATATATATGAAACCAAATTCACACAACATGAAAAGCATTTTTAAATTAGTGCCAGTCTTCTGTGCATTGCTGTTTGTTTTATCTTCTTGTAAGAGTCAGAAAGCAGTGGTTGATGCAAATCAAGAACCAGAAGAAGTAATTGAAGAAACTACACCAGAACCAACTCCTCCCGTAAAGGAAGAGCCAAAAGTTGACCCAGAGGCCGCAAATAGAGCGCTTGATGCTAGGCTGTCTAACTATTTTGGACAAATCGCCAATGCTTCTTCAGTTACTGCAGCAAATAATAATATCAGAGAAGCCGTTGGAATGTTTAGTAATGGAGAAGCTCCAGTACTGATTATTTTTTATGCAGCTAATGGAACAGAAGACTTTGATGAGCCAACTACAATTACCAAGTATCTTAATTATTTGAAGGACCTTAAGAAGGCTCCACACAAAGTGAAAGAAATGGTGATGGATTCTCAAGGCAGAATCAAAGAATTAGTATTGGTAAAGAAATAGTCGAAACACCCTAACACAAGAAAATTATGAACAATCAAATATTTAAAAGACTTTCTTACGTGGTTGCTATAATGGCGTTTTTTGCTATTTCAACCCAAGCCCAAAGTCCTGTAGACCCTAATCGCGAAAAAGCGATTGATTCACTAGCCTTAGAAAAAGTTAAAGACTTAGGTAAGTACATTGCAATTATCGGAAACAAAGACACTCCATTTTCAGAAGCGAACCGCGTTATGGACAGGGCCGAAGAATTATTCGCCCCAGGTAGCGAAATGGGCGTTTCATCGCTAGCTTCAGAAGAGATCAAGTACTACAAGGTACGCGAGTATTTCCAACGACTGATGGCACTTAACTATGATAAGGTAAATATTGAATGGTATGATGTTCAATACATATCTGATCTTGAAAGACAGCCTGATGGCCGATATGTTGGTGTAGTTACTATTTATCAGAAGTTTGAAGGAACCACCGCAGATAAAATGAGCTACAAGGACACCACTAAAAAGGATATAACCATTTACGTAGAAAAGAAAAAGACTCAGATTGCAGGCAGAACTATTGAGTTTTGGGATGTAATTTTGGGCGATATCCGAGTATCTGAAACTTCAGTATGAACCGACTAATTCTTCTTTCACTTTCATTCTTCTTTGTGTTTACTTCATATTCTTCTGCCCAAATTGTAGGTGAAAACTATGAAATCGAGCAGCAACTGTTGGCAAGCACGAAGCAACTCAACCAGTTTTTTAAGCGCTTTAATGGAGAAGAAGATGTAAAAGGAAGAACCTTTGAGCCTGATGACAGGCAATACCGCAACGAAAGATTGCGTAAAAAATACCTCAGTATCCTCTTCGATGAGGAGGATACTGATATTTCTTCTCAAACCAAGAGTGATTTTATTGAAAGAGTAACACGAGGTGATAACCCAGAGTTTTTGAATTTACATTCAAAAGATTGGTTTGCTGTGGTGAACACTACTTTTCTGTACAAAGGAAAAGAGCTACCTCTACTGCTTTATATGAAAATTCAGCAAGAAGCACTTGGCTACGAATGGGTAATTGCAGACATCGCTTTTGAACCTTACAAAACGATGTTTGATAAACAAAGAGGCGAAACAAAAGTCTTTTTACACCCTATGAGCCATGAGCTTGACTTTATGAATTTAAGAAAGGCCCTCACAAAAGGAGGTGTTCCAGAATCATATACCTTGGCCGACTATAAGCCTGATTTGTTGACCGTTTTTCTGTATGAAGTAAAAATGGGGACACTTCAATTTCAGACCGTAAACCGCATGAACTATCATTTCTTCGGTGTTGATGGCTGGTATTTCTCCCTCTCTAATTTTAACCGTGCCAACGACAATTCGGGGTGGCTAATTTCAGACTTGCTTCAAGTCAATGCTTCTCAAAAGGAAGATTTGTTAAAAATAATTTATGAGAAGAAATAGACTCATATTATTGCTGATTCTTTTCAGCACAAGTGCCACGCTGTTTGCGCAATCTCCTGTTTTACCCGACTCTGTGTTGGAGAAAAAGAAAGAGGGAGTGAAGGAAATTATTAGTGCGCTAGAATATTACCTCAATGTAATTGGTGCGGAACGCACTGCTGTAAGTGAGAAAGAGGTCATTATTAGCAGTAGCTATGCAAAGCTTTTTGTCGACCCTAAAGTTCAGGTGGAAGATGATTTGGAGGAAAATAGATCAACTCCAATTTTTAAGGACATTCAAGCCTATTTAAAAGACATTGATTTCTTTTTCAAGAATGTGGTTTTCGATTTCGAAATCGCAGAAATATTAGTAGAAACCAAAACTGATGGCACGCCCTTTTATAAGGCGGAGTTAATAAGAAATCTACAAGGGACTTCCCTAGGTGGAGAACCAGTAAACAGTAGTCAGAAGCGGTTTATTGAATTAAATTTAGATGCTAAAAAGAGCGAACTAAAAATAGCCAGTATCTACACAAATAAGTTGAGCAGAGATAAGCAGCTTAGAGAATGGTGGTCTTTGCTAACCTTAGGGTGGAAGCAAGTTTTTAAAGATAAAATCAAGTTTGAAGGCGACAGCATGACCAATCAGGATTTGGCTCGCTTGGCATCGATAGACTCTTTGGACTTGTCGGGAAATGACTTTGTGCTCAACCTTGATCCCATTTATCAACTCACTAATCTGAAGTATCTAAAAATAAGCAATACATGGGTTAATGATCTAAAACCTTTGCGATCTATCAATACATTAAAGTCGCTTGATATTTCTAATACTTCCGTTTTCGATCTTCAATACTTAAAGTATCACAACGAGATTGAATCACTTAATCTCTCAAATTGCCATGTAGAAGATTTCTCTTTACTAAAGTCATTCGAAAAGTTAAAAAAACTGAACCTTTCAAGAATTAAGCAGATAGACTTGTCGTTTATCGGTGACCTTGTTTTTCTGGAAGAATTGAACCTATCGGAAGCAGAGCAGATAGGAACGGTAGACTTTTCTAGGTTGAATAAGCTTAGGAAACTCGATTTGTCCGCAAGCGACATTACTGAATTAAAAGGCTTTGAATCCGCTTTGGCGTTACAGGAATTAAACCTTGAGCTAACCAATATTAAAGACATAACCCCTCTTTCTAGTCTTGGTAAATTGAGTGTACTAAATATTACCAATACTAAAGTAGAATCACTTCAACCGCTTACTCAAGTTAAGTCTGTAACCAAAATATATTGTGATAATGCACCATTGGAAGAAGCGAGCTTAGAGGCTTATATGGAAGCTAATCCAAGTGTTTTGGTTGTAAGAAATACCCAACAATTAGAGCAATGGTGGGGAGCAATGTCGGACATGTGGAAAGGCGTATTGACTAAATACATGGATACGCCTAATCCAGGAAATGAAGACTTAATTCAGCTGCTAAGAATAGATTCTTTGAATTTCGAGGGGGCAGGTATTTCAACTTTGGCGCCATTGGCGCAATTGAAAAAAATAGCACATTTAAATCTAGACTCTAATCCGCTAAAAAGCCTTCAAGGGTTAGAGGCATTGGAGCGATTAGAGACGCTAACCCTCAATAATACGGCTGTAGCTGATCTTTCACCTTTGTCTAATCTTTCGAACTTAAGGCATATTGAGGCGGAAAACACAAAAGTTAAGAATATTACCGATTTAGGTCGATTATCAAAGCTCAAGTACTTGAATGTGGAAGGAAGCAATGTAGATAAGACAGCAGTTTCCTTACTGTTAGATAAGAAAGAAGACTTAACTATTATTTTCCAGACCAAGGCCTTAAATGCTTGGTGGGGAATATTAAGTGAGCCAATGAAAAGAGCCTTTAAAGAGAATGTGGTAATGGCTGGTCAACCTACGGCTAAGCAATTACATCAGCTCGTTTCTCTTGAAAGGTTGAATATCCAAGGCTCATCTATCACCAGCTTGACTGAATTGTCGGAGTTCTATAGATTGAAAGAACTAGGTTTGAACAGGCTTGGAATGAGAGATTTGAACTCATTGCCAGACCTAAAAACTTTAGAATCTTTGAGTTTTACGGAAATGCCAGTTGCAGATTTACTATCCATTTTGAAATTCAATAACCTTAAGTCATTGAACTTTAGCAATACAGCCATAGATGATTTGCGCCCGCTCACAACGATGACCAAACTAGAGCGAATCAATTGCTCTGGAACAAATGTGAGACGTTTTACGGGGCTAGAAGGACTATCTAACTTAAAGTGGATTGATTGTTCCAATACTAAAGTATTCAAGTTCGACCGACTGACTGAGCTTAAGAAACTAGAAACCGTGATTTGCTTCAATACTTCCTTGCGCAGTAACGATATCGAAAAGCTGAAAAGTGCCCTCCCAAATGTGGAGGTGGTGTTTTATTAACTTTGTGAGAAACTAGAGCTTTCCAAAAGTTCTAAACTTTTGGAAAGCTGATGAATTACTAAACTTCAGGTTGAGTTTGGGTCGAAAGAATAAGGTTTTGAAAAAAAACTATCAACTCACTCATTTACAAAACGTTTCGCTCTAACATCTAACTACTGCCCTTCAAACCTCTTAAACACGGCACTGGCCATATGCCCACCAAAGCCAAAAGTGTTGCTCAATGCATATTTCACTTCTCGTTTTTGTGCCGAACCAAGGGTTAACTCAAATTTACCGTCAAATTCTGGGTCTACGTTTTTCGTGTTAATCGTTGGGGGGATAATGCCATCTACAATGGCCATTACACTAGCTATGGCTTCTATTGCACCTGCCGCACCGAGTAAATGACCTGTCATGGATTTGGTTGCTGAAATGTTTAAATCAGGGTTCGTTCCAAAGAGTCTTTCAACTGCGATCAACTCACTTGGATCACCAACGGGGGTGGAGGTGGCGTGCATATTGATATAATCAATGTCTTTTGGCTCAATACCCGCATCATTGAGGGCTTCTTGCATTCCTAAAAAGGCTCCTTCTCCTTCTGGGTGGGTTCCAGTTAAATGATAGGCATCGGCTGCCATTCCACCGCCTGCTACTTCGGCTATAATGGTAGCTCCTCTGGCAATGGCGTGTTCGTAAGATTCCAAGATTAAAGTACCAGCGCCTTCACCCATTACAAAGCCGTCACGACTTATGTCAAATGGCCGACAGGCAGTTTCTGGGTTGTCGTTGTTCATTGACAGTGCACGAGAAGCGGTGAAGCCGCCCAGTCCAGCTGCGGTAATTGGGGCTTCCGATCCACCCGTAATAATCATGTCGGCTTTGCCCCATTTAATATAGTTAAAGGCATCTATAATGGCAGTGGTAGAAGATGCACATGCTGAAATGGTAGTGAAATTCACGCCCCTTAACCCGTATTTGATAGAGATAATGCCCGAAGCAATATCGGCTATGATTTTAGGAATGAAGAAAGGAGAAAAACGAGGCGTTTCGTCATTTTTAGTATACTCAATCATCTCTTCAGTAAAGGTCTGAATACCGCCATTGCCCGAACCCCAAATCACCCCAATTCTATTCCTGTTTAGAACATCGAAATCAATCTTAGCGTTTTTGATGGCCTCTTCTGTAGCGATTAAGGCGTACTGCGTAAAAGGGTCCATACGTCTGGCTTCATTTTGCGGAATATAATCCTCAACATTAAAGTCCTTCAGCTCACAGGCAAAGTGGCTTTTGAATTTTGTTGTGTCGAACCTCGTAATGGGGCCACCGCCACTTTTTCCAGCTTTTAAATTTGCCCAGTAAGTTTCTAAATTATTTCCAATTGGGGTTAATGCCCCCATTCCTGTAATGACTACTCTTTTCATGTTGTTATTTTTAATTGGTGATTGACCAATGATTTCAAGTTTTCTATGATGTTAAAAAAAGCTGTAGGGTCGTTGGTAGTTTTTGCAATGAGAATACCACCTTCAATGGAGGCTATATAGAAATTTGCAAAGTCTTGCGCACGAATTTCTGGTTTGATTTCGCCCGAACTTTGCCCTTCTCTAATTACGCTGGCAATTTCAGATTTCCAGTTCAGTAATATGTTTTTTGCCTTTTCTTTAAAAAAAGGATGGAAGTCATCTGCTTCTACTGCCACATTCATTAATGGGCAGCCACCATTGTTAGCCACTGTTTCAAAGTTTTGCTCGTAAAAATTGAGCAAGCCAGTTAACTTGTCAATGCTGGAAGGATGCGCTGCCCAAGTCATTTGTAAACCCTTCTGTAAGAATTTTATATTATGGTTAAAGCAGGCTTCGGCCAAGCTTTCTTTGTTTCCGAAGTTGCCGTATATAGCACCTTTGGTTAGACCAGTGGCATTGGTAATATCTGATAAAGCAGTACTCTGATAGCCCTTTTTGTTGAAAATAGGTGCTACTGTTTCAATGATTCTTTTCTTTGTTCTTTCTGATTTAGCAAAAGGCACATGCAAAAATATACCAATCGGTATATTTTTGCAAAGAACTTATGTGTTAATTTAAGGCTCGTCTGTTTTTTTACTTCTACGGTTTGAATTTGCTGCTTGGATTATTGTAATTGAACTGGTCTAAAAACTCGCTTATGAAACGTACAATCTTTATTGTCTTCTCTTTATTGTTGGTTACCCACTTGAGTTTTTCTCAAGAAAAGAAATGGGTAAACCCTATCATCAAAAACTACGGTCGAATTTTAGAATTGGAAAAGGTTGATGTAGCGCCAGATCCAACTATGGAATACAAAATTCTGATTGAGTTGGTGCATAAACTCGATAAACCTGAAAGTGCGGCTTTTGCTGCAACAAATGTGGCGCGTCTGATTAATCTTCATGGAGTAGGAGGGGTAAAACCTGAAAACCTTAAAGTTGCCGTAGTGATTCATGCCGGAGCCACCAGCTCTGTATTGGGTGCTGACGCCTACAAAACGAAGTATGAAGTAGAAAGTCCTTATGCCCCCTTATACAAAGAACTCATGGAAGCAGGTGTTGAAGTGATAGTTTGCGGTCAGTCGTATTCTATGTATGGTAACAAGGTAGAGGACTTAATGCCCGGTGTGAAAATTGGCACTTCGGCACTCACCACCATAAGCACCTACCAACTTAAAGGCTACGCTTTTTTTAAGTGGGATTAGCGCCTCATTTGTTAGACAGGGCTTGATGAAATAGAGCTATTTAATTGGCCTTAACATTCGTTTTTCGACCGCTACCTGATTGATTTTCTCTTTAGAATAATAGACAGGGAAATATTGGTCATTCGCCCATGGCTCAAATAGGTTGCTATAAAATGGACTTTCGGGGTTACCTGATTGACCAGGCCCATTGGTGGCTATTGCGGCATCCCAATCACCTGTATTTATAATCATTCTGAACGAGGCACCACTACTCTGTCGGTAATTTCCTCCTGTTGAACCAACGGTGTATGAATTGCCACCTCTTGGCAGAGGCCCCAAGTTCATTTTTGATTGAAGATCGGGTTTCACCAAGTCCCCAAGCGCATGTTGCATGGCGGTATGTTTGAGTTTCTCTTGGCCGTATTGCCATTTTTCAATGTCTTTGCCAAGGGTTCTTTCTAAGTAGGCAATACCATTGTTGAATGCTTCAGTTAAAAACTGATCTCTACCTTTTGCTGGGTTTGCACCGAAGCGTTGGTCAGGATTTTCTAACCATTGGGTGATTCGGGTAAGTTGTAGACTGTATACGATTCCTTTCAGTTCGCTTGGAATAAATTTTTGAGTAGCCAATCGTGAGAGTTGATTTTCGAAGGCCACATAAATTGCTGCTTCGATGGAATTGGCTTCTAGTCTATAATTCCAATTTTTGAGTCTATTTCTGATGTCGTTAGCTTTACCTTCAAGTCTTAAGTTCATCAGCATTGGTGTTAAAGTTCTGGCTGGAACAGAAAGGTAATCTACTTGTAAGGCCTTTAAGGACTCCATGTCAAAGTCATTCCCACTGTTTAACACTTCAGCAATACGGTCACCTCGAAATGGATCGGCCCAAGTATAGCCAATGGCATTCCAATGTGTATAATCATCTGGTGTCACATTTTGATTGGCCGTAGCAATAAAACCTTCTGTTGGATTCAAGTCATTTGGTTTTTCGATAATGGGTAAATAGCTGTCCCATTCATAGCGACCATCGCCCGGCACGGGCACCATACCACTAAAGTTATTTCGGATGGGTGCGATGCCCACGGCTTGTAATCCTATATTTCCTTTTTTATCGGCCCAAATCATATTTTCGCCTGGAATATGGCTGAAGTTGCAGGCCTCCCTAAATTCTTCCCAAGTTTTAGCCTGATCCATTCTTAACGAGGCTAAATAAGGTGAGCCGCCTGGCTCTAACCAAGCGCATCGGATGGCATAAGCCACATTGTTTTTTTCATCTACATAAGTAACAGGGCCGTGTTGGGTGTATTTCAAATCAACAGTTTGGTCGGCTATTCCTTTTACTTTGACGGTTTCTGAAATGGTTTTCATGTCCACCCATTCTCCGTTGTATTTGTATTGGTTTGTGTTATCAGGGTTGAGCTCATAAACATACAGGTCTTCTCCATCGGTTTCGAAAACCGTCAATCCCCAAGCACCGTATTCGTTATGGCCTATAGATATCCCTGGGATTTCTGGTTCACCGCCACCAATTACATTCCAACCCGGAGCCACCAAGTGTACCATATAGCGTAATGAAGGAACGGCTATCGTTCTGTGTGGATCATTGGCCATATAGGTGTTACCGTCTGCTGTTTTTGCGCCACTCACTACCCAGTTATTGCTGCCAATGGAAAGAGAATCATTTTTCCCATCGAATATGGAGGTCAAGGCCTTTTCTTCATTGCTATTTCGGTAGGCTTCAACGATGTCCTCTTTTTCGAATTTCACTGTGGTGCGATAAGCGTTATATAGTTCGAGGATATTGTCATCAGAGAGCAATTCTTTGTTGATTTTGGCATCGAGTGTTAAGTCTGGGTCTTGGGGGTGGAACCAGAAGAGTTCTTTTACTTTTGCATCACCTACTTTGGCAACGGCTCTGCCCACTTGAAGTTCTTTACCAATATTTCCTAAGAGCCCTTGATGTCGAGAAATGACAACATCTGGAGTCCATTTTTGGGGAAGAATGCCAAGTGCTTTGAATTCAATTGGTAACTGCTCTTTGTTTTTGAGGACTTCTTCAATGTAGGCATTCACACCTGCGGTGTAGGCAGTGATAATTTCTTCGCCATCATTGTGATAATGGTTCATCTCTTCTTTCATGTCACCTCTGAATTTAAAAAGACGAGTTCCGATGTCTCGTTTTAATTCTTTTTCGCCAAGAATTTCGGCAACAGTTCCTGTGGCCTGTCTTCTCCAAATTTCGAATTGGAAAAGGCGGTCTTGCGCAGCGGCATAACCTTGTGAGAAAAATAGATCATGTTGATTTTTAGCATAGATATGGTTGAGACCCCATTCATCGCGAATAATTTCTACTGGTGCTTTAAGACCATTGATAGCGACTTCATTTGTCGGCTTTGAAGAACATGAGAATAGAAAAATAACAAACAAGAGCGTGAGGTGATTTTTCATACATTTTGGTTTAAGGAGCTTTTATGGAATGTACAAAAAATGGATTTAATAAAAACAGCTTCTTATATGAGGTGTATGGATGTTTAATTCATTCCCTTTAGTGTTGTGCTAATTATTGTTGAGATCGGGGGGCTTTAGATTAGTGGTATTTTATGATGAGGTCAATTTGGAGAACTTAGTGCCTAGTGTGAAAATTGGCACTTCGGCACTCACCACCATAAGCACCTATCAGCTTAAAGGTTACGCTTTTTTTAAGTGGGATTAGTCCTTTGCCAAAAGATTGATTGATTTATTCTTTGAAATTGTGTCTATTGGGTTCGATTGTAAATAACCCTGAATAGCATGACGAAACTGAATAAATACCTCTTTGCTTTTGCCGCCTTGTTAATCGTTAACATCGGTTTTTCACAAGAAAAAATTAACCCAATTATTAAAGGATACGGTGGAATCATCGATGCTCCTTTTGCAGTGGAAAAGCCTGATCCGAAACTGGAATATAAAATAATCATTGACATAGCAACAGGCGATGCGGATCCTAAAGCAGTAATGTATTCCTTAGAGAATGTAGCGCGACTCTTGAACTTGCATGCTATGGGCGGAGTGCCTGCTAAAAACATGAAGGTGGTATTGGCCATTCACGGCCAAGCGATTTGGTCTACATTAGACAATGAGACTTACAAAGCAAAATACGGAGTAGACAATCCCCATATTCCGCTTTTCAAAGAATTAGAAGGAGCGGGAGTGAAGTTATTTGCTTGTTCACAATCTATTTTGGGACGCGATATTGATCACACAAAACTTGCCCCTGGTATTAAAGTGGCTACGTCAATGTTAAGCACGCTAACCACCTACCAGTTGAAAGGCTATGCGGCTTTGAAATTTTAAGCTTTTAAGGAAGCTGTCTTAGTGTTTCCCATAGTACTATGGCAATAGTAATGATAATGGCCAGCCCAATAAAGAACGTAAACCTTCTATTGGCGCTGGCTTTTTTTTGCGCGTTTTGCTTTTGGATTGAGAGCAACTCATCAAAGTTAGTAGTCACTAATTGTGGGTCAGAGGAGTTGAGAATTGGGGCGTTTTTCATTCTTTTTCTGAAAGCCTTTTGCTCTTTTTCAAAAGCAATTTTTGGCTGATTGTTGTAAACTTGATGTTTGTTGTCCAGTGCAGACCAGTCCATGGTTTTTATTTACAGTTTCTAAAACGAGACAGCCTATGTTTTGGTTTTCATCAAGGTTGAATGGTTGATGAGTTGGTTTTCAGAGATTTATAAAAGGTTATTATATGTTAATTCATTTTTAAAGACGGATTTTTTATAGAACTTTAATAGTGTTCAAGTCATCCATGTGTTAACCATAATTTTTTGACGCGCCTTTTTTCATCCTTAAACCATTCCAATGAACTATCATTTTAAATTTGCTTACAGACAATTATTAAAGAATAAACTCATCGTCTTTGGGAGTGTTTTCAGCCTTATTATGGGGGTGCTGTGTCCTTATATTATTTTTCTATGGGTGCAGTCTGAGGTCACGGCTGATCAATTCCATGCCGAATATGATAACATTCATATTGTCGCAATTCAGCAGAATGTGATGGCAAAGCCAAGGCCAACAATGGCGACTAATTCAGTAGATTTATCTGGTTATACTGAGGTTGAGAAGACACTCGGCACTAGAACATACTCTGATAATGAAATCAAATTAATCTTCAAAGGTGCCGAATTCTTTGGCAAGGGCATGGTTGTCGACAGTACTTTCTTCGATTTTTTCGATTTCAAAATCATTCAGGGAGAGTCAACTAATCTATTGCATGCCCCTTCACAGGTAATTCTTACAGAGGGTTTTGCCCAGAAAATGTTTGGAGATCAAATGGCTGTTGGAGAAGTAGTGAAACTTGAAGCCGATAATGAAGGCTTGTATACAGTAGCCGCTGTTTTGAAGATACCATCAAACAGTTCTATCCAGTTTGATTTTTTAGTACCAACTCACTCTCAAAAATTCTGGGGAAGAATGGGAGTTGAGCTTCTTTTGGTAAACGATTCGTTTGATAAAGCTCGCTTTGAAGAGCGGTTTACCACAGATATTCAGTCTAGCCCAAGAAGTTCGGAAAGTGTCGGTTCTCTATTCCCTTTTAGTGACATCTATTTAGAAAATCCATTTAATCACTCCTTATTTACGAGATCGGGGGATAGAAATAATATCTATGTTATTTCAATTATTGCCCTCATTATTTTGGCAGTCAGCCTTGTCAACTTTACCAATCTACAGATAACAAAGATTTCCGCTCATATCAAGAGCACATCCATCAAGATGATTAACGGAGCCAGTAAGGCTGATTTATTGATTGAGGCATTTATAGTAAATATCATTTACGCAGTTTTTGCCACGATGATAGGTGTTTTGCTTCTGTATTATTCAAAGTCATATTTGGAAAACTTACTCGATAAGAAATTTGAGATTGAGTTTTTCACCCAGCTTGCCACTTTCTTTTTGATTTCCATAGTGTTCACAAGCGCTACTCTACTTTATTCTGCTAGGCAGCTTTCAAGTAGTAAAACAAGCTTATTGTTAAAACAATCGTCAATTGGTAAAATAGGTCTGGCAAAAAAAGGCGTGACGGTTGTACAATTTGTCTGCGCTATCGTGCTTATGTTTTCAAGTTTAGTGATTTACCAACAGTTTAAGTATTTGACAACTAAAGACTTGGGGTATGATTCTAGCAATATTGTTTCCATTAAACTAATTGATGAATACTCTTTTTCTTTACCTCGAGAAGAGATAATAAAGAAAAGAAGTGAGCAAAAAAGGGATTTTCAACTTGTACATTCAACTGTTGCGTCAGACCCTAGTTTGATGGGGCTTTCTCAAGGGGAGATGCCTTTGGCGGAGGCAGCTTATCCAATGTCTTGGAAGTTGTTAGGAGGCCAAGATGATTATACAACTAATAATTTAATGTCGGTTGACCCTGCATACAGCCAGTTATTGAAGCTAGAGATGTTGGAGGGAAGGTTCTTCTCTGATTCCCTTGATCAAAATAGGGATTATAAGCTGGTAATCAACGAGGCTGCTAAGGCATATTTTAATATTCAGAATATTGGAGAAGCTAGAATTGCGAATAAATCTTGGGGCGAAGAGGAAGAGCCTTTTAGTGTGATCGGTGTGGTTAAAGATTTTCATTATGAGCATCTTTCTAAAAAGGTTCAACCCTTGATGCTCATGTATATGCAGAATAATGAGAATAACTTTCTATTTCGACTTAACCCGAACAGGGTGGAGGAGGCAATGGTTTCTTTAGAGCGTTTGAACGGTCAAATTAACCCTGGGAAATTATTTGAGTACACCAGCCTTCAAAATGAAGTTCAGCTCCAATACGAAAAAGAAAAGAGACTAAGCGTAATTATACTCGTGTTTACCTCTGTGGCTTTCATTATTTCCATAATTGGTCTCTTTACACTCTCATTATATGATACGCAAAGGAGAGTTAAAGAAGTGGGTGTTAGAAGAGTTCTAGGTGCTTCGGTTAAATCGCTAGTGTCACTTCTGACCTTTTCATTTATCAAATGGGTCTTTTTAGCATTAATTATTGGCTTGCCGATCGCTTATATAGGGGCTGATGTGTGGCTGAGTGATTTTGCAAATCGAATTGACATTGGTTGGGGAATTTTGGTTATCACCTGTATTTCCGTTATAGCGATTGCTTTCCTTACCGTTGTTTCACAGACGGTTATAGCCGCGCGAAAAAACCCAGTAGATTCACTTCGCTACGAATAAGTAACTAAAACCTATTAATCACTTTCACACCTACTCCCTGAAATTCATTCATTTTGGGAAGTAGGTGTGTTGCTTCTTCTAAAGAAATTAATTCGCCAATCAGTTTTTCGGGTTGAAGTTTTCCTGATTTAATCATTTCCATCATTTCAGGATAAGCATGGGCTTGCATACCATGGCTGCCAATTACTTCTAGCTCATTAGCCACTACCAAATGCATTGGGATTTCAGGTAGGTAGTCGTTGCCAGCCATTAAGCCTACTTGAATATGCTTGCCTCTTTTTCTGAGGTTGGCAATAGAGTTGAAACAGGTGGTTTTACTCCCGAGTGCATCCACAGAAACATATACACCGCCTTTCGATATTTCTTTAACCGCCTCAACCACATTTTCTTTTGCTCCATTTACGGTGTAGTGCGCACCAATCGTTTTAGCAAAAGTCAATTTGCTGTCGTCAATGTCAACAGCAATTACTTGGGCACCCAAAGCTTCGGCAATCATAATGGCAGAAAGCCCAACACCACCGCAACCATGCACTGCTACCCAATTTCCTCCAGTTGTTTTGGCTTGGTGTGAGACTGCCCTAAAGGAAGTGATAAACCTGCAACCTAAACTTGCTGCGGTTTCAAAACTGATTTCATCGGACAAATGCACCAAATTAGTGTCGGCATAATGAATGCCTACATATTCAGCAAAACTTCCCCAGTGGGTAAAGCCGGGTTGAAACTGATGGTCACACACTTGCTGATTGCCTGAATTACATTGCTCGCATTTGCCACATCCACTCACAAAGGGAACGGTTACCCGATCTCCAATTTTGAATTTGTTAATGCCTGAGCCAAGCTCTATTACCGTTCCAGCCAATTCATGTCCTGGTATATGGGGTAATTCAATATCCGTATCGTGTCCCATCCATCCATGCCAATCACTTCGACACAAACCAGTGGCGCCAACTTTTAGTATTACTCCTCCTTTAATAGCTTTTGGGTCTGCTACGGTTTCTATTGAAATTGGGCCTTGAAACTTGGTGTAGAATGCTGCTTTCATGAGGGAAATAGTTCTGTTTTACTCTCCCAAATTAGGTAAATCACGGGAATCTCTTTCGTCTATAATCAGCGACTGGTCTTTTTATTTTATGATGCTTTTGTGCTTACTTTGTTGAACACTAACGGAAGCAATATGTACAACGGATTATTACACGCGCACTCGGGTTTAAGGTGGATCGTTCTGATCTTATTATTAGCCGCTATTTTTAATGCCTTTTCTAAAAAGAAATCGGGCGTATGGACAGCCAAAGACAAGAAGCTTTCAATGTTTGCTATGGTTTTTACCCACATTCAGTTCTTAGTTGGCTTGGTGTTGTATTTTAAGAGCCCAAAAGTAAATTTTATGGAAGGCTTTATGAAAGATGATGTACTTCGGTTTTTCGCTGTTGAGCATATATCTATGATGATAATAGCTATTGCCCTCATCACCATTGGCCATAGTAAGTCTAAAAAAGCTGTAACTGACGCTAAGAAATTTGGAGCTATTGCTACTTTCTATCTTATCGGACTTATTCTGATTTTGGCCTCTATTCCTTGGCCGTTTAGAAACTTAGGGGCGGGTTGGTTTTAAATATAGCCATCGAAAATATGTAAAAGAAGCAGAAGTCAACTCTTCTGCTTTTTTATTGCCCTTTACTGTTTAGGATCAGTTGCCTGTAAAAACGAATGGCGTTCTCATAATCTTCCACAGAAATGCGTTCATCAATACCGTGGAATGTGCTGATGTTCTCCTCATTAATATGATAAGGTACAAAGCGATAGATGTTTGGGCTGATGGCTCCAAAATGCCTAGAGTCTGTAGCTGCGATGACTAAGTTAGGCGCAGTTAAAACTCCATCGAAAACTTCTTTAATAGACTTATTGATAGTGTTGTAGCCACTGGTTTCCACCGGAGAAACTGGGGATGGCTCTGAATTGAAACCGAAAAATCTGGTTTTAACACGTGAATCGTCAATGGTTTGATTTACATGGTTCAGTACATCTTCAGAAGTTTCTCCCGGAATAATTCGGAAGTTGATCAGTGCTCGGGCTTGAGTTGGAATGATGTTCTCTTTAATCCCCGCATTAAAAATCGTTGGTGCAGTGGTGGTTCTGATCAAGGCATTCCCCGCTCCGCCTGCACTTTCATAAGTGCTTAGTACCAGTGGTTTGAAGATGGATAGGTTAGCGAAAGCCATTTTATTCACAAAACCCATTTCAGGCCCAATTTGGTTGATAAAGCCTTGCATTGGTTCTGAAATCGTTCCTTTGGATGGATTACTTTTCACCTTAGCTACCGCTTTGGCTAATACATCAATCGCTGTTTCCGCGTCAGGTCGGGAAGAATGACCGCCTTCCATATCAACCGTAAGTTCAATGGTGGTAGAACCCTTTTCAGCTACGCCAATAAAGGCCACATCAGAATCTACGCCCGGTACAAGCTTTTGGGTGATGGCATATCCTTCATCCAAAACATATTCGGCATGAATTCCCTCGTGTTCGAGATATCGGGCAATGGCTACAGCACCTTTTTCTCCACCAACTTCTTCATCGTGACCAAAAGCCAAATAAATAGTTCTTTCAGGTTGGGCACCTTCAGAAAGAAGCATTTCTACAGCTTCTAAAATACCGATTACCGAAAACTTATCGTCAATAGTGCCACGTCCCCAAATCACTCCATCTTTCACAGTTCCACCAAAAGGATCAACCGACCATTTTTCTGGGGAAGCAATAGGCACCACATCAATATGACCCATCAAAACGATAGGCTTAAGCGTTAGGTCTTTTCCCCTCCAGCTAAACAAATGGCTGTATTGGTTAAAGGTTTTGTGTTCCAAAACAGAATCAATTAGAGGGTAATTGTTCTTAAGAAATTCATTGAAGGCCTCGAAAGCTGTAGAGTCAAAATTGGCTGGGTCTTCGTGAGAAATGGTTTTTATTCTCAAAGCTTCTGTAAGCCTTTGAATTGAAGAATCAGGGATTTCAATTTTTGAGACTGGCTCAACCTCTAATTGTTTCGAACTAAAAGTAAAGGTTTTGAAAAGCACATAGGCCACAAAAATGAGGAGGAGTACTAGTATTGCTTTGAGGAATTTCTTCATGTTTAAATGAGATTGAGCCTAAATATAAAAATTGTAAGCTTTATTCTTCGGGTTCGATGTGAATTAGCACATCGGCTATTTCGGGCATTTCGTTTTGAATTGCATTTTTCACATCATGGGCTATATCGTGTCCTTTTTTAACTGAGATTTCACCTTTAACTGTAAGGTGTAAATCTACGTGGAATGACATACCTGTTTTTCTAACAAAGCACTTTTCTGTACCCTGAACCCCAGAAACGGTTTCGGCTACTTTTCTGATGTCGATAATTAAATCATCATAAACATGCTCATCCATAATTTCGCCAAGGGCGGGGCGAAAAATCAAAAATGCATTGTAGACGATAAAGCCAGAAGCGATTAGGGCAGCCCAATCGTCTGCTGTTTCATACCCTTCACCCATATAAATCGCAATGGAAATTCCGATGAAGGCCAATAGGGAAGTGATGGCATCGCTTCTGTGATGCCAAGCATCGGCTTTTAAAGAAGTGCTTTTAGTTTTGTCGCTCTTCTTAGAAACAAACCGATAGAAAACCTCTTTTAGAATGACGATGGAGGCTAGAACGACTAGCGTAAATTTTTCTGGAACTTTGTGTGGCGTGCGAATATGCTGAATGCTTTCATAAGCAATTACGGTGGCTGAAATCACTAAAATTCCAACCACAATAAAAGTAATAAGTGGCTCTGCCTTTCCATGACCGTAAGGGTGGTTCTCATCCGCAGGTCGGGTAGAGTATCTTAAACCGAAAAGAACTAGTAATGAAGCAAATACATCTGTGGTAGACTCAATGGCATCGGCAATAAGGGCATAAGAATTACCAAACACACCTGCAATTCCTTTTGCAATGGCCAAAAATGCATTGGCAATCGCGCTGAAAATAGCTGTGTTGATGGCAGTTTGTCTATTCGATTCCATGATTCATTAATCATCATGAGTTTTCGAGGATGTAGAAATCAATCGGTTGATTTCAGCCATTTCTTTAGGGGTAATGTCGCGCCATGTACCAACAGGCATATCCAATATCACATTCATGATGCGTACCCTTTTTAATTGTCGAACTTCATAATCTAAGTACTCGCACATTCTGCGTATTTGACGATTAAGCCCTTGCGTTAACACAATGCGGAACTTGAGTTTGCCGATTTGTTCTACTTCGCATTTACGAGTAACCGTATCTAAAATAGGTACACCATTACTCATTTTTGAAATGAAGTCTCGTGTTATGGGCTTGTTCACCGTAACGATGTACTCTTTTTCATGATTGTTTCTAGCGCGTAAGATCTTGTTCACAATGTCTCCATCATTGGTAAGGAAGATGAGGCCTTCACTGGGCTTGTCTAATCGACCAATCGGGAAAATTCGTTTAGGGTAGTTGATGAAATCAATGATATTGTCTTTTTCCACTTTTACGTCCGTGGTGCAAACAATCCCTACAGGCTTATTAAAAGCAATGTAAACAGGCTTATCCTTTGGCTCAGCTACAGGTTTTCCATCTACAGCAACATTATCTTCCTTTGTGACTTTAGTGCCCATTTCGGGTACTGCGCCATTGATGGTTACCCGCCCTTCTTCAATCAGTTTATCGGCTGCTCTGCGCGAACAGTAGCCAATTTCACTTAGGTATTTATTGATTCTAACAGGCTGGTCAGTAGTCATTCGTTAATTATTGAGTGCTGATGTGTCTGGGTTGAAATTCAACCATGCAGTATTTTGACGCAAATTACAGAATTCTATTGGCAGAGACGCATAAAAAATGCCGCCTCTGCAAAAGCAAAAGGCGGCATTTTTATATTTTCAATTCCTGATTTACTTCTTTAATAAATCTCTGATTTCTGTTAAGAGCACTTCTTCCTTAGAAGGTGCAGGGGGAGCCGCAGGGGCTTCTGCTTCTTTTTTCTCCATTCTTTCTTTCAAATGGTTGTATGATTTTACTACCATAAAAATAGCGAAAGCTACTATAACAAAAGTAATGATGGTGTTAATGAACACTCCGTAAGCAATAGCCACCTCGGCAGTAGCATCACCAGCACCAGCAGCGGTTTCTGCAACGGCTTCTTGTAAAACCAACTTCATTTCTGAAAAGTCAACACCACCAAGCAGGATGCCAATAGGAGGCATAAGAATATCATTTACAAATGACTTGACGATGGCGCCAAAATAAGTGGCCATAATTAAACCTACGGCTATTTCTAGTACATTTCCACGGATAAGGAATTTCTTAAATTCTTTCATGTTTAGCTGTTTTGTTTAGTGATTAAGGATGATACAAAAAACGATTTATCCTTCAGTTTGCTTAAGGTCATAAAAGCAACCAGCGGGGCAATCGTGAAATAAGATAATGATTTTTGAAATCGTAAAACCCAGTTGGAAGGAGAAATGCACGAAATACATCAGCGCATTTATCCAAGATGCTCAGTGTGCAGGTTATATCAATGTTGGAATGAGGGACTCTAAGAGTAGACCTCTTAGGGGCTGCAATATAAGAAGATTCGGCTTTGCTTTCTGTTATATGTGAATCGATTCCATTAAATTCGACCAAACAAACGTTCGTTATGGGATTGACCACTGCACAAAAAGACATATTAGATAAGGCGGTAGAAGCCTTACATACTCGTGGGTTTCACTCACAATACCCTGAGCATCCAGCACCAGCCATTTATGGTGAAACAGCGGATGCTGATGGAAAGGAGGCTTTCAAAGCCTTAAGAAAAAAGAATTTTGAAGAACTAAAGCAAGAAGGAGCTACTTCATGGATAGGTGAGGAGCATTCTCCTTATTTTGACGCACCAGTAGGACCAAAGTATCCAGCCTTCAGTACTGAAGAATTAATAAACCGTGCCGAAAAGGCTTTTCATTCTTGGAGAAAAGTGAGCTTAGACGATAGAGCGGCTGTGTTGATTGATGCACTTGATCGTTTCTCGAAGCGCTTTTTCGAGAATGCTTATGCGACAATGCACACCACAGGCCAAGGTTACATGATGGCTTTTCAGGCTTCTGGTCCACACGCTGCCGACCGCGCATTAGAAGCAGTTGCCGCGGGTTATGACGAATTGAGTCGTTTCCCATCTAAAGCCACTTGGGATAAACCAATGGGTAAATACAATTTGGTAGTGAAAAAAGAGTGGAGGGCAGTGCCAAAGGGAATTGGTTTGGTGATTGGTTGTTCAACTTTCCCTACATGGAATTCGGTTCCAGGTGTTTTTGCTGACTTAATTACAGGTAACTCTGTATTGGTGAAGCCACACCCGGGTGCTATTTTACCAATGGCCATTGTGGTAGCTGAAATTAGAAATGCATTGAGAAATGCTGGCTTCGATGCCGATGCTTGTCAGCTAGCGGTTGATGTGCCAAGTGCACCAATCACAAAAGAATTGGCTGAACACCCTAAGGTAAAATTAGTAGACTTTACAGGGAACTCTGAGTTTGGTAGCTATTTAGAAAAACTTCCAAAAGCGGTGTTTACAGAGAAAACGGGGGTGAACTCAATCATCTTAGACTCTGTAGTCGATATCGATAAAGTGATTCAGAACATTACCTTCTCGGTATGCTTGTACTCTGGTCAAATGTGTACCGCACCTCAAAACTTCTTTATTCCAGAAGGCGGAGTGAAAACACCAGATGGTGTGCTATCATTCGATGAAGTGGCTCAAAAATTTGCTGACTTCACCAACGGTTTGATTGATAACCCTAAGGCGGGACCATTTGTATTAGGTGCTATCCAAAACCCAAACACAGGTGAAAGAGCTAAAAATGCAGCCAAAGAGTTGGGTGGGAAAGTTTGGTTAGAATCTAGAACTATAGAGAACCCAATTTTCGCTACTACAAGAACACAAACACCAGTGGTAATTGAGCTAAACTCTGCTGATAAGGACAAATTCGCTACTGAACTCTTTGGCCCAATTGCATTGCTGATTAAGACAAAAAATACGGAAGAGTCTGTGGCTTTGGCCAGAGAGTTGGCAGAAGAGCATGGTGCTATTTCTTGTGGCGCTTACACTACTGATGAGGCCATGAAGGAACATATTGCTGACCAAATGTCGTTGGCTGCTACGCCAGTTTCATTCAATTTGACCGGAGGTATTTTCGTGAATCAAAACGCTGCATTCTCTGATTACCATGTAACGGGTGGAAACCCAGCAGGTAATGCTTCATTTACTAACCCTGGTTACGTAAATGGAAGATTTACTTGGGTTGGAATGAGAGAGTTGGCTTAAAAGTCATAACTCTTTTTGAATTTCAATCATAATGATTGAGCTGTCAATTTGTGTCTTAATCACCTCCCTGCCCTCCTCAAGGAGGGAATACCTTAGTGAAATCATAAAGTTAGACTAAGGAGTAAACTTGACGCGGTGCTGTTCCCCTCTATTAAGAGGGGCTAGGGGAGTGTCGACTGATTATCGATATTGATTAAAACCACCTTAGGGTGGTTTTTTTATACAGAAATGGTTTTACTTGTTGATTTCGAGTTCAATCCACCCTTGCCTTTCCATAGCCAGAAAAGTATCACCTGACTGTTTGATTACATCAAATGCAACTGGTACACGGTCGCGGCCTTCAATATCGACAACTCCATATTTGCCATTTCGGCTTACTATAAAGTTAATATTGTCGGTTGTAGAAATGGAGTCAAACTGAGGAGTTCGAACCAAAGTACCTTCATGGTTTGCTAAACCGAATTGTTTATCTTTTTCAAGCAGAATAAAGCCTTGCTTTCTTGTCAACTGATCATAAATGGCATCTAACACAAAGTTTCCATTAAGTTCAATTAGCCCATATAAACTATTGGTTTTCACCAGCGAAAGCCCATTACTAAAAGACTCCACAGATTGAAGAGTGGGTTGAATTGTAATTTGGTCTTCTGTATTAATAAAGCCCCATTTACCGTTGATCATGATGGCGCAAAGGCCTTGCGAAAACTCCTTGGCTTGTTGGTATCGGTTGGCGATGGTCAATAAGCCTTGTTCCGAAATAAAACCCCATTCATTTTCCATCATTACCGAAATAAGGCCTTCACTATAAGCCCTAACCTGCTGTGTTTTTGAATCTAATTTAAAGGTTTGAGTAGTTGAGATTTGAAGTAATTCAAATTTGCTTTTCGATTTTAAAATCAAGAAATCGGGTGCTATCTGGTATACCGAATCATATGTGTTTGGGCTGAGTTGGTTTGCATCAAAGTCGTAAACTTTATAACCGTCATCTGTTCGCTCTGAAAAAGCATTTTGATATGGAGTAATAGGGTCAATACTTCTGAAAATCTGTTGCTCGAATAAATCATAAACTCCATGCTCTGTACCCTGTTTATAGAAAATTCGATTGTCTATAATTTTAATACTGTCTTTGTAAGGAGTAATTAACCAGTTGCCGTTGGGTTTAATGATGCCTTGATTTCCCTGATATTCGGCAATAGCAAAGCCTTTTTCAAAGTCATAAATTTTATCGAAAATGAATGGAGTTTGCTCATACCCTTCAGCATCTAACAGTCCAACCTTTTCATTTTTTAGGGCCAAGAAAGAGCCATCTAGTTTTTGAGTGATTTTTTCATAAAACTGAATTCCAATCCGCTTTCCTGAGAGGTCATACGGAATCCAGTTTTGATTGTCCTTTCTCCGCGATTTTGCAAAAAGTACCGATTTGAAGAACTGAATGGAGTCAAATTGATATGGAAGTATATTCTTTCCTTCTGCATTGATTACACCTACGAAACCATCTTTTTTAACCACAATCAATTCTGACTGATTATGTACAACTTGCTGTTTTTGTGCATAATGTTCAAAAGTGTTTTCATTGGAAATGTCTACTACTCCCATGTTTCCATTGGTTTGTATGGCTACCAAGTTTTTGTTAACCAACCAAAGATCATCATGGGCCAGGGTTTTCGGGCTTGAATCTAAGGTAAATACTGTCCATTTATTGAACGGAAGTACCTCGGCTTTCCCATTTCGTAGGTTTAAATCTTTGTACTCGGGTGGAATTATTAGTGCGCCCTTTCTATCAATCAGGCCTTCTTTATTATAATACTTTACTCTGAAGCTGTTCTCATCGTAACGCAGAATCAGTTCATATAAAAAGTCTGATAGCGGTTTGCCTTGTAATGTATAAAGCGCATATAACCCTTTGCCGTTTTTGACCGAAAGCGTTTGACTGTCAATCCTTTCAATATGACTGAACTCAAGAGGCAGTAGTGTGTTTCCGTTTTTGTTCAATAAACCAAACTGGCTTTCTTTTCCAGTTTTTTTAGACACAATTAGTACGTCATTAATAGGTTCAACCCATTGATAATCAGAAGGGACAATGATGTTGCCTTTCGAGTTAATGGTGCCATAGTCATTAAGTATAGAGAAGCCGCTTCGTTCACCAATAATAAAAATGTTATCGGTAAAAGGGTAAAGTTCAGAATAGAGGTGTCGAGTTATTTTTGAGCCATCGATATTAGCTAGGGCCCAACGTTCATTTTGCTTGATACCAATAACGCCACTTGATACTTTGAGATTTCCCTTAGACCAGCCAACATCATCATAAATTGCTTCAATGATTACTTGGTTGGTGGTGCTGTTTCGGAGTCCGACCTTACCGTTTTCTGAGAATTTCTCATAGATATCATTACCCAAGATGGGCTGAGTCAAAAGAAAGGTTAGAAGTAGGGTGAATAAAACGCGCAATACTCAAAATCAAAGCGCAAGCTTAATAAATTTTGAAGCGAATTAGAAGGAGGAGTAAGGACTTTCGTCTTGATTATTTTTCTTTCGGAGTATTTTCCAGATCGAAAAGGTCGTTGAGTACATCAATCAAAGAATCTGCATCGCCACGTTTGCAAGCCGCTTTTAGTTGCATTACTGGTAGTTTGATAATTTTTTGAGTGATACTCTTAGAAAAACGTTCAGCAAACTCTTGAACTTCAGGTGAAGCATTTTTAATGTGCCTCGTCATTTCTTCCTGACGGATTTGCTCTAGTGCATTCTTAAGTTTGTGAATAGTTGGAGAAACAACCATTTCTTTAGACCAATCATTAAAGTCGGCAATCGCTTTTTCAATAATGGCTTCTACCAAAGGAATAGAAGCTTTTCTTTTTTCGACAGCAGCCGAAGCTTTGTCGTTAATTTCGTCAATATTGAATAAAGTAACACCGCTTAACTTTCCTACTTCAGGATTAATACTTCTAGGAATAGAAAGATCTACAAAGAATTTAAATCTGGTATTATCTTCTCCTATCAACTCTGTATCGATAATTGGGTTACTGTGTGCTACAGAGGAAACAATCAAGTCATATTCTTGAACAGCTTCTTTTAGTTCGCTGAAAGGAATTACATTTAGATTACATTCTTGCGCTAAAAGTTCGGCTTTCTCTTTGGTTCGGTTACAGATAGTTACCGTCAGCTCAGTTTCCGAAAGGTGGCGACAAACATCTGCACCAATTTCGCCAATGCCTAAAATAAGTACTTTAGGTTCTATAATGGTAGAGGCTAAATTCTGAACCAGTTCGGCAGCAGCATAAGAAACACTTGCAGCACCATCTCTAAAAGAGGTTTCTTGAACAACTCTTTTGCTACTAAAGAAAATAGTGTGCATTAATCGGTGTAAAAAGGGACCAGCTAAATTTGCATCTGCTGCCCATTGGTAAGCTCTTTTTACTTGATTAGAAATTTGAAGATCACCAACCACCTGCGCCTCAAGTCCTAATGATACTCTAAAGAGATGATTTACAGCCTCTTCATCTTCAAATGAATTGAAATAATTGATGTAGGCATCTGCATTTGCAATCCCTTTTTTGATTGCAATCAATTTGATGATTTCAAGGTCTAGGTTCTGTTCTGCTGAATAGTAAACTTCAGTTCTATTGCATGTAGAAAGAATCAAAGCTTCTGTTAAAGACAGAACCTCTGAAATTTCGCTAAGAATAGATTTGATTGTGAGCTCATCAATGGAAATGATTTCCCTGATTTCAACTGGTGCCTTTTTGTAAGACAAACTTATCGCTCTGAATTTACCCTGCATTATTGCTTTCGCCTTTCCTCTAAATTCTTGAGTGCAAAAATAGCCTCTAAGAGTGTGTAAAAAAAGTGATCAAAATCATGTTTTGCTATTTAGAATCAGTTTAAACAACTCAGTCCTTCAGGGTTGGTTGTTTAAATATTTGATTCCAAAAACAATATAGTAATCTTATAGTAAGAATTTATTATATTAATTTTTAATTTAAATAAAAACGCTCTGATGTTAAGGTTAAAACGGTTGGTCAGAAATTACTTTGGGTTCTCCAAAACCCAAACCAATGGTTTTATGATTTTGGCACCACTTATTTTTGTTCTCCTTTTTGTCCCCGGTTTTTATCGCAACTTAACAGAGGTTGAATACAATGAGTTCGATTCTGATAAAGTTCAACTGGATAGCCTCGTTGCGTTGTGGAGCAGTAATGAAAAAACAGGTATAACAAAGCGTGTAATTCCTGAAACTAGCTTCCGTCTTACTTTTTTTGAACCCAATAAAGCAAATCAAGAGCAATTGATAGCGCTGGGCATAGACCAGCGTTTGGCCAATCGGATTGGCAACTATGTAAATGCTGGTGGAAGTTTTAAGGTGAAGTCGGACTTGAAACGCATTTACGGATTTTCAGATAGTCTCTATCAAGTGCTTGAGCCCTACATTCAGCTACCAAATGAATTATCCTACCCAAAGAATAAAGTAAAGGAGTCTTTTGAAAAGTTTTCAAATAGTGAGCCCCAACCATTTAAAGAAGCAGAAGGAAGCTCTTCAGTAGAGAGTTTTTTTGTGTTAGATATTAATGAAGCTGATTCTATAGATTTCCAGAAACTAAAGGGGATTGGCCCAACTTATTCGAGCAGAATAGTGAAGTTCAGGCAATTGTTAGGAGGCTTCCATCATGTTGATCAAATCAAAGATGTGTATGGAATATCTGATTCATTGTATCAAGTTTTAGAAGCTCACTTTACAGTAAACACAGCGTTCAAGCCCCAACAAATCAAAATCAACTTGGCAACTTTCAAGGAAATTAATGCGCATCCATATATCAGTTATAAGCAGACTAAGGAAATTATGGATGCTAAAAGTAGGTATGGTAAATTTAGATCACCAGCCGACTTAAGTCGTTTAACCTCATTTGATTCAATTCAAATCGTTAAATTGACTCCATATCTAGAGTTTCAATGATCAAAATTTTAAGTGCCGAACAAATCCGTAAATGGGATTTATTTACAATCAAGAACGAGCCAATCTCTTCTATCGATTTGATGGAACGAGCTTCAGAAGCCTTTGTACAGCTTTTTCTTACTGAAGTGGAAAGCAATCATGCGATTGATGTTGTCTGTGGCCCTGGAAACAACGGTGGAGACGGTTTTGCCATTGCCAGATTATTGACTGAAAAGGGACTGAAAGTCAATTGTCATTTGATCGATTTTGGTTTGAAGCTTTCAGAAGACTGCCGCATGAACTATCGAAGATTTTTGGACATCAATCAGGTAAACCTTGTTAAACAAGCTAAGGATTTAAACCTTACCGGAGGTGTTGTCATTGATGCAATATTTGGATCTGGCTTGAATAGACCCGCAACTGGGCTTGCGGCAGAAGTCATTCAACTGATTAACCAGAGTGAAGGGAAAACTGTATCTGTAGATATGCCTTCTGGTCTTTTTGCAGATAAGGTGAACCTGTCAGGGAAAATAGTTGAGGCGGATTGGACCATTACTTTTCAAATTCCTAAGCTTTCGTTCCTCATTCCAGAAACAGGGTTTTATGTGGGAGAATGGTCTGCTGTAGATATTGGTTTAGATTCTGAATTTTTAAAGACAGAGGTCACTGACTATTTCATTTTTGACAAGAGTGATATTGATCATTCTCTTTTTGATCGAAAGAAATTTGATCATAAGGGTAAATATGGAAGAGTACTAATTGTAGCAGGAAGTTTAGGTAAAATGGGAGCTGCTTTCTTGAGCGCAAAGGCAGCCCTTAGATCTGGAGCAGGTCTTCTTACCGTACATATACCGCAAGTAGGATACGCTTCAATGCAAACTTCATTGCCAGAGGCAATGGTTTCTTTGGACTCTGAACATGAATGTGTTTCAGAAATGGGTAAAGTTGATGAGTTTGATGCGATTGGGATTGGACCAGGCTTAGGTACCAACCCAAAAACAGGGAAAATACTTAAACAGCTATTCACATCTTTTAACAGGCCTATGACAATAGATGCGGACGCTTTAAACCTAATTGCATTAGATAAAGAATTACTCAATTTAATACCTAAGGGCTCTGTACTTACACCTCACGTAGGAGAGTTCAATCGGTTGTTCGGAGAATGCGAAGATGGATTGGAGAGAATTGAGAAAGTGAAGTTAAAAGCAATTGAGAAGCAATTGGTAATAGTATTGAAAGGAGCGCATACTGTAATCGCTACACCAGATGGTAAAATACATTTCAACTCCACAGGGAATTCAGGAATGGCAACCGCTGGTTGCGGAGATGTGCTAACAGGAATCATCAGCGCATTGATGGCACGAGGAGATGACGCTTCGACTTCTGCAAAAGTCGGAGTTTGTATTCATGGATGGGCTGGCGATTTAGCTGAAAATACAGTAGGGAAAACGGCATTGATGGCATCAGATTTGCTTTCTGCATTACCAGAAGTTTTTCGCAACGTAGAGAATAGTGATTTTATTTGAAAAAACTGTAACTTTAACTAAACCTTAAGAGTAACTTTGGGGTCTATATAGACAATGAATCTTTTAAACCGAAACATATCAATCTCTAAAACATTAATGATTCTGTCGTTAATGTTGTTTTCGGTATTGGCGAATGCTCAAAGTGAGACCTTGGCCAGTTTGAAGATGAACAATGATCCAAAGGTTAAAGTAGAAGTTTTCCCCAACCCAACATCTGACTTTCTAACAATCGACTTGTCCAAGTTAGATTTGAAAAAGCCAAAAATTGAAATTCGAAATATTATCGGGAGTAAAATGGAAATGACTTCTGAAGACCTTGGTGATAAGAAGCATCGCGTAGATGTAACTTCATACCCAAGAGGTTATTATTTGGTTTTGGTGAAAGATGACCAATCTAAATTCCAACAGACAATTCGTTTTTCCAAGAAGTAGGTTTAGCAAAAGAAATTCGCCAATGGAAACATGGCATAAAAAAAGGTTTGAACTTATTAAGTTCAAACCTTTTTTTGTTACGGCCTTGGTTCAATTAGAACTCTGCATTTCCAGGAGTCCTAGGGAAAGGAATTACATCCCTAATGTTGGCCATTCCCGTAACAAAAATAATCAGTCTCTCAAAGCCTAGCCCGAAGCCGCTATGAGGTGCTGACCCATACCTTCTAGTATCTAAATACCATTCCATTTCGTGAGTAGGAACACCCATTTCGTTCATTCTGCTCACCAGTTTGTCAAGCCGTTCTTCACGTTGCGAACCTCCCACAATTTCACCAATTCCAGGGAAAAGAATGTCCATTGCGCCTACCGTTTTTCCATCTTCATTCATGCGCATGTAGAATGATTTAATGTCTTTAGGGTAGTTGGTTAGTATCACTGGCTTTTTAAAGTGTTTCTCTACCAAATAGCGTTCGTGCTCCGACTGAAGATCTGTGCCCCAACCTTCAATTAAGTATTGAAATTTCTTTTTCTTGTTCGGGTTGCAGTTTCTAAGAATGTCAATCGCTTCTGTATAGGTTACCCTTTCAAAGTCGTTTTCTGCTACAAACCTTAATTTCTCAGTTAAAGTCATTTCGCTTTTCTCATTGACGGGCTTGTTTTTTTCTTCGTCTAACAAGCGCTGTTCAAGAAACGCTAAATCATCTGCACAGTTTTCTAAAGCATAACTGATTAAGTATTTTAAAAACTCTTCAGCCAAATCCATATTGTCTTGAAGGTCATAGAAAGCCATTTCAGGTTCTATCATCCAAAACTCAGCAAGGTGCCTTGTAGTATTAGAGTTTTCTGCCCTAAAAGTTGGCCCAAATGTGTAGATATCTGAAAGCGCCAATGCACCTAATTCACCTTCTAATTGACCTGAAACGGTTAGGTTAGTTTCTTTTTCAAAAAAGTCTTCTTTAAAGTTAACTGAGCCATCTTCTTTCAAAGGAGGGTTTTTGGCATCTAAAGTTGTTACACGAAACATTTCTCCAGCACCTTCAGCATCAGAGCCTGTGATAATAGGGGTTTGCAGATAGAAGAATTTCTTTTCGTTAAAGAAATTGTGGACAGCAAAAGCCATGGCGTGACGGATTCTGAATACAGCGCCAAAAGTGTTTGTGCGAGGTCTTAAATGTGCAATTTCCCTCAAGAATTCCATTGAATGCTTTTTGGGCTGCAACGGATATTTTTCTGGGTCGGCAGCACCAAGAATTTCGATGTGCTTTGCATTGATTTCAAACTTCTGTCCAGCCCCTTGAGACTCCACAAGAGTTCCGTTCACAGCAATGCATGCTCCTGTAGAAGCCAGTTTAAGAATGTCTTCAGAAATCAAATTTGGGTCAGCTACTATTTGAAGGTTATTAATGGTAGAGCCATCGTTAAGGGCAATAAAACTTACATTTTTGTTGCCTCTTTTGGTTCTTACCCATCCTTTTACAGTCACCTCAATGTTAGACTGACTGCTTTTTAATAACGCTTCAATTTTGATTCTTTTTGTCATAGCAAACCCTGAATTGGTCTTTAGTAAAAAAAACGAATGCAAAACAAGTCTTTTTTGAAGTGATTCACAACGTGAACACCAAAAATAAGCAATGAGAATTTATTCCGAACAATGTCGTTATCTATGCGTAAAACCTCCTTGAATAAGTTTTTTAAGCCGTTTGTTAAATTTGCATGATTTTTGTTAAAAAGTCGGCTGATCTCATTTGTTCCTCAATTCTTTATTCTAAATTTGCTTATAACCAATAGGATTTTTCTATCAATGCAAAAACTTAGTCTAAATCAGTCTCTTAGCCAAAAGCTGTCGCCACAGCAAATACAGTTTATTAAACTGTTGCAGGTGCCAACTGCTGAGTTGGATACTAGGGTTGAAGAGGAATTGGAAATTAACCCGGCTTTGGAAGAAGGCAGAGAAGAGCCAGAGGCCCCAACTACAGAAGAGGATTTTGATGAGCCTTCTGATGATATTTCTTCGACAGAGGATTTAAATGTTGAGGATTATTTGGGTGATGACGAATATGCTGGTTATAAAATGCAAGGTGACGGCAATTACTCTGAGGATGATGACCGAGAGATGCCAGTGGCAATGCAAAGTTCTCTGAATGATCAACTGGATATGCAATTGGGGTTCCTTGGCCTTGACGATCGTCAGACTTTAGTGGCTAAACAACTCATTGGAAGTATTGAAGGTGATGGATACATTAGACGAGAGCTAGATGCTATCGTAAATGACTTGGCCTTTGCCCAAAATGTAGAAACAGATGTAGATGAACTTGAAGACTTACTTCGTGAGATCCAACAGTTTGATCCTCCTGGCATTGGTGCAAGAAATTTAAAGGAATGCCTTTTAATTCAATTGGATAGAAGATGGGAGGAAGACGATCCTGATCCAGCAGTAGAAATGGCGAAGGACATTCTGTCAATTTGCTTTGAAGAGTTTACCAAGAAGCATTACGATAAGATTATAAAAAAACTCAATATTGAAGATGAGGTGCTGATGAAAGATGCGATTCACCTCATTACTAAATTAAACCCGAAGCCAGGAGGCGTTTCTGGTGGGATGGCTAAAACCCAGTATTTAATCCCTGATTTTATTCTTACCAATAATGATGGTGAATTCGATTTAACATTGAATTCAAGAAATGCACCTGAATTAAGGGTGAGCCAGTCGTATTCAGATATGTTTTCGGCTTATGATAAGAGCGATAAAAAAGACAAGAAACTGAAAGAGACGGTTTCTTTTGTAAAACAAAAACTAGATGCAGCCAAATGGTTTATTGATGCCATAAAGCAGCGTCAGAATACGCTCTTACGTACCATGGATGCGATGGTGAGGTTTCAGTATGAATTCTTTTTAGAAGGCGATGAAACCAAACTTCGACCAATGATTCTGAAAGACATTGCGAATGAAATCAACATGGATATTTCTACGGTTTCGCGTGTCGCTAATTCAAAATCAGTTCAAACCGATTTTGGCATTTTTCCATTAAAGTACTTTTTCTCAGAAGGAATTTCTACAGTTTCTGGAGAAGACGTGAGTAGCCGAGAAGTGAAAAATATTCTAAGCCAACTCATAGATAATGAAGATAAGAGCAAGCCTCTATCTGACGATAAATTGGAGAAGTCGCTGAAAGCAAAAGGCTATAACATCGCCAGAAGAACGGTGGCCAAATACCGAGAGCAATTGAATATTCCTGTGGCAAGACTAAGAAAAGAACTATAGGTTTGAAGTTACTTGCTCAAATTGTATCTGTCGTTTTCCAGCCATTGTTAATGCCGTCTTTGGTTTTTTACACTTACCTGTTTCATATCGACAATAGTTCAAACCTTACAGAGAAGGGTAGGACTACGGTGTTGGTTTTGATATTCTTAACTACCTGTGTGATTCCAGTGTTTATTGTGTTGCTTTTTAGGTTCACCAAAGTGATAAAAGACTTGCATATGAAGGAAAGGAGAGAAAGGTATCTCCCCTTTGCTTTCATATCAGTTTTCTATATTCTAGTCACCTATTTAATGAGTCGTCAAGTTTGGTTTAATCCAACAATGGCAGTCATTATGATTTCGATGACAACGGTGGTGATTACTACCAACCTCATAACTTACTTCTGGAAAATAAGTGCACATGCCGCTGGTGTGGCAGGCTGGTTGGGCTTTATTATGGTGTTCTTAAGAATATATTCAAATGGGAATACATTGTTTTGGCCACTAATTATCGCTGTTATGTTAACAGGAATAGTGATTTGGTCTCGATTATATTTAAATGCACATAAGCCATCTGAATCATTAGCAGGTTTTGTTTTGGGCTTTTTAGTTTGTTTCAGTTCTGTATTATTGTTTGTTTAGTATATGTACGAGTTTATAAAATTTGAAAAAGAGAATGGTGTAGCTACGCTCACTCTAAGTCGACCTGATGTGTATAATGCACTCAACGATGAAATAACTTTTGAAATCCAAGCAGCTTTGAAAGAAGCAAAGCGAGATCAAGAGGTTAGAGTATTAGTGTTGACTGGGGAAGGAAAGGCATTTTGTTCCGGGCAAGATTTGAAAGCGTCTGCAAAGCACCCAAATCGTTCTTTTTCAGATTCATTACACAAAAGATACAATCCAATTATCAAGGCAATTACTGATATGCCTAAACCTGTAATTTGTAGGTTGAACGGGGTAGCGGCTGGAGCAGGTTGCTCCTTTGCCTTGGCTTGCGATCTGATTGTGGCGGGTGAAAGCGCAAAACTGATTGAAGTTTTCGTGAATATTGGCTTGGTGTTAGATTCAGGCTCGTCTTATTTTTTACCCCGATTGGTAGGGAGTTCTAAAGCATTTGAATTAGCCACTATGGGTACTAGGGTTTCTGCCTTTGAGGCGGAAAAAATAGGGCTTATATCCAAGTGTGTTCCAGATGAAGAATTGGACAGTGCTGTAAAAGTATACACCGATTATTATGCTTCGGCCCCAACAAAGGCAATTGGTTTAATGAAAAAAATGTTGAACAAGTCGCAGAGTTCTAGCTTAAAAGAAATGCTAGAGTATGAGGCCTATTGCCAAGATATTGCTGGAGCTACTTACGATTATAAAGAAGGAACTACTGCTTTCTTAGAAAAAAGAAAAGCAGTATTTAAGGGAGAGTAACCTAAAGAATAAGAGCACAAAAAAAGGGAAGATTATCTTCCCTTTTTTTGTGCTCTTATATTTTTGAACCCAGAATTAGAAGCCCGTAAGCGAAATTCCGAATGACAAACCTTGTGTGTCTACCCCACCAGCAGGAGCGATGTCAAATTTATCAGAAAGTTCGTAATACCCGAAAAGACTAAACCCTCCAAACCCGACTCTGGCTTGTACTCCATATCTAAATTTTTCGAAACCAAGGTCTTGACGATCCTTGATCATTCGTTTGTCAGCTGCATTATCTTCAAACTTCACTTTAGTGAAAGAAGAGTAAAGAACACCAACTTTGGCACCTAATGCTACCCTGAACCCACGGCTCATGTTGTTTTTACTTGTGTAATACCTGAACTCCAACGGAATGTCTAGATAGTTTAAGCCAACCTTCGATTTATCAAAAGTATTTGCTTGAGGATAAACCGTTGCCAAATCAGCTACAGCTACACTTCTTACGTTCGAATTGTTTACACTGGTTCTAAGTGTTTTTCCATCTTCAAGAGTGAATCTTTCCATTCCTAAACCAATACCCGGTGTAAAAGTAAAGCCATTATCACCAATTGGTAAGTCGTAGTAATAAATTACGTTAACAGTTTTCGATCTGAAACTATTAAGGTTAACATCGGTTGGGGCGCTTAATAAAGTGTTCAAACCCCAGTCAACAACAAGACTTCCAGGAAGATCTGGTCTTTGAGCTCTGGCAATTGATCCTAGTGTTAAAACTCCTATAAGTAGTATTCCTAATTTCCTCATGTTTATTCGCTTTTTTGAGCTGGGCAAAGATAGTATTTTTTGAAAGTATTAATAACTAGCTTTTGCAAAGTAGAAGAATTAATTACCTTTGCAGACCAATTTTAACGGGATTTAACGAATCTTAGTTTTGGCCTCGTAGCATAACTGAATAGTGCACTTGATTACGGCTCAAGAGGTTGCAGGTTTGAATCCTGCCGAGGTCACATAAAAGCCCTTTCCACTTACATGGAAAGGGCTTTATTTTTTAATAGAATTTGGAAAAAGCTCCCATTATTTTTTCAACTGAAGTGCTTGAGTGTATGTAATTATACTATTTTTGATAATTAATTGAACTTGGCATGAGAGTTGCTATTCTGTTTGTAATGCTTTTTGTTTCCATGTCATTTAAAACTTTTGCTCAATTTGGAGTGAGTGTTCATCAGACTAACCTTCCTTTTGTTGGCTTTAATTATGAACTGAAGGATAAGTATATGGGTGAACTTCGTTTTTCTACTGATAATTTTTTTGAAGACATTTCTCCAGAGCTTGTTTTCACTAGGTTTATTAAAAAGGATAATGACTACAATTTCTATGGAGGGTTGGGAGCTAGACTGAATATCTACGAAGGTTTAGTGATTCCTTTAGGAATTAATGTTTACCCGTTCGAGAAGAAAAATTTCGGATTTCAGATGGAGCTGGCTCCAATAATTGGAGATGATGCGCTTTTGAGAGGAACATGGGGGATACGTTATCGTTTTGGAGATAGATCAAAGTAGCTTATTGGAAAAGTAAGTTGAAAGTATGTTGTCGTAACAGTATTTCATACTTTTCCTCTATGATTCACCTTCAGAGCGCGAGACTTGATCTTCACTTATTATCCTTAGCAGATTTACAGCAAGTTCATGCACTTCATAGTATTCCAGAGGTAGACGAATTCAACACGCTTGGTATTCCGCAAAACATAGCGCATACCCAATCAATCATTGAACCTTGGATTTCAGAACATCAAAAACTTGACGCCAGACAGTATACGTTTACAATACGGACAAAAAAGGCTGATGATTTTGTAGGTCTCATTGCTCTGAAATTGGGAAATGTCAAATTTCAGAATGGAGAGGTTTGGTTTAAACTACACCCTAATTTTTGGGGTAAAGGCTATGGGGCCGAAGCTTTAAAATTAATATTAGACTTTACTTTTGATGATATGAAACTGCACAGAGTTGAAGCGGGCTGTGCTGTAGATAACGTGGGTTCTGCCCGAGTTTTAGAAAAAGCAGGAATGATTAAGGAGGGAAGGAAGAGAAAAGTGCTGCCATTAAAAACAGGCTGGTCCGATAATTTCGAATACGCAATACTGGACACGGACTCTAGACTTTAGTTTCTTTTGTTGAATACTCTTTTTACCAGCGAGAACCTTTAAAAGTATTTTGTACGACATTGTCCCGAGACTTTTCTAAGTTGGGTAAATCTTTTTGCTCGAAAACGAGTTGATAAGTTCAAAGGAAACTGAATGTCCCAAGTCAATAACACTGCTATTCTATTTTTTTCAAGAAACCTCAAAGAGGAATTCTTGGCAAAGCATGCAGGCCTGAACGTTCAGCAGTTTTCTAATTTGTTTAATCTTCTGGTCAAGAGAACTCAGAGAACGATTGATAAAACGAAGATTCCGGTAAAAGCACTCTTTTCTGATGAACAAATTGGAAGTTCATTTGGAGAGCGACTCACAAACGGCATCTCGAACTTATTCTCAGAAGGTTTTGAAAACGTAATCGTTGTTGGGAATGATGCTCCAGAGCTCACTTCAGAAGACTTACTTTGGGTTAAGAATAAGCTCGAAAATGGCAAGAATGTTTTAGGAAGAGACAACCATGGTGGAGCTTATTTAATCGGTGTTTCAAAAAAAGACTTTAACCCTAGTACATTCCTTCATATTGATTGGAATACTGGGTTGGTTTTCGATCAGCTTAAATCACTTTTGTCTTCAGAAGAATTAGAAAGGCACCTAATTGACTTAAATAAAAGATCTGATTTTCAGAGTATACTTAAGCAAGGGCTATACTTGTCGAAAACGTTCAAGCAAATTCTGAAAGCAATTTTCGGAACTCATACTTTACATACTAATTTCGATTTCACGCTTCCAAAATCTATTTGGTTTCAACTGACGGAGCTTAGAGGGCCTCCCTCATTCGTTTCTTAGCCACTCTACACTTCTCTTTACTATTAGTATTTGTCGAAGAGAAATCATTTTCAATCAAATTATTCAAAAGAGCCCAATCTCAATGTCCAATGTTTTTCATGTCGAATGACTTGAAACTACGTCTGTTTTGAAATTGAAAGGGGCTTTCTACTTAAGAAATAATACTATGCCTAAAAAATATTACGACCCAAGCGACCTTAAAAAGTTTGGAAACATAACGGAATTCCAACCTGAAATGGGAAACAAATTCTTCGATTGGTACGGCAGCGTTTTCGAAGAGGGCGCATTAACCGCTAGAGAGAAGTCACTGATTGCTTTGGCGGTGGCTCATGCAGTTCAATGTCCTTATTGCATAGATGCTTATACCGACACTTGTATGAAAAAGGGGGCCGATGAAGAACAGATGATGGAAGCTGTTCATGTAGCCGCTGCCATAAAAGGTGGAGCGGTATTGGTTCATGGAGTGCAGATGATGAATCAGGTGAAAGAGAAATTAATGTAGTCTATGACTTTACAGACATTAAAAAGACAGCAGCATGCACTTTCAGTTGCTAAAAGGCAAATCAAAATTTTAGACGATCACGAAGCTATTGGCATTGATTCTTTCGAACGGAAAATTGATCCTATCGGCATGATGCCCTTAAAGCCTATTTCTGTTGATGTATTTCAGATCAATGTTGGCAAAATGTGCAATCAGGTTTGTAAACATTGCCATGTTGATGCTGGCCCTGATCGCAAGGAAGTCATGACGCGAGAAACCATGCAGCAATGTTTGGAGGCACTTAAGGTTTCTAAGGCCATTACGGTGGATTTGACGGGAGGTGCTCCAGAGATGAATCCTGACTTCCGTTGGTTCGTGGAGGAGATTTCTAAGTTGGGTAAGAACATCATTGTTCGCTGCAACCTGACTATAATTTTAGCCAATCCTAAATACCATGATTTGCCTGAGTTTTTCAAAAAACATAGAGTGAATGTGGTGTCTTCATTGCCATCATTCACGGCCAGAAGAACCGATGCTCAACGCGGTGATGGTGTGTTTGAAAAGTCTATTAAAGCACTTCAAATGCTGAATGAGATTGGCTATGGGAAAGATGGAACTGATTTGAAGTTAGATTTGGTGTATAATCCATCGGGGGCATTTTTACCAGACGATCAGGCGATGTTGCAAAGTGAGTTTGAAAGAAAACTCAAAGAGAATTTCAATATCGTTTTCAATGACTTGTATGCGATAACCAATCTGCCAGTGAGTCGATTTTTGGATTACCTCGTCAACAGCAATAATTATGAGGAATACATGAACGAGCTGGTCAATGCCTTTAATCCTACTGCCGTGGCAGGCGTAATGTGCCGTTCTATGGTTTCAATCGGTTGGGATGGCTATTTATATGATTGCGACTTTAATCAAATGCTTGAAATGAAACTGAAAAATGATGCGCCAGATCATATCAGGGATTTCAACCTAGATAAATTAATGGCGAGGGAAATAATGATCAACCAACACTGTTTCGGCTGTACGGCAGGCGCGGGCTCAAGCTGCGGAGGAACCACAACAAAAAACTAAAAAATGAACGACTACTTAGAAACCACTAAAGGTATATATAAGGCAGCAGCCGAAACACCAGATGTTGGGCTCTGTTGCACCACCACTCCAGTGTGGTCATTTCCAGGTTTGGATATCCCTAAAATCATGCTCGAAATGAATTATGGTTGTGGTAGTACTGTCCATCCAAGGGATTTGGTCAATTCACCCAAAATACTTTATGTAGGTGTGGGCGGAGGAATGGAGCTTCTTCAGTTCTCGTATTTTAGCCGTCAGAAAGGAGGAGTTATTGGGGTAGATGTGGTGGATGAAATGCTTGATGCATGCAGGAAAAATATTAAGGAAGCGGAATTAACAAACGATTGGTTAGATACTTCTTTTATTGATGTCCGACAAGGTGATGCACTTAACTTACCAATTGAGGATGCTTCCATTGATGTAGCTGCACAAAACTGTTTGTTCAATATTTTTCATGAAGAAGAGCTGAAAAAGGCACTTCAAGAAATGTATAGGGTTTTGAAACCTCATGGCCGATTGGTATTATCTGACCCAATAGCGGAACAAACCATGCCCGAAAACCTCAAGAATGATGATCGATTGCGCGGACTTTGCTTGAGTGGTTCATTGCCTTTAAAAGACTACATCAAAATGATTACTGATGTTGGTTTTGGCACGGTGGAAATTAGAGCGAAAAGGCCATATAGAATTTTGCATCCCAATCAGTATGATACTGTCGAACCAATATATATAGAGAGTGTGGAGGTTTGTGCGATTAAAGACCCAATGCCAGCCGATGGGCCATGTGTGTTTACGGGTAGAACCGCAATTTATTATGGTACTGAAGCTTATTTTGACGACCACAGAGGTCATGTTTTACTGCAGAATCAGCCACTATCGGTTTGTGATAAGACAGCTAGAGATTTGGAAGCCTTGAATGATTCAAATATTTGGGTTTCGCCTTCTACTTACTTCTATGATGGTGGAGGCTGTTGTTAGGAGTTAGGGTGAATCAGGGCATTAAGGGAGCGTCTAGAAGATTAGCCTCCTATTCCTCCAAAACTTCTTTAATTTTTTTACCTTTCCTAAGCAACCCTCATACAAGCGGGCTGTCTTTAGCGCAAGGATTAGAAATTTGGAACCGAAATATCAAAATCTTCATCAAGAGGTAATTGATTTGTGCATGTTGGGCGACCGACAAGCGCAGTATCAGTTGTACAAGCTTTATTCGAAAGCCATGTACAATGTATCTTTTCGGGTAACCCAAAATGAGCAAGAGGCTGAAGATGTACTTCAGGAATCGTTCTTAAGTGCTTTCAAAAACATTCATAGCTATAAAGGAACAGCAGCTTTTGGCAGTTGGCTGAAGCGAATTACGCTTAATAACGCCATTAACCTAGTCAAGAAAAGACGTTTAGATTTTGAGTCCGTAGAAGACTATGGAGACTATGGAGACTATGATGATCGTTTCGAACATGAAGAAAAAGATGATCGTGATTTCAATGTAAGTCAGGTCAAAAAAGCGATTGAGCTTTTGCCGGATGGATACAGATTGGTGCTCACACTTTATTTGATTGAAGGGTATGACCATAAAGAGATTGCAGAAATATTGAGCATTACAGAATCGACCTCTAAATCTCAGTTCAATAGGTCGAAAAGGAAATTGAGGGAAATATTAAAGGAGGAATTTCAACATGCAGGATAAGCTAGAAGATTTCATAAAAGATAATAAGGAACAATTCGATACTGAAACACCAAGGGCTGAGGTATGGAATAAGATCCAAAAAGGGCTTGATAAGAGCGATAATGCTTCAGGCGGTTCTACGCATTGGTTCTGGAAAGTGGCTGTTGCGGTATTGCTTATTGCAGTAGCTTATTTGGGTTCTGAAAAATACTTTGGTACAGATGCTAATAAAGAAAGCACTGCTATGGAAGAGTTCAAGGAGCTTGAAACTTTTTACACTCAGATGATTTCTGATAAGAAAACGAAGCTATCGGAAGAGGTGGAGACAGGTGAGTATTTTAGCTTTCTGGAAGCCGATATTCAATCCCTAGATCAAAATTATGAAGAGTTGAAAACTACATTTGAAAACGGACAAGAAACACCTCAGCTTAAAAGTGCATTAGTGCATTTGCTCAAACAAAAGCTCTATTTGATCGAAAAGCAATTGGAGATTTTGGAAGAAACTAAAAGTGAAACCTCAGAAGGTGTTAGCTCACTTTAAATAGACTCAATTCAACTTCGTTAGAATCAAGAATACTTCCTTTTTCGCATTTTAAAACACGCTTGGGATAGTTCTTAATAAGGTTGTAATCGTGCGTGGCCATCAAAATGGAGGTGCCTCCTTTATTGATTTCCATAAAAGTCTGGAAAATACCGTCAGAAACTTCAGGGTCTAGATTTCCAGTAGGTTCATCGGCAATTAAAAGTACGGGGTCGTTAATTAATGCACGTGCAATTACTACCCTTTGTTGTTCACCGCCAGAAAGTTGATGAGGCATTTTATTAGCAACCACTCCCAAACCAACACGCATAAGTACTTCGGCCAACTTGCTTTTCATCTTGGCTTTGTTTTTCCAGCCAGTGGCTTTCATTACAAAGTAGATATTTTCAGCTACTGAGCGATCAGGGAAGAGCTGAAAGTCTTGAAATACAACTCCTAGTTTTCTTCTTAAAAGTGGAACATCCTTTCGTTTGATATTCTGAATATCATGATTAGCGATTCTAATTTTACCCAAACGAAGGGGCAAATCGGCATAAAGCGTTTTCAACAGAGAACTCTTTCCGCTTCCTGTTCTTCCAACCAAATACACTAGCTCTCCTTTATTAATGGAAAGGGTAATGTTATTCAACACAGTTTTATCGTCTTGAAAAATGGTGGCATCCTCGATGCGAACAATGGGTTCTCCTGAAAAAGGCATAATTTAAATATCCAGTTTTTGAAGTTTGCCGAAAGGTAAGTTATTGATTACTTCTTGCAATTCAGTTTCTTTCCCTTCAAGGTCATACTTTTCTAACTTTTTTAACGGTCGGTCGGCACGAAAGTATGCTATGAGTACGAAATTTTCGTCTCTTAACTGAATGTAATCTGGGATTTTCGCTTTCCCTTTTACTTTAATGATATACATATTCCTTAAAAACTTCGGGTCATTTGCATAACCCGAAGTTGGAACTAAAGTTTTATCCATTTGCTTTGGCGTGGTCGGCAAGAAATTGTGCCAAACCTTTGTCTGTTAGCGGATGGTTCAGTAAGCTAGTAATCACTTTCAACGGGCAAGTTGCAACGTCTGCACCAATTTCGGCACACTGCAACAAGTGCATTGTGTGACGTACTGAGGCAGCCAGTACTTCGGTAGCAAAACCGTAGTTGTCATAAATTTGACAAATTTGCTCGATAAGCTCTAAACCATCATACCCAATGTCATCAAGTCTTCCAATAAAAGGAGAAACATATGATGCACCTGCTTTGGCAGCTAATAAAGCTTGACCAGCAGAGAATACTAACGTACAATTGGTTCTGATGTCTTCGGCTGTAAAGGTTTTAATCGCCTTAATACCATCCTTAGTCATTGGCACTTTTACAACGATTTTGTCATCGATTTGAGCCAATTCACGACCTTCTTTCAACATACCTTCGTAATCAGTAGCAATTACCTCGGCACTTACGTTGTCGTCTACAATATCACAAATCGCCTTATAATGGGCTATTACGTTATCGTGGCCAGAAATGCCTTCTTTAGCCATTAAAGAAGGGTTGGTGGTTACACCATCTAACACGCCTAAGTCGTAGGCTTCTCTTATTTCATCAAGATTTGCGGTGTCGATAAAGAACTTCATTTTGATCTATTTTAGATTGATTTGCAATGCGTTACAAAGCTAATGTTTTTGTTTGCTTGAAGGGCTGTTATAAACACAACTTTTTATTGATGGTGGAAATTTCCTTGAAATTAAACCTAGTTTAATTCTTCGAGCTTTTTCACTAAAGCAAAAGTATCGCCTTCTAGTGGAAGGTAGCCATATTCGTAGCAAAAATAATAGGTTGCGCCTGCTTTCGTAGTATAAGTAGAAGTGTGATAATTAAAATCGAAACCCTTTTCTATCAACTTGTTCCTAGTAGTTTTAGATTTACCATCAGGATTGAGTTCCTCCAAAATTCGCCTGTTTCTTCTCAATAGGTTATGGACGTTTCGTACATAGTTATTTGAATCACTGTTCTGTCGGTTATTGAAGGTATTACGACATTGGTCTGAACAAAATTTCTTGTCGATTCTGCCGTACATCGCATCGCCACATTCTAAACATTGCCTTTCTTCCATGCTGAAAATATAAAAAAATGAGGATTCACTCTTTTTTGAGTTGAGTGTTAAGTTATTGTAAAAGAGTGATATATCCAATTGTAAACGTTTACAAACGAATGTTACCCGACTACAAACGCTTAGCAACCGACTTTGCTTTTCGGCCTGCTGTTACTTTGCTATTGTCAATTCGGAATTACAAGCCGAGCGGACAACAAACGTTAAAATTAAACAATTTATATCATGAGAAATTTAAGAAACAGTGTACAGTTGATCGGAAGATTAGGTCAAGATCCAGAAGTGAAAAACTTAACATCGGGCAAAAAACTCACTACGTTTTCATTGGCAACTATAGACGCCTACAAAAATGCAGACGGGGATAAAATTGAAGACACACAATGGCATAATGTTATTGCTTGGGGAAAGGTAGGAGAGATTGCTGCCGAGTACTTAAAGAAAGGCGCGGAAGTTTGTATTGAAGGAAAGTTGGTGCACAGGTCATACGAAAACTCGGCTGGTGAAAAACGATTCGTGACAGAAATTAACTTAAACGAGTTGTTGATGATGGGAGGAAAAAAATGAGGAAGACTTATATAAACGAGAAATGCATAGACGACCTAGATTGTCTATGCATTTTATTATTCACTCTACTTTTAATTTTTTGGCTTAGCCAATAATTCCAGTTACTGAAATAAGTGTTTGGTAAGCAATGAAGGTTACGAAAACTGCAATGACTAATCTTGTTAAAGAATTAGATTTTTTAGAAGTGTTGTTTCTAGTGGCGGTTTGGGTTGTAGCAGCTTTCATAATTTTCGTATTTAATTTCGATAGTAAGTATCCAAATAAGGTGCCAGTGGCCAAAAGGGCTTTAAACCCACTTTTTGTCACTGTACCAGTCCCGAATTGGGAATCTGTCAGCTGATTGGGAATGATAAGGTAGAGGGTAAAACTCTTGTTAAGCGAATATTGAGAAGATCAGCCTTCTTAAAAACAGGAATGCATAGACAGCCGAGATTGTCTATGCATTATGCATTGATTTTGACTAATTATGCTTCTTAACCCATTATCTCGATTACCGAAATAATGGTTTGATAAAGAATGAACCCAGCAAGTAAGCAGAAGGTAAGTTTAATAAAGGAGCTTGACTTTTTAGAAGTCGCTTTTCTAGCTTTCTCGTGATTTTGTAAAGATGCAGTTCTCATAACACTCATATTTATTATTGGCTATAAGTGTTCAAAAGAGATGCCAGTGCGCTTTCTGGCTTTAAATGCGGCTTTTTACTTTTAATTAGTCCCAATATGGGATTGCTCAATAAATTCTGGACTTGGAGTTACTTTTTCTTAGCCTCTTCTGCTATAGCGTATATAATGATTAAAACACTGCTTACAATACATACCCAAGTAAGCATTCCTGTTTTAGCATTGAAAGCTAACTGATACAAACCTGCACCAAGCCCACCTCCTATAATTGGGCCTACAATGGGAATCCAAGCATAATTCCATTTCGAACTTCCTTTTCCTTTTATTGGCAATAAGAAATGAGCCAGTCTTGGGCCAAAATCTCTTGCAGGATTAATGGCATATCCAGTTGAGCCGCCTTGAGCCATGCCAATAACAACGATCAGACCACCAACAACTAAAGGGTTTAAACCTTCTACAAACTGATTAGCACCAATCATAAGTAGCCCAAAAATCAAAACCATAGTGCCAAGAACTTCACTCAATAGGTTAGCTCCTTTTTGGGCAATGGCTCCTCCTGTACAAAAAACTCCTAGTTTCGCGCCTTTATCTTCGGTTTTACCCCAATGCGGTAAATATTGTAGCCATGTAAAAGAAGCACCCAACATAGCACCAAGTACTTGGGCAATGACATAGCCGGGCACTAATCTCCATTCAAATTCACCAGCCATGGCCAGTGAAAGCGTTACTGCTGGGTTAATATGCGCGCCACTGATTTCGCCTACCGCATAAATGCCAAAGGTGACGGCTAGGCCCCAACCTACAGCAGTTACAATCCAACCAGCATTTTTTGCATATGAAAAATTGAGTGTTGTGGCAGCGTTAATTCCATTCCCAAAAAACATAAGGATGGCCGTGCCCACAAATTCTGCGAGATAAACGGACATAATCAAAAAGTCTAGGAAGTAATAATACGATAAAGAAGGGGATAAAAAAAGGCATCAGGATGTCGCACCGCTACAACCGCTTACCCTTGCTCTGTTCCCAGCCTGGGGGAGTTCAGCGGGAGCTGGTCGCACCCCTCTGCCGGGCGCAAAGGTATTAAGAAATTACAAATAGGAAAACTTGAAAGCATAAATAATAAATTATTATTCTCCCCATTTCTGGGTATTTACTTCCTAAACTCATTATGCTTATTTTAGGCTTGAATCAGGTTTGCTTCCCTCATAGAAAAGTAAGAGATTCATTGTGTGTATATTTTATCTTCAATCAAAAAATGTGTGATATGTTAAAACGAAGAGGAGAAGACGGAACAGAGCCGCCATTTGGCCTGATGTTTAATTTATTTGAAGCTACTCGTAGGAGGCCTGATCCAGATGATGATCCAACGGATCCAGAGGCGACTGAAGGTGAGGGTTCAAGTGATCCACCTGTACATCCTCCAGGTTCAGGTAATTGAAAATGAAACTAATAATTATTATTGCTGCAATTTTTTCTTTCTCACCCCTATTCTCTCAAGATCTAAATGACTTAGAAGAATTAAGGAAAAGAGGCGAGAAGTATAGAGCTGAGTCAAACTATGATTCAGCTCTAATTGCGTTTCGTCAAATTTCGGATTTGGCAGAAGAAAGAGGAGATATAGAATTCCAAATTCGCTCCGCTATAGGTTCAGCTGCTGTCTTTTTCGAATTGAGAGATACAGATTTGGCACGAGAGTATTACTATAAAGCGATAGATTTGTCTCAAACTATTGATAATAAGCGTTTGGAAAATAATGCATGGTACGGAATTGGGGGGACTCATCAATTGGATGAGAATCTTGATTCGGCATTATTTTACTATAATAAGGCAAAAATCCTGTTTGAAGAAGAGGAGAATACGGAGATGGTTTCTTCTCTTTTAGCAAATATTGCTTCAATTTATTACTCCACCGGAGAGTATATTTTAGCTATTGAGAAGAGCATAGAATCTAAAAAAATCAACCTTGAAACAAAGCAATATAGGTTTGTAGGTGCTGATTATAGAAGACTTGGACTAATTTATTCAAAACTAGGAGGCTATGATAGTGCTAAATATTTTCATGAAAAAGCTTTTGAGCTTGCTGACTCAATGAATTATTTGAGTGATGCAAGGGAGGCATTAATTTCACTTGCATCCTTAGCAGAAGAAGAAAGTGATTTTGAAAGGGCTTATAATTATCGGACTGAAGCGGAGTCAATTTCTAGAAAAATATTTATAGAAGGGACAAACGATCAAATTCTGGATCTTCGTGAGAAATACAATACTGCTGCTCTTGAATTAGAAAATGAACGGCAGAAGAACCTTGCACTCCAACAGAAACGATACAAAGCAATTATATTGATAGTTGCGGCAACTTTGGTTTTAACAGCTTTGATTCTGCTGTATGTTATGAATCAACGTAGAAAGAATATAAAGGCTCTGGCAGAAAAAAACGAAGAGATCAACAGACAACAAATTGATGAACTGCTTCAAAAACAAGAAATAGCTTCACTACAAGGAGTTTTAGAAGGACAAGAAACAGAAAGAAGAAGGGTGGCTATAGATTTACATGATCGCCTTGGGGGTATTCTTTCGATGGTTAAATTACATTTTAGCGTAGTAACAGAAAGCTTGAGTAAGGATGATCAAGCGCATGCCAAGTTCATGAAAGCATCTGATTTACTAGACCAAGCCACTGGCGAAGTAAGAAGTATTTCACATAACCTGCTTTCTGGTGTTTTAATGAAGTTTGGCCTAGTTCCAGCTTTAGAAGACCTGAAAGATAAGATTTCGCAGACAGGAAAGCTTAAGGTAACCCTGTACTCTAATGAATTAAATAATGTGCTTAGTGCTGAACAAGAACTGCAACTGTACCGTATTGTTCAGGAGTTGATTAGCAATATTTTAAAGCACTCACAAGCAAAAGAAGCCAACATTCAACTTACAAAAGGGGATGAAAGTGTGAACCTAATTGTTGAAGACGATGGGATAGGTTTTGACTTGAAGGCTGTAAACAAGAAGACTGGAATAGGCTTAAGTAACTTAAAAGCAAGAGTGGCCAAACTCAATGGTAATTTCCATATTGATTCGGGAAGAGGGGCAGGCACTACAATTTCAATTGATATACCAATACACCATGATTAGAGTTCTTTTAGTTGACGACCACCAAGTGGTGATTGATGGCATATCCTCAATACTTGAGGATGACACTTCAATAAAAGTAGTAGATAGTGCTTTGAATGGGCCAGATGCGCTACGTAAACTTGAACACAGCGCGGTAGACGTTTTGCTGCTGGATATCAATATGCCCGAAATGGACGGAATTGAAGTGGTTAGACAGCTGCAAAAGAAGAATATTGAGGTGAACGTACTTATTTTAACCATGCATAATAATGCTCAATTTACTAAGCAATTAATTGAGCTTGGAGTGCAGGGCTGTATCTTGAAAAACTCTGGTAAGAAGGAATTAATATTTGCAATTAATGAGGTTTCAGAAGGTAGAAGAATTTACGGAGATGATGTAACTGAGTCACTTTTTGATAGTTTGGAAAAGACTCAAAAGGCTGTAGACCAAGTACAATTAACAAAACGTGAGGTGGAAGTGATTAAACTGATTGCCTCAGAGCTTACCACCAACGAAATTGCCGAACAACTCTTTATCAGTTCCTATACAGTAGAAACTCACAGAAAGAATATTGTAAGTAAATTGGGTGTGAAGAACCTCGCAGGCTTAGTGAAATTTGCATACGAGAACCAGCTGGTTTAGCCCTCTTTCCTTTCAAAGAAGTCTTTTTTCATATAGAGTTGGAACTCTAATGGACTACTTTCTTTGAAATCATCTTCGGCTAAGTCATCATAAATTTCTTCGTCAAAATTCATTTCAGTTTTTTCAACCCTTCCATCAGGGTGAATAATTAATTCTGTACCAGAGAAGTCAATTGGGTTTACAGAAACGAGTACCTGATAGTCTTCAAAAACTCGTTTGAAATACTTAAAAACAATAGCGTCCTTTTTCATGTTTTTTTTATTAACACAGCTTTCTGAATATTCCTGACTTTTTGAGCCTTTACTTCAGGAGAGTTATCTTCTCCACCAGTAGTAAGCGACTGACTTTCAGTAGTTGTAATAGTTTCAAAATGAATTTCCCCATCGATTAACTCATAGCTTACTAGAAGTTCGCTTTGCATTACCGTAAACCAACTATAAAGCCCTTGGTTAACCTGACTTAGGTAAAGTTGAATGGAGTTTTGTTCATCCAAAACATATTGATTTGGATCAGTTTCATTCTTATAAAGAAGATAATCTCTTACCTGTTCCTGTTCACCAGAACCATAAATGATTTGCCATTTCCAAGATGAGTCTGACTGTGATATAATGTTCAGCCCCATTTCAACAGACTGTTGCAAGCCCTTCTCATTATAAATTTCGAGTTTTCCACGCCATTCACCTTCCCAGCTTTTCGAAAGTTGGGCATGGCTGTATGATAGAAAGCTAAAAAAGATGAGCCCAGTATAGAAGACTTTCATGCTTTGGAGTGATTGCTAAGTTTTTTGAAAAAAAGATAGGAGATAAAGGCAGCTAAAAGGCCAATGATTGCTCCCATAATTACATCGCCAGGAAAGTGAACGCCTAAATAAACCCGACTATAAGCAATTAAAGCGGCCCAAGGCAGCAAAAGCCAAATGTATTTTAGCTTGTCTTTTAAACAGAACCAACAGAAAAAGGCAAGGGCAAACATATTGGAAGAATGGGACGAAGCAAAGCCATATCGTCCGCCACAACCATCGGGTATATGCACCCAATCCATCATTTCAGGGTCGTGACAAGGCCTAAGGCGAGCCACCCAAGGTTTTAAAAGTCCTGATGCCGTTTGGTCACTTATCAATATGAGCAAACCAAGCGAAAGAGCCATCCATCCGTAATTCTTATTGTACTTAAACAGCCAGTAAAGAAGGAGTATATAAAGTGGAATCCAGATAAATTTATCGCTGGCCCAAGTCATTATAAAATCACCAAAGCCATTATGCGCTCCGTTAATAATGCGGAACAAAGCCTTATCCCATTGTTCTAATTGATCGATCATTTAAGGTTTTAGCCAGTTAATTCCTTTTTGTAACAAAGCTTGAGTTTTTGCCTCTTTGCTTCCTTTTAGTGGTTGAAAATCATACTCCCAGCCAGCCTGTGCGGGCAGGCTCATTAAAATTGACTCAATACGTCCATCTGTTTCCAAGCCAAAACGAGTGCCTCTATCGTGTACTAAATTGAATTCTACATAGCGACCTCTTCTGAGCATTTGCCACTCCTTTTCCCTTTCACCATAAGGAAGTTTTGAATTCTTACGCATTAAATAAGTGTATATAGGAGCAAAAGCCAGCCCAACATCTTTAACGAATTCCAGACGGTCCGATTTGCTAAAGGTTTTATCTTCTCCCAAATGATCGAAGAAAATGCCCCCAATTCCTCGAGTTTCTTTTCTGTGTTTAATGTAGAAATAATCATCTGCCCAAGGTTTAAACTCATTATAATAGGTTGCGTGATGCTTGTCGCATACAGCCTTTAATTTCTCATGGAAAAACTGAGAATCAGACTTATCTACATAATGAGGTGTTAAATCAATACCTCCGCCAAACCAATATTTTCCATCCGACATTTCGAAATAGCGAATGTTCATGTGAATGATAGGGACCATTGGGTTTTCAGGGTGAAGCACAATAGAAACCCCCGTAGCAAAAAAATCGCCTTCTGTAAGCCCGAATGAGCTCAATATTTTTTCTGGCGTTTTTCCATGCACAGCAGAAAAATTGACACCACCTTTTTCAATAATGGTACCATGGCGCATTATGCGGCTAATACCACCACCTCCACCAGGTCGTTCCCATTGATCCTCAATAAAGCTGCCTGTGCCATCACATTTGGTGATTTCTTTGCAGATATGATCTTGAATATTTCTGAAAATTCGAGTAATCGAATCTCTGTCTGTCATTGCCATACTGCAAAAGTAAAACAAACCGCTGAAAGGCAATTCCGTATCGGAAATAGATTGCCTAACGATCGGTAGGTTTTTTAGTACAACGTTCAAAAATATTGGCTATTTTTGAATTTGACATAACCACAAATATGGGAGTTATCAAGACCAAGAAAATTTCAAAAGAAGAGAATAAAGAAATATCCATAGCCAAACCATTGTTTGAAAAGGCCTACAGATTAATGCACACCGCCATGAACATGGCGCAGACCTACGAAGAGAACAAGGCTATTTGCAGTAAATATGTTCATAGTACATCCAGAGGGCACGAAGCTATTCAATTGGCGGCAGGCCTTTCATTAGAGGCTCATGATTTTGCAGCACCATATTATAGAGATGAATCTATTTTATTAGGAATTGGTATGCAGCCTTATGAGTTGATGCTTCAGCTTATGGCGAAAAAGGATGATCCTTTTTCGGGGGGTAGAACTTACTATGGTCATCCATCTTTAAAAAGAGAAGGCTTTCCAACAATACCTCATCAAAGTTCGGCCACAGGAATGCAGGCCATACCTGCCACAGGAATGGCGCATGGTATCCATTATTTGGAGAGCCAAAACCTTCTGAAAGGAAATAAAAACCCTGTTGTACTATGCTCGTTGGGCGATGGATCGGTTACCGAAGGAGAAGTTTCTGAGGCCTTTCAAATGGCTGTATTACATAAGTTACCCATCGTTTATTTGATTCAGGATAATGATTGGGGTATTTCTGCCACTGGTGCCGAAATGCGTGCAATGGATGCTTATGATTTTGTGTCGGGCTTTACTGGAATGGAGCGCATGCGCGTAGATGGGAGCGATTTTGTAAACGCTTATGAGGGAATGCAGAAGGCATTTCAATATGTGCGAGAAAATAGAGCGCCAATTCTTGTTCATGCCAAAGTGCCTTTGCTTGGCCACCATACTTCGGGAGTAAGAAAGGAATGGTATAGAGGAGATTTTGACGAGCACTTGAAGAGTGATCCAATTCCAAGATTGAGAAAAGAGCTTAAAAAACGTGGGTGGAAGGAAGCTCAGCTTGTGAAAATTGAAGATGAGGCCTTGGCCTTTGTGCAAGCAGAGTATGCTAGAGCAATAAATGCTGATGATCCAGATATTACCACATTTATGGATCATGAGTTTGCCCCAACTCCAATTACAAAAGAGAAAGGTCACCGAAAGCCCAGAGGGGCAGAAAAGGTGGTAATGGTGGATGCAGCCTTACATGCAGTTGATGATATTTTAAAGACTCATCCAGAATCTCTTTTCTATGGGCAAGATGTAGGCGGAACTTTGGGTGGAGTATTCAGAGAAGCAGCTACTTTGGCCCAAAAGTATGGAGATGATAGAATTTTTAACACGCCTATTCAAGAAGCCTACATTGTAGGGTCTACAGCCGGTATGTCGGCAGTGGGAGCAAAGGCCATTGTAGAGATTCAGTTTGCAGATTACATTTGGCCAGGCATTAACCAACTGGTAGAAGAACTTTCAAAGAGCTGTTATTTATCTCAAGGGCAGTTCCCTATTCAATCATTGATTAGAGTGCCGATTGGTGCTTATGGTGGAGGTGGTCCATATCATTCAGGAAGTATCGAATCTACTTTGCTAAATATCAGGGGAATTAAGGTGGTTTATCCATCTAATGCTGCAGATATGAAAGGCTTGATGAAGGCAGCTTTCCATGACCCTAATCCAGTGGTAATGCTGGAGCATAAAGGTTTGTATTGGTCCAAAGTACCAGGAACTGAAGGTGCAAAAACATTTGAGCCAGATAGTGACTACATTATTCCTTTGGGAAAATCTAGAATTGACCAAGAAGCGAGTGAAGAGGCCATTGAAAATGGAAAAAGTTGTGTAGTAATTACCTATGGAATGGGAGTTTACTGGACACGTGCCGCGAGTAAGGCGTTCAAAGGTCAAGTAGAGATTCTTGACTTAAGAACATTGAATCCTTTGGACTGGGAAGGCGTAATTGCAGCAGTGAAAAGACACAATAAAGCTTTGGTGCTTACAGAAGAGCCTTTAATGAATTCTTTTGCTGAATCTTTGGCAGGGCGTATTTCAAAAGAGTGTTTCCAAATTTTAGATGCTCCAGTAATGACTTACGGGGCGGCTAACTTACCTGCAATACCATTGAATGTAGATTTGGAAAAACAAATGCTTCCAACTGCTGAAAAGGTAGAAGGAGTACTTTCAGAATTGTTGAATTATTAAGAAAATTGAATTTTAAATGTGAAGCGACTAATGGTAAGTTAGTCGCTTTTTTTATGCTTTAACTTTAGAAGGCATAGCCCACTGCAATATTCCAAACCGTTTGATTTTTGTTTTGAAATGGTTTTCTCCAACGCTCACCGTCAGGGTAGCGAGGGTCTCTAATTTTATGGCCCACATCAAAACGGAATACTAAGAATGAAAAGTCGAATCGTAATCCTAACCCAGCTCCTACGGCTATTTCTTTATAAAATCGATTGAATTTAAAGTCGGCACCAGGTGATAACGGAATAGCGTCATTTGGGTCTTTTGGAGCAGTATCATTGAATTTCCAAACATTTCCAGCATCTACGAAAAAAGCCCAATCCACAAAGCCAGCAATATTGGCCCTATATTCTGCATTAAGCTCTAAAAGAATTTCTCCTGGTTGCTCAAACCTGTAACTGTCCTTCGAGCGGTCAGGTACTAAGTTGCCTTCAGCATCTCTCACATTGTCTCCGTTTTCATCCAGTAAATAAGGAAAAGCAGAGCCAGGGCCTAGTCGTCTTGGTGTCCAAGCTCTATTGCTGTTACTTCCACCTGAAAAGAAGTATTTTTCATAAGGTAAATCTCTGCCATTATAAGGGTCTGCAACACCGAGATTACCCCTTACCACTAAAGCGCGTTCTCTGCTCAAAGGGTAATATCTACGGTAGTCCAATTGAAATTTTAGGAATTGATAATTCTCTAGTTTATTATTTAATAAAAGACCTTTGCCAGTAATGTTCAGTATGCTTCCTCCAGCCTCAACGAAATAGCGGAAGAAGGATGATGGAGAGGTTAGGTTCGAGTAATCGTTATTTAGGGTTGCGTTAAATGACGTACTGGTTACAAATGAGGGTTTGAAAGCTAAATTGAGTGTATTACCTTGCGATTCGAGCTGATCTAATCTTTCTTGAAAGTCAGTACTGATGAACGGGGTATAAATCAAATTGACATCAGATAAAGTAAGCGTATAGTTTTTATTGCCTTTTAAGTTTTGCCAGTTGTAGGCCAAATTTCCATTAATATTTTCTCGTTTGTATTCACGCCTGTCGGTATAAGAGTATCCTAAAGACACTGTGGTTCTAGGATTGAAAGTTTCGAGATTTAGCTTTCGCGAAGGAAAAGGGGTAATGAACCTCGGGAAACTGAGTGATAGATTTCCTCCATATTGAAGATTGGAGTTTGATGATTCTGTTGAATTTGATTTTGCGATCCCTTCAATTCCTACAAACCCATTGAGCTCCAATATCTCTAAACCTCCAAAAATATTTCTATCCTTTAATGAAAGGTTATAGAAGGGGCCAGGGTAGCTAGAATTGGTGTTGTTGTTAACGTTTAGTCCTAGTTCTTGCGTAATCTGATACTTCTTTAGCGGGGCCGTATAAAAATTGGTTATCATTTTACCCGGAACTAGAGTAGTATCAAAGTTGATGTTTACATAACGAAACATATCAATAGCCAATAATTGACGCTGGGTATTAATTACATCGGTGTAATTGTAGAGGTTGCCTTTTCTAAAGATAAGGCGCGTGTCAATCACCTTTGGTGAATAGTAGTTTAATCCAGAGACGTACGTCACATTTTCATATTCAGTGGTGTCTGTTTGAATGTCGCTACCATTGCTATTGAATATGACAGAATCCATTTTATATACCTGATGTTTTGGCCTGTCAGATGGTTTGTTGATCACTGTGGCTATCCACAAATCGAGTTGGTTTGGCGTAAAAAATACATCGAACTCAATAAAACCTTTGGTGAAATTGAAGTACCCGTTGTTCTTCATTAAAGACTCAATCCTCTGTCTTTCTTGGTCAATTTTATCTTTGCTATAAGGGTCTCCAATCTTAAGAAATGATTCTGCATTGGAAGCATTAATAAGGCTACTCAGTGTCGAGTCGCCCGTTCTCAGGGTTAGGCTATCTATGTAGCTTCTTGGGCCTTCTAGTACAATGAACTTCTGATGAATTTTTCTTCGCTTCTCTTCTGTTTCAATATCAATTTCTGCCTTTAAAAAACCATTGTAGTTAAGGTAGGTTAGCATTCTTTCTTTTGAATTAGCAATGGCCACGCTGTCATAAACAGCCAATGGTGTGCCTGTGCGCATAGCAAAATTTCCGTTTCGTAGTTTATTCTGAAACCTATCTAGTTTTCTTTTCTTATTGGTTTCTAGTTTAGATGTAGATTTCCCTTCTTTTTCCCTCTCTTCAATTTTTTTGTCCATTTTCTCAATGTACTTCCGTCTGTCTCGGTTAATTTCCGCGGTATCGTAGCTGTTTTCGCCTAGCTCATAAATTGCAGCTCCGAGAGGGCCCAAGAGCGGAATTCTAGTGTTCGGAGTGAGTGTTATTTGTTCAGAAAGTGCATCTTTGTTGGCTTTTTCAACATCCACAATACTTTGCTTGTAAAGAAGTTTTTCGCCATCTTCCAGATGTCTGACGCCAGTACAACCGCTGATTAGGATGGTGAAAAAAAGGAATAAGAATAAAAGGTTTGCCGACTTCACAAATAGCTTACAATATGCTTTCAAAACGATTGATAAAGTACTTTAAATCTCTTCAATTAAAAAAATATAGACATCAAGAACGTAAGTTTATTGTTGAAGGTGCAAAAGGTGTTTCTGAGGTGTTACAGTCTGATTTTACCATCGACTTTCTTTTAACGACTAAGGCTTATGCTGAATTGTTGCCAGTAGATCAATTATCGAGGGTAAAGGAGGTGATTGAAGTAACTGAAAGCGAGCTTAAAATGGTTGGTACTTTTCAGACCAATAGCGCGGCTTTGGCAATCGTGTCAATGAAGAATGATTCTGACTTTATTCTCCCTGATGATCGATTGGTTTTGGCACTTGACGATGTTCGCGACCCTGGGAATTTAGGTACTATCATTAGAATAGCCGATTGGTATGGTATCGATACCATAATATGCTCTTTAGAGTCGGCTGATTTTTATAACCCTAAAGTGATTAATGCCAGCATGGGGTCTTTTACAAGGGTAAGAGTGTATTACAGAAATTTACCAGAGGTCTTTGCGGTAACCAAGCTGCCTGTTTATGGCGCGTTGCTTTCAGGAGAGAATATCTACAAATCAGAATTGACCAACAATGGGATTTTACTGATGGGAAATGAATCGCAAGGGATTGCCCCAGATTTAGAGCAATATATTTCTCATTCGCTCCACATCCCTAGAAGAGGTGGTGCTGAATCTTTAAATGTAGCTATTGCTACAGCTGTTATTTTAGATAATTTCTTTCGCTAGAATAGCTTATCTCCACTTTCGTTACTTGCCTCTTCCTGAAGTTGTTCCGAAATGTCTTTCCCTAAATACCTATCTATAAAATAATGAGCAATATAGAGGAGGGGGGTAAGGGCAATTGCAATTAGAAACTTATAAATATAGTTGGTTACTCCAACGGCTAAAACCTGTTCGATTGGCCAAGAACCCAAGAAATAAAAGGCCACAAAAAGCACAACAAAACTGTCGATCAGTTGAGAAATTAAGGTGGAGCCTGTAGCCCTAAGCCAAATTTTATTGTGACCCGTAATCTTTCTTAGTTTATGGAAGACATAAACATCTACAAATTGACCAATAAGAAAGGCCACAAGTGAGGCAAAAATAATATTCAATCCTTGAGAGAATACCTTTTGAAAAGCTTCATCAATATTGAAAGCATTGCCATTGGCATCTGTAGCATATACGCCCAGCCAAAAGTCTGCGGGAACAAGCTTTATGGCTAAATAGATTACTAAAAAGGCATAAGCAATTAATCCTACCGTGATGTAAGTGATTTTCTTTACACCTCGTTTTCCGAAGTATTCATTGATAATATCTGTAGTGATGAAAACCACTGGCCAAAGCAATACCCCTGCAGTAAGGTTGAACTGGAGCATGAAATCTCCAAACAGAGAAATGTCTAGAGGGTCGAAGCCTAAGGTTTTTTCAAAAGAGAAAATTTTACCACCAATGAGTTCGGCAATCAGGGCGTTTGTGATGAAGATGCCCGCTAGAATTAGAAACAGATTGGTCTTCTTATTTTTCAGAGTCGACTCGCCCATTGCCTATGGATTTAAGAAATGTCGTCTAAGATAAAGTCTTCTCCTTCAATAGCAAGTTGAGAATTAGGGAAAACGGATTGAGCTTCAACCTTAAGTGGTTCTAATTCTTTATATCGAATGGAAAAATGGCCCATTAGCAGCATTCCTACATTTGCTTTTTTTGCAATAGTAGCAGCTTGTTTGGTGGTGGAATGGTAGGTATTTGATGCCCTGTCTTCATGTTCTTCCATAAAGGTGGTTTCATGATAAAGCATATCCGCATCTTTAATAATAGGGATAATGGATTCATCATACTTTGTGTCGGAACAGAATGCGTATTTATAAACTCGCTTTGGGGGTAAGGTCATTTGAGTATGATGGTAAATGATGTTGCCATCGCCATCATAAATGTCTTCTCCATTTTTAAGTTTAACTATATTCTTAACCGAGAAATTTTCAGGCAATTTGTCCTTTATAATCCTTCGTTTTTTAGGTTTTTCAGCAAACAGATAGCCAGCGCAAGGAATTCTGTGATTCAAAGGAATAGTATAGACACTAATAAAATCATCTTCATGGATGAGTTTATGAGCCTTTGTATCGACAGGATGAAAATTTACTTGATAGTTAAATACCGTTTCGGAGTACTTAAGCTGAAGGGTAATAATTTCGGCCAAGCCAGGAGGAGCGTATAGATTAAGGGGCTTTTTTCTACCCATTAAGTGCATGGTAGATAAAAGCCCCATAATTCCTAAGTAATGGTCTCCGTGTAAATGAGAAATAAAGATATTATTGATTCGCTGAATGGGTATTCTGTACCTTTTTAGCTGAAGTTGAGTGCCTTCTCCGCAATCCATCAAATAGAGATGCCCTTCAATAGTAATTAACTGAGAAGTTTGGTTACGCTTGTGGGCTGGAGCGGCAGAATTCGAGCCTAATATCTTTACTTTTATACTCAAACCGCAGAACTAAGCTTCGCCTTCTTCAGCTCCCAATTCTTTTTGAAGTTCGTTCATCATAATGAATTCGATGGCTTCGTGTTGGGTAGGAAGAATCTCTAGAATTTTGTGCAATTGAGAAAGCTCAATTAATTTCTGAACCATTGGCTGTAGGCCGCTAAGTACTAGAACTCCTTCATTTTCTGTGCAAATTCTGTTTCCTGTAAGAATAGCGCTTAGCCCAGAAGAGTCACAATATTTGGTAGCCGAAAGGTCTAATACCAAATTGCTAACACCTTGCGTACTTAGGTTGACAAACTCAGACTTTAAGCCTGGGGCAATTGTTGCGTCCAGTTTATCTTCGTCCAGTTTTATGAGGGTATATTTTTCTTGTTTATCTACTGTAAATTTCATCTTCTTAATTTTTATTTAGGTATCCGAGGATATTATTTTCTATTCTTTTTTCGATTTCTTGAGTAGGGTGTTTTACAAATTTATCCCCAGTAACTTTTTCAAAAAGTTCAATATACCGGTCTGAGATTGATTTAACAACCTCATCGGTCATCTCAGGGATTTGTTGACCTTCTTTGCCTTGAAAACCATTTTCAATCAGCCATTGTCTCACAAATTCCTTCGAAAGTTGTTTTTGCTTTTCATTATTTCGTTGCCTTTCTTCATAGCCTTCTTTATAAAAGTATCTTGAAGAATCAGGTGTGTGAATTTCATCAATGAGGTAAATTTCTCCATTTTTATGGCCGAACTCGTACTTGGTGTCTACCAAAATCAAACCTTGATCAGCCGCTAGTTCTGTTCCTCTTTTAAAAATGGCTTGAGTATATTTTTCAAGTTGTTTGTATTCTCGCTCAGATACCAACCCTTGTTTTAATATTTCTTCTCTTGAAATATCTTCATCATGTCCTTCTTTTGCCTTGGTAGTTGGTGTAATAATGGGGTGAGGTAGTTTGTCATTTTCTTTCAAACCTTCTGGCAGCTCAACTCCGCAGAGCTTTCTTTTTCCGAGACGGTATTCGCGCCATGCATGACCAGCCAAATAGCCTCTAATGACCATTTCTACAGGGTAGGTTTCGCACTTTAATCCAATACTCACGTTTGGGTCTGGAGTGGCCTGTATCCAGTTGGGAACAATATCTTCTGTGGCTTTTAAAAACTTTGAAGCAATTTGGTTCAACACCTGTCCTTTGTAAGGAATTGCCTTCGGTAGCACCACATCAAAAGCTGATATTCTATCTGAAGCCACCATGGCTAGAAAATCGCTAAAGAAATAAATGTCTCTTACTTTTCCTCTATAGAAATCAGACTGATTTGGAAAGCTGAAATTGGTTTCTCTAATACCTTGGATCATTTGGCAAAAATAGTCAAAAAATAATCTTGCTTAATGATTGGTTTAGTTTTCTGATGAACTGATTAATTTGCCCCTAGAATAGACTTCTTTTTTGGTCACATCTCCGTTGCTATTATAGTACTGCCAAGTTCCCTCACGCATGTCATATCTATGATTTCCCTTGATTTTCATCTTTCTTCCATCAAAATACTCAGTATAATTTCCAGACTTTGAGCCATTCACATAACTGGTTTCACTCTTTACTTTTCCGTTTGGGAAGAACATGGTTTGAATACCTGTATTTCGTCCATATTGATATGGCGATTGCTTTTCAAGATAACCTTCGTTACTGTACTCTTTGTAAAAGCCATTTACTACTCCGTTGCTATAAGGGGTTTCTGATTTCTTTTGCCCATTTTCATAGAACTCTACCCAGGTTTTGTTTGGAGAAGCGTTTACATAGTATTGATTTTTCTTTGTGTTTCCATTCTCATAAAACTCCTGAATGTTTACATCTTGAGTAACTCGCGTATAATCTTCTACTTTCTTTACCTTGCCACTTTCGTAGTAAGTGTAGTTTTTGCCCACTTTGGCTCCTTTGTCGTAGGTGAATTTCTCTTTGAGAGCCCCATCGAGATAATAGCTTTTTACTTCGCCTACATATATGCCATCAAGATACTTTCCCTCGTCTAACAAGCTTCCGTCTCCATCAAATCTTTTGAATGGCCCATTTTTATAGCCACCAACATATTGATATTCCCATTCGATTTGGCCGTTTTTGTAGTAGGTAAGGTATTTACCTTCAATTACACCTTGTTTATAATTGAATTCAGAAGAGATTTCTCCAGTTTGGTAATAGGTTTTGGCAGGACCGTGCTGAGTTCCGTTATTGTATTCAAACTCTGATTTTAGGCTTCCTGAAGGGTAGTATTCTTTAGCCCATCCTATTGGAGTACTGTCATTAAATTGGGTTTCTGTCTTTTTGGTACCGTCTTCATAATATGCAGTCACCAGACCGTTGAGTTCGCCATTTTTGTATCCCCCGTTTTGAATGGGTTTTCCTGATCGGGATAAAATTTGGAAGGGGCCTGTTTTTTCTCCTTGATCAAAGGTTATGGTGCTTAGTTTCTTTCCGTTTTCATAGAATTCGTTGAATACGCCATTGGGTTTTCCGTTTTCAAACTTACCCTTCATGGCTATTCCACCTTCTTCATAATACTTAATGTAATCACCATGAATTTTGGTGGTGTCATTATCCAGAATGTAATATTCTTCTTTGATGATCTTGTTTTCTGGTGGGTAGTATTTTACCACCTTTTGCTGGCCCAGTAAAGAGATAGAGCCGCTGATTATCAGTATGATTGAAAATAGATGTTTCATAAAAAAAGCCTTACGTAAAGTTACGAAAGGCTTTTTGGTTTAGTATAATTGATGTTATAATTTTTCTATTACCATGGCCGATGCACCACCACCACCGTTGCAGATTCCGGCTACTCCAATGCTACCTCCTTTTTGATGTAGAACCGAAGTAAGGGTAGTTACAATTCTACAGCCAGAGGCACCTAGCGGATGCCCCATTGCTACTGCACCACCGAATACATTTACTTTGTCGGCATCTAAACCAAGCTCTATGTTATTGGCTAAAGCTACTGCTGAAAATGCTTCATTGATTTCATAATAATCAACTTGCGACTTATCTACACCTGCCATTGCCATTGCTTTAGGAATTGCCTTTGAAGGAGCTGTAGTGAACCATAATGGGTCTTGAGCAGCATCTGCAAAGCCTATAATTCTAGCAATCGGCTTAATACCCAATTCATCAACCTTTTTCTTGCTCATTAATACCATTGCCGATGCGCCATCATTAATAGTTGAGGCGTTGGCAGCAGTAACGGTTCCTTCCTTGCTAAATACAGGTCTTAATGAAGGTATTTTTTCGAAAATCACGTTGTGAAATTCTTCGTCTTCATCCATGATTATTGGATCACCCTTTCTTTGCGGTATTTCAACTGGAATGATTTCATTTTTGAAATGGCCTGCGGCTGTGGAAGCGGCTACTTTTTTATAAGAATTGATGGCAAACTCATCTTGTTGCTCTCTTGTTATGCCCATTTCTTTGGCGGTATTGTCAGCGCAATTTCCCATCGGAAACTGGTTGTAAACCTCCCAAAGGCCATCGTGTAACAAGCCGTCTATTAACTCACCATTTCCATATTTGTAACCATAGCGTGCTTTAGGAATGTAATAAGGTACATTACTCATGCTTTCCATTCCGCCAGCTACAATTACATCCTGCGCACCAATCATGATAGACTGAGCAGCAAACATAGCGGCTTTCATACCAGAAGCACACACTTTGTTAATGGTAGTGCATGGCACGTTGTCTCCAAGACCAGCGCCAATTGCAGCCTGTCTTGCAGGGGCTTGACCTAAGCCTGCAGAAATTACATTGCCCATAAAGACTTCTTGCACATGCTTGGCGTCTAAACCAGCTTTTTCTAAAGCACCTTTAATTGCAAAAGATCCAAGTTGTGTAGCTGAGAAACCAGCCAATTTACCTCCAAAGCTACCAATAGGAGTTCTGGCAGCCGATACTATATAAACTTCATTCATATTGAATTATTTAATTGCCTAACGAGTGTTAGCAAATGTAAGAAATACTGAGCCAAATAGGAAGGGAAGTACGATGTGAAAGTGAGTGAATAAAGAGTGAAGGGTTCTGTATGCATTTTATTTGTTTGCTTATCGCAATGAAACCTTGAGATAAACCCTTAATTTAATGACTAGGTAGATCGCTTAGCTTTAAGAAAATAAATTCATTCATATTTGACGGTTTCACCTAGGCTACTCTTTTAGGTGCTTTTTCTGCTAAAGAATGTAGTTTGTTTTTTTCATACTAAGTTGAAACAAGAATCAGTGAAAACATTAAGGAGATTGTGAGAATGGCAGACAAGAGGGTATTGAAAGGCAATAACTGGCTTAATGAAAAGGAGCAATTGTATAGCGCAATTGAGGGCAATAAATCCTTGATTGAAACACTGTTCAATACTAATGACTTCGGGATGACTCTGTCGAGCGAAGCGGGGTATATACTCGTATTCAACGATCGATTTATTGAGCTAATAGAGTCTTCTGATAAAGGAATTGAAGGCAAGAAATTGGCTGATTTTGTGGATTCAAGTTCTTTAAAGCTTTTTAAAAAGAAGCGCAAACAAATATTTAGTGAGGAGTTGACTGAAAACATCGAGTATCAACTCATTACAGAAACAGGCTCCATTTTAGATATTAGCGAAACAACCAAGATTGTAACTATTGGTAATGACAAATACTTATTGTCAAGTTTTAAGAACCTTACGGAAGAAAGAAAAAATCAGCAAGAGCTAAATAGTTTGTATGCAGCGATTAACAAATCTTCTAATGCGATTGCGATAACGGATACTTTTGGAGTAACCCTCTATGTGAATGATGTTCACGAAAGCTTTACAGGGTTTAAGAGGGAAGAGTCGTTGGGTAAGGTTGTTACCTTGTTAGACCCTAAGTTTATTGATCCTGAAATCATCAAAGAAATTAAGCTCAGGTTAAACGCAGGAAAGCAATGGAAGGGAAAGTACACATCACAACGTAAAAGCGGAATTTTCTTTGATATTCAGATTACCGTTTCGCCAGTATTTAATGATAATGGAGAGATAGATGTCTTTTTGTTTCATACGGAAAATATTGAGATAGAGGAATATATTCATGATCGGAAAATTCAGGAACTGGATTTACTGAATACTAAAGAACTACTATCTAGAACAGAAAAGATTGGAGGCATAGGCTCGTTTGAAATGGACCTTAAAACAGGTAGAATTGTTTGGTCAGACAATATATATCATCTTTTAGGAGTACCCGTTTCAGCCAGTCCTTCTTTAGACTTTTTTGGCAGAATAAAAGAAGAAGATAAGGGCGTGATTTCCCAAGCGTTCGAATTAAAATCTGGTCAAAGAACAAATTTTAGCTTCAGAATAGACATAGACGGAGAAGATAGGTCTTTATACTGCGAAACAGAGCGAATTGGGGATGATTTGATGGGAATGATAAGAGACATTACCAGCGAAGTACTTTCTAATCTAGCGTTGAAGGAAAGCGAAGAAAAATACAGATTTCAATCAGAATCTTTGCCCCACATGCTTTGGCTGGTAGATGTTCAAGGTAATTTATCTTACCTGAACAATAAGGGAAGAACATATTTTGGACTTTATGATAATGCATATTTGGGTTTAAAGTGGTTGGATTTTCTTCACCCTGATGATATTGTTCTAATCCATCGAAAATGGAAAGTCGCCAATAAAAATAAGACTACTTTTTCTGAACAGGTACGAATTAAAAACTCAACCGGCATTTACAGGTGGTTTATGGTTTCTATATCACCCATGCTAGATAGTGCAGGCAATATTACTTCACTAATTGGTATTTCTACAGATGTTCATGACCAGTACCTTATTCAGTCCAATTTAAAAGAAAACGAAGAGAAGTTCCGTACCATTTTTGAGCAGAGCAATGACGCTATGATCATTCTAAAAGATGGGTTTTGTTTGGATTGCAATGTTAATGTTAAATCTATTTTTGGAGTGGCTCAAGAACAGTTGAAGAATGAAAAACTCTGGAGATTTACGCCTGAATATCAGACCACAGGTCAGCTTTCAGAAGAGTTTTTGTCTGATCAAATCGAACATGCTTTAAAGAATGGACAATCTAGTTTCTTTTGGGATGTAAAGAAGCTAAATGGAAAGATCATCTACTGTGAAGTAAACCTAAGTAGAATTATGATCGATGGTGACATCTTCATCTTTGCAGTTTTTAGAGATGTTACAGGAAGGGTCAAGGCTGAGAAAGAACTACTGGATAGTAAGCAAAAAATGGCATTGGCCATTGAGTCGGCTAGAATAGGCACATGGGAATTGAACTTGAAAACAGGTAAAACTAAGTTCAATGAATATTATGCTGAAATGCTGGGGTATGAATTCCATGAAATTGTACATGAGCAATCATTTTTTAATGATCGGGTACACCCAGATGATCTTGAGAAAATTGAAGCTTCACTTTATGATGATAAAGTTAAAGACAGCGGAGGTTTTGAGCTTTTGATTCGAGTAAAAGGAAAAGATGAAAAATGGCGATGGATCTTAGATCGAGGTAAGATTATAGAAAGAGATAAAGCTGGTCAACCACTCATAATTTACGGTACTCACATAGATTTTACCGAATTTAAAGAGAAGGAGATGGCAATTCTGAATGCCAATCTTAAATACGAGTTAGCAGCAACCACCGCTAAAACAGGTGTCTGGGAATGGGATATGGTTTCTAATCATCTTGTTTGGGATAAAGGCATGGCTTCAATCTATGAGAGAGAATTAGCTGATAGTAGTCAGATTGAACTTTCTGATTGGCTGAATTACGTTCAGCCAGAGCATAAAGACCAACTGACTCGAAATTTAGAATCCCTTGTGAATGATAGGGGGGTGTTCGATGTAGAATATGAAATAAAGACTGAAACGGGTAAAACAAAATACTTAAGGTCTACAGCTAAGATTTTCAGGATTAGTGAGGAAGAAGGAGATAAAGTGATTGGCTTAAATTTAGATATCACAGATTCGTACCTCAAAGACCAAGAACTATTAGAAAATGAAGAAAGATTAAAACTAGCATTTGACGGTGCCAATATGGCCTTAATGGATTGGGACTTAGAAACTAATACCGTTAGTGTAAGTGATAATTATCTGGAGATTATAGGTCAGGAAAAGGGGCGATATGATCCTACAAAAGATCAATTTATGGATTCAGTACTGCATCCAGATGATAGCGAGAAAGTGAGAATGCTTTTCAGTAAACTTAAAGTAGGTAAACTTCGACACTATGAACTTGAATATAGAGTACTGACTCAAAACAAAGAATTAAGGTGGCTTAAATCCAAAGGAAAAACTTTTCTTGATACCAACGGAAGAGTACGAGTGATAGGGCTAACAATGAATGTAACCGCCACCCGGACTGCTCAAGAACAGCTTATGGAGAGCCAAAGGGTTTTGAACCTTGCTATTTCTGGTACTAAGCAAATAATTCTAGATTGGAACATTAAGGATGATGTGCTTGAATGGAATGATAATTACTATGAACTTATAGGGAGATCTAAGTTTGATTTTGAGAATAATGTCTCCGATCACATCAATAAAAGCGTGTATACAGAAGATGTTGAATTGGTGTTAGAACTAGCTAAAAATCTAAAATCTGGAACCATCAACGAAATGGATGTGATGATAAGGCTGGTAACTAAAGCTGGTGATTTAAGGTGGATGAGGGCGTTAGGTAAGAATGTAGAGTTTGATAAATCCAACTTACCAAAAAGGCATGTGTGTACTTTAATGGATGTAACCAAAGAACGAAACCTAACCCTTGATCTAGAAAAATCATATGCCCAATATCAGTCTTTAGTTGAAGATATTCCAGGGCTTGTGTATAGTGCCAAATATCCATCTAAAGAGTTTGTGTATGTAAATGCATACTGTAGTGAACTGACGGGTTTTACAGCAGATGAACTGACAAAGGAAAATCGACTGCAATACCAAAAGCTGATTCATCCTGATGACAAAAGATTTGTTGAATCAAGTCTTAAAACGGCAATAGAAAATAAACAAGCCTATCGATTAAATTATAGAATTCTTGATAAAGAAGGAAGAATAAAATGGCTTTCAGAATTCGGTCATGGTATCTTTGGCCAAAATGGAGAGCCTTTATCTATTGAAGCCTCGGTTTTTGATATAACCGATAGGGTGAGGTCTGAAGAAAAAGTATTGGCCGCGGTATTAGATGCTGCGGATGAAGAGCGAAGTCGTATCTCTAGAGAGATTCATGATAGCTTGCAACAAACCCTGACTATCGCTTCGCTCAATTTAGAGTTCGTGAAAAAGGAAAAACACCTGTTGAGTCAAAGGGTGCTAGAGCGATATGAGCGAGGTTGGCAAAACCTGAGAAAATCTCTAGACCAAACGCGCGAAATAGCACATAGATTAATGCCTAAAGCTATTGAAGACTTTGGTTTAACGGAAGTAGTAAAGGATTTAGTTGATGAATTGAATGCTACTTCTGCTGTGAATTTCGAATTCATTACTAACTTAGAGGAGGAACGACTTAATGTTAGTACAGAAACCAGCTTTTATAAAATTATTCAGGAGTCTATTACCAACATTATTAAGCATGCTCAAGCTCAAAGTGTTTCAATTCAGTTGATAAAACTACCTTCTAGCATTCAATTAATTATTGAAGACGATGGACAGGGGTTTGATATGGATAATATTAACTTCAATTCTTCAGGATTTGGCTTGGCAAGCATGAAAAACAGAGCTAGTGCTCTTTCAGGTGAATTTATTCTCGATTCTTTTCCAGGAAAAGGCACCTCATTAATTTTAAATGTCCCATTGGGTAACTCTAAAGTAGTATATGAAAACGATTAGAATATTTCTGGTTGACGACCATAAAATGATTCGTGATGGTATTAAGTTTTACCTTGACGAAGATGAAAGGTTTGAAATTGTTGGTGAGGCCAATAATGGACAGGAAGCGCTCTCAATGATAAATAAGAATAGCAATTTTGATGTGCTCGTAACAGATATTGTTATGCCCTCTATGGATGGTATTGAGTTGGTAAAAAACTTGATTCAAGGAGCAACCATTGAATTCAAGATTTTAGCACTCACCATGTTGAGCGAGACACAGCACATTAAGAAAATGCTCAATTACGGTATTCAAGGCTATATTTTGAAAAGCAGTGGAGAAGAAGAAATTAAGAGAGCAATAACAGAAGTTGCTGCAGGTAATACCTACTACTCGCAAGAAGTGACAACCATAATCATGAACAACCTAAGGGGAGATAAGTCGCGAGGCTCCAGAATGGCACTGGATATTCCTTTAACCAAAAGAGAAAGGGAAGTGCTTCATCTTATCGTCAAAGAATACTCGAATCAGGAAATTGCCGATGAATTATTTATTTCTGTTCGTACGGTTGATGCTCACAAAAGAAACTTATTAGAAAAAACTGGAGCTAAGAACATGGCGGGCTTGGCCGTTTATGCCTTAGAAAAAAGACTTTTTGACGACATCTAATAAGTGATTCACCTATTTATTAGGTGATACTTTGATTGTTATTTATTAGGTGATCACTTCATATTTTACCTATAGTTCTCAATTAGTTTTATAACTAAGAACAACCGCCTGTCTTTATTTTAACTAACACAAGTAAAGACAGGCACATTCACCTAAATATGGACGCCAATAATCAAAAGGTACATGAAGGTCTTCCCTTCAATGGTACATGTTTTCAGCCTTTTAGTTTCAATCTCTCAAACATTCTAAGCCGGAATTATAAAGGTTCAATTTCGGCAATAAAACTCAATACGGAACTCATTAGCCGCATAGCAGGAAGCTGTGGGGTAAATGAAGGAGCCGTGAAGGGGCGAGTGCGTGAAATATTAAGTCAGGCAGAAAGTGTAGGAAACATAGTAGATGATATGCTTTTGCTTTTAAGAATGGAGCACCAAATGCTCGACCAATCCAAAGAAGACTACAAAGTGTTAGAAATCGAAAATCAATTAAATATTTGCTTTCAAGAATATTCAGCCTGTAAAGAGCATAGGATAGAAGATTATCTTAAGGACGTGTATGTGAATACTGATTTTGAAAAAACAGTATGGGCTTTTGATAGATTGATCAACTTAATGAGAGATTTCCCAACGGGGAATAAACCAGAACTTATGGTTAAGCTAGATCAGAACTTTGTGAATGTAAATATCAGTATGGCTTATAACGACAGAAAGGATTGCGCTGAATGGGAGTCTTTTTTTTCAAATCGCGTGAACTTCACTGACAATGAAAGGATGAGTATGCTTTCACTCAGACTCTATGTAATTAAGAAGCTTTTTAACTTATCAAACTGTCAAATAGAAGCTTCGAAATCGTCAGATAAGATCACCTTTGCTATTGCCTTACCATTGGCACATAGAATGTTAGATCAGAAATCCACTCAAATGAAGTCTGATGCAGCATAAGGGTTTACCAATCTGGTTTGCTTGAATCTTTTTTCTTAGTAGCCTTTCTTTTATTTTGTTGAACATACTGAATTTCATTGTTCTTCATGGCTTCTAAAATCATCTGAGCCTTTTCAGGGCTCATGTTCATCTCTTCTAGTTTTTCTTTCAGTTTTTCAAGAGGGTCTTTTTCCTGAGGTTTTTCTTGATTAGGGTCTTGCTCGTCTTTGTTTTCTTGCTGATCCTTCTTCTCTTGGTCTTTATTCTCTTGTTTTTCCTGGTCTTTCTTTTCTTGCTCGTTTTTCTCTTGTTGATCTTTTTTGTCTTTCTGCTCCTGATCCTTTTTATCTTGATCTTTCTTCTCCTCTTGATCTTTGCTGTCTTCGTTGTTTTTCTCCTGCTGTTCTTGTTCCCTTATCAGCTTTTTCAAAAGCTCATAGTTATATCTAGCAGATTCATTTTCAGGATTTTTCCTCAACGAATTTTTGAAATCATTTAAAGCCTGATTAGTTAGAGATTCCTTTTCTTCAGCTTTTGCCACTTCACTTCTTTTATAAGCTATAATTCCCTTTTGATTAAAAGCACTTGAAGCAATTACCTTATTTTTCGCATTGCTAGATAGTTCGTCATAGTTGTTGCTAGCAATACTGGCGTATTTTAAGCTTTCACTAGCCATTCCCACAGCACTACTGTCTAGGTTGTCAGGGTTTTTAGAAGCTTCATTTAGAATACCCAATGATTCCTTGTCGCCATAAGCTAAGAGATAAGCAGCGTTGGCCATATTGAGTCTGGCATCTTCATCACCAACTAACATAGAGTCCAAAAGATTGGCATAGGCAGAAATTGCCTGTTCGTAGTTTTCTTTGTCGTAGAATGCTTTGGCCTCTTTTTTTAAGGCATTGGATTTAGCAATTCTAGTTACTGGGTCAGTAATACTAGTGAATACTAGAATGAGTGTGATTAAATATTTCATAAACGTAATGTCTTTCTCCTTATTAGTGCATCTAAGAGTAGCAATATGATTGCAGCACCTAGAAAATAGTAGAACTTATTAGCTGAAGCATCAATCTGGCGAGTGTCTCGTACTTCACCTTCTACTTCATTAATAGCTCTTATCAGTCTTTTAACGTCATTTTGATCTTGATTAATTTCAAAATAACTCCCACCAGTATCGGCTGCCAGCTTTCTTAACGACTCAGAGTTTAGCTTTGTTATTACTTCTTGACCGTTTCTGTCTCTTTTAAAAGAGCGCCCTTCTGGAATTTTGGCCCCTTTTTCAGTTCCAACCCCAAGGGCGAAGAGCTTAACTCCTGTGCTCACCACTTTTTTAGCAGCCTTGTCAGTTTCATCTCCAAAATCTTCGCCATCACTTATCATTAATACAATTTTCGACTTTTGTTGTGTGATAGGGCCTTGAGCAGCTAGGTCAAGTTTTTCCATAGCAATATTTAATGGAGCGCTAAAATCTGTTCCTGCATTAGGTACCAAGTCAGTCTTGAGTGTGCTAATAAATAGATTGATTGCACTTTGATCGTAAGTCAGGGGGCACTGTATAAAAGCCTCAGATGAAAATATAATCAATCCAATCCGGTCTGAACTAAAGGCTTCAACAATATTGTTGAGTTCAAATTTGATTTTTGAAAGCCTAGACGGTTCAACATCTTGTGCATTCATTGACTGAGATAGATCGACAGCAATATAAATGTCTTTGCCTTCCGACTTTACTTCTTTGGTTGTTTCGCCAAAAGATGGTCCCATCAGCGAGAAGATGATTAGAGCAAAAGCCAAAGTACGGAGCAATACCTTCAGTAATAATGGCCTGAAGCTAGTTTGTAACCTTTTTGCAATTGTTGTAAGACGGAAAATGTATGCGAGATAGGCGACAACAAAAAGCCCAATAAATATCGCCTCTGTTGTTCCTATAGATTTAAACCAAGTCATGTATTTTTTAGCTAATCAACAAAGATAGTAATCCTTTGACGTCTAGGTTAACCGTTTGTCAAGCGCTTTCTAAAAAATGGCTGTTAAAGATTGTTAATATAAGGTTGTAAGAGGTGTTTTAGGTGAAATGCGTAAGAAGCTAAGTGAATGTGTATATTAAAGTAGGTTAAAATCTATCCTATTGAAAGGTATATCACCTACATGTTATGATTACTTCAATCTCTAATCTATTTAAGTAAAACAGATATTTTTCATATTAGGGAACTGACCCAGAAGATCGGGCAGCCATTCAATGACCTTTGAAATACAGAACAATTAAATCAAAAGTCATGAAAAAGTTAATCATCATCGCGATGTTGCTCGTTGGTAGCAACTCAGTTTTTTCTCAAACCTATTATAAGGCAAGGTATGAAAAGCCTTTCACCTTTCAAGTAGCTCCAACCTATTTCAATTATGGAGGCGATTTGTTTGGGTATCAGATAGGTGTCAATTTTAAAGAAGTCTTTAACCTCAGTTATTTCCACACAAGGGATTACGATTTTGGTGAACGATACATGGACGATCGCTTCGCTGGAATTCACAGTAGTATAATGTTGCCAGTAGGTGACTATATGCAGATTGGACCATCGGTGAGATTGGCTACTTACAATTCAGAGTTTCAGAAGCTTTTTATTGCAGGAGAAGCTAGGTTTGACCTAAGCGAATCTTGGAAGTTAGGCTTTGAATATGGAGTGGGGGAGAAGAAGGGTTTTGGTTTGAAGTTTATTTGGAACATGTATTAATAAGAAATCATGGAACAGCTAAACCAAAAACATCTGAAATCACGAGGCTTAGAGTCTTCAACAGTTTCGTGGAAATCTAAGACAGGCACTGAGTCTACTAACGGATATAAAAGTAGTAGTTACGAATGGCTCTTTGATTCAACAGTCCTAGTGAATACGCTTAACAAATCCATTAACAATGAAATGGATAAGGTTATTAAAGCAAAACAAAGAAGTATAAGAAAGAGGTTGTCACTCTGGTCAGTACCGTCCCGTACTTCACGGCCTAAAAGCCAAAGGAGTCCACTGAATGATTTTCTGAGAAAAGTAATTGCGTGTCAAAATCAAAGAGCTGAGTGAGATGAAGACTTTGGCATCGTTAATAATACTGCTAGTCACTTTAAGTTCATGCTCAGATATTTATGAACAAAACGAAGTTGAGTACCTGTTGTCAAAAGGGCAGCACACTAGTAGAAGGGTAGGAGGTTTTCCGGGAGATAAGCTCGGGACATTAAAGTCAGAGATGCTGGCTTTTACAGCACGATTTGATGAGACAGTCCGTTACGATTTAGGAAATAAAAATCAAGAAGACATTAATAAGCTAATGGGTTTTTCTGATTGTAACAGTTTGCACCATGAGAATAGTGTCAGATTTGGGTGGAGGTATAGTATAGAAAAAGATTCAGTAGAAATTTTCTCTTATGCCTATACCAGCGGAGCGGTAAGCTATCATCATATGGGAGATGTAGCTATTGACGAAACAGTACACTATCAAATTCAAATAGTTGATGATAAGTTTTATTTACTATTGAATGGAGAGGTAAGCCAGGAGGTTGACCGAGGAGCGAGTTGCGATACAGGCTTGTATTATAAGTTGTACCCCTATTTTGGTGGAGATGAAACCGCACCGCATGACATCTCAATTTATATTAAAGAAATATTGAACCAATAAAGATTATCGGTGAGCGTTCATGGCTCATTGGTTAGTTGTTCTGAAGGAGGTCGATCAAGGATTGGCCTCCATTTTTTTGTGCCAGACCATGTGATATTTAAGTAAAATACCTACCGTCTTGATGGTTTAGCCTAAATGTGATGATTCGCTTTTTTCATACTTTATCCCTTTGGTTATCAGCTACTTTTACTTTACAGAATAACAACAACCAAAGTCATGAAATATGCCATCATCATTATGCTAAGCCTAGTATGCTTAGAAGCATCCTCTCAATCTCTTTTCAAGCGAGCAAATACTCCTAAATACAATATAGAGATATCTCCATCTGCAAATAGAACGGTTTATGGATGGAAATACGGAGTCAGATTAGGGGTCGATTTTAAATCGCGCTTAAAGTTGGGTTATACCAGATTGGAAAGTTTTGATAACTCAGAAAAAGGTCAGAAGACATTTTCTGGATCATACTTTCAATATGCTCTTAATCCAAAGTCAAAATTTACTGTGTTGCCAAGTTTGAAGGTAGGGTTTTATAACGGCAGATTTCTAGCAATTCAACCAACGATAGAAGGAGCGTATGCATTACGAGAAGATTTGTCTTTTAATGCAGGAATTGGCAGAGTAGATGGGTTTGCAAGTTTCGATTTAGGGTTAAGGTGGAAACTGAATCTCTCTAGGTAAAAGACCTATAATACTAATTGAATTACCTAAAGTTATTAATACGAATTATCTCAACATATAAGAGCCTGATATCAGCCAACTTTGATTTAAATAATAGTTATGAAAATACGTCAAATACTTTTCGCTTTAGCATTTATCACGCCACTACTGACTCTGCCTATAGATGGGTTGCTAAGTTCTCCAGAGGAGTTTGTGGTCTTGAGTCCAGAGGTTAATAATGATTGGGTTCCAGGCAGTGAATGGGTAGATTGGAGAAATGGAGAAGCGTACCCTACCGCCAAATTTGGTGAGTCAGTTTGGATGACGGTTAATTTTAAAGGAGCATCAAAGCAGATGTCGTATATAGAAGCTGAGATGTCTGCACCAGAAGGTTGGAGACTTCCTACAAGTGATGAATGGAACAAGCTTCTTGAAAGAACGGGGTTCCTATCGGATCCGAATCAGATAATACCAGAGGATTACTATTTGTTCAATTTTGAATCAGAGGGATATAAAGATCCACTCATGGGCAGGATTGGAGTTAACCAAGTAGGGTTCTTTTGGGTGAGATCTTCAAATAAAGAAATTGGTAATTACATCTCTGTACCGAACAGAGAGCTAAGATATAATCACGGTAAAATATCAACAACTGCTGAAATGGCAGTAAGGTATGTGAAAGATTAATTGAGTACACACACAAATGTTTTGGTTAAAGGGCTTTCAGACGGAAAGCCCTTTTTTTGTTTGCAGTCTAAAGCTTTTTATCCCGTTAGGATAGTTGAGACTGTGAGTTTTACTCGCTCACTTGTATTTCTTCCTTTGATGTTGGTGGTTCTTAATTTTGTTCAACTATTTGATTTTGAGAGATAAGGTCATAATAGTCAACCAATGAGTGCTTTGGGCGTGCGCTAGTAAATATAGGTATGAATCTCAATGACGTTATTGTTCAATCTTTGTTTTTTTTAACTGTCTGTAATTGAGGTGTTTGTGTATTTTTATTATTTGTATAGTGTAATATCAGTTCAAAATAGAAAGGTATTGTCTCTGAAAAATGATTATTTTATTTTTTAATCTAATCAATGAGCTTAATAGTTCAATTATGTGTCATCTGGTTGTCTTTTTTGTCAATTTAAAAGCCGCGTAATTCTGAAAGAGCAGGTGTTTAATTTAGAATAAAATACTTTTAAACACCTTTAATTGACGAAAAAATATGGTCAATGTTTTCTTTGACCGTATTTTATTTTACATTTGGTAATTCAATCGAATTATTTACTAAAATAATTTTTTACTAAAACTACTAACTATGAAGAGAGTATTACTGACTTTCATTATGTCAGTTCTTGTCTCCCTGTCTGTTATTGCGCAAGATCGTGATATCAAGGGAAAGGTAACTGATGAAACTGGCCAGGGGCTTCCTGGTGTTAATGTGTTAATCAAAGGCACCACTACAGGTGTTGCAACCCAACCAGATGGTACATACCAACTGTCGGCTCCCGAAAGTGGAGTTCTTGTCTTTAGATTCTTGGGTTATGTTACTCAAGAAGTTCAAATCGGAACACAAACTACAATTGACGTTCAGTTAAATCCAGATGCTACGGATTTAGGTGAAATTGTGGTTTCGGGTGTAGCCGCTGGCACGCCTAGAAAAAAGCTAACCGTTACAGTAGCTAAGATTGATGCTGAGCGTTTGAGCTTGGCTCCTGCAACTTCAGCGGGTAATGCTTTGGCTGGTAAAGTTGCTGGTGTGAGAATAACTCAAGGAGGAGGTACTCCAGGTAATGATGCAAGTATTCAGTTAAGAGCTGATAACAACTTGAATGTAGGTTCTGGTCCAATGGTAGTAATTGACGGGGTTATCATTGAAGGAGGTCTTTCTGACCTCAATGTAGATGACATTGAGTCTTACGAAGTTATCAAAGGTGCATCTGCTGCATCACTATATGGTTCTAGGGCTGGTAATGGAGTAATTGTAATTACTTCTAAGCGTGGTAACAATCAGAATATCGGAACTACCAATATTACTGTGAGAAATGAAATTGGATGGCAGCAATTAGAAAGAACAATTGATCTTGCTGAGCACCATGCATTTACATTAGCACCTGATTATGCTAGTTTTGACAAGTTTACCAAATATGCTGGTGTTACATATCCTGCTGGTTATGTTGGCGGATTTAGCCCTGACATTGTAGGTAATAGAGGCTTTGATGCTGATCACTATATGGATAATCCTTTTGGAAGAAACATTGATCAACAAGAAGCATTCTTTAGAACAGGGTCGAACCACACAAACTATGTGGCCGTATCTACTCGTAATGCTACAACGAACGCGTTTATTTCATTTGAGAATAACGCACAAACGGGTATTATCCCTAATACAGATGGTTTTGCTCGTCAAAACATTCGATTGAATATTGACCATCAGATTAATGATTGGTTGAAATTTTCAGCTTCAAACTTAATCGCAAACTCTACTCAGAATAACCCTGGTGGTGGTGGTGGTATTTTCTTCAACATTGTGTTGGCAGAGCCAGATAATGATCTGTTTTTACCAAACCCTGATGGACAGCCATATTACTACAGACACAACCATTGGTCTAATGAGTCTAACCCTCTTTACAGTACTTACAAAACAGAGAATAGAAATGAAGAGAAAAGAATTATTGGTAACTACCGATTAAATTTCGATTTAGCTTCATGGGTTAATTTTGAAGCAAGTTATTCAACTGAATTTAGAGAAATCAGTTCAGGTTCATATTCTCCATATGACACATGGACTTTGGGAGGAACGGATCCACTAGGTATCACTTATTCTTTAGGTTCTCTTAGTGAAAATACGTCTGAAAGAAATGTTCAGCAAGTACAAACTACAATGAACCTTAACGGTAGATTTGGTGATATAACTGCAAAGGGTAAAATTTCTTACTTATATGAGAATAGTACGATTCACAATGTAAACACAAGTGGTTTTGATTTTGGTATTAGAGATCTTCCTACTTTGTCTGCTATTCCTACAGCAAACATATCTTCTTCAAACTATCAGCAAGAAGTAATTGCGTCTAACTATTTCTTTATCGGTTCTTTGGACTACAAAGATAAAATCTTGTTTGATGGAATGTTTCGTATAGATGGTTCATCATTGTTTGGAGAAAACGAAAGATGGAACAACTATTATAGACTTTCTGCTGGATATAGAATTACTGAAGACTTAGATATCCCTAATGTTCAAGAATTGAAAATTAGAGGTGCATATGGTGTAGCTGGTATCAGACCAGGTTTTGATTGGCAATATGAGACTTACAGTGTAAGTAATGGTATTGCTTCTGCTTCAACTTTAGGTAATAAAAACCTTAAGCCATCTAGAACAGCTGAAACTGAAGTAGCTATTAACGCTGAATTCTTAAACAGATTTACATTAGAAGCAATTTATGCTAACTCTGTAACTTCTGATCAATTCTTGAGCGTAAGGTTATTGCCAATTGCTGGTGGATTCAGTAGCCAATACCAAAATGCTGGTTCAATTGAGTCAAATACATTTGAGCTTAATTTAGGAGCTAACATCATTAAAAACGAAAATCTAACTTGGGATGCAAACCTAGTATTTTCAAGAACTAGACAAACTGTAACTGAGCTTCCAATTGCTCCATATACTTTTGGAACAGATGGATTGTTCTATGTGAAAGAAGGTGAGACTTATGGTTCTATTTATGGAAACACTTGGGTTAAATCTTTAGATCAAATGGCACAACAATTACCTGAAGGTGATAACATTTCTGATTATGAAGTGAATAACGAAGGTTATGTAGTTCCAGCTGGTTCTCAAGGAACAGTTAACGAGGCACCTATCAAGTTAAAAGATGAAAATGGTCTTGATGCTTTCGTTAAAATTGGAGATGGTAACCCAGATTTCTACGCTGGTTTCTCGAACACATTCCGTTATAAAGGTTTTACTGCTTATGTATTGTTAGATATCAAAGAAGGTGGTGACGTGTATAACAGAAAATCACAGTGGTTAACCAGAGATGATAGAAATGGTATCATGGATCAATTCGGTAAAGCTGATTCTGAGAAGAAAGCTTTAGAGTACTATAAAGGTTTTTACGATGTAAACTCTAACAACTCTTACTGGGTTGAGGATGCTAGCTTCGTTAAGCTTAGAGAAGTGGCCTTAGGTTATACTTTTACTGCTACTCAACTTCAGAACTTCTTTGGTTTTGACGCTTTCAAAGGAGCTTCTTTAAGAGCTATTGGACGTAACTTGGTTACTTTCACTGATTACTCAGGATATGATCCAGAAGTAGGGTCTATCAGAAACCCAGTGGATGGTACAGGTACTTATCCAAACTTCAGAAATTATGCTTTATCTCTATCACTTAATTTCTAAAACTAAACTGATATGAAAAAAATAATATATAAAGGATTTTTATTGGCCTTCCTCTTAGTTAGTGGCGTTGCTTGTCACGACTTGGAAGTCGAGAACTTGAACAACCCGGATACCGCTAAGGTATTGGCATCTGATTCAGATGTTAAAACACTAGCTTCAGGTATGTTCGTTACGTGGTATGCCCCTACTCACTGGACAAATGGTATATCTCATATGCTTTCAACTGCTGCGGATAACTTGACTTGTTCTTGGGGTAACTTCGGTATGAGAGATCAGTCTTGGGAGCCTAGAAAGGCTTGGGATAATCAGCCAGCATATAGCTATGCCGCTAATTCTAACTATATGTTCAGAAGACTTTACGAAGCTGTTTCTACTGCTAATACTGTTCTTCAAGTAATGGACGGTGGTTTAGATATAGGAGCTAATGGTGAGGATAATAACCTAGTTAGAGCTTGGTCTAAGTTTATTCAGGGTATCGGTTTGGGCTACATTGGTTTGAATTATGACCAAGGGTTTATTGTAGACGAAAACAGTACTCCTGAGGAGATTGCTGCTGCGGAATTCTTCCCTTATTCAGATGTTTTGGATGCTGCTTTAACTAAGTTGGATGAAGCAATTGCTTTATCAGGTAATTCATTTACTATTCCAGCAGATTGGATGAACACTGCTGAGCCTTTGAGTAATGATGATTTCAAAAAGTTGATAAACTCATTTGCTGCTCGTTTTGTAGCTTATGCACCAAGAACTGCTGCACAAGATGCTGCTGCTAATTGGACTAGAGCTAAAACTTATGCTGACAATGGTATTACAGAGGACTTCATCATTCAGGGTGACGGATATGTAAGATGGATCAATGAGCACTGGGTTTATTCGGTATACCCAGGTTGGGGACAAACTGATATGAGAGTAATTCATATGATGGATGACGATCAGCCTGAGCATTGGGATGATGATCCAAGCTTCCCTTTCCCACCAGAGTCAACTACTCCTGAAGATCAAAGATTGGTTACTGATTTCCAATACAAGTCTTCTGTTCCGTTCCGTGTAGAAAGAGGTTACTATCACTTCTCTAACTATAGATTTAGCAGATATGATTACCTTCTAGCTGGATGGTTTGGTGATATGCCAGAAATCTTATTGTCTGAAAACGATTTGATCAGAGCTGAGGCAAGAGCTAACCTTGGTGATTTACCAGGTGCTGCACTAATCATTAATGCAGGTACCCGTGTAACTAGAGGTAATTTACCTCCAGTAGCACCTACTTTAGCTGCAATTAAGGATGCTATTCATCACGAAAGACACGTAGAATTAATGGCAACAAGTCTTGGTATTCAGTTCTATGAAATGAGAAAAAGAGATTTACTTCAGTATGGTACTTTCCTACACTTGCCAGTTGCTCCTCAGATTTTGGAGACAATGGGTACTGCTCGTCCGTTCTACACTTATGGTGGGCCTGATGCTGCAGATGGTGTGAATGCATCAAATGGAGGTTGGAGATAATCCAAACTCATTGATATAAATTTTAAAGGCCGCTCATTGAGTGGCCTTTTTTTATGTCTGCATTGGAAGTGAAGAGCCTGCTATTTGACTTCCTCGCTTAGTATTTTCTCAATAACAAACTTCATTTGCTCAAACTCTGTATAACCGTGATTGATTTGGAAGAGTTGATTTTTACTTTTGAAAAGTACTGTAGGATAGCCTTTTACACCCCACTGACGATTAAGTTGAAACTCCTGATGGGTATTGTATTTTGCTTCATCACTTTCAAAGGCCAGTTTGAACTGCTCGAAAGGGATGTCAAATTCCGCACAAATTGATCGATAAAATTCGGTTTCAGAAGGGTCTTCATTATTTACATAGAATTTTCTTGAAACGGACTCAAAAAACTCAAGCTCATTTTCTTTCACCCACTGGCGAGCGATAACTACTGCTCTACAAGGAGGCTCAGTGTCATAGTTAAAGGACTCTTTTTCAAATAGGGAATAACCAAATGGTTGTCCGCTTCTTTTGGTTACTTCTTCCCAGTGATGCCTCAAGAAAGACTTCATTTCATCATCCCATGCCTCACCACCTCCTGGGCGCAAGCCGCCCACTACAATAGTAAATTTGAATTGCGTATAGTGAGACTTTAATTCCTTCAGGTGATTTGAAATTCCCCAACACCAAGAGCACATTGGGTCTCCTACATAAATGATTTCTTTATCTCCACTTCGTTCAGTTTGAGGGTTAAACTCTCCTAGCTCCGCAGGTGAACACTCGCCAGTTTCAAGATCACAATGTTGGTTTTCTTCTTTCATATTGCTGAAACCAACAGTAGAGTGATAATTTGAGTTCAATGAAAGTTGCCTATTAAGAGTTGAAGTAAGTTTTAAGCATAAAATAGTAGTGCATTAGTAATACTTTGTAGGTATTGAAATGGTGGCAATACATACTAGGTTAGCGTATTGTTTTATTATAAACCCAACCAAAAATGAGTACTACAATTAAAATTGCAAACCTAAGAGGGGCGTCCTCGTTATTGGCAAACCAATCTACACCAGATCCAAGTAAAGTTTTACATGTATTACTAACAGCCGATGATTCATCTGGTGTGTCGGGAATTACAGTAGGTACAGTTACACCATTGACAGATGATATGGCAATCACATTTGATACCATCAAGAGTGGTCGATTATATGTAGGTTATGGTCAATATCCGAATCCACCTTTACCTCAGGGGCCTGAATATTATGGATGGATTGAGTTTTCACGCACAAGTACAGATACCGCAGTATGGATTAACCTCTCTAATGTTGATATTCTTGGTTTACCTCTAACGCTAGAAGGAACAGATTCAACGGGAGCTGCTTTTTCTTTGGGATACAAAACACCAATGGTAGCAACAAAAGCTTCTGATTCGATCATAGGTCAGGTAAAAGCCGTACTTACAGATGGCAATGCGCCAGGTGGTTCAGCGGCTGTAGTTACTACTACAACAGGACAGGATAAAATTCTTGCGCCAAATCATGTACCTGCTAGTTATAGGTCTTATGATGATTACTTAAACAGTTTAACTGATACAACAGCCACAAACTATCCAGCTTCGCTAAGTATTTTGTCAGATACACCAGAGAACGGAGTTCCTGTACAAATGGCAGGTACGTTTAAAAATGCTGCATCAGGCTCCGATAATATTATTGAACTTACGAGCACTGATGGTACTCAAGTTTGCCACATCACTAAGACTAATTTGACTTCTCAAATCATCTATGAGTGTGATGGTGGCTATATGAACTGGTCAACCGATAGTGGGAAAACTTTTAAAGCAATTCATCAAAACAGAACTTCCGTCAATGACCCATCAAGTACTGTGGCTGAAAGAACAATTACCAATTCGGTATTTAGAGAAATTATGATTGGTATGAATGAAGGCTATTTTTCAATGGAAAGCCCTTCAAATAATAACAACTCAATGTTTCCTGGCTTAGTGCCTTTTGCTACTGGCGATGGCAACCAATATGCTCAAGTGATTCATGAGAACTCAAACTCATACGGATTTCCATATGCCGATTCAAACCTAAAAGTTTTGGTAACCTCTCAGCTTGGTGCCGAGCTTACCTTAAATGTAATTGCTGATGATGCTACTAAGGATTACACTTTACCATCAGATGATAGCAGCAATCAACCGCAATCTGGTAAATATCAATTTGGTATTGGAACAGGGAGTCAAGCCTTGGGAGTAATCAAAATTGGTAACTGGCGATATTTACCTAATTCTACGGGTGCTTACGGTGGATTTTTGCCTGATTTACCAAACTGGACAAAAATGGAGTTTAGTGGGCTTGGTACCAATAAATACATTTGGATCAAGAATAATCAGGTAGAAGAAGGTACGGGTGCAAATCAATGTTTAACCCAAGCCTGTGTTATAAACAATAAAGTTCTTGTTTGGGGGGCTGGTTTAGCATGGAATGGTACTGTACCTGCCCCAACGAAACCAACTTCCTAAAGATAAAAGTCATTTGTCAGTTGTGGGACTGACCAATGGCTCATTTTTTAAACTTCACATAGGCACTTCATATTGAAGTGCCTATGTTTTTTAAATCTTCAAACTGGTCAAAAAGTGTTTCGTCATACACTAATTCAGCCTTATTCAAGTATTTCTGCATACCGAGCATAACTTCGAAGTTAGGTTGATGTAGGTGTTTTGGAATTTTATAAAGTCGATTGTCTTTTTTATCGAAGGGGGTATTTTCTTTGGAACCGAATAAATATGGAACAAGAATTTTAGAACAACTCATTGCAATTCTATCAAATTCATATTCTTGAAAATGGTTTTGAAGCCTGAGGTTAATGTTTTCAAAAAACTCCAGAGTACTGGCCAAACGCACACGAGAACCTGCTCTAGATTTCCCTTTGGTTTTTAGGTGTTTAATCTGGCTTTTCCCTTGCTTCTTCCGAACCATGTACGCTCCAAAAACTTTATGTGCTAAACATTCTTCCCCTTTAAAAACACCAACTGAAGCACTACCAGACTGCACCAAAAGCATAATGTAGGTTACTTCCTTTTCGAAATTTAAAACGAGAGTTTGATTGCAGGTTAGTGTTAACGGCAGGCGAAGAAAAGCTTCACGGTCTTGTTGTTCCAGCCCCAGCTCAACTCTGTGTTTATCAAAATCATAATGAGTTTGAAAGCCCAAGCTTCTTACCTTTTTCAGTATCTCAGGTACCTCGGAGCGATCAAAGAAAAGACTTTTCATTCCGAATACTAAAAAAAGGAAATGCCATCATCAAAACTTTCTTTCAATTCGAGAAATCTTTTTTCAAAATGATAAATGATGAAGAAGGAAAATTTCAAAATAGAAACAATAATGTAGTCTTAAAATAAGTTGGATGGCATATTGAAACTTATGATGTTTTCGGCACGGCAAGTGCATATTTTTGCTGAACCACAATAAACACAAATGACTAAATCACGTAAGCCAAAACGCAAACTTCTAAAATGGGGTTTGAGGATTCTAATTTTTGGTATTTCTGCAATTCTACTTTTTTACTTCAGTGTTTACCTTCAGGTTTGGGGCCCTCTTCCAAATCAAAATCAGCTTACAGAAATTAGACAGAGCAAGGCCTCTGAAGTCTATGCTTCAAATGGAAAACTCATAGGCAAGTTCTATATTTTCGATAGGCAACCGATTAATTATGATGAAATCCCCCAACACTTAATTGAGGCCTTAATTGCAACAGAGGATGCTAGGTTTTACGATCATAAAGGAATTGATAACCGAAGTTTGTTAAGGGTGATTTTTAAGAGTCTGTTGTTGCAAGACGAATCATCTGGTGGAGGAAGCACCATTTCTCAGCAACTGGCAAAAAACCTCTTCCCAAGAAAGAATCACGGCATATTTAGTATGCCTGTGAATAAAACTCGGGAGGCAATAATTGCAACACGTTTAGAAAAGGCTTATACCAAAGAAGAAATCATTACGCTCTATTTAAATACAGTTCCGTTTGGTGATAACACCTTTGGAATAGAGAGTGCTGCCGGAAAATTCTACAGTAAAAAAGCACGCGAGTTAACACTTGCTGAATCTGCCGTTTTAATTGGTATGCTTAAGGCTTCACATCTTTACAACCCAAGGGTTTTTCCAGAAAGAAGCAAGACTAGAAGGGATGTAGTACTTAATCAAATGTCGCGTTACGGTTATTTAACGGCCGAAGAAGTTTCAATAGCAAAAAGTCAAAAACTGCAACTTTCCTATAGAGGATTTAGCCATGAAGATGGACTTGCGCCTTATTTTAGAGAGCAAGTGAGAAAGACTTTAGAGAGTTGGACGGCCAATAATAAAAATGAGCAGGGCGATGCATATAATCTATACACAAGTGGGTTGAAAATTTATACCACTTTGGATTACGACATGCAAAGAATGGCAGAAGAGGCCATGACTGAGCACATGAGCAAACTTCAGACGGACTTTGAAGAGAGTTATGGAAAGAATGCGCCTTGGTTAAAAAATGCAGCTTTGATTGAAAGCACAATAGAGAAACTACCTAAATATAAAGCTTTGAAAGCATCTGGCAGAACTAAGAAGCAGATTATGGATTCATTAGCCGTGAAGTATGAAATGGAGCTTTTTGATTGGTCTGGCAAGAAGGTGGTGAAAGCCAGTCCAATTGATAGTGCTATACATTATTTAAAGTTTTTAAATACAGGAATGCTGTCGATAGACCCAAGGTCTGGAGCCGTTAAAAGTTGGATCGGAGGGATTGACTTTGAGCATTTTCAGTATGACCACGTGAACCAAGCTAAAAGACAGGTGGGCTCCACGTTTAAGCCTATTGTCTATACAGCAGCACTAGAAGCCGGAGTTGACCCTTGCAAACATTACTCTGCGCAGCAAGTAACCTATACGAATTACGACAATTGGACACCTACGAATTCTGGTGACGAGGGAAACTACGATCTCAATTACTCTATGAAAGGAGCTTTAAGTAATTCTGTAAATACTGTGGCGGTGAAAGTGCTTGAAGATGCAGGTTTACAAAATGTAATAGGGCAAGCCCAAAGAATGGGAATTACCTCTAACATGCCCCAAGTGCCTTCTATAGCACTTGGTACAGCTGAAATTAGTTTAATTGAAATGATAGAAGCCTATTCAAGCTATGTCAATTCATCCAGAACAGTGAGGCCTTATTTTATCACGAGTATTGAAGATAGCAGAGGCGAGTTGATTGCCGAGTTTAAACCAGAAGTGAATGAAGATCAAGCCTTTTCAGAGGCTACCCGTCAGTCTATTATTGAAATGCTAAAAGCTACGGTAGATGAAGGTACGGCTTCTCGCCTGCGTTGGAAATATGGTTTGAGTAATGATATTGCTGGAAAAACGGGCACTACCCAGTCGAATAAAGATGGTTGGTTTGTGGGAATCACACCAAAATTATTAACCATTACTTGGGTGGGCGTTGATGATCATAGGATTGGTTTTAGAACCACAAATATGGGGCAGGGAGCAAACTCGGCATTGCCAATTTATGGTTTAATGATGCAGAAAATGAATGCAGATAAAAACTTTAACTCCATTACAAGAGCAAAGTTTCCTCCTCCGTCAATTGAGGTACTCAATCAATTGGGGTGCCAGCCAATTCAGGAAGACGGGTTTCTTAAAAGGCTTTTCACTAATGACGAAAAGCCAAAACCAATGAAGTTTGACAACAAAGCAGCAGAAGAAAAAGAAGGCATCTTTTCAAAAATAGGAAACCTATTTAAGCGAAAGAATAAGAAAGAAAAGAAGAAAAACGGAGGTGGTTAAACAATAAAAAATGCCAATTGAAGTAATCAATTGGCATTTTTTATTGGATCAAAGTATATACTTAATCTAGCTGAATTTCTTCCTCAATAAAGTGGAAACCAAGCTCATCAAGTTCATTTAAAATAGGTTCGTAGAATTCTGGAGTAATAGGAATAACCACACCACGCGCTTCAATTTTATCTTGTAAAAGCAACTTGGTAGCTACCCCCAGTGGAAAGCCTACGGTTTTTGCCATAGCGGTTTCATTGGCGTTTTCGCCATTGGCTACCATGGCCGAACGAATGCGTTTAGTCTTTCCATTTTCAATGTAATCGAACAAATGCCACATCACGATTTGGTCTTTTTCGTCAGGTCCAATTGTCCATTTCTTTTTAAGAATATGCTCTAAAATTTGGGCAGGAGTTCCTTTCTGAAGCCCAACTGGAGTTTCTTCAAAAAGGTTGAGCCATCTTAGTTTATGCATTTCTGGGCCATCTAGTTCTAAACCTAAATAGTGTGCTAGCTTTAATTCAATAGAATCATTAGGGTTATAAGAAAGGAAAGAATTGAGGAATTGGCGATGTGTCATTTTGTTTACCCCATCCATTTGATAGGTGTCGTCTGTAGCTCCCAACTGTACAAAAACATCCCAACCTTTACAGTATCCCGGTCTTCTTAGTGTTCCTCTAAACAGCGTTTGAATATTATGGAGGTTGTAAACGTCCATATACATCAATGAATCACGGTTGGCGTAACCTTCAAAGTAGCCATGCCCAGGAATGTGGATCATCTCATTCCTTCTGAAAAGCTTGTGGTACGGAATGAATTTGAACTTTCCTTCCTGAATAAACTTCACTGTACCTTGGCCTGCCAGCACTACATTACGGGGATTCCAAGTAAAACCATACTCCCAAGGGTTGTCGTCATTTGGGTTTGGCATTAAAAGCCCACCAGTAAACGACTCGAAGGCGCGAAGTTCTAAGCCTTTATCACGCACTTTGTCTATTACTTTCATTGCCGACATGTGGTCTATACCAGGGTCCAGTCCACACTCATTCAAAAAGAGTAACCCTTTTGCTTTCGCTTGCTCGCTTAAAGCGCGCATATCGTCAGAAACATAAGAGGCAGTAAGTAAATGCTTGCCCAACTCTAAACAGGTTTCAGCTACAATGGGATGGAAAGAAGCTGGCAACATAGAAATGACTACATCCGCTTCAGATATCACTTTAATTCTTTCTTGCTCTTCCCTTACATTAAAGGCAATTGCACTGCCTCTTTTGCTATCTTTCACTTTCTCTTCTGCCAATTGAAGGGCATAATCACCAACAGTTACATGCCAATCGTTTTCTTCGGCAGCAGATAATAAGTAATTGATTAATGAAGTAGCAGAGCGTCCAGCCCCAAGAATTAATATGCGATTCATAGGTTCATTAGGTTTGGCCGCCAAGCTGTCAAATTTTTCTGTGTCGCCCAAACATATTCACACAAATCCTGAATCATACGACTGAATCAAAACATCGGACTAAAAGATTCGTATCTTCCAAACTCTAAACAAGGCTTAATTCAATGGCTAAAAAAATAGTAAAGCAAGTTTCACTTACCCAGTATAAGGCTAATGAGCTAGATCAGGAAACAACGAATTTGATTGAAGAGGCAAAGAAATCGGCACTTAATGCTTATTCTCCATACTCTAACTTTCAGGTTGGAGCTGCCCTTCTTTTAAGTAATGGGAAAACTATTTTGGGGAATAATCAAGAAAACGCCTGTTACCCTGCAGGGCTTTGTGCCGAACGGGTTGCTTTCTTTTCAGCAAAATCTCAATACCCAGATTGCCAAATTATTAAGGTGGCCATTGTTGCCAAACCAGCTAATCAGCAACAATTCAAAATGGCTACACCTTGCGGAAGTTGTCGTCAAGTAATGAGTGAATACGAGAATAATCAGGAGCAAAGTATCAAGGTTTATTTACCAGACACTGATGGCAGTGTTTACGAATCCGATTCTATTGATAACTTTCTTCCTTTTAAGTTTTCGAATAAAGACCTCAATTCATAAATGGAGCACAAGATAAATTTTGAATATAGTGCGCGGTATTACACGCTTGGTGAGATTTCAGAAAACGTAGAACAGCTTTGGTTTGTCTGCCATGGTCATGGGCAGCTAGCCCAGTATTTTATTAGAAAGTTCGAGGTTTTAAATGATGGTAAGGCTTTAATAGTAGCTCCCGAAGGGCTTTCTCGCTACTATCTCGAAGGGTTTAGGGGAAGGGTAGGCGCTACTTGGATGACCAAAGAAGACCGCCTTTCGGACATAGAGAATTATTTAACCTATTTAAGTGAGGTATTTAATTTTATCAAAAGTCAACTGAAATCTAATGTACAGGTTAATTTTTTGGGCTTTTCGCAAGGAGCAGCTACCATTTCGCGCTTTGCTACGCAAACGGATGCTCATTTTGATAAACTCATTCTTTGGGCAGGTATTTTCCCTCCAGACTTACCGCCATTAGAGAGCATAGAGCGCTTAAAAGGGAAAAAGGTGTATTGGGTGTATGGAACCGAAGATCAATACCTTTCTGCTGGTGTAATGGAAGAGCAAGAGACTATCGCTAAACATTTAGACATAAAACCAATAGTAAAAGCCTTTAAAGGTTTGCACGAACTCTCAAGTGAGGTACTGCTTGAAATTGCAGAGGAATAGCCTTGATTCAGTGGTTCTTGCGGTGGATTAAGTATTTGGTATTGAATGAGATGAGCCATTTATTTAGGCGGATGGCTTTCATTAAATACAATCTTTTAGTTTAGTGTGGTTTTTTATTGGAATTGCCTATCTTTGCAGCCCGAAATAATTAAATCATTAACATGAACAATTACGAAACAGTATTCATTTTAAATCCCGTTTTGTCTGATGATCAGATGAAGGATGCTGTCGGAAGTTTTGAAACTTTGCTTAAGAATAATGGAGCAGAGATACTAAACGTAGAAAAGTGGGGCTTGAAGAAATTGGCTTATCCAATTCAGCACAAGTCTACTGGCTTCTACAATTTGATTGAATTCAAAGCCGACCCAAGCCTAATCAAAACTTTAGAAGTAGAGTTTAAAAGAGACGAAAAGGTAATGAGATTCTTGACCACTGCTTTGAACAAGCACGCGATAGAGTACAACGAAAAAAGAAGAAAAGGCGCATTCAACAAATCTAAAAAAGAGGAGGCAGCAGCATGACACTCGTAAACGAACCAGTAAACAGAGATCAACAGAAGAAAAAATATTGCCGATTCAAGAAGAGCGGTATTAAGTACGTTGATTACAAAAACCCTGATTTCCTTTTAAAGTTTGTAAACGAACAAGGTAAACTTCTTCCAAGAAGATTGACTGGAACAAGCTTAAAGTATCAGAAGAAAGTAGCTCAGGCAGTTAAAAGAGCAAGACACATTGCACTTTTACCTTACGTAACTGATTCTTTGAAATAATTTGAACCCTTAAAAGTAGAGCAGAATGGAAGTAATATTAAAGACTGATATCAAGGGCTTAGGTTATAAAAATGATATTGTTGCTGTAAAGCCAGGATACGGAAGAAACTACCTTATTCCACAAGGATTTGCTGTTATCGCTAGTGTATCTAACAAGAAGCACACTGAAGAAACAGTAAAGCAAATGTCGCACAAAGCAGAAAAAATCATGGCAGACGCTCAAGCAATTGCTGATGCAATTGGAGATACTGTTCTTGAAATTAAAGCAAAAGCTGGTGATAGCGGAAAGATTTTTGGAGCGGTTACTACCCTACAAATTTCTGATGCTTTGAAAGCTGCTAAAGGTGTAGATGTTGACAGAAAGAAAATTTCTTTCAAAGGTGAAGTTAAAAATATTGGTGAGTACGAAGCTGAAATCGATTTGCATAAGTCGGTGAAGAAAGACGTTAAATTCAACGTTGTAGCTGAGTAATTCCAAAGGATATAGAATTAAAAAGCGGCTGAATCATTGATTC